>Ga0335073_10010902_pt1 | contig 12778 bp, 10 predicted proteins | sample Lox_Sample_22_FD_207093 | JGI IMG/M metagenome (GOLD analysis project Ga0335073, IMG submission 207093) | Soil microbial communities from Loxahatchee National Wildlife Refuge, Florida, United States - Lox_Sample_2.2 | ecosystem: Environmental > Terrestrial > Soil > Wetlands | place: USA...
ACCCAGCTGCTCGAGCTGGGCGGCAACGGGCCCATGGTGATCCTGGAGGACGCCGACCTCGAGCTCGCCGCGAACGCGGCGCTGGAGGCCGCGTATCTGTGCGCGGGCCAGAGCTGCACCGCGGGCGAGCGGTTCCTGGTGCACGCCGCCGTGCGGGCCGAGTTCACCGACCGGGTCGTGGCGGCGACCAAGGCGAATATCAGGCTCGGCGACCCGTTCGACCCGCGGACCACGATGGGCCCGCTGAACAACGAGGCCACCGCGGCCAAGTTCGACCGGCACGTCGCCGACGCGGTCGCGGGCGGCGCCCGGGTCTGCTACGGCGGGCGCCGCCCGGACGGGTACCCGACCCGGCTGTACGCCGAGCCGACCGTGCTCGACGGCGTCACCCCCGGCATGGCCATCGAGCGGGAGGAGACGTTCGGGCCCGTGGTGCCGGTGGTCGAGGTGCGCTCGGCGGCCGAGGCCCTGGAGCTGACCAACGCCTCGCCGTTCGGGCTGACCGCGGCGGTCTTCACCGAGGACCTGGAGCGCGGCCTGGCGTTCGCCGAGCGGGCCCGGGCGGGCTGGGTCAACATCAACGCGTCGACCAACCTGTGGGAGTCGCACCTGCCGTTCGGCGGCCGGGCCGGCAGTGTCAGCGGCCGCGGCCGGGTCGGCGGGAGCTATCCCATGGACACGTTCACCGAGCCGAAGACGATCACGTTCCCGGCCCCGCGGCTCGGTTCGTGAGCCCCACCTGACGGGTCGCGTCCGCGACGATGCGCTCCAGGCGCCGGCGGTGCGCGCCGCGCCAGCTTCCCCATCGCGTCCACCGGGACGACGGATGGGCTCGCTAGACTTTCGCAGCGGAGGGAAGCCCGTGCCTGACGAACTCGACGAGATCCGGCAGCGGCTGGACATGCTGGAGAGCCGGCTGAATTCCGAGTCCGGCCTGCGCGCGATGATGGACCTGGACCAGGCCACGCTTACCATGCGGCTCGACGCCCAGGACAATCTGCTGCGCGCGCTGAGCATTACCCAGAGCGATCACACCTCGCGGCTCACCCGCCTGGAAGACAGCCAGCGCCGGCTGGAGGACGCCGTGGGCCGGGTCGAGGCCGGTATCCAGGCGATCCTCGCGTTATTGCGCGAACGTCGCTGAGTTCTGGCTGGACACGGAGATCAGCCTGGCTGCTTTCCGTAGTCCACGCTCAGCCAGTGCTCGGGCGTCATCCGGATCATCACGTTCTCGCCGGCCGGGTCGGGGTTGCCGGCCACGTAGCGGTCGCCGCCATCGGGACCCAGGTACCGGCGCGCCATGGCCAGCCGCTCGTCGAGATCGAGTTCCTCGATCGCCACCGGGCCCTCGACGCTGACGTACCGGTACGGCGGGTTCTCGTCCTGTGCGCACAGGCTCATCCGGCCCGCGGCGGCGATGGCCTGCCCCTTGCGCGAGCCGCGGCCGGTGATCACGCTCACCTGGCCGCCGGGCTGGTAGTCGTACCAGACCGGGACGGCGATCGGCCCCTGGCCCTCACTCGCGGCCACGCTCAGCACCCCGACGTGCAGCCCGGCCAGGAACCGCTCCCGCTCCTGCACGCTCATGGCGAACGACATGATGCTCTCCCTTGGCCGGTGCCGACAGGGCCCGATTCTGCCCTTCCTCGCTGCGTAGTTCTGCGGATTGCGCTGCCCGGTCGGGGCCTGCGGAGCCGCAAATCTCCGTACCCGCACCCGATTTGCCGACAGTCACCCGCGCCTAGCGTCGTGTCGGTCAGAAAAACCGGCCCGCGGCGGCCAAGGTATCGCGGCGGCGGCCTTCCGAGAACGGAGGCAACGATGTCTGCCTGGCTTTGGATCAACATCCTCCTGGGTGCCGTGTTCTTCGGCGCCACCGCCGGCATCCCCCTGTGGATGGTGCTGCGGTGGCCCGAGGCCGAATCGGGCCACGCGCGTCCCGCGCGGGCGCACCGGCCCCACTCGTCCAGTGCGCGCCCGCGGCGCTGGCGCGAGGTCCAGCACACCCACTGACGGCTGGCGTTGCGGGTCATCCGCTAGCGGATGACCTGCAGCGTGGCGAGGGTCGGATCGGCCGCGTAGGCGATCCGGCCACCGTCCGCGTACACCTCGCGGAGCGCGTTCAGGGCCTCCGACGTGATCAGCTCCCCGGGCGCGAGCACCGGGACGCCCGGCGGGTAGGGCGCGATCAGCTCGGCGCTGACCCGGCCGACGGCGGCGTCGGCGGGGACGGTCTCGTTCGGGGCGAAGAAGGCCTCCCGCGGCGCCAGGACCGTCTGCGGTTCCACCGTCCACGCGGCGGTCGCGACCGGATGCCGGGGCGTGCCGCGGTGCCGCTCGACGGAGGCGGCCAGCGTATCCGCGAACGCGGCGAGCTGGTCCTCGTCGTCGGCGATCGCGACGATCGGCACCACGGTGTCGCGGTCGGCCATCTCCACCGGCATCCCGGCCGCGATCAGGTCCGCTTCAATGTCCTTGCCGTGGGCGCCGGTCCCGGCCAGCAGGACGACCAGCTTGGTCGGCTCCACGCCCGGTCCGTCGAGCACGTCGAGCCCGGGTACCTGCCGCAGCCGGCGGCGCGCTGCCGCCACGCCGCGCAGCAGCCGGGCGCACAGGTCCTTGCCGTCCCGCGCCAGCAGGGCCCGGGCCGCGTCGATGCTCGCCATGATCGAGCCTGCCGGGCTGGTCGTATGGGTGGCCTCGAACGCCCGGTCCAGCCGGGCCGGGTCCAGCCGCTCGGTCCTGGCCAGCACCAGCGCGCCCTGGGTGAACGCGGGCAGCGCCTTGTGCGCGCTGGTCACCATGGCGTCCGCGCCGGCCGCGATCGCGTGCAGCGGCAGGTCGGGGTGGAATCCCAGGTGCGCCGCCCACGCCGCGTCTACCACCAGCGGGACCCCGGCCTCGTGCGCCGCGGCGGCGTGACCGGCCAGGTCGCCGATCGTGCCGACGTAGGAGGGATCGCCGAGGAACACCGCGCAGGCCTGGGGATGCGCGGCGAGCGCGGCCCGTACCGTGCTCACCGCCACCGCGGTGGGCAGCCCGGACGCCGGGTCCGTCTCCGGGCGCACCCACACCGGCCGCAGCCCGGCCAGCACCAGCCCGAGCAGCAGCGACCGGTGCAGGATCCGGGTGATGATGGCCTCCTGCCCCGGCGAGCCCACGGCCAGGGCCAGGGCCTGGTTGCCGTGCGTGGACCCGGCGACCGAGAACCGGCACCAGTCGGCCCCCCATAGCCGCGCCGCCCGCGCCTCGCCGTCCGTGCGCAGCGCATCGGCGTGCTTGATGGTGTCCAGCGCGCCGTACAGCGGCGCGTCGCCGGCCACCACCGACCCGGTCAGGTCGCGGCGCATCTTGTGCCCGGGCGTGATCATCGGCATGAGCTCGCCCGCCTCTGCCCGCTCGGTGATGGTCAGCCACGCGTCGAGCATGGGGGCGTCGGCCCGCAGCCCGCGCGGGTCCCTGGGGTCCGGTTCGAGGTAAGGCATCCGTCTAGTGAACTCTTTTCATCCGCTGCTGTCAGGCTCAAAGTACGTGGGGAGCATGGGGAGGATGAAAAGGGTTCATCTGCCTGACCAGCCCCGATGCCGGTCCCAGCGGGCGGCCGGCGGGCCGGGGCGGCGGGCTGCCGGGGGGCCGGGCGGGGCGGGAATTTGGCCGGCTGACGGCGGCGGACAGCGTGTCACACTGGATCAAGGGGCCCGCCGGGCGCCGGAGGTGGTGATGCAGGTGACGAGCAACGAGACGGGGCCGCTGGACGCGCACGCGACCGACGGGTTCGAGGGTCAGCCGGACCCCCTCTGGGAGTTCTCGCCGTACCCGCCGATCGCCGACTACGCGTTCCTTTCCGACAACGAGGTCACGGCGCTGGTCGCGCCGGGCGGCTCCATCGAGTGGCTGTGCCTGCCCCGGCTGGACTGCCCGAGCGTGTTCGGCGCGCTGCTCGACCGGGACGCCGGCTGGTTCCGTTTCGGGCCGGAGGACATGACCGTGCCCGCCGACCGGCGGTACCTGCCGGGGACGATGGTCCTGGAGACCAGCTGGGACTGCGGCGAGGGCTGGATCATCGTCCGGGACTGCCTGGTGATGGGCCCATGGCGGCACGAGCATCCCGAGCGCACCAGCCACGTCAGGCCGCCGACCGACTACGACGCCGAGCACACCCTGCTGCGCACGGTGCGCTGCGTGGACGGGGCGGTCCAGCTCACCATGGACTGCGAGCCGGTCTTCGACTACGGGCGCGAGCGCGCCCGGTGGAAGCACACCGACCAGGGCTACCACCAGGCCGTGATCCGGGCCGAAGGCGGCGACCTCGCGCTGACCCTCACCTCCGACATCCGGATCGGCCTGGAGGGGCCGAGCGCGCGGTCCCGCACCCTGCTGCGCGAGGGTGACACACGCTTCGTCACCCTGTCCTGGGGCCACCGCAAGCCGCCCAAGGACTACGAGGACGCGTACAAGCGGCTGGTATGGACGGCCCACCACTGGCAGCACTGGCTGGCCCGGGGCAAGTTCCCCGATCACCGGTGGCGCCCCTACCTCACCCGCAGCGCGCTGACGCTCAAGGGCCTCACGTTCGCTCCGACCGGCGCCATCGCGGCCGCCGCGACCACCTCGCTGCCGGAAACCCCGCGCGGGGAACGGAACTGGGACTACCGCTACAGCTGGATCCGCGACGCCACGTTCGCGCTCTGGGGCCTGTACACCCTCGGCTTCGAGTGGGAGGCGAGCGACTACTTCGCGTTCCTGACCGACGTGGTCGAGCGCGACCGGGGCGACATCCAGATCGTCTACGGCATCGACGGCCGGTGCGACCTCGAGGAGTCCGTGCTGGAGCACCTGCACGGGTACCAGGGCGCCCGGCCGGTCCGCATCGGCAACGGCGCGTACCAGCAGAAGCAGCACGATGTGTGGGGCGTGGTGCTCGACTCGCTGTACCTGCACACGCGGTCCCGGGACCGGCTCGACGACCGGGTCTGGCAGATGGCCAAGCACCAGGTGGAGCACGCGCTGGAGAACTGGCGCGACCCCGACTGCGGCATCTGGGAGGTCCGCGGCGAGCCGAAGCACTTCACCTCGTCGAAGCTGCTGTGCTGGGTCGCGGCCGACCGCGGAGCGCGCCTGGCCCGGCTCCGCGAGGACGCCGACACCGCCCGGCTGTGGCAGAAGGCCGCGGACGAGATCCACGCCGACATCTGCGCCAACTCGCTCGACGAGCGCGGGGTGTTCACCCAGCACTACGAGACCAATGCGCTCGACGCGTCGGTGCTGCTGATGCCGCTGCTGAGGTTCCTGCCGCCGGACGACCCGCGGATCCGGGCCACGGTGCTCGCGATCGCGGACGAGCTGACCCGAGACGGCCTGGTGCTGCGCTACCAGGTCGACGAGACCGATGACGGGTTGTTCGGCGAGGAGGGCACGTTCACGATCTGCTCGTTCTGGCTGGTCTCCGCGCTGTCGGAGATCGGCGAGCACCGCCGGGCCCGCGACCTGTGCGAGAAGGTTCTGTCGTACGCCAGCCCGCTGCTGCTGTACGCCGAGGAGATCGACCCGCAGTCCGGGCGGCACCTGGGTAACTTCCCGCAGGCGTTCACGCACCTCGCGCTCATCAACGCGGTGATGCACGTGATCATGAACGAGCAGGTGGCCGAGCGGCGGGCCATCGCCAGCGGCGCCGCGGTCTCGCCGCGGCGCGAGTAGGCAGGGGCGCACCGCGCCGGACGCTTACCCCCCCGGAGGCCCGGCCGCCACGACCGCCTCGAATTCGACCACGGACAACCCCGGGGCGAACCCCTCGAGCAGCCAGGTAACCCGGTTGCTCTCGGCGGTGGCCACCGCCTTGGCCCGATCGTCCGAGTCCAGCCGTCGCATCTTGCCCGTGATGGCCAGGTCGTAGTCATCCGGAGCGCCGAGCCGGGTCAGCTCGGCGCGCACTCCGGCCACGTCGTCGCCGGCCGGGAAGTCCGGATCCCCGGCGAAGATCGGGAAGCAGCCCTGCATCCGCGCGGCCCTGGCCAGCGGCGCGCGGTTCGGCCACCGGCCGGCGACCCAGATCGGCAGCGGATCCTGAGTCGGCTTGGGCAGGAAGGGCGTCGAGTGCACGTGCAGGCGCTCGCCGTCGAAGTCGACGTCCTCGCCGGTCAGCAGGCGCCGCAGCACCTCGAGCGACTCGTCAAGGAGCACGCCGCGCTCCCGGGGCTCAGACGCGTCACCGAACGAGCTGAACTCCCTCCAGCCGTCGTCGCCGAGGCCGACCCCGATCACGAGCCGGCCACCGGACAGCCGGTCGAGCGCGGCCGCCTGCCTGGCCATCACCCACGGCCTGCGGCGGGCCAGCGGGGTCACCATGGCGCCGAACCTGATGTCGCGGGTGGCCGTCGCGACGGCGGCCATCGCGATCCACGGGTCACAGACGGCCATGCCTGGCCTGGCCAGCATGTGGTCCCAGAGGAAGAACCCGGACCAGCCGGCCTCCTCGGCTATGACGGCCAATTCGGCGACCCGGGCCGGGTCGGCGAGCTCCTCGAACTGGGGGAAGAAAAGCCCAAACCTAAGGTCGTTCAACTGCGCCTCCGGTGGGTGGCAGCGCGGATGGCCAGCGCTGCCGCAGCCCGGCCAGCGCATCAGGGACGATCTCACCGTAGATCCTGAGCCTGGCCAGCCCGCCGTCCGGGATCACCTCGAGCCGGACGTGAGTGGCCACGCCGTCGGCCAGGAACCGGTGCCGGGTGTCCGGCTGCACCCGGGTCAGCGGCAGCGCCTCGCGCCACGCCGACCGCGAGCTGGAGGAGCCGGGGTCCGGGACGGGGCCGCCGGGACCCGCGACGGGGCCGCCGGGACCCGCGACGGGGCCGCCGGGACCCGCGACGGGGCCGCCGGGACCCGCGACGGGGGCGCCGGGACCCGGGACGGGCGCATCCGCGGCCAGCAGACGGACCTGGCCCGGGGCGTTGCCGATAAAGCGCGAGGTGTCGATCTCGACGTGGCGCAGGGCCCCGGCCGCGGCCAGCGCGACGGTCACGTAGTCGTGGCCCGGGCCGCGGCGCCGCGCGTTCTCCCAGCCCTCCCCCGTGCTGGCGGCCCGGCCGGGCAGGATCAGGTGGCTGGCCGAGGCGTAGAACGCGTCCGAGCAGCCCACGATCCGGCCGCCGTTCTCCATGGCCGCCAGGTCCACGGTGCCGGTCAGGAACCGCGGATCGGGCACGGCCGTCCCGTGCACCCGGAACCGGGCCACCCCGCCGTCGGGGTAGATCGACAGCCGGACGTGCGTCCACCGGAAGGGAGAATCCACCGGGTAGAAGTTCGCCGCGTCGCCTCGGGCGCCCGACCGCTCCACCAGCGTCTGCCAGGTCATCGCGGCCAGCTCGTCCGGGGCCGGGTACCCGTCGGCCCCGACGGCCTCCACCGATACCTGCGGCGGGTAGTTGCCGCGGAAGAACGAGGTGTCTACCACGACGCCGTGCACGATGCCGGGTACCCCGAGCCGGACGATCGCGTGGTCGTGCCCGGGCCCGCGGCGGCGCCGGGTCTCCCAGCCGTCGTAGACCTTGCCCCGGTTCCCGAACTCCGCCGGGTCGAACGCCGGCGGCTCCGGCGTGATCAGGTTCTCCTTCTCCGCGAACAGCTCGTCATTGGCGAAGACCACGCTGCCGCCGAGCTGCCGCGAGGCCAGGTCGGGCAGGCCCGTGAACCCGGCCGCGGCCGCGCCGTGATCGGTCATCGGGCCGCCGCTCCCCCGCGCAGCAGCCGGCCTGCGGGCCGCGGGCCGCCCGCGGGTTCTCCCCGCAGCCAGGCGCGGCGCACCACCCCGTCGAGCCGCTGCCCGGCGTACGGGGTGAGCCGGTGCCGGTGCTGCAGCCGGGCCGGGTCGACGGTGAAGCTGTCCCCCGGCGCGAACGCCACCAGGTCGGCGTCGCAGCCGGGCTCGATCCGGCCCTTGGCGGCCAGCCCGGCCATCCGCGCGGGCCCGGCCGCCATCCAGCGGGCCACGTGGTCCAGCGAGTGCCCGCGCCGACGGGCCTGCGTCCACACCACCGGCAGCGCGAGCTGCAGCGACGAGATCCCGCCCCAGGCGGCGCCGAAGTCGCCGCCGCCCCGGGCCTTGAGCGCGGGCGGGCACGGCGAATGGTCGGACACCACGCAGTCGATGATTCCCTGCCCCAGCGCCTGCCACAGCCGGTCGGCGTTGGCCCGCTCGCGGATCGGCGGGCAGCACTTGAACTCGGTGGCGCCGTCCGGGATGTCCTCGGCGGCCAGCGCGAGATAGTGCGGGCAGGTCTCCGCGGTGACGCGCACGCCGTCCCGCCGCGCCGCGGCCAGCAGCGGGACCGCGTCCGCGGCCGACAGGTGCAGCACGTGCGCCCGCGCCCCGGTGGCCCGTGCGGCGTCGATCACCGCCGCGACCGCCGCCACCTCGGCCGCGGCCGGCCGCGAGCGCAAGAAGGTGCGGTAGCCCCGCCCGCCGGCAGGAGGCGCGGCCGCGACCTGCCCGGCGTCCTCCGCGTGCACCAGCACCACGCTGTCCAGCGCGGCGGCCCGGGCCATGACGCTGACCAGTCCGGCCTGATCCACCGGCGGGAACTCGGGCACGCCGGAATCGATGAGAAAGACCTTCACCCCGAACGCGCCGGCCGCGTCCAGACCGGGCAGCTCGGGGGCGCTACCGGGCACTGCGCCACCCCAGAAGCCGACGTCCACGTGGACCTGGCCCGCCGCGGCCTCCCGCTTGACCTGCAGCGCCGCCGCGTCGACCGTGGGCGGGACCGAGTTCAGCGGCATGTCGACGATCGTGGTGATCCCGCCCGCCGCCGCGGCGCGGGTCGCGGTCGCGAACCCTTCCCAGTCCGTGCGGCCAGGCTCGTTGACGTGGACGTGGGTGTCCACCAGCCCCGGCAGCAGCACCTCGTCGGCGGCCAGGGCCGCGGTCTGCGCCTCGCCCCCGGCCGCGTCGTACGGCCCGATATCGGTGATCACGCCGCGGGCGATCACCACCGCCGCGGGCCGGCTGCCGTCCGGCAGGACGGCACGGCGGGCGCGGATCACCAGGTCCGGCGGCAACTCAGCCGCCCGCCGACCCGGGCCGGGCCAGCGCGTCGAGGCCGACCCGGTCCAGGCCGGTGAGCCCGGTGAGCTCCGGCTCGGTGACCGCGCCGCAGTCCAGGCCGCGGGCCAGGAACCCGGCCAGCGCCCGGGCCGTGGCGGGCTCTTCGAGGATGCGCCCGGGCTCGCGCTCCACGTAGGACCGGAGCCGGGCGGCCGCGGCGGGCAGGCCCTCGCGGAAGAAGCCGAAGGTGGCCGCGTACCGGCTGGCCAGCTGCGCCGGGTGCAGGTCCCAGCCCTGGTAGAAGCCCCGGTCCAGGGACCGGCGGACCAGGGCGGCGTGCAGCTGCCAGGCCCCGATGACCTGGTCCCGGCCGCCCTCGGGTAGCACGTTGACCGAGCCGTCGGACAGGCGCACGCCGGTGCCGGCCGCCGCCACCTGCATCACCGCCCGGGCGTGGTCGGCCACCGGGTGCTCCAGGCTCTGCTGCTGCGCCGCGATGCCGAGCGCGGCGCTGTAGTCGTAGGTGCCGTAGTGCAGCCCGGTCAGCCGGCCTTCGGCCGCGTGCACGCACCGCGCGATCACCGCGGTGCCGTCGGCGCCCAGGATCAGCTGCGGGGTCTCCACCTGGACCTCGAAGACCAGCTGGCCGGGCGTTAGGCCGTGCTCCTGCTCCAGCGCGGCGCACAGCCGGGCCATCGCCGTCACCTGGTCCGCGGAGGTGACCTTGGGCAGCGTGATCACGAACCCGTCCGGCAGCGGCCCGTGCTCCAGCAGCGCGCCGAGGAACTCATCCAGCGTGCGGATGGCCCGGCGGCGGGTGGCCGCCTCCAGGCTCTTGCCCCGCAGGCCGATGAACGGCGGCCCGGCTCCCGCGGCGATCTCGACGGCCAGCTGCGCCGCGGCGCGGCTGGCGTCGGCGTCCTCGGCGTCGTCGCCCCGGTCGCCGTAGCCGTCCTCGAAGTCGAGCCGCAGGTCTTCGATCGGCTCGTCGACCAGCTTGGCCAGCACCTGCGACCGCACGTCGGCGGCCAGGCGGTCCGTCAGGCCCATGGCCGCGGCGAACTCGGCCGGGCCCGGCGCCCAGGTTTCCAGCGACTTCAGGGCCTGCCAACCCCACTCCGCGGCCAGGCCCGGGCCGTACCGGTCGGCGGCCACGTAGACCGTGTGCACCGGCTGCCGGCCGGGCCGCGGCCCCGGGTAGCCCTCGGCCAGCCCGCGGTCGGCGCCCGCGAGCATCCGGTCGGCCTCGGCCACCATCGATTCCAGCGCGAGCTTGCGGTCCCCGGTCGTCACGGCCGGTCCGTTATGTGCTCGGGCTTGATCGGGATCCGGCGCAGGTCGAGCCCGGTGGCCGCGCGGATCGCGGCCGCGACCGCGGGCCCGGAGGATATCGTCGGCGGCTCGCCCACGCCGCGCAGGCCGTAGGGGGCGTTCGGGTCGGGGTACTCGAGCACGTCCACCCGCATCGGCGGCATGTCCAGGATGGTGGGAATGAGGTAGTCGGTGAACGAGGGGTTCGCGATCCGGCCGTCGCGCACCTGGATTTCCTCCATGATGGCCAGGCCCAGGCCCTGGGCGCTGCCGCCGTGGATCTGCCCCTCGACCGCTTGCGGGTTCACGGCCTTGCCCACGTCCTGGGCGCAGGCCAGCTCGATGACCTTGACCAGGCCGAGCTCGGTGTCGACGTCGACGACCGCGCGGTGCGCGGCGTAGGCGTACTGGACGTGCGCGAAGCCCTGGCCGGTTTCCGGGTCGACCGGGTAGGTCGGCCGGTGCCGCCACTCGACCGTCTCCTCGACGGCCTCGCCGTCGCCGAGGATCCGGGCCATGGGGACCGGCCCGGCGCCGGTGAGCACGCACCCGCCGGCCAGGCCCGTCGCGTCCCCGCCGAGCCGGCGCCGGGCCAGGTCGAGGACCTGCTGCCGGACCCGCTCGCACGCGGCCTTGATCGCGCCGCCGGTCACGTAGGTCTGCCGGGAGGCCGACGTGGAGCCGCCGGAGCCGGCCGCGGTGTCGGCCGGGCTGACCACCACCTGGTCCACGCCCAGCTCGGTGCGGCAGATCTGCTGCTCGATCGTGACCAGGCCCTGGCCGACCTCGGCCGCGGCGGTGTGCACGGTCACCACCGGCTCCCCGGCGGTGACCTCCAGCCGGACCCGCGCGGTCGAGTAATCGTCGTAGCCCTCGGAGAAGCCGACGTTCTTATACCCGACCGCATACCCGACGCCGCGCGCCACGCCCTCGCCGTGCGTGGTGTTGGCCACCCCGCCGGGCAGGCCGCGCAGGTCAGGGCCGCCGGCGCCGCTCGCGTCAGGGCTCCCCGCGGTCCCCGGCAGGGGCATGGCCTGCACGCGGCGCAGCAACTCGGTCACGGGCGCCGCGCTGTCCACGATCTGCCCGGTGGGTGCCTCGCCGCCCATGCTGATCGCGTTGCGGCAGCGCAGCTCGACCGGGTCCAGGCCCAGCGCCGCCGCCAGCTTGTCCATCTGCGCCTCGTAGCCGAACGCGGCCTGCACCGAGCCGAAGCCGCGCATGGCCCCGCACGGCGGGTTGTTGGTGTACAGGCCGTAGCAGTCGACGTGCACGTTCGGCACCACGTACGGGCCGATGCCCATGGTCCCGGCGTTGCCGACCACGGCCGGCGTGCTGGAGGTGTAGGCCCCGCCGTCGAGGTAGATCTCCGCCTTGACGTAGACCAGGGTGCCGTCCCGGGCTGCGCCGTGCTCGTAGCGCATCTGGGCCGGGTGGCGGTGCACGTGCCCGAAAAACGACTCCTGGCGGTTGTAGGACATCTTGACCGGCTTGCCGGTGTGCAGCGCCAGCATGCACGCGTGCACGTGCATGGACAGGTCCTCGCGGCCGCCGAACGCGCCGCCGACCCCGGCCAGCACCAGCCGGACCTGGTCCGGCCGCAGGCCGAGCGCGGCGCAGACCTGCCGCTGGTCGACGTGCAGCCACTGGGTGGCCACGTACAGGTCGACGCCGCCGTGCCCGTCCGGCACCGCCAGCCCGGCCTCCGGGCCGAGGAACGCCTGGTCCTGCATGCCGACCTGGTAGGTCCCGGTCACCACCACGTCGGCGGCGGGCTCCGGGTCGCCCTTGCGGATCTTGAGGTGGCGGACCAGGTTGCCGCGCGGAATGCGCGGATGCAGCCGCGGGGCGGCCGGCTCCAGCGCCTGCCGCGCGTCGGTGACCGGCCGGAGCACCTCGTAGTCCACCGCGATCTTCTTGGCCGCCTGCCGGGCGATCTCCGGGTGGTTGGCGGCGACCAGGGCCACCGGCTCGCCCTGGTACCGGACCACGCCGTCGGCCAGCACCGGCTGGTCGGCGTGTTCCAGGCCGCAGACGTTCTGGCCGGGGACGTCGGCGTGGGTGAGCACGGCGTAGACCCCGCCGGTGGCCAGCGCGTCGGCGATCGCGATCGAGCGGATCCTCGCGTACGGGTGGGGGCTGCGCAGCGTCACCCCCCAGATCATGTCGTCCATCCACAGGTCGCTGCCGTAGGCGAACTGCCCGGTCACCTTCGGCGTCGCGTCCGGGCGCCCCGCGGAGGCCCCGACGCCGCCCGGGGCGGTCTCGGCGACGCCGGCCGGGGCGGCTGGGGCAGCCGGGATGGTCGTCATGACCTCAGCCTCTCATCAGGGACTCGCTGGCCCGGCGGGCCGCGCCGGCCGCCTGCTGCTCGTCGACGGTGACCACGCGGTCGCGCTCCACGATCACCCGGCCGTTGACCAGCAG
>Ga0335073_10010903_pt1 | contig 12777 bp, 22 predicted proteins | sample Lox_Sample_22_FD_207093 | JGI IMG/M metagenome (GOLD analysis project Ga0335073, IMG submission 207093) | Soil microbial communities from Loxahatchee National Wildlife Refuge, Florida, United States - Lox_Sample_2.2 | ecosystem: Environmental > Terrestrial > Soil > Wetlands | place: USA...
GTACTCGATCAGCCTCTTAAGCTAGGTCCCGGCCTTCGTCAGGTGTCGTCTACTTCTGAAGAAACCATTATCAAAGCAACACAAGCGGGACTTTTGCACCGCACCAAGCAAAGAGAATTCTACATAGACTACAATTCCCATCGAGTATCTATCAACTCCCTCCAGCATTTCTGATTAGTAGTACATTCCAAATCAAGGCGAGTCTGTCATTGGACAGATTCTTGTTCGAACAGCAGACAATTATCGGGTCGACATAAATGCTGCCCACCCAGCCACGCTTTCCACACTCTCTTTTGAAGCCGCCACTAAACAGAATCGGCCGCAGTTGAATGTTACCCAACTCGTGTATGCACGTGTAGCAACGGCAAATAAAGACATTGAGCCAGAAATTGAATGTGTTGACCCCACAACGGCAAAAAGTGCTGGATTTGGTGAGTTGAGAGGGGGGTTGCTGGTCGAGGGATTAAGTATGCAATGGTGTAGACAGTTAATGAAGGAGGAGAAAGGCGTTTTGGCAGAGATCGGGGTACATATTGGCTTTCAATGTGCTGTGGGGATGAATGGAAGGGTGTGGGTTGATGCCAGCGACATTGGAAAAACTATCCTTGTTGCAAGAGCTATCAAGGAAGCAGAGGGACTACGGGGCGATGAAATCAGGAAGATGGTTAGAGGTTTGGTACTGAGGTCATAGCAAAGCTATAGCATTGTGCGTTTTACGATGTGGCAGATGGGACTCTCGAGCTGTGATCAGAAGGATGAAGTGTTTCAACTTGCTACCCTATTTGCCATCGATGGTTCGCATGGGTCACACCGATGTGGTATCTTCCGCCGTTTGGTCTAAAACGGGCACAGGCTGAGCCACCCGCATGGTCGAACGAATCCACTTGAGTTTCCTCGCGGTGGGGTGAAGGATGAGATCCTTCCGGTGTCAGGTGGATCTAGCAAATCGAGGATTGAGTCATCATTTCTCGGGATGGAGGACTCGCTGAATGGGGCCGCATCTGTGGACATGGCAGTAGGGGTGGCCGAAGACAACAATGAAGTGATGGTGGTGGGCTTGGAGGGCAGGTTTGCAGGACGAATGGATGAGATATTGATGGGATGAGAAACAGTTGTGTTGACCAGAAGAAGTTGGGACTTCAAGGATTCAAAATGAGCAACCTTTAGCTAACAGAGAGTGAGAGTGCGGTACATTCCGTTCTTTGGCTTATTCACGCCTCTCCTTTTTGAAGGTTTTCCTGAGTGCTTTCAGTACCGCCTCACTGAAGAAATCTATGATAGTCAGTGGGATGTTCAAGAATATCATCACCGTCTTGATCCATGTTGGAGATCTCAGAGAATGTGTTGATGATTTGGTGGGTGGGCTATTGTATGAAGAAGAAAAGCAAGGGGGGGGGGGGGACCGCAACCCTCGTGGCACATAATTCTGAGCCTGCTAGATGGCTCCCTTAGATCTGACGCACCGGTTCTTAATTATGTGAGGACGGGGTGATGGGGATGATCACCAAACAGCATACAAGGATGCAGGGCAACCAGAAAATAGGCATTCAACTGATGCAGCTTTTCAATATGGAGAGACACCCAGACTGCATCAAATGGGCCTGATCTAATTGTATAAACGAATGTTCGGTAATCAAAGTGGTCGTCGGCTTTTCATCATCTGGAGATACCTGAGATGAGGTTCCTTCATCGGAGGGACGATTTACAACGACGTGAATCAAAACACCGGAAGTTTGTTCCCACCTGTTTCGGGGCGCATTATATAGAATTCGACAATCGAGAAATTCCCAGTGACAGGGAGTTTTGTATCCTTTTGCTCGAAAGAGTCTTGGCAAGGCTTCTGAGGAAAGACGATAAATTGCTAAGTTCACTTTCTGAAGGACAAAAGCAGTTTATTCGCGATGAGATACACCGAATACACTGGGTTCTATTTGACATGGGATAGCTATGGAATGCTTCTGAAGCGGATAAGTTTATGTGGGGAAAGAAGGACGATTACAATGCAATTGGACTTCGTCTCGTCGCTCTCGTTTAATCCTGTTGGTGAAATGAAAGGAAGTCTACGATACGCAGATAGGTGGATAGAATGGCTTGCGTTGAGCGATGGCCAAAAGATATATAAGTCATCGGAGCCGTCCTTTATACATGTCTTTGCAGCGCGGAACGAACGATCCGCGGTCGTCCAAGCCACAGAGCAAGGAGCCGCGGACTTTGAAAATAACGGCCGGCGAGACCAGAAAGGTAACGAAACTTCGGGGGAGGTGCCCCAATTAGCATCTTGGAAACTACTCTAGTGGTAAAATCTCTATATGTCGGATCATCAACGATTATACCTTTTTTCTCGACGGCAGGACGGAGGAGTGTGGCCAGCATAGCCCCCCTCAACAGCTTCCCCTTACGGTCCCCACCCTACGCCAGCACCATCAAATCACTTTGAATGAACAGTTACCTACTCCATCGTGACCTGGCGGAGCTTCGCTCAAGTAACTTTCGTAAATCACAGACAGCAAGATTACTCCATTCGCTTCAAAGGTCTTCCATCAAATCTCTCAAGAAACGGCACTTCGCGGCAGTCAATGTGCTCGATATCGAACAAATCAATGAACGATAGTAAAATTCCCTTGTTCCTGTTGAAATTGACTTGCTAGTCTATTATCTGGGGGAGCGGACTCTGTAATTAATATATGGGATCTTGAAGCTGAGAATTTGAGTGAGGAGACGACGGTTATTGATACTCTGGCCACGATTCCACAGTTGACTCTCCCTCCGCGAACTTTCTAAGCGTAGGAACAAGAGCCATGAATTTGCCATTACTGCAGTCCGATGGTGGCCTACCGATACGGGAATGTTCACATCGAGTTCCTTTGACAAATACTTGAAAGTATGGGACACAAATACCCTTCAAGTACTCTCCGCGTCATGAGTCAATGCTCACCCCCAGAATGCGGCTAGTATCTCATTCGACGCAAAAATTTACTCTCACTCAGCATCTTTGCTCCCTGATCAAGCTCTCATTGCATGTATACCTGTCTGGAAAAAATTTCCTGACAATAGGCGGAGCAGAGCATCCGGCAATTCGTCTACTCGACCTTCGAACAGGAGGAGTGACTCATACCCTAGTGGGCCATCAACATGGTTTCGTAATCCCCGTTCGATGGTCCCCGAAACAGCCTTTTCTCCTAGCAAGTGGTGGAAGTGATGGAACCGTCCGTCTCTGGGACGTTCGCCGTGGGAAGGCCTGTCTTGCGTCCCTCGACCAGCATAACACTGCGTCGAGAGAGCAAGGTGGATGGTTAACTACTACGAATACTGCTCATGATGGTGTTGTGAATGGTCTCGAGTTTACGAGTGACGGGTTACATCTCGTCAGTATCGGTCATGACGAGAAGATGCGAGTTTGGGATCTGGAAAGCGGATTGAATACTCTGGTAATTTCCGATTTGAAAACGAATGTTGATGATCAGGTTTCCTATGGTCCGGTCATACGAAATCAGCATAGAATGGAAGTATTGCCGTGGATTACACCCCCAGATATGTGTCACTTGCCCCTGGTATATATACCCTCGGACGATGCAGAGATTTTGTGTTTCGTGTTACATACCGGTAAACTTGTGCAACGTATTCGTGGGATGAAAAGGAATGCACGGGGGAGAGTGACTTGCGTTGCTGGCCGGGCAGAATGTCAGGTGGTGTCCATTCGATTTTTGGACTTACAATAGGAGTTGTATTCAGGGGGGATTGACGCTGAAATCGGGATTTGGGATTCATATTTGCGGAGTGGGCGGATTCAACAGTCTAGCGTTTCTGAGCAAATAACCAGAGGACAGGAATTGTTACGAGAATTCTCTCTCGGGTTTGCATTCTAGATTCAAATTTAGGACTAAGAAGATGGCAAAGTATTTATACCGGCGTAGGATAGTTGAACAATTTATTGAGGTATGGCCTCTGCCGAGCGGTGAGATCTGGCAAAGTTTGTGGAATGACGATCCGGGCGCCACACAAACTGAATTTGCGCGTCTTATCGTTGTGGTATGGTGACGCGCTCACGAGGGGTTTTGCCGCCTTTGACACACAGCTAAGACTCACAGAATTGTCTACTTGCTGTATTTAATCCCCCAGCAAGAATATACCGAGTGGCACCTGTTCCGGGAACCAAGGCGGGCTTCATGCGGCCCACTTTTTAGGTCCGTGCCCCGGTCTGGATCTAAATCTACGAGCTCTAGATCTGGAGATACGACATCGTCGTGACTTCATCATGCCCGACACGTCGACGAGAACGCAAGATGTTACCACGAGCGAGGTCGCCTCCATATTCCAAGAACTCGCTGCTGCGGAGAAGTCGACAGACGCTCTCGAAGGAAGGTTATCGATACTTGAGAAGCGACTGGACGAGCTACTTGAGAAATTGGAAGCGCAACAGCAGGATGGAGATTCCCGGACGTCATCTTGATACTATCACTTACTGGTACCCATCTCTCCTTACCTGTCTCACTATCGAAGTCTGCAAGAAGAGAGCATTGTGTAAACCTACGTTGCGCAATTGGAAGAGGTACGCAAGGGAAATGACGGAAAATACATCAATGATGATATCGTTCCATTGAACTCCGGAAGAGTAGAAAACTATCTATGCAGTTACTTCTCCTAACCTCTCCATGGGAAACTCCCAGTATCCCTTTTTGAATGTATCATACTTGACTACCGTTCCTTGCAAAATTTATTATGCCAACTTGGGGTTTTTCGCATAAATTTCGGCAAGGACATCCAGAGCATGAACGCTGACGGTGGGTACTTCTGTAGGATCCGCTCCGGACAATTCCGCTGTCTCCGTGCCATTGATCTGTATCTCCTTTGTAGCCTACACAAGTCCTTCTTCGGGTGTCCGAGGCGCGATTTCCAAGGCAAACGATTTAATTGTCGACAATGGTTGTTTCGCCTTCTTCACTTATATTAGCCTGAACCATTCAGCAATGGTAGGCGTGTACCCTTGAGACATTCCATGGAGCAGCATTACTGCACAGCTACGAATAATCTTTTTGGCATACTCGACTTTCCGAATCAACCAATTCCTCGCCTTTCGACCCCGAGATCCTCGACCGACTGACCGAGTCTTTCAAAGCCCTGCCGCAAAGAACGGACCTCGAATTCCGCGGCACCGACCGCGGCACCGATTCCATTCGCCACCTGACCGTTTTGTGTGCATACGCCAATTCCTCTGAGATAATGTCCTTCGCTTTATGGAATCGTTGAGGAATTCCTCGGCCCCAGGTTTAATAATATCGTAGTAATCGCGGGCAAAATCGAGAATGACAACAGGGATTATTTCGTCTTGCTCGTTGATGAGATAGGGGACTCCGAAGATCTGAGAGCGTAAAGTTGAGAGTCGTCAGGGAGTATAAATATACTGCATTTGTCGCAAGTGATGTCTGTAACCTTGAGCTGACGATCGGGAATCGGTGGAGATCTTTCCGGGACGTAGGCACTCGGAACACACAAGGAGTCGCTAAACCAATCGAAAGTGATTTTGGGGAAAAGGAGGTATTACCATTGGAAGGGGCAAGAAATCTAATCCGTTTTGCTGTTCTATTCTTTCGTCGATGTACTTGTAACTTGTTATTCGCTTCGATTTGAGACAAGCTGTCGAAAAGCTCGTAGGAGGTTTTGAGTAGGTATGGGCAATTGGCCAGGACGGTATGCAACGATGACCGATTTGACTCTTGCGAAGGCATTCGTTTCGGAAGGGTGCTTTTGGTAGGTGGTACCTTGTGCCTTTCGTAAGCACATAGGAATTGAGTATAGCGAAATCTTTGCATTCAGATATCAAAGACAACAATTGCTGATCTCTCCTAAGATAGGGACGGAGACATGTAGAAAACACTTCTGATCCGGCGTTCTCCGGTTCCCGAACCCGGTTATTGGACCACAATGCCTGTCTAGGTGATGATGTCTGACGCCTCTTCTTGAGATGCGTTGTGGACTACGCTCGAATCTCGGCCTTTCACGTGGTGCGAATTTGGTAATCGTTGCCGAAAAGAAAGTTCGAAAATTTGGGCGTCACATAACCTGGAGACACAACGTCCACTCCACCACAATGACCCTCCCCCGACGTCTCTGCACGTCCAAACCCCTCCTCCTTTCACCCTTCCTTTCGGATACGCGTCCTTTCCTCCGTAATGTCTCCACATCCGCCTCCTCCGGAACCGTACGTCCCCCTACAAATCGAAAATTGACATCTAGGGCGTTGTTCTACTCAACATGGGGGGTCCGTCTACAATCCCTGAGGTCTACGACTTTCTGGCCCGTCTTTTCGCAGACGGAGATCTTATCCCACTAGGTCGTTTCCAGAACTGGCTTGGCCCACTTATTGCTCGACGACGCACACCCATGATTGAAAAAGCGTACACGGAAATCGGAGGAGGAAGTCCCATTCGTAAATGGAGTGAACTACAAGCCCAACGAATCTGTCAGAAACTCGACAAATTGTCCCCGTCCACTGGTACACCCCAGCAACCGCCCCAATCTTGAGCGGAGGGGTTAATGGTTAGCTCCGCATAAACCATATGTGGCGTTTCGGTATGCGGCCCCGTTGACGGAGGAGACGTATGAAAAGATGAAGAGTGATGGGATTAAACGGGCCGTTGCGTTCTCTCAGTATCCTCAGTATAGTTGTTCTACGACGGGATCTTCATTGAATGAACTTTATCGGTATATTCGGAAATTCGACACCGAGGGGAGTATCACATGGAGCGTCATTGATCGATGGCCAACGCATCCCGGCCTAGTTAAAGCCATTGCGGGGAATATTCGGAAATGTCTAGATACCTATCCTGTATCCGAACGGGATGGAGTGGTGTTATTGTTCAGTGCTCATTCATTGCCAATGTCGGTGGTCAATCGGTATGTTCCTTGATTGTTGGGGCGGGGAGGCTGATACGGGTTGGGTAGAGGAGATTCGTATCCTGCGGAGGTGGCGGCTTCGGTGTATGCCGTGATGGAGGAACTAGGACATTCGAATCCGTATAAATTGGTCTGGCAGTCCCAGGTTGGGCCGTCGCCGTGGTTGGGTCCACAGACCAATGCGAGTATCAAGGGTCTTACGGAGAAGGGGTGGACTAATATCGCTCTTGTCCCCATTGCATTTACCAGCGATCATATCGAAACGTTATTCGAGCTGGACAAGGAGTACATCAAAGAAGCAGAAGAGGTACTTCCTATTTAAGAGGGCGGTGATTGATTGTAGGCTGGCTTTACTGGGGTGAAAAGAGTAGAGTCATTGAATGATAATGAGACGTTTCTGGATGCGGCGGCAGATCTCGTGAAACGACATTTGGACGGGGAGGATAAGACGAGTAAGCAGGTGTTTCTGCGATGTCCGGGATGTGTAAGTCAGAAATGTCATGCTACAAAGGAATATTTCTCTACTCAAGCGGCGTTATAGTAATGGGAAAAGTAATATGATGCTTTGTTATTAGATGTTCTCTCCTAGTCTCAGTCTGGCTGCCGCAAAGCAACACCACTTCATATTAAACTCTTCATTGACGGACCGGATTGTGAATGTGTAACCGATTCCGTCCTGTACTGGGTTAAATCACCAAACAAATGTATCAGTAGTCCACAGCCTTGCGCCGTCCCCCTATCGACGAAGAATACCCCAAACCGCGTTCAAACTTCTGCACTTCTGCAACCCTCTAGCAATTCAGTCTCCATTGATGATTTCCAGTCCCCACCTCTCCAGCACGGATGTAGTAGATCCAATCATGAGATCAGTAGGTCTCTGCATCCCTCAAACTCTTTTCTTTTCTGGATACTTTGATTTCCAGTTCTCGTAGTCGTTCATCCCACTCTGCAATACAAGCATTCAACCCTTCTACAACACCATACCACCGTTCCAATAAACCCACACTCCGTTTCATCAAACCATCCACCTCCCCCGCCTTCTCGATTAGACGCAACTGCTCTCTCAGAACCGCTGGTAATGCATTCGCTATTTCTGCTGACACCGTCTCCTCTGGGAATGGAGTATCTCGTACAGCAAGCAGTAATGCAGACGTCTGCTGGTATGCCGGTGCCGAAGGTAATATGATGGCCAACTTTTCCGTCTGTGATAGCGTGGAGGACGCGTCTACGTTGGGTGGAACGGTGGGAGCTGGTTGAAAGAGGGAGGATTCGGCGTCACCTACCATTCAGTACTGATAATTTGGGAAGTGGAGAGTGGGAGTGGTAACAAGTTTGTAGTAATCTCTTGATGGATTTGTTGTTGTGAGCGAGTTTCGCAAGACGGTCGTTAAGGGAGGTGATTTGAATTGGGATGTTGGTTCTTTGAGAGACGGTCTGGCTTTTGGTTGTTGTACCATCTAGGATACTGTTTGCTGAGCCCGTGACGATGTATTCCAGACTCCGTAGACGAGCGTCCAGAGCCTCAACCGATGCATCCATCACGCCCGTACCTGAGTCTAAAGGCAAAGTGACACGCGAAGTTGCCGATCGCGATCCGATCTAGTCGCCTCACAAGTGTATCAAGTTAATTGGCAACGAGATCGATACATCTGTCACTTTCAATCATCAACCACTCGTGCCCACTGTGGGATACAGATATTCCACGCAACTTTTCATGCGGAATTCATCATGAAAGGCATTGGCCAGGCTGCAATTTTTCATGATTTAGAACCCAAATTACAATCCGATGCGATCCTAATGAGACTACATTGAGATGATGAAAACCCACACGTCTTGTTCCTTCCATACAAGTCCGCAAAACCCACACCAAAATTCAGAAATGAGACCCAAACCAAAAATCTGGAAGACTACTAGTACAAGCTGAAGCCAAACAATGACGAAAGCTTCTGTTACAGATGTATCATGTGCACATATGCAAGCGCAAGTATGCCCACTCCACAACAAACAGTTCTCATACACCGTTAATATATCCCCACTACTCTGGTGTTCAGAGAGTGCCTTCAATTTCATTCTTCAGAAAATCCTTGACCTTCTCCATCCATTGAAGACCCTCCTTCTCAATCGTCTCAACCTCATGCCGAAGAGTATCTTTTAACGTCTGCTTAGCCGGGGTAGAATCGTGTAAAGCGAATTCACTGCTTCCATTCTTGTTGACACCACCGTTCCAAGCGAGGAGGTTGACAGTGTTGGCAGGGATATCGGTCAACATATCGGGCATAGCGATGCCAATCATACGTTTCTTGAGTTTGGCAGGACTCATGGGGACTGTGAAATCTGAGTCGGAAGATGGAGCAAGAGAAAGGAAGTAGGAGAGAAGACCACAGATATGGGGAGAGGCCATGGACGTTCCAGAGATGGTGTTGGTGGCATACTCGGAACCGATCCAGGTGGACAGGATGTTGAGACCGGGAGCAAAAATATCGACACATTTACCATGATTGGAGAAGTATGCACGGGCATCAGCAAGGGAAGATGCACCGACAGTGACAGCCTTTTCTGATGCGGCGGGGGAGTAGTTGCAGGCATCTTGGTTATCGTTTCCTGCTGCAACGGCGAAATGGAGGCCTGCGTCAACGGCAGCATCAACAGCCATGTCGAGGGTCTTGGAGCTTCCACCACCGAGGGACATGTTTGCGGTGGAGCCCTGATGCACATTAGATATGGTCAGGGTAAGGGAGCGAAAGTACTTTGTAGGTAGATTTCTTTCCCTTCTTCTTCTCTTCGGCTTCTTCTTTCTCAGTTGCCTCAGCGGCCCATTCCACACCCTTCAAGACATCGGACATGGTTCCACTTCCATTGGATCGGAGGACTTTGACAGCGACAACTTTGGCCTTCTTTGCGACACCATAAGTCTTGGATGCAATAGTACCAGCAACGTGAGTTCCATGACCATTACCATCTTCATCCTCGTCACCAACGGGGATAGTAGCACCCCAATGAGCTCGACCTTCAAACTCTTCATGTTTGATGTTTACACCTGTATCAATGATGTAAGCTACCCTGATCAGCACATGCAATCTCACGTGGGAATGTACCTGTAACACCCTGTCCACCACGAGCATCATAATCATACTTGTTGAAGGTAGAAAACCCCAAACTCTCCTTGTGTGACAACCTCGCAAGTCCCCAAGGAGCATTCTTCTCCTGAACACAGACATGGACCTCTTGGTCTTGCTCAATATAAGCAACATTAGGATCCCTCCTCAACATGTCTATAGCAGTAGGAGTGAACATTCCCGAGTATCCCTTTAACTTGTTTGTGATGTTGTACGTATGCTTGACCATGCCAAAGAGATTGTTCAGGGGATTATGCCATCCAAGCGGTTGTTGAGTCGAGCCATCCCGCTCCGGACGTGGAGGCTGAGCCAAGAGCATGGTTTGAAGGAAGGTGTGATGTGCGGCGATGGCATTGTCTGCGGCATGGGGATGGAAGACTACAATGTACTGATTCTCGATCGTCTTGGCGTTGCTGGACGTATGGATCGGTGCTTCGTACGCATTATCGGATCCGCCGTGGAATCGCTCAGGTAAAGGCGAGGGGATAAAGAGAGCGGAAACATAAGGAAGGAGGGCCGTGAGAGCGACGAGAGAAATTACTTTCACCATAATAACAGGCAGGGGTCAAAAAAAGAGGCGAAAAGGGTGGAAAGATTAGGGGTTCCTTTCTTGGGCTCGGGGGGGTCGGGGGATCGAACTTCGAAGAGTCTAAACGCGCAAGCAAGCTTGAGGGGGTGGGTTGTGTGGAGAGATATCTGGTGTCAGCTGAGGGGGATGACGAGTCACCTTCCATATGGTGCCACCTAATTTGAATCGGAACCAAAAAGAATCAATTTTCTGATTGGCTCATCATATCCCACGTGCTTCCCTCCCCAAAACGGCGGACGGCCGCCGGTAACCCACTCTCCTTGACGACTAGACATGCCCGACCACAGCACTTTGTCGAGCTTCTTCGTGTCTGCTGAGGTATCATTTACTAATCCTCTCTCTAACTACCAGGCGAGTATTTCCGTTCTATTGACTGCTGCGTATGGATTTTGGACCGCAAAGGTGCCTCACCTTTGGACAATATGATGCTGATCGACAGGCTAAACTACTCGACGGAGGGTCGGTGAAGGTATTGTACCCATGTATCTCCGATCTAATCGCTCCAGCAAGTGTCCGGGATATGTTCCCGAATATTTCTCCCTGCCATGATGATTGTCGAAATGGGCAATCAAATGAAAGACCTACATACGCTTCTCCATTATCTTCCAATCATCCGTAACATGCACTCCACCGCGAAATCTTAAACTGTAGTATGGGGCATGACGTCAACATTGATTGCCTTCTTGTTCAGCCTCATTTTCGAACGAGTTTTCCATCTCCCTCAGTGGGCTAAATTGGGCGTCTGCTTCCCCAACGCGCTGAGTCTTCCCTTACTGCTCTTAAACAGTCTGCAGGAGACGCATGTGATCGAGAGTCTGCTATGGGGACCCGACGATACTGTAGCTGAAGCTGTTCGTCGCGGACGTACTTATATCCTCGTAATTCGACTGCTTAACGCAGCTAATCTCAGATTAACTCCTTGACGGCAAATGTGATGCGATTCAGTCTCGGTCCGGCTATGCTGAAGAAATCGACTCGAGCCTCGGATGAAGAGATACCACAGCATACAGGACCCGATGAGGGAACAGCCCTACTCACCAATTCTGAGCCCCGGGCTCGTTTCGTCCATGGCCTTTCGACACTACCGAGAAGGATATACAATGCGGCTAAAGAGGTCTGGAACCCTCCGTTGACTGGAGCTGTCCTGGCGATTTGTATTGGCTTGATCCCCCCTCTCAAACACGAATTCTATCATCGGGAAGGGTTCTTCTTTGGCACCGTCACTACGTCTCTAACGAATATCGGCGAGCTCTTTACGGCGCTAATGTTATTTATCCTCGGCGCCGGTCTACAAATCAAATCTCAAGGTGACGCACGCACACCAATTCTCGTTCTGCTGTACATATACATTATGCGTTTCATCTTGATGCCTTTAATTGGCATTGTGGTTGTCTGGAAGGTCAGCGACTGGGGTTGGCTGGACGATGATGCTCACGAAGGACTCGGTGGGGATCCAATGATGAAGTTCATAATGTGTATGATACCTGCTGGTCCACCGTAAATCTTCCAAGTTTCCTCGTGTTAATGGACAAGGGCGATTGTATTAGCGAATATCGCAGAGTTGGCCGGCGTTGGACAGGACCAGGTGGGGAAATTGTTGATTTTGAGTTACGTTGTGAGTCCGACAATCGCATTTACGGTGGCGGCGGCATTGCGAATGATAGCCAGTTTATCTTAGGGATCTGAGGTTTCTGAAAGGACTATGCTATGGATTAACAGGATATGGTCAATAAAAGTTTGAATTCATGGAATATGATCGTGAAAGGATAAAACGCCACCAACTTCTTTCGTCGCATTGCACCTCTTTGCGGCTGTTATCCAGGTCTTCGTAACAGATCAACTTTGCATGGCAAGCCTCCCACATCGGACTGAGCAGCAGAGATGATGGCTGGACATTGCTCACTTTTGATTCGTGGCCCGGGAGAAGGGAGTCCTTGCCCTGTATCGTAAGTCTGTAGAAACTATGGACCCACTAATGTCCTAGGATCATAAATCGGGTTTAACGTTCCATCCTCCATTAACCTTTCATATGCAAACTCGCTGTAATCCTGCGCAATGATATCCCAAAACTCCGCCCGAAAGCAACCATTCCCTGGGGAACAAGCCATCACTCCAATATCAACATTCTCTGCCTTATCAAACAGCCAGCCGATCACTTCCCGAAACAGAATCCATTTG
>Ga0335073_10010904_pt1 | contig 12776 bp, 13 predicted proteins | sample Lox_Sample_22_FD_207093 | JGI IMG/M metagenome (GOLD analysis project Ga0335073, IMG submission 207093) | Soil microbial communities from Loxahatchee National Wildlife Refuge, Florida, United States - Lox_Sample_2.2 | ecosystem: Environmental > Terrestrial > Soil > Wetlands | place: USA...
CGGCCGCGTTCGCCGCGCTGGACCTGCCCGCCGGCGCCACCGTGCTCACCGTGCCGGTCCCGATGTCGACCTTCACCGAACCGCTGCGCTGGCAGGCCGACACGGGCCAGCCCGCCGCGCTGGTCGGAGGGTACTTCATGGGCCCGGCCTGGAACGGGCGCGCCTATACCGACGGGAACGGCCTCCCGCAGGCGGCCCGCGACCTGAACCTGCTGTGGGCCGAGTCCGGGGCCGGGCTGCCGGCGGCGCTGGCTAACGCCGTGCCGGCCAGCGCCAATCCCAAGTCACCCGATTACGTGCACATCGCGGCGGTGAACTTCAAGCAGATGCTGGCCCAGATCGCCGCCTGGCACGTGACGGCCGTGGTCGCGGTTACCCTCCGGAACTCGGTCCTGGGCGGCTACCTCACCAGCCTGCTCGGACCCCCCTCCGTCGTGACCGGCGACATCATGGCCTGGCGCACCTGACCGCCCCGGTCGGCCTGCCGGACGGCGTGGCGCGCCGTTATGTCCAGTTATGCCTGAACACCGCATTGAGACATTTCGGGCGTCGACCATGATCGCGGCCAGTTTGGGGCCGTATTTGGCCATTTCTGTCCATGATCATGAACCGCCCGAGGGGGCTGCTTCCTAAACCTCCCAGGCCGCTGTTCAGAGGTAGTTCTTAGGAAAGGCTGAGATTCATAGCCGTGGCAGAGGGCGGCCGGCAGGTCCGCAGAGCCGCGCCGGGCATCGTGGTTCAGGTAAGCGAAACCGAACCCTAGGAGCCGACGATGACCTGGATTCTGCTGAACATCCCGCTGATGGTGCTGTTCTTCGCCCTGATGGCGGGCATCCCGCTGTGGCTGGTGCGCAAGCACCCGGACACCAAGCCCACCCTGGCCGCCGCGCCCGGCGTCACCCGCCTGCCCGCACGGCAGCACGAGGACGCTGACTACCGCCGCGTCGCCTAGGTCCGGCCGTGCGGGGCCGTAGCAGCGGCCCGGAAGGCCACGATGAGCCGGCCTTCCGGGCCGCCGCCGTGTTGCGGGCCAGGCCAGGCACCCGGCCCGGCCGCGCCGCGGCTGTGAGAGGCTGCCGGGATGCTGGCGTTGAGTGTGGCGTGCACGGCGGCCGCGGTCGCGTGGGCCTACCTGGTCATCGGGCACGGCGGATACTGGCGGACCAGCCAGCGGCTGCCGTCGAGCCAAGCCGCATCCGCGCCGCTAAGCTGGCCGGACGTCGTCGCGGTCATCCCGGCCCGGAATGAGGCCGCGATGCTGCCCGCCATTCTCCCCACGCTGCTCGGCCAGGACTACCCCGGTGCGCTGACCGTCATCCTGGTCGACGACTGCAGCACGGACGGCACCGCGCAGGTCGCAGCCGGATTCGCGCCGCCGCCAGACCGCCCGGACCGACCGGACCGCCCGGACCGCCCGGGACGGGCCCTGCGGGTGGTGCCCGGCACGCCGCTGCCGCCGGGCTGGGCCGGGAAGGTGTGGGCCATGGCCCAGGGCCTGGCCGCCGCCGGCCAGGGCGCCGCCGCCGGCCAGGGCGCCGCCGCCGGCCAGCGCATCGACCAGGGTGACGTCAACGGGCCGCCGTACGTGCTGTTCAGCGACGCCGACATCGCCTGGCAGGCCGGCGCGTTGCGGGCCCTGGTGCGGGCGGCCGAGGAGGACGACCGGGACCTGGTCTCCCAGATGGCGCTGCTGCGCACGGCGACCGGGTGGGAGCGGATCGTCGTCCCCGCGTTCGTCTACTTCTTCGCCCAGCTCTACCCGTTCCGGCGAGTCAATGACCCCCGGTCGCGCACCGCCGCGGCGGCCGGCGGCTGCATGCTCGTGCGCCGCGAGGCCCTGGAGCGATCCGGCGGGCTGGCCCCGATCAGCGGCGCCCGCATCGACGACGTGGCCCTGGGCCGTGTGATCAAGCGCCAGCGCGGGCGCTGCTGGCTGGGGCTGTCCACCGCGGTGCTGAGCGTGCGCCCTTATCCCCGGCTCGCCGACCTGTGGCAGATGGTGGCCCGGTCGGCGTACATCCAGCTCAGGTATTCCCCCTGGCTGCTGGCCGGGACCGTGGCCGGGCTGGCGTTCCTCTACGTGCTGCCGCCGGCCGGCGCGATCATCGGGCTGGCCGCCAGCGCCGCCAGCGCCGCCAGCGCCGCCGGGGCCGCCAGCGCCGCCGGGGCGGCCACCGGGCCGGCGGTGCTGGCGGCGGGCGCGGGCCTGGCCGGCTGGGGCCTGATGTCGCTGAGCTACCTGCCCATGCTCCGGCTGTACCGGCTGTCGCCGCTGCGCGCTCCGGGCCTGCCGCTGATCGCCCTGCTGTACGCGGCGATGACCGTCGACTCGGCGCGCCGGCACTACGCCGGCCGGGGCGCTGAATGGAAGGGGCGGACCGACCAAGGCCGGTTATGCTCGCTGCGTGGCAGACACACTGTGGCCCGACGAGCCGTCCGCCGGCTGGCGCCAATACCTCATCGCCGATGTCTTCACCACCAGCCCGCTCGAGGGCAACCCGCTCGCGGTGTTCCCGGATGCGCGCGGCCTGGGCGAGGACGCCATGCAGCGCACGGCCCGGGAGCTGAACCTGTCCGAGACGGTGTTCTTCCTGCCCGCCGAGGACTCTGGTGACATCCGGGTGCGCATCTTCACCCCGCTGAGCGAACTGACCTTCGCCGGGCATCCGGTGCTCGGCTCGGCGTTTGTCCTGGGCGAGACGCTGGGCGCGTCGGCGGTCACGCTGGAGACCGGGGCCGGCCTGGTCCCGGTGGAACTGAAGCGCAGCCGGGGCCGGATCACCTTCGGCCGGATGGAGCAGCCCGTGCCGGTGCCCGAGCCGTACGAGGAGGCCGCCGAGCTGCTGGCCGCGCTGGGCGTGCCGCGGTCCGGGCTGCCGGTCGAGGCCTACCGCAACGGGCCCCGGCACGTCTACGTCGAGCTGGCCAGCGAGGCCGAGGTCGCCGGGCTGTGGCCGGACCAGCGCGCGCTGGCCCACCTGCCGATCGCGGTCAGCACCTTCGCGGGCCGCGGCCCGGCCTGGAAGACCCGGATGTTCGCGCCGTTCCATGGCGTGGCGGAGGATCCGGCCACCGGCTCGGCGGCCGGGCCGCTCGCCGTGCACCTGGCCCGGCACGGCCGGATCGGCTTCGGCGACGAGATCGAGATCAGGCAGGGCGAGGAGATCGGCCGGCCGTCCCGGCTGTACGCGCGGGCCGAGGGCTCGGCGGACAAGGTGGAGCGGGTGCTGGTCGGCGGGTCCGCGGTCATCGTGGCCCGCGGCGAGTACCGCCTCAGCTAGCCTCGCCGGCGAGCTTGGCCTCGATCCCAGCCAGCATCTCCTTCGGCCAGGTGGTGTGCACGGCGTCATCGTGCGCCTCCATCCAGCCGATGATGTAGTGCCACTCGGCTGCGGCCTCCCGGTACCGCCCGAGGGCCTCGAGCGTGAACGCGCTCATGAAGTAGGGGCTGAGGTCTTCCGGGTCGCGTTCCTTGAGCCGCTGCCATATGGCCAGCGCCTCCTCCCGGCGACCGGCCGCGTCGAGCACCTCGGCCTCGATATCCAGCAGCCTGGCGTCGTCCGGCTCGAGCCTGCGCCCGGCCGCGATCACCTGGCTGGCCTCCTCGAGCGCACCGTTGCGCAGGTAGGCGTGGGCGAGGAACCGGTACTCCCGGATCTGGTCCGGAGCGGCGGCCAGCCGCTGCTTGTACAGGTCGATGACGCGCTCGCTTTCGACGAGCGCCGACCGCGCGAGGATGAGCTGGTAGTGCGGCTTGTCCCAGTCGGGATCCAGCTCGATCGCTCGCTCGTAGCAGCCCGCCGCGGCGCGGATCAGGTTGCGCCCGCGGCATTCCTGCAGGTAGCCGAATTCCAGGTGCAGCCGGGCGTCCTGCGGGTACTCGGCCAGCAGCTGCTGATAGGCCAGTATCCCTTCGGTGTAGGCGGATTCGCCGCCCGGCCTGGGGCCCAGCGCCTCGTACTCGTTCATAAGCCGGGACGCCTTCTCCCGCAGCGTCTCGTCCTGGCTGGTCATCTCAGGCCACCTCCCGATGACAGATCCGCTCGGCCCTCAGATGCCGTTCGCGATGCAGCCGGCTGCCAGGCGGCGGCGGGCGGTCCAGCTGGGCCAGCAGCTCGGCGGCGATCCGCGCCGCGACCGCGTGGCGGATCGCCGGCCAGCGGTCTGGAGTCAGCGCCAGCAGTTCCCGCCACATCCGGGACCTAAGGTCGTCGGCCGGCATCAGGCCTCCACCTCCACCAGCGGCCGCAGGCGCGCCAGCGCGACCCGGTATCGCCAGCGCACCGTCCCGGCGGGCAGCTCCACAAGGGCCGCCACCTCCGCGTGCGTGAGCCCGGCCATGTCGTGCAGCACCACGATCTGCCGGTCGATGTCGCCGAGCTGGAGCAGGGCATTGGTGACATCCAGGCGGTTCCCGCCCGGTTCGCCGGCGGCCGTGCCACGGTCGGTCATCAACGATGCCTGTTCCCGGGCTCGGCGGCGCACCGCGTCCAGGGCCAGGTGCCGGGCGATCGTCAGCACCCACGCCCGGGCCCTGGACCTTGGCTGATAGCCCGGTGCCGCGGAGTAGACACGCACGAACGTGTCCTGCATGACGTCCTCGGCGATTCCCCGGTCGCCGACCACCGCCAGCGCCACGGCGAATACCTGGACCCGCATTCCGCGGTACAGCACCTCCAGCGCCCGCATGTCGCCATCCGCGATCCGCCGCAGCAACCGGTCCTCGTCCCTGACGTCATCACTCATCGCTGGCTCCACCAGTACAACGTCCGAGCACGATGTTGTGTTGGAAAGCCGGGCCTTTAGGCCGAGGTTCCCCCTGATCAGCCTCTGATCAACCCATCGATTGTGCCGTGACCTGGTGAACCGCGACCTCGGACATGACGCTACGTAGTCATGTAAATCATGCTTATTGACATGTTAACGGCGTGGCTGGCTGCATAGATACTGAGAAGCCCGGTATGATCGTGGTCATGTACGTCGTCAAGGTGCCGAACCGGGGATCACCGCCCGCCATCCTGCTGCGGGAAAGCTACCGCGAGGCCGGCAAGGTCAAGAACCGGACCCTGGCCAACCTGTCGTCCTGGCCCGAGGCCAAGGTCGAGGCCCTGGCCCGGGTGCTCAAGGGCCAGCCGCCACCCGCCGCCCCCCTCGACGAGGCGTTCGAGATCACCCGCAGCCTGCCGCACGGCCACGTCGCCGCCGTCCTGGGCACCGCCCGCCGCCTGGGCCTAGAGGAGCTGATCGACCCGGTCCCGTCCCGGCACCGGGACCTGGTCGTCGCGATGGCGGTCGCGCAGGTCATCGCGCCGGACTCCAAGCTGGCCATCGCCCGCGGGCTCCGGGAGGAGACCGCGGCCAGCTCCCTCGGCGAGGTCCTGCACCTGGGATCGTGTGACGAGGATGACCTGTACGCGGCGATGGACTACCTGCACGGCCGGCAGGAGCAGATCCAGGATGCGCTGGCCGCCCGGCACCTGGCCGGCGGCACCCTGGTGCTGTATGACGTGTCCTCCGCCGCGTTCGAGGGCCGGACCTGCCCGCTGGGCGCGATCGGCCACCCCAAAGACGGGGTCCGGGGCCGGCTGCAGATCGTCTACGGGCTGCTGACCTCCCCCGAGGGCATCCCGGTCGCGATCGAGGTCTTCAAAGGCAACACCGGCGACCCGGTGACCGTGGCCGCCCAGGTAACCAAGGTCAAGGACCGGTTCGGCATCACCCGGGTAGTGCTGGTCGGGGACCGGGGCATGCTGACCGCCGCCCGGCTGCGCGAGGACGTCGCCCCGGCAGGGCTGGACTGGATCACTGCGCTGCGCGCCCCGCAGGTCAAGAAGCTGGTCCGCGGCGGGGACCTGCAGCTGACCCTGTTCGACCAGACCGACCTGGCCGAGATCGCCTCGCCGGATTTCCCCGGCGAGCGGCTGGTGGCCTGCAAGAACCCGTTCCTGGAAGCCGAGCGGGCCCGCAAGCGGGAATCGCTGCTGGCCGCCACCGAGGCCGACCTGGCCAAGATCGCCGCGGCCTGCGCGCGGGCCCGGGCCCCGCTGCGCGGCAAAGACAAGATCGCCGTGCGGGTCGACAGGGTCCTGAGCCGCCGCAAGGTCGCCAAGCACTTCCAGGTCGACATCGGCGAGGATCACCTCAGCTACCACCGCGACCAGCACTCCATCACCGCCGAGGCCGCCCTGGACGGCATCTACGTGCTGCGCACCAGCGTCGGAGCCAGTGACCTGGACAGCGGCGAGGTGGTCTCCTCCTACAAGGCCCTGGCCCAGGTCGAGCGGGCGTTCCGCGCGTTCAACACCGACCTGGACATCCGGCCCATCCGGCACCGCACCGAGGACCGGGTCCGCGCCCACGTGTTCCTGCGGATGCTGTCGTACTACCTCAGCTGGCACATGCAGGCCCGGCTCGCGTCCCTGCTGTTCACCGACGACGACAAGGCCGCGGCCTCCGCCGCCCGGCCCAGCCCGGTCGCTCCCGCCGCCCGCTCCCCGCGCGCCCTGGCCAAGGCCGCCACCAAGCAGACTCCCGGCGACCTCCCGGTGCACAGCTTCGCCACCCTGCTCGCCGACCTGGCCACGATCTGCCTGAACACCATCGCCCCGGCCGACCCCGCGCTGCCCGGCTTCCGGCTCGTCACCACCCCTACCGCTCTCCAGCGGCAGGCATTCGAGCTGCTCGGCGTCAGCCACCGCCTCGGGGTCGCGTAGTCAGCACCCCAGCCCGCGCATCACGAAAGCCCAGGTAAACGACCAAACACGCGGATCACTGGGGGGAACTACGGTTTAGGGCCTGTAGCTTCGATCTGCGAGGCGACCTTCCGCGCGCGGGGGCCAGCGGGGATGATGGGGCGTGGCACATGACCTCAGGGAGAAGGGTGAACCCGTGACGATCAGTGTTCAGGGCGTGGTGGCCCGCGGTAAGGGCGAGCCGGTGGAGCTCACGACGGTGCTCGTGCCCGACCCCGGGCCGGGTGAGGCGCTGGTCAACGTGCAGGCCTGCGGGGTGTGCCACACCGACCTGCACTACAAGGAGGGCGGCATCGGGGACGACTTCCCCTACCTGCTCGGGCACGAGGCGGCGGGCGTGGTCGAGGCCGTCGGCCCGGACGTGACCGACGTCGCCCCCGGCGACTTCGTCATCCTCAACTGGCGGGCCGTCTGCGGCCGGTGCCGGGCCTGCAGCCGCGGCCGCCCGTGGTACTGCTTCGCCACCCACAACGCGACCCAGAAGATGACCCTGGAAGACGGCACGGTGCTGTCCCCGGCGCTGGGCATCGGCGCGTTCGCGGACAAGACACTGGTCGCCTCCGGCCAGTGCACCAAGGTCGACCCGGCCATCCCGGCGGCCACCGCGGGGCTGCTGGGCTGCGGCGTGATGGCGGGTATCGGCGCGGCGATCAACACCGGCGGCGTGAGCCGCGGGGACAGCGTGGCCGTGATCGGCTGCGGCGGCGTCGGGGACGGGGCGATCCTGGGCGCCCGGCTGGCCGGCGCGCGGACGATCATCGCGGTCGACGTGGACGACCGGAAGCTGGAGTGGGCGCGCGAGTTCGGCGCCACCGACGTGATCAATTCCCGCAGTACCGATCCGGTGGCCCGGATCAGGGAGCTGACCGGAGGCAACGGCGCCGACGTGGTGATCGAGGCGATCGGCCGGCCGCAGACCTACGAGCAGGCGTTCTACGCCCGCGACCTGGCCGGCACGGTGGTACTGGTCGGCGTGCCGACCCCGGACATGCGGCTGGACCTGCCGCTGCTGGACGTGTTCGGCCGGGGCGGGGCGCTCAAGTCGTCCTGGTACGGGGACTGCCTGCCCAGTCGCGACTTCCCGATGCTGGTCGACCTGCACCTGCAGGGCCGCCTGCCGCTGGACAAGTTCGTCTCCGAAACCATCGGCCTGGACCAGGTCGAACAGGCCTTCGCCAAGATGGGCCGCGGCGAGGTGCTGCGCAGCGTCGTAACGCTGTGAGCGACGTCACCCGGATCGCGATGTGGTCGGGCCCGCGCACGGTGTCCACCGCACTGATGCGGGCCTGGGGGAACCGCCCGGACACGGTGGTCACCGACGAACCCCTCTACGCTTTTTATCTTTTCCGAACGGGCCTGGCTCATCCCGGCCGGGACGAGGTGATCGCCAGCCAGAGCACCGAATGGCGCGTGGTGCTCGCCCAGCAGACCACCGCCCCGCTGCCGCCCGGGGTACGGATCAGCTACGCCAAGCACATGACGCACCACCTGCTGCCCGAGGTGGACCGGGCCGCGCTGGCCCCGCTGCGGCACGCGCACCTGATCCGGGACCCGCGCGAGCTACTGGCCTCCTACGCGCGGGTGCGCGCCGAGCCGGACCTGGACGACCTGGGCCTGCGGCAGCAGGCCGAGATCTTCGAGACGTTCGGCGGGCCGGTCGTGGATTCCCGCGACCTGCTCACCGACCCGGCGGAGATCCTGGGCGCCCTGTGCCGGGCCCTGGACGTGCCGTTCGACGCGGCGATGCTGTCCTGGCCGCCCGGGCCCCGGGACAGTGACGGGGTGTGGGCCCCGTACTGGTACGACAGCGTGCATTCCTCCACCGGTTTCGCTGCCTACCAGCCCCCGGCCGAGCCGCTGCCGCCGCGCCTGGAGCCCCTGGCCGAACGCTGCCTGCCGTATTTCGAGCGGCTCTATCAGTACAGGATCACGTGATGCTGCAGAGTTATGACGAGCGCAACCGGGACCTCATCGTCAACGTGGACGGCAGGCTCAGCCACCGGGACCGGTCCATGATCAGCCCGTTCGATTCCGCCGTCCAGGGCGGCGACGCGGTCTGGGAGGGACTGCGGCTCTACGCCGGGCGGATCTTCCGGCTGGACGAGCACCTGGCCCGGCTGCGGGACTCGGCCCGGGCGCTCGCGTTCGGGCCGATCCCCTCGGCCGAGGAGATCACCGAACAGATCAAGCGCACGCTCGCCGCCAACGGCATGCGGGACGGCGTGCACATCAGGCTCACCCTGACCCGCGGGGTGAAGGTCACCTCCGGCATGGATCCCCGGCTCAACCAGTCCGGGCCCACCCTGATCGTGCTGGCCGAGTACAAGGACCCGGTGTACGACGCGTCCGGCATCACGCTGGTCACCGCGAGCGTGCGCCGCCCGGCTCCGGACTGCCTGGATCCCAAGATCCATCACAACAACCTGCTGCCGTCGATCCTGGCCAAGATCGAGGCCAACGCGGCCGGCGCGGACGACGCGGTGATGCTCGATCACCGCGGCTTCATCGCCGAGACCAACGCCACCCACCTGTTCTGGGTCACCGCCGGGACGCTGGCCACGCCGACCACCGTGTCCTGTCCCGCAGGCATTACCCGGGCCGCCGTACTGGAGCTGGCCGCCTCGGCCGGCCTCCCGGCCACGACCGGTGACTACACCCTGCCCCAGCTCTATACGGCCGACGAGGCGTTCGTGACCGGCACCATGGGCGGCCTGGTCCCGGTGGTCGCCGTCGACGGCCGGCCCATCGGCGACGGCCATCCGGGCCCGGTCACCAAGCACCTGACCAGCCTGTTCGCTGACCTGACCGCCACCACCGGCACCCCCGTCACCTAAACCCCGCCCGCCTGTGAAGGTCAGCTGGGCCGGCCGCCGGGCCCACTGCGCCATCCGCAGGTATCAATCGGCGTGGGATACGTCCGGCTGTCGGTGCCGACGGGCACAATGGGGCGTGGCGCGAGGACTGGAGGAACCGTGGGTGAACTGACCTGTCTGGAGATCTGCGCCGGGGCCGGCGGGCAGTCACTGGGGCTGGAGCAAGCCGGGTTCACGCACGAAGCGGCGGTCGAACTGGACCCGGACGCTTGCGAGACGCTCCGCCTCAACCGCGGATCTGACTGGAAGATCATCGAAGACGACATCCACAACGTGGACGGGCGCGCCTTCTCGGGCATCGACCTGCTGTCCGGCGGCGTGCCGTGCCCCCCCTTTTCCATCGCGGGCAAGCAGCTCGGCCAGGAGGATGACCGGGACCTGTTCCCCCAGGCGCTCCGCCTGGTCGCGGAGATCAGGCCCCGGGCCGTCCTGCTGGAGAACGTGCGCGGGCTGGCCACCCGCCGCTTCGATACCTACCGGGCGCAGGTCCTTGAGCAGCTCCACGGCCTGGGCTACCAGACCTGGTGGGACATTGTTCACGCCAGCGAGCACGGGGTGCCGCAACTGCGGCCGCGGTTCGTGCTCGTGGCCATCAAGGAGCCCTGGGCGGCTCACTTCCGGTGGCCGGCGCCGTCGCCAGTGCCGCCCCCCACGGTCGGCCAGGCCCTGCACGATCTCATGGCCGAACGAGGATGGCCCGGAACGGACGCGTGGCGCGAGCGCGCCCGGGGAATTGCGCCGACCATCGTGGGCGGCAGCAAGAAGCATGGCGGCCCCGACCTGGGGCCGACCAGGGCGCGCGAGGCATGGAAGCTGCTCGGGGTCGACGGGCTCGGCGTCGCCTACGACCCGCCCGGGCCCGACCATCCGGTGCACCAGCCACCTAAGCTGACCACGCGGATGGTGGCCCGCATCCAGGGTTTCCCCGACAGCTGGAAGTTCTCGGGCCGCAAGACGGCGGCCTACCGCCAGGTCGGCAATGCCTTCCCGCCGCCGGTGGCTCGAGCCCTGGGGGAGGCGATCCGCCGTGCGCTGGAGGCGGCCAGCGCGGCCCCGTGCGCTACCGACCTCGGTCACCACGCGAGCCTGGCCGAGGCCTGACCGCGAGAGGCCGGATGTGACCGCGTCATTCGCCTGTTCTCTGCTCGGCTGGAAGCCGAGCGCGAAGAACAAACTCAGCTGGCCGTTGGTGCCGAACTTCGCCGACGTGGACAACGCGGAATCGATGCGGATTGGCGCGGGCCTACTCGACGAGCTGGCCGTGACCAGGGACGAGGTCTCCGATGTCCCGAAGGACCCGGGCGGCCCGCTGGAACAGCAAGTCCGTGACGACCTGGCCCGCGCCCTCCCTGACCTGCATCCCGATCGCAGCTGGCTGGTGGCCCGCGGCGTGATCATTACCAAGTTCGACCAGTACGCTCACCTCAGCCAGGTGGACGAGCTCGTGCGCGCCAATCCTGAACTGCGGATCACCATTGGCACGGACTACCTGATCAAGCCCGATGTAACCGTCGCCCTCGGTAACCTGTCCACCACTTCCGGGCTGCCGCCCCTGCATGCGGCCATCTCGTGCAAATGGACCATCCGCTCGGACCGGGTTCAGAATATCCGGCACGAGTGCTTGCAGATGATCCGCCATCGCCGGGGCAGGCAGCCTCATCTTGTGACGGTAACCGCCGAACCGCTGCCCAGCCGGCTCGCCTCGATTGCCAGGGGAACCGGCGAGGTAGACGCCGTGTATCACGTCGCTTATGACGCCATGGAGGTCAGCGTGGCCAGGAATGCGAACGCCGATCAGCAAGACGCCTGGCGGGAAGTTGTCGGTCAGCGGCGCCTGCTCAGTTACGAGCTTCTGGCCGGCACGCTCGCGTCCTGGTAGCCGTTTCAGGCGCTGCCCTTGATCGTGCCGTCCTCGAGTTCCAGGACGCCGTCGGCCATGCTGATCAGGTTCGGGTCGTGGGTGGCGACCAGGGCGGTCACGCCCTCGGACTCGACCACGGCGTGCAGCAGGCGCATGATCTGCTTGCCCGTCTCGGAATCCAGCTGACCGGTGGGCTCGTCGGCCAGCAGCACCTGCGGGCTGCCGGCCAGGGCCCGGGCGATCGCGACCCGCTGCTGCTGGCCGCCGGACAGCTCGCCCGGCCGCTGCTTGGTGTGCTCGCCCAGGCCGACGATGTCCAGCATGAGCCGGACCCGCTCCTCCCGTTCCCTGGGCGGCACGCCGGCGATCCGCAGCGGCACGCCCACGTTCTCCGCCGCGGACAGGATCGGGATCAGCCCGAACGACTGGAAGATGAACGCCACCGACGTGCGGCGCAGCCGCATCCGCTCGTGCTCGGACATGGACGTCACTTCGCTGTCGCCCACCCGGACGCGCCCCTCGTCGGGCAGGTCGAGGCCGCCGACGATGTTCAGCAGCGTGGTCTTGCCCGACCCCGACCGGCCGCGCAGGGCGACCAGCTGGCCCGCCGGCACGGTGAACGAGACGCCGCGCAGGGCGCGGGTCGCGGTGCGCCCGCTGCCGAAGGTCCGGGTGACCCGTTCGACGGACACCATGCCGGTCAGGGTCGCGGCGGTCACCGGGGCTCCTCGGGGTTCTCGGCCGTCTGCGGCTGACGGGGACTATGCTGGCCCGGCCACACGCCGATGTGGTCGGGTTCGGCTTCCAGCCGGACCAGGCCGCGCATGCCGAGCGGCTCGGTCATCTCCCGCGGCAGCTGCAGCCGGCCGGCCCGGTCCAGCACCGCGTACTCGACCGCGTGCGGGACCACCCCGCCGTCACCGGCCAGGGGGTCCCGTAGGGTCTCGGTGCTGGTCCGCCCGTCCCGGATGGCGACCACCCGGCGGACCACCGACGACACGGCCGGATCGTGCGTGACGATCAGCACGGTCACGCCGAGCTCCACGTTGGCCTTCTGCAGGGCGCTGAACACCTCGGCCGCGGTGGCTGAGTCCAGCTCGCCGGTGGGCTCGTCGGCCAGCAGCACCTTCGGCTCGTTGGTCAGCGCGACCGCGATCGCGGCTCGCTGCTGCTCGCCGCCGGACATCTGGTCCGGCCTGCGATGCAGGCAGTCGCCCAGGCCGAGCAGCTCGAGCAGCTCGCTCGCGCGGCCGCGGCGGGTCCGGGCCCGCACGCCCGCCAGCCGCATCG
>Ga0335073_10010906_pt1 | contig 12775 bp, 11 predicted proteins | sample Lox_Sample_22_FD_207093 | JGI IMG/M metagenome (GOLD analysis project Ga0335073, IMG submission 207093) | Soil microbial communities from Loxahatchee National Wildlife Refuge, Florida, United States - Lox_Sample_2.2 | ecosystem: Environmental > Terrestrial > Soil > Wetlands | place: USA...
CGAACTGGCCGGGCGGTATGGAGTCGCCGCCTCCTACGAGGACTGGGCCGGTCGGCGGGTCGGAGTGCCGGAGACCACGTTGATTGCGGTCCTGGCCGCGCTGGGCGTGGCCGCCGAGACCGAGGCGGAGCGCAATGCGGCGCTGACCGCTCACGATCGCGCGTACTGGTCGCGCCCGGTGCCGGCCACCATCTTTGGACGCGCGGGGACGCAGACACGGTTCTGGGTGCATGTCACCCACGGCCATCCCGCCGAAGTGTCGTTGCAGCTCGAGGATGGGACGGTCCGCGCGGGAATACGCCAGGTCGACAACTTCGCCGCGCCGTATGAGCTGGACGGTCGCTCCGTCGGTGAGGCCAGCTTTGTGCTGCCCGACGATCTGCCGCTGGGTTACCACCGAGTGCATCTGCGGTCCGGGGACGACCAGGCCAGCGCGGCACTGATCGTGACACCGGGCTGGCTGGGTCTGCCGGAGCGGCTGGGCGGTCGTCGGACCTGGGGGTTTGCCGCCCAGTTATATAGCGTGCGGTCCCGCCAGTCCTGGGGCGTCGGCGACCTGACCGATCTCACCGACCTTGCCGTCTGGTCAGGTTCCGCGTTCGGCGCCGGATATGTGCTGGTCAATCCCCTGCATGCGGCCGCGCTGAACAAGCCGATGGAGCCGTCGCCATACCTGCCGACATCGCGGCGCTTCGTCAACCCGCTCTACCTGCGCGTCGAGGCCATCCCGGAATTCGCCTACCTGCGCAAACGTCGCCGGGTGTGGCGATTACGCGACGATGTTCAGCGCCACGCCGCCTCCCTCGACGCCATCGACCGCGACGCCGCATGGGCAGCCAAGCGGGCCGCCTTGAAGCAGCTTTATCGGGTCCCACGCACGGCGGGCCGAGAACTGGCGTATGCCGCTTTCCGCGCCCGGGAAGGCTCTGCCCTCGACGACTTCGCCACGTGGTGTGCGCTGGCCGAGGAATACGGGGACAACTGGCATCAGTGGCCTAAATCGCTGCAGCATCCCGGCGCCGACGGCGTCGCCAAGTTTGTTGCCAAACATTCGACGGCCGTGGACTTCCACCGCTGGTTGCAATGGCAACTCGACGAGCAGCTCGCCGCCGCGCAATCGCAGGCGGTGGCGGCCGGTATGCCGCTGGGCATCATGCACGACCTGGCCGTCGGCGTGCACCCCGACGGGGCCGACGCCTGGGCGTTACAGGACGCGTTGGCGCACGGGGTCAGCGCGGGCGCGCCGCCGGACGAGTTCAACCAGTTAGGCCAGGACTGGTCGCAGCCCCCGTGGCGCCCGGATCGGCTTGAAGAGCAGGAGTATCGGCCTTTCCGGGCGCTGATTCGCACCGTGTTGCGGCACGCCGGCGGCGTCCGCATCGACCACATCATCGGGTTGTTCCGGCTGTGGTGGATTCCGCAGGGCGCGGCGCCGACTCAAGGCACATACGTGCGCTATGACCACGAGGCGATGATCGGCATCGTCGCGCTGGAGGCGTACCGCGCCGGGGCGCTGGTGGTGGGCGAGGACCTCGGCACGGTCGAACCATGGGTCCGCGACTACCTGCGCGACCGCGGTGTTTTGGGCACGTCGATTCTGTGGTTCGAGCTCGATCGCAACGGTAGTGGCGGCCCGTTGCCAGCCGAGCGTTGGCGAGAGTACTGCCTGTCGTCGGTGACCACCCACGACCTGCCGCCCACCGCCGGCTATCTGGCGGACGAGCATGTGCACCTGCGGGATTCGCTTGGCCTGTTGGCGCGACCGGTTGAGGAAGAGCTGGCTGCGGCGCACGCCGAGCGGACGGCCTGGATGGCCGAGCTGCGCCGGGTGGGCCTGCTGGCGAAGCATGCCGACGTCGAGCAGACGATCCTCGGCCTCTACCAGTACTTGGGCCGCACGCCGTCGCGGCTGCTGGGAGTCGCGTTGACCGATGCGGTCGGCGATTGGCGGACCCAGAACCAGCCGGGCACGACCGACGAGTATCCCAATTGGCGAATTCCGTTGAGCGGCCCCGATGGTCAGCCGGTGATGCTCGAGGATGTGTTCAGCGATCCCCGGGCGATCCACTTGGCCGAGGCAATGCGCGCCGAGACGGCCGTCACACCCAAACAAACCAACTGCTAGTTTTTCCTCTGCCATGAACGTTGTGAAGGTCGGCGTGGTCGCTCCGGTCGCCGCTGGGGTCACCGCAGATCCGCATTGGATGGCGGGCTTTGCCCGTCATCTCGAGGCGTGCGGCTTCGAATCGATCGTCGCGGTCGAGCACACCGTACTGGCCACCCGCTACGACAGTGTCTACCCGTACGACAGTTCGGGGCGAGTCGAATTGGCAGCCGATTGCGCGGTCCCCGATCCGCTCGACTTGCTGTCATTCTTAGCCGGTCACACCGATCGACTCGGTTTGGCCACTGGGGTCGTCGTGCTGCCCAACCATCATCCGGTAGTGCTGGCCAAACGAGCGGCGACCGTGGATGCGCTGTCTGGTGGGAGGCTTCGCCTGTGTGTCGGCGTCGGGTGGCTGCGCGAAGAAATCGAGGCATGCGGGGCCGATTTCGAAAGTCGGGGGCGGCGGGCCGACGAGCAATTGGCGGTGTTGCGGGCGCTGTGGGATGACCAGCCACACGGCGTCACCCATCATGGCGAGTTCTTTAAGTTCCAGAACGCGGTGTGCAGCCCGAAACCCGTTGCCGGAAAGTATCTTCCGGTGCACATTGGTGGTCATAGCAAAGCGGCCGCTCGGCGGGCTGGACGCTTTGGCGACGGTTTTCAGCCGCTGGGGGTGGCCGGCAGCCAGTTGGAGGGTCTGCTGACATTGATGCGTGACGAGGCTACGGCGGCCGGACGCGATCCGGCGGATATCGAAGTATCGCTGGGGCATTCGGTCACCAAGGTCGACGCCGAACGCGCCGAAAGGCTCGCCGCCCAGGGCGCCGACCGACTGGTGCTGGCGATGCCGCCGATCACCGACCTCGAGCAGGCCAAGGATGAGCTGTCGGCCTGCGCGCAACGTCTTTCGCTGCCGACGTGATGCTCGACGCAACGGAACGTTGCGCTCTCTCTGACGTGGTACACCGCTACGCCGCCGGCACCGACGAGCAGGACTTCAATTCTGTCACAGAGCTTTTCACTGAAACAGCCGAGTTGATCCTGCCCGAACCGCCGGCCATGCTGGACCCCGTGCACCGGCATTGCGGTCATGCCGCGATCCGCGCGGCGATCGAAGCCGTCACCGCCACCATCCGCACCGAGCACGCGATCGTCGGCGAGGTCTACGACATCGGCCCGCGACCACATACTGCCCGCGGGCGAATCGCCTGTGTCGCGCACCATTGGAGCCAACACGGGGATCAGCTGACCGACGTGGCCTGGCATGTGCGATACGACGACGAGTATCGGTCCACCGATGCCGGATGGCGGATCACCCACCGCGCGTTGACGATCAACGCCATCGAAACCCGGCCTGTGCGCCGGGTGCGGTTCGGCGGGCGCGGTTGAGACGACATGCGGACCGTAATCCTCTGCGGCGGAACAGGTGTGCGGGCCATGCCCTCAACCCTCGAGGTTCCCAAGCCCTTGCTGCTGGTCGGAGACCGTCCGGTTCTGGCCCACGTGATGGAAATCTATGCCGACCAGGGCTTCACCGACTTCGTCCTGGCCGCCGGCTACAAGGCCGAACTGGTATGGAAATTCGCGCAGTCGCTGCCTGCCAGTTGGCAGGTCGAGGTGGTCGACACCGGCGAGGCGACCAACACGGCTGGTCGAGTCATGAAGGTGCGTGAACGCCTGGGCGAGCAGTTCTTTGTCACGTACTCGGATGGCCTGGGAGACGTCGATCTCCACCAGCTCTTGGACTTCCACCGCGCCCATAGCGGAGCAGCGACAGTAACCACGGTGCCTCTTCCGTCGCCGTACGGAACCCTCGATCTCGATGAAAAGGGACGAGTGAGCGGATTCCGGGAGAAGCCGAAGCTGCACGACCATCTGATCAACGCCGGGTTCTTCGTTATGGACAGCCGAGTCTTCGATTGCTGGGACGGAGAGGATCTCGAACGCGAGGTTCTTCCTTCCTTGGCCAACGCCGGCGTTTTGTTCGGCTACCGACACGACGGATTCTGGAAATCCATGGACACCCAGAAGGATGCCCAGGAACTGACGGCGCTCTGTGCGGGAGGACGCGGGCCCTGGTTGAGATCGACCGGCATCCGCACCGATCCAGACGAACAGGCAGACAAGCGATGACGACCGGAACGAATATGACGCCGTTCGAACCCAACCGGGACTTCTGGAACGAACGGCCGGTAGCGGTCACAGGGGCAACCGGCTTCCTCGGTAATCACCTGACCGCTGCCCTCGCAGAACTCGGGGCGCGCGTCGTCGTGCTTGTCCGCGACACCGTTCCGGCCTCGGCCATACAGGACCGGTGGTGGTCGAAGGTGTCGATCATCACCGGGGCGGTCGAGGATCAGGCCCTCATGGAGCGGATGCTCGGAGAGTACGACGTGGCCACCGTCTTCCACCTCGCTGCTCAAAGCCAGGTGGGCGTGGCCAATCGCAACCCGATTCCGACATACGAGGCCAATGTGCGGGGAACCTGGGCGCTCCTGGAAGCGGCGCGCCGCAACAGTACGGTTCGACAGATCGTCACGGCGAGCAGCGACAAGGCGTACGGAGAACAACCCCTCCTTCCCTATACGGAAGAGATGCCACTCCTCGCGGTAAACCCCTACGACGTCTCCAAAGCCTGCTCGGACCTCATCGCGCAGAGCTTCGCTCGCGTTCACGACGTTCCAGTCGTCGTAACGCGGTGCGGGAATTTCTTCGGTCCTGGGGATACGAACTGGGAGCGGCTCGTCCCGGGTACGACGCGTCTCCTGCTCAAGGGCCACCGTCCGGTGATCCGCTCGGACGGGACGATGACCCGGGACTATCTCTATGTGGTCGACGGAGTCCTCGCCTACCTTCAACTTGCCGAGGCGATCTCCCAGGACCCAACACTTGCAGGCGAGGCGTTCAACTTCTCGACCGAAAGTCCCTTGTCCGTGCTGCAATTGGTCGAGATGCTCCAGGCTGCGACGGCGACTCAGCTGGAACCCGACATCCGGGCCACCGCCCGCCACGAGATACCCCATCAGTACCTGTCGGCTGCGAAGGCGCGCAAAATGCTCGGTTGGCAACCGCGTCACACCATCGAGCAGGCGATCGCAGATACCGTCGACTGGTATCGAGGCTTCTTGTCCTCGGGCTGAGACGATTTAAAAGGCGCCGTCAGCGTTCGTGAGCCCGGCGTGCAGCGTCTTCCAGGAGATCGGCGGTGCGAGCCAGGCTTTCGGCGGGTTTGGTCATCTGGGCGGCGACTGCGTGGGCTCGACTGGCATATTCCGGAGTCAGGATCAATCGAAGGTCAGCGACCACTGATTCCGCAGTCGACTCTGAAAAGCGCCGCGCGAAACCGACTTTCAGCTTTTCGACACCCGCCGCCCAGAGCGGCTGATCGAGCCCGCTAAACAGAATCAAGGTGGGGATTCCGGCGCGCAGGCCGGTGGCCGTGGTGCCAGCACCGCCATGATGGACAACAGCGCGGCACAGCGGAAAGACGGCCGCGAGGCCGACCGTGTCCACAACCTTGACGTGCTCGGTATGCGGGACGTGGGTGAAGTCGTTCGGCCCAGACCAGATCAACGCCCGCTCGCCCAAATGCGCGCAGGCCGCGCTGATCGCGGCGACCGTGCCGGCGGGATCTGTGATCGGCATGCTGCCAAAGCCGAAGTAGATCGGCGGCGGTCCCGCAGCCGCCCACGCCAAGACCTCATCGTCGCCGGTCGTCGGCAACTCCAGCGTCAGCGCCCCGACGAAGGGCCGGCGGCCATCTGACTCCACCCACCCAGATGCCTTGTCAGGCAAGCACAGCTCGTCGTAAGCCTGGATCTCCAGTGATTGGTGCGGTGCAGTTGCCTCCGGTAAGCCAAGTGCCCGGCGCTGGGCGTGTTCAGCCTGCTCCGCGACATTCCCCTGCGTCGACCCGAGCTCCAAAATCTTCGTCGGGAAGAAGTGCAGTGCGGCCAGCGGAATGCCATAGTATTCCGCAACATTGGCGGCCAGGCCCTGCTCGGTTATGCCTGCCAACAGCAGGTCGGCCCCGTTCGCCAACGACACCAACGTCGCGGTTTTCTCTGCCGCGACCTGGGTTACATAGTCGATGGCTTCGTTGATCGCGCTGAGCGGATTCTGGATCATGCGAACGAAATTCCCGTCCTGCAGCTGCGCTTGCCAGTCCCGTCCGTAGGGAACCGCCGTAAGCCCCGCAGACTCGACGACGGCAACCATGTCGTGTGGCACGGTGAGGGCCAGACGCACCTCGTGACCTCGCCGCAGCAGCTCCCGGGCGACGGCGACGCATGGCTCCACATCGCCGCGACTTCCAAAGGCTGCCACCACAAATTTCATCGGCATCAGCCAGACCGTCCCTGGCGGGCAGTGCCTTCCAGGAGATTTCCTGCCCTGGCCAGACTTTCGGCGGACGTAGTCATCTGGGTAGCGACCTCGCGGGCTCGAGCGGCGTATTGCGGGGTGAGGACGGAGCGCAGGTCGGCCTCCAGCGCTTCGGCGTTGGAGTCTGAAAAGCGCCGTGCACGACCCACTTTCAGCTGTTCGACGCCGGCCGCCCACAGCGGCTGATCGAGCCAGAACCAAAGGATCAAGGTGGGGATTCCGGAGCGCAGGGCCGCGGCCGTGGTACCGGCGCCGCCGTGGTGGACGACAGCGCGGCAGGCCGGAAAGATGGCCGCGTGGTTGATCGCGGGCACAACCTTGACATGATCGAAATGCTCGACGTGGCTGAAGTCATTGGGCCCCGGGCAGATCAACACCCGCTCGCCTAGCTGCGCGCAGGCCGTGCTAATGAGGGTGCCGATGTCAGTGGAAGGCATGACCGGCGTACTGCCCAGACCGAAGTAGATCGGCGGCGTTCCCGCGGCGATCCACGACAACACTTCTTCGTCTGCATCGGTCGGTAGCTCCAAGGTGAGCGCCCCGACGAAGGGATGTCGCTCGTCTTCTTGCGTCCACTGGGCGGCCTCCTCGGGCAGGTGGAGCTTGTCATAGGCCTGAATGTCCAGCGCTCGCGCCGACGGTTCGGTTGCCTCCGGCAAGCCCAGCGCGCGGCGTTGCACGTCTTCCGCGACCTTTGTCATCAACGAAAACATCCAGTCCGATGACCACATCCGTTCGGGGAACAGGTGCAGCGCAACCGCCGGAATACCGTGGTATTCCGCGACATTGGCGGCGAGCCCCTGTTCGTTGAAGCCCGCCAGTACCAGGTCGGCCCCATTTGCAAGCTCGGTCAGCGTCGCGCCCTTCTCCAACTTGACCTGGGTACCATACTCAACAACTTCGGGCACCACGCTGAACGGATTGTTCAGCCTCGGCATGATGCCGCGGACCAAATCCGAGCCCGGGTTCATTTCTTCGCGCGAGTCTGGGCCGTAGGCGACGCCAACAAGCCCCGCCGACTCGGCTAGATCAAGCATGTTCGGTGGGACCGCCATGCTCACGTCGTGGCCTCGGCGCTGCAGCTCCCGACCTACGGCGACGCAGGGCTCAACATCGCCGCGACCTCCATAGCCTGCCACCACGAACTTCATCGACGGAAACGGTACTGCCCTGCTGGCAGCGGTGCTCCTTTGACCTTCGTAGTCGAGGTGATCAGAATTGAGCTGAAACCGGGCAGGAGATCCCATGTTGCGACGGCGCCGGCTTAAAAGCCGGTTCGACACTGAGTATGACCCGGGTCCGGTGCTGATCCAGGCCCGCAAGGTGCACTTCGACGTCTCCGACATCCCGGTGCACTGGATCCCCGGCCATCCGGTGGCCTCGAATTTCGCCAGCCTGCTCAACATCGTGCTGCCGCCGATCGAGCGATGGTTCGTCGCCGTATTCAATGAGGCACTGCCGCTGGTCAAAGACCCGAAGCTAGCCGAGGACATGCGCGGCTTCATCGGCCAGGAGGCAACACACGCCGACGTTCACGACCAAGTTCTCCACGAGCTGATGATGGCCCGCGGCATCGACCCCAAGCCGCTGCTCGACCAGGTGGATTTCATCTTCTCCCGGACGCTGGCGCCCAGCACCTCCCCCGACCCGAAACGTCGACTCAGCCATCTGTGCGATCGGCTGTGGCTCATCGCCGCGATAGAGCACTACACCGCGGTGCTCGGTGACTTCGTGCTCAATTGCAACTGGGAGGCCTACGACGCCGACCCCACCATCGCCGACTTGTTCCGCTGGCATGGCAGCGAGGAAGTCGAACACCGCAACGTCGCCCACGACGTCGCGGCCTATTTCCACGACAGCTACCCCGACCGGATTCGCTCGATGCTGATGGCGGTGACGATGGTTTTCGTCTTTTTCCAGCGGGGCACCTGGTACCTGATGAAGGTAGACCCGGACGTCGACATCGGTTGGTGGAAGATGCAGCGGCTGCGGGCAAGGGATTCGAAGCACGGGCTTTTGCCGACATTTCGAAAGCTCTTCGGCTCCAACACTTTGATGTACTTTCGGCCCGGCTTCTCACCGGAGCAGATGGGCTCGACGGCGCAGGCGGTCGCGTATCTGGCAAGTTCCCCGGCGGCGCGCGCAGCACATTTGTGATGAGGCCGTGATTGGGGATCCTAGACCGGTTCCGGCAGGCGCCGCCGAGTGCCTCAGGACGCGCGTCGCACGACGTGCTGCTCGGCCTGGCCGATGCCGCGGTCACCGGGCTGTGGGCGTTGTCGGGTTCGATCCGGCGTGTCACGGCGCCGGCGCATCATGACAGCACCATCACGCTGACCGTGGTGGGCCGCAATGTGGTTGCCCGCGATCAGGATGTCGTCTCCCTGAGCTTCGCGGGTGCCGACGGTGCGCCGCTGCCGCCCTGGCGCCCCGGCGCGCACCTGGACATTCACCTGCCCAGTGGGCGGGTCCGGCAATACTCGCTGTGCGGTGACCCGGCCCGCCAGGACAGCTATCGGATCGCGGTGCGGCGCATTCCCGACGGCGGCGGTGGCTCGGCCGAAATGCATGACGTCCTCAGCGTTGGCAGTCAGGTCACCACGAACGGACCGCGCAACGCCTTCCCGTTGACCGTGCCCGGTTACGGGTCGCCCACGCGGCGGCTGCGGTTCGTCGCCGCCGGCATCGGCATCACACCGATTCTGCCGATGATGCGCCACGTCGACCGCCTCGGCGTCGAATGGTCGATGATCTATGCCGGCCGCAGCCGTGACAGCCTGCCGTTCCTCGATGAAGTGGCGGAGTTCGGCGACCGCGTCGAAATCCGCACCGACGATGAGCGGGGCGTGCCAACGGCGGCTCAGTTGCTGGGTGACTGCCCCGACGGCACGGCGGTCTATGCCTGCGGCCCCGCGCCGATGCTGACGGCGATTCGCGCTGCGCTCGCGGCCCGCGACAACGTCGAGTTGCATTTCGAACGCTTCGCCGCGCCGCCGGTGATCGACGGCGAGGAGTTCAGCGTCCGCGTCGCCTCCACGGGTGTCACGGTGCAGATCGGTGCCGAGGAGACGCTGCTGTCGGGGTTGCAGCGGGCCGATGTCTGGCCGCCGTACTCCTGCCGACAGGGCTTCTGCGGGACCTGCCGCACCCGGGTGCTCGACGGCGGCGTCGACCACCGCGACACGTTGCTCACCGAGCCCGAGCGCGCCGACGGGATGATGCTGATCTGCATTTCGCGCGCGGCCAAGGGACAGCGACTCACCCTCGACCTATAAATCAGTCGCCGTATTCGGTCTTCGGCAGCGGAATGCCCTCGCTGGTAGAGAACTCAGCGTCGCTCTGTGTCGACAATCCCAACGACACCACCGTCCGGGTGAACAACACGTCGGTCAGGTAGGCCAACGCGACCGCCCAGCGGTTGACGCCCCGCGGAATGGCGTACAGGTGATATCCGCGGGTGACGACTTTCGCTGGATAACCGGACAGCGGGACATTCAGCGGATTCGCCACCGCCTTGTGCGGCCCGAGGTCGACCACCAAGCCCATGTTGCGGTGCTTGTAATCCCGCTTCTTTCCGCGCCCGAGACTGGCGGCGACATTGTTGGCCAAGGCTTTTCCTTGCCGAGTCGCATGCTGGGCGGTGGGCGGGGTGATCTTGCCGGGTTGCGTCACATCGGGCACGGCCGCGGCATCACCGGCCGCGAACACGTCGGGATGCCCGGGTACTTGTAGATCGGTCTGTACGATCAGCCGCCCCTTCTCGGTCGGCAGGCCGAGCGACTGGATGAGCGGAGCGGCGGTCACCCCGGTGACCCATGCGACCGTTCGGGTGTCCACCCGCGAGTTATCGCTCAGCACAACGTGATCCGCGTGGACCTCGTTGAGCGTCAGGCCCAGTCGGACATCGACGCCGCGGTGTTGCAGCACCCGCATTGCTCGCGCGCCCAGCTTTTCGCCGACTTCCGGCATCACCTGCTCGGCCTTGTCGAGCAGCAGGAATTTCACCGCGGACGGGGCGAAGCTCATATGCTTGGCGGCGGCATTGGCCAGCGCCCGAAGCTGCAGGACTAACTCCGTACCGGAGTAGGACGCCCCCACCACCACGACTGTGCGCCGCGCCTGCGCAAGCCCGGCGTCGTCTTCCAGGCAGGACAATTCCAGCTGCTCGAGAAAGTGGTCGCGTAGGTAGAGCGCCTCGGCCGTCGACTTCAAACCCCTTGCGTAATGGGCTAATCCAGGAATATCGAACAGGCGGGTGACCGATCCGGGCGTCAGCACCAGCCGGTCCCACGACAGCGCGCAGGAGCGCTGTTCGAGATCGGTGAACTGCAGCCGGTGCTGATCTAAGTCGACGCTGTCGACCCGCCCGCGTATCTTTCGCACACCGTTGAGCGTTCCCGCCAGCGGAATGGTCACGAACCGCGCGTCGACCACACCGCCGGCGACGTCCGGCAGCAACGGCGTGTAGAGCATGTAGTCGACCGGCGAAATGATCGTGATGTCGACGCCTGATTTACGTAGTCGCCTAGCCAGTCTTCGTGCGCACTCGAAGCCGGTGAATCCGCTGCCCACCACGACGACCGAAGTCATCCTGTCAATGTAGCCAACAGACGCCTAGCACAAACCGGTCGCTACGGACTCTCGATCAGGGTGCCGAATTTTGCGGCCAACCACGGTTTGCGCCCGCCTGCGCGCAGCTTGCCGCGGAGGAGTTGGGGCAACTGCGGCACTCGATTCAGACCGAGGAGCAGGAATGTCACGGGATCGGCGGTGATCACGCAATCCGCCTTCTTCCCCGCCACGGTGACGACGCCCTTGCCGTCGGCGATCGCCAGCCGATAACGAGGCGCGCCGCGTAGTCGCAATTCGTAGCTGATGTTTGTGTTTTTGGTCCGTGTGGGCCGCAAATATTTCGGCACCAGCGAGAGCACGGCGGGTAAAACGAGCAGCGCGTCGTCAGGCTCGATGCTCCATGGACGATGTGCGGCGCGCGCGATGTCCAGGCCGTGCACAAGTTGCTCCCCCAGCAGTAAGCCGGTCATCACGGCTGGTTCGAGAACCAAGCCGTCGGCGGTGAGAAGCTCGACGCGATGGGAGGCGTCGGTCGCTGCTATGTCAGCAGCGGCTGCAAGATACTTCGCGGCCGTTTTCTCCAGCCGGTCGGCGAGTCGGCGCATGTCGCGCTCGGGCACATCGACCAAGTGGCGGTCGTTGGCCGAATTCCTTGCCCGCGCAGGCGATCCGTCCGGGATATCGAATTCAGCGGTCTCGCCGTTCACATGCCTAGTCAGCACTTCGGTGTATTCACCCATGTCGGCGACCACATGCGCAGCCGTCTGGCCGGCTGACCACGCTAGCCCTGGCACCGACGCTGACGAGTCGGCAATGCTTCGCCACAGTCGCCCGCTGCGCGCGACCGCGGCGGCTAGTGCGGACCTGGCCTGAGCATCGGCGCGCCGAACGTCGTTGACGGGCCCAGCGGGCGTCGCGGGGACAGTTTCCATCAGGAACAACCTTCCATCTGACTGATCTAAGATAGTGTCACTATGCCACATAGCGATGCTATGTCAATAGGCTGTAGCTGTCCGCGCAACGGGAGTGAGAGCAATGGACGAGTCGACACCGCCGTCGACGTCGTTGCGTGCCCAGCAGGTTGCGCAGACTCGAGAGTCGCTGATCCGCGCGGGACGAAAGCTATTCGGCGAGAAAGGGTTTCGAGAGACTTCGGTAGAGGATCTGGCGCGCGCCGCGCGAGTCACGACCGGCGCCCTCTACCACCACTTCCCCACCAAGACCGCGCTTTTCGAGGCGGTCTTCGAGCATGCGCACACCGAGCTGATGGCCGCGTCAATGGCTGCCGCGCAGGATGCGACCGATGACCTGGACGTGCTCGCGCGTGGCTTCGAGGCGTTCTTGGACGCGGTATTGGAAGCGGACTTGCAGCGCATTCTTATTTCCGACGCTCCCGCAGTGCTCGGTCCCGCGCGATTCACCGAACTGGATGAGCGTTACGCGTTCGCTGTCATCGTCGCGGCGCTGCGGGCCGCGACCGAAAGCGGATCCCTGCACGTCGACGATCCCGAGACCATCACCCGACTGCTGCTGGGCGCGCTGACCCGCGGAGCGATGCTGATCGCCAACTCACCGAATCCCGTCGAAACCCGGCACGCGGTCGCGCTGTCCATGCGCGCCCTGCTGTCGGGTTTCACCGCCCCCGCCTAAAGCGGCCGCAGAGCCGCTTTTGCGTTCAACAGGCGAATAGATGAAGAGTGGTGTGAAGACGCG
>Ga0335073_10010907_pt1 | contig 12775 bp, 11 predicted proteins | sample Lox_Sample_22_FD_207093 | JGI IMG/M metagenome (GOLD analysis project Ga0335073, IMG submission 207093) | Soil microbial communities from Loxahatchee National Wildlife Refuge, Florida, United States - Lox_Sample_2.2 | ecosystem: Environmental > Terrestrial > Soil > Wetlands | place: USA...
TCGCATCTGTGTGGTGAGCTCAAAATAGAAATGTGCTGGTAGCAGACGATAGCCTTCATCCGACCACGGCAGCGTGATCTTGTAGAAGTGTTGTCGAATCTGTCCCGCGAGTGTCCGCAGCGCGTCAAGCTTCTCTGCGCCACGGAGCAGTTGTTTGTTGTAGCGACCTGCGCCTTCGTGCGCGCCGTGTTGATGGGCAACGTCGCGGCTGACTTTCCGGTCGTGTTTCACCGCAGTCCAGATACTGATATGGACGGCAGCCAGCATGGCTCGTTCGGTAATCATTCGAGGACCTCCGCATGATCGACACCGAAGCGAATGAACTCCGGTGTGTGGGTGATGCCACGATTTCGGACGGCCGCGTCGCGTATCGCCAACACACGCATCTCGGTTGGCATGCGATCGAGATACTGCATGCCCTTGGCGATCGAGTGATCACTGAGGACTCTTCCTAATGCAGTCGCAATTGCGATCTGTGCGGAAGGCTCACTGGGGAGGGGCGCCGAAACCGGGTTCAAGAGGATTTCATCGATGGACGGCAGATCACGAAACAGACGCAGGAATGCAACAAGCTCCGTAGTGGCCGCCGGTCCAACCGTACCCTCCAGCAACTGTGCTTCGATCTCGGTGGCTCCCGTAAAGAAGCCACTCTTCTGGCGGCGCGCGAAGCCGCTCAAGACGTTCGAGGCCATTTCCCAGGAACGAGGTGTGGGCCACGCATTCACGTCCGAAGTGACGTTGGCATCATGCAGAAGTGCCGGCTTGAACCGCAGGAAGGCAATAACTTCCGGACGCACCCCAGCACGAACCGCCCACTGGCACCAGTCTTCGAAGTCCGGTTCAAGGTTTAGGTGCACAAAGCGATTGCGCAGCGGCCGCGGCATGGAGAAGTGCACGCCACGCTCGGAAGCCGGATTGCCTGCGGCAACCACCACCCAACCTTCCGGGAGGTGGTATTCACCGAGCTTGCGGTCGAGCACCAGCTGGTAGCAGCCAGCCTGGGTCATCTGCGGTGCGGCCGTCAGCTCGTCGAGAAAGAGAATGCCTTCGCCGGAGATAGGCAGAAATTTCGGTGGCACCCATTCTGCCTGGTCAGCCGAGATGCGCGGCAGCCCACGCAAATCGACCGGATCAAGCTGAACAGCTCGAATGTCCAGGAACTGCCAGCCTAGATCAGAGGCTATCTGTGCAACGATTTGTGACTTGCCTACACCGCAGGCGCCCCAGATATGCAAAGGCACACGTTCGGCAATGAGCGCATGAAGCGCTTCGAAGAGTTCAGAGGGTTTCATTGGTTGTCCTTTGTGAAGGGATTGGTCAGGCGAGGTCGAGATGAAGTGGAAGCGGAGATTTGAACTGCGGCAGAGTCAGCGAACAGCTAGGATGTGAATCCCCAAGAGGATGCGCCCTTTCCATCTTTCCGGAACGGATGCCCGCTTTTCATTACTAATCGGTCTTTCGGCGCTTAAACGGCCTTCGATGAGCGGGTTGGCCCGTTCGCGACAATCGGGGGGATTAATCGCTGCGCCACTGGGGCACGAGCTCAGTTTGAGCGGAGGATGAATTCATTCGTTATCCTGGCTTTGGGTGTCCTATCTGCTGTCAAATGACGAACACCGGAATCCTCGGTGGCATGTCTCGCTTCGAGGTCGGCAATTCTGTGAAGGAGGCGCTGGGCTTCAGCTCGGTAACCACAGGATCATCGGACCCGATTTGAGGGTCCTGCTCCACTTGCTCCAGGGTTTTGCGCAAAATCCGGACGAGGTGTTCGCGGGAATGGTTCACTTTATGGTTCGATCTTCGGATCACATTCCTGTTGGTCAGTCGATTCAATGCCTAGCGCTTTCATCTTTTCATAAAGAAGCCTCCGCTGAATTCCCAGCCTGCGCGCAGCATCAGCCTTGTTCCCGCCACTCTCGTTGAGCGCATTCTCAACAAGCTTCCTCTCCCATGCAGAGACGGATTCGTGGAAAGGCAGGCGCAGCAGTTGCGCAAAATCACCCGGTGTCTCGCGCTCTAGTGGTTGCAGCATGGACTGGTGAAGGATCTCAGATGTGACGACCCGGCCCGCGGCCAGCACTGCCGCGTGCTCGATCAGATGTTCCAACTCGCGAACATTGCCGGGAAAACTGCTCTGCTGCAAGGCAAGCACGGCATCGTCGGTTAATACGGAGGGTGGAAGCCCATTTCGTTCCGCAAACCGCCGCAGAAAATGCTCAGCAAGCGAAACGATGTCAGTGCGTCGTTCACGAAGAGCCGGCACCGTGACTGTGAAGACCTGCAGGCGGTAAAACAGATCGGCCCGGAATCGCTTCTCCTCCACTTCTTCCTGGAGGAACCGGTTGGTTGCGGCCACTAGACGGAAGTCCGCGGCGACTGTCTCGCTGCTTCCGAGACGCTCGAATGCATGCTCCTGAAGAACTCGGAGAAGCTTAGGCTGAAGGGCAAGCGGTAATTCGCCGATCTCGTCGAGAAACACCGTGCCGCCTGCCGCACTTTCGAATTTTCCGGCCCGCCGCGTATAAGCTCCGGTGAACGCTCCTTTTTCATGCCCGAACAATTCGGATTCAAGAAGATCCGCAGGAAGCGCCGCACAGTTGACCACGACAAAAGGTTTGGCGCCCCGGCCGCTCTGGCGGTGGATAGTTCGAGCTACCAACTCCTTTCCTGAGCCGGATTCCCCGAGGATCAAGACAGAAGTGTCGGTGGCCGCGACGCGCCCGATTGCCTTGAACAGATCGAGCATGGGGCGCGAGGAGCCGATTATCAGCTCAGGTTCATTGTCTTCTTTGAGAAGCTGTCCGGATCGTTCCGCTCTCAATTCATCCACTTCGCGCTGCAGCTTCACGTGATGCAGCGCTCGTTTGACAGTCGCCAGCAGTTCGTCCATGTCCAGCGGCTTCGTGATGAAGTCGTACGCACCGAGCTGTATCGCGGTCATGGCATTCTGGCCGGTTCCATGAGCTGTCATGACGATCACCGGCAACCATTTCGGAGATTCTAGGTCGCCAAGTCTACGGAGCAGGAATTCGCCATCGGCGCTGGGCATCTTCCAATCGCAAAGAACAAGGTCGGGCATGCATTGCCGGAGTGCCTCCAGCCCCGCCTTTCCATCCTCCGCTTCCGCGACATCAAAGCCGTGGCCGACGAGGATTTCTCGCAGCGTGAGGCGCAGGTTTCGTTCATCGTCGACAACCAGAATGCGTTCAGGCATGTGATCTTTCGCCTCCGCTGGCATGTTCCAGTGTCGGCTCGGTCGTATCATCGTCTGCGCTCGGGAGTCTAAGGCTGACAACTGCTCCTCCGCCTGGACCATTGCTCAATGTGAGCTGGCCGTCATGTGCTTGCAGAATCTCGTATGCGATCGAGAGTCCTAGCCCCGTACCCTTTTGCTTCGTCGTAAAGAAAGGATCAAACGCATGGGCTGCTACCTCGGGAGTGAGCCCCGGGCCGGAATCTGCGACGACGATCTCTGTCCAACTTGGACCGCTACCCACGGAGCATTCGATCCCACGTTGATCTTCCGGTTGCTCGATCACTGCGTCGATCGCATTGGAGACGATATTATCGAGGACCTGGCGCAGCTGATTCCGGTCGGCCCAGGCAAAGGCGGGTGCGGAGTTCTGGAAACCCATGTCGACACGCTGCTGACTGGCTGCGCTGGAATGCGCATCGAGAACGTCTCGACACAGCTCTCCTAAATCAACCCGCTCCTTGTCCAACCGGATTGGCCGCGAGAAATACAAGAGCCGCTCAATCATCGCATCCAAGCGTAAGATTTCTTCCAGCGCGACTTGGCTATTTCGTTCGAGAGCCGGGTCGGTACTCGCGCGTTGAGACATCTGAATCCGGAGCCGAATGGTGGCCAGCGGATTGCGTATCTCATGCGCAATTCCTGCTGCAAACTGGCCCAAGGAGGAAAGCCGGTCCTGGTGGCGCAGCTTCGCTTCAAGTGTCCGCTCATTCTCATTCTTTTCACGAAGCGTAACCGCCAGGGTTTCGATCTCACGCAGTACACTTTCAAATTCGGCAAGCCCTAGCGGCTGTGGCCGTGGAATCGAGAGATTGGTAGCAAGTTTTCCGAGGTATGTGCCAATCGCAAGTACGGCCTTTTGCACTTCGGCTACCACGAAAAACGCAATCAGAGCGCAGGCGAGCGCGCCAAGTGCAAAGGCGATCATTCCAGTCAGGAGGCCGGCACTCGTTCCAGCGTTGAGCTCTGGCATGCGCTGCATCATCCATGAAGCGCCAAGATTCTCCCCGTTGAGCGAGATCGGATAAGCGACAAAGACGGTCGCGTCGCGCGGGCCGGTGAACCGAAGTGTTTGCATTTGGCCAGATTGAGCAGCCTTCCGCGCCAAGTCCGTGATAGCCGGCCGCTCATGGGCAGGAATGTCCGTCTTTGGACCCGGCCCGGGATGGGTTGGGAACGCATAGCCTAGCAGGTCGTCATCTTTACGGGAATAAAAGCCCCCTTCGATGCCTGGTTCATGCTGCAAAACGGCTGAAGTCATCAGGGCGAGCAACTGATTCGAGCCGGGCTCTTCCGGCCTTTCAATGGCGGCCTGGTTCGAATGAAGCAGTTCCCAGGACGAACGATTCGCGTAGTCCTGGGCAAGATTCCTGGCGAGTGTTCCAAGGTGCGACTGAGCAGAATCCAGTGTCGCCGACTGACTATTGCGCATCAGGATCAAGAAAGCGATCGCGGCGCTGACCAGGAGGAACAAGGTCAGCACCGCAAGCAGATAGATCCGTGACCGGACACTCGGCGTTGTGACTCGGATGGACACTGAGTTCGTACTCTCCTTGAAAGCCGCCCCCTATAAGCGTAAGACCGGCTGTCGGCGAAGTGAAACCCTGATATTTTGATGCCCGCTGCAGCCTTCTGCACTACGGCTGCGGCGGGGGCGGCGGTGGGGGCCCGCCAGACGGCGGAGGCAGAGGTACTGCCACTCTGCCGCTTGCGATCAGCACACGCTGGATTGAGTGATCACAGGCGGCCAGAAGCGCGTCGGCAGCGCGCGCCGTAGAGCCTGCCTCTTGCAGCTTTTGGCTATTGAGGAGGTTCTGCGCGTTCTGCTCAAGGCGGCCAGCCTCCTCAAGAAGATTGTGCACCTGCTGGTCAGCGGCGTTGGGAGTGGAGCCAATTCGTGCAGCGATGTCCGCCCGGTGCTGAGCAAGACGTCCCAGATCAGCATAGACCCCGGCTGCGGGGTCCGGCCCTCCCATCACCTGCGGAGGTGGATTCACCTTCGGTTGAGCTGCAGCGAAGAGGCGCGCAGAAGCTAGTTCATCAGCTGCGCGCGCGAGATCGGCAGCCATCATTCCCCACTCCTGGGCCGCAGTGAAGTTGCTAGCTTGATAAGCGGTGAGGGCCTGCTGATAAGTGTTTCGGCTTTGCGCCAGGAGATCACCGGAGCCCTCCGCGCGGCTCGATTCCACCAACACCCCGCTTCGGCCAATGGCATCGTATGCATGTTGAATTGCGGCGCCTGCGCCCTCCTGCGTCGCCATCATTGGGTCTGCTGGAGAAGGAGGAGGAGGCGCTCCCGGGCGAGGCGGCGGTGGTGGACCGGCTGGCTGCCCGTGTGCGGCACCCGTTCCAAGGATGAGCACGCCCAACACCAAAACCATCAGGGTGCGACTGCGGGCATTCCGCCGGGTACTTTGATTCAGAGATTGAAGCACTGTACACCTCTTCGAGACTGGTTTATCGACCTTCTCGCTTGAATGCATCTCCGTTGCCATACTCCAAGTCTCGACTCGCCGCGAGGCATCTCATTCCATTCCAAACGTCCAAGAGAATTTCAAATCAGCCTCGCACTCCTTTCATGACCCAGGCGTTCGCTTTCCGTCCACAGCTGAACGCTTTCCGTACTCATTCTCGAACCAGCTGAACGCTAAGTTCCGGCAATTGATATCTGAGCGGTTTGGCATCGCGCTTGCGAAGTATAGACGCGGACCCTGTCCGGTCGCACTGAGCAAGCCAAGAGGAAACGAGCATGCAAAGGCAATCACATCGAACTCGTCGTGATCCAGTTGTTCTCCTCGGCAGCCTCTATATTTTGTCGTTCATTACGGGTTGTGCGGCCGGTCCACCCTTGGGACCACTGGATATTGGCTTGCCCCCCGGTCTAGGGCAGCTGCTCATGATCGTCTTGCTAATAGCAGCTGTGCTTTTCACCGCGACTCACGCGCGTCGTACGTCATTGCCCGCGTCAGATGACTCTGCCTTGTCCCTTTTGAGAGATCGCTACGCGCGCGGAGAGATCGATCGCGAAGACTTTCTTCAGCGGCGACTCGATCTTGAAGGACAACAACCGCAAGAAGCGCGAGGGGTCAACGCCCGTTGATGTTGCCTGAATCAAAGAAGTCGAGTTTGCGAGCGCTGGAGTGGCTGAACTTCTTCGTAGCCGATGTCCAGACCGGGCTCGGTCCGTTTCTGGCGGCCTATCTCGCCTCAAGCGGATGGAGTCCTGAGCGTTTAGGGATTCTTTTGACCGCATGTGGCCTGATTCCAATTGCGTTGCAAATTCCCGCGGGCGGTGTAGTCGACGAGGTAAGAGGAAAGCGAGGGTTGACCGCAGCGGCAATCGTGACAATCGCCGCCGGAGCTCTGCTGCTGGCATGGCGCACCAGTACAACTTACGTCGTCTTCGCGCAGGCGGTGTTGGCCATCGCAGGACTGTTCCTGGGTCCTGCTCTTAACGCCATCACAATGGGCGTGGTAGGTGCGCGGGGATTTGACCGACAACTTGGACGCAACCAGTCGTTCGCGGCCGGCGGCAATGTGCTTACTGCTCTGTTGATGGCGGGCGTCAGCTACTGGATCGGAATTCGCAATGTCTTTCTCTTCGCTGCAATTCTCGCCATCCCGACACTTGCGTGTTTGGCAAAGGTGCGCAAAAGCGATATCGATCTGCGAGATGCCAGAGGAGCCGACAAATCCAGGTCCGACCACAATGTTGGTATTTTCGCTGTGCTTCTGAAGGATCGCGTTCTGCCGATCTTCTTCCTTAGTGCGGCGCTCTTTCACTTGTCCAATGCTGCAATGCTCCCGCAGTTGGGTGAAATGCTGGCGCATGGCGACAAAAGGACGGCGGGCCCGCTCATGTCTGCCTGCGTTATCGTCACACAGCTCGTCATTACATTTACAGCTGCTCAAACGGGAAGACTAGCCGGCATATTCGGTCGCAAGCCGCTTCTGCTCGCGGGCTTTGCAGTCCTCGCAGTTCGCGGATGCCTTTATACAGTCGTTCGCGGCGAAGTGGCGTTGATCGCTGTGCAAGTGCTCGATGGTGTAGCCAACGTCATCTTCGGCGTTGTCTCTGCTCTTGTGGTGGCCGATCGCACGCGCGGTACGGGACGCTTCAACCTTGCTCAAGGAGCACTTGCCAGTTTTGTTGGTTTCGGCGCCGCGCTCAGCACCACGTATGGCGGCTTCCTGATCCAGCGCTTCAACTACAACACTTCGTTTCTGGGGCTGTCCGCAGTAGGGTCCATCGCCTTTATCTTGCTTTTCGCCCTTTTTCCGGAAACCCGGATCGAGACGAATCAGATCATCCTGCACGAGGAAAGACTTGCTATCAATGAAGCAGATTGACCTACTTCCATCCCCCTTGCCACTCGACCCCACTGGCATTATCTCGTGGGTACAGATTGGCGATCTTCATCTCACTACAGCCGTCGAGCAGAATTTTGCGGATCTGCATCACATCGTGGAACAACTGAACGCTCGGTTTGCTGCGAATCTGAACTTTGCCTTTCTTCCCGGCGATCACGCGGAAAACGGAAGGTCCGAACAATATGACCTCGTGCGATCCGCGCTCGACCAGTTGCGTCTGCCGTGGTTCTCCATCGTGGGCGATCACGATGTCCACTCTCGCACCTTCGACCCCTATTGCCGGGCGATGCTCCCCATGACGCACTACTCGTTCGAGGTGGGCAACTGCCGTTTCATCGCACTCAACACTTTTTCTGACCCCGCTCCGCACAGCTTCACCGTGGACGAACAGCAATTCGCTTTCCTTGAACGGGAGCTGAACTCCGCAGCATCCTCCGGAATAAACTCGGTTCTCCTGATGCACTGCTATCCGAGTGATCTGAGACAAGGGTACGAGCGGCTGCGCGAGCTTATCTTCCACTATCGTCCGCTGCTGGTGGCGATGGGGCACACGCACTACAACGAGATCGCCCGCGACGAAGCGATCGTTTACTCAACCACGCGCTCAACCGGTCAGATCGAAGAAGGCCCGGTCGGATTCTCGATCACCAATATCGACGGCGGCTGCGTGAGTTGGAAATTCAAAGAGTTGGCAAGCGTCGAGCCCTTCGTGATGATTACGTCTCCTGCTGACTGGCGACTCACTTCGCATAACAGCTCGATGCATCTGGGCCCCTGTCAGTTACGGGTCAAAGTGTGGAGTGCTCACACTATACGAGAGGTTCACGCGGAGATTGCAGGCCATGAGCCGATCCTTTTGGGAGAGATTCCTGGAACCAATGTGTGGCAGGGATCAAACACGCTGATCGAAGCTTGCTCTCGCGTTCGAGTCATCGCCAGGGCCGAGAACGGCGGGGAAGGAATGGATGAGATTGAGCTGCAAGACATCCCATCACTTCAACAGCCCATCGCTCGTCGCGACCAGGACAACGCGATCGGCGCTTGGCCTGAACACGGAATCCTGGGAACACAGCTCGGTCCCAACAAGAACGGCAGGAAGTGGTAATGGCACACTTCCTGATCTGGAGTATCTCCGCCATCAGCATAGCGCTGATGCTCTTTCGGCCCTTCGGAATCCCCGAGGTTGCATCGACGTCCGTAGGCGCGGTGTTGCTCTGCATTTCCGGTCTCATCCCCTGGCGGCTCGCAGCGCATGCGGTGGCGGAGGGTCTGGACGTCTACCTATTTCTCGCAGGCATGATGCTCCTATCCGAGCTCGCCCGCGTACACGGAGTTTTCGACTGGCTCGCCGGGATCGCTGTCGAACATGCGAACGGATCTTCGGCCCGCCTGTTCACGCTTATTTATGCCGTTGGAACGGCTGTCACGGCGCTGATGTCGAATGACGCCACCGCCGTCGTGCTCACCCCTGCGGTTCTTACAGCAGTCAAGCGTGCGGAAGCCCGCCCCATGCCATGCCTTCTGACCTGTGCTCTGATCGCAAATGCTGCCAGCTTCCTTCTGCCGATCTCGAATCCTGCAAATCTGGTGGTCTTCCACAACGCCATGCCGCCGCTCACACGCTGGCTGGCCATGTTCCTTGTGCCATCCATCGTGTCGATCGCTATTACCTATCTTTTGTTGCGTTGGTACTGCCGTCGAGACCTTTCTTTGCCGAGCCGATCGCTCGACGGAGATGGCCATCTCACAACGAAGGGAAAGATTACTCTCTTTGGCATTCTGGCGGTCGCGATCGTCCTGCTTGTTGCATCCGCCCGGCAACAGGATCTCGGCTTGCCGACTTTCGGCGCGGCGCTGGTCGTTGCCACCATCGTTCTCATCTACGAACGCGGCAGTCCTCTGCGCCTGGTACGCGATATTTCGTGGAGCGTCCTGCCGCTGGTAGCCACGCTCTTCATCATCGTGGAAGCGGTGAAGACTGCCGGAGCCCTGAGCATCCTGCACGACAGCCTCACGACCGCCCTGCGCTGGCCAATAGTTGTGACCAGTCTCGCGGTCGGCAGCGTGGTTGGTATCGGGACAGATCTTGTGAATAACCTGCCGCTGGGGCTCATCTCGGGAGCCGCTCTCCAAACCACACCTTCACACTCGATGCTGTCCACGGCAGTCCTCATTGGCATCGATCTCGGTCCTAATCTTTCAATCACCGGATCACTCGCAACGATTCTTTGGCTCATCGCAATCCGCCGCGAGGGATTAAACGTGAGCGGCTGGCAATTCCTGAAAGTCGGCATGCTCGTTATGCCTCTTTCCCTGCTCATGGCGATCGGTTCAGCAATTCTTTTGAATTCCCATTGAATCTTGGAGGAGGGTTGTGAAAAGTACGTGGATTTATCCATTCATCATTCTTGGCGGGATGCTGCAGGCGGTCGGCGCGTCCATGAACGGGCAGTTGTTCGCTTCACTTCAGAACAAGTGGCTGGCTTCAACCGTCTCCTTCGTCGTGGTTACATTCTTCTTCGCGGCCATGTTCTTAATGTTCCCAAAGCCCCTTCCTACCGTAAGCGATCTTGGACAGATGCCTTGGTGGGTGCCAATCGGCGGGCTGGTGGGTGCCGTACAGGTGTATGCGGGACTCACGCTGGTGCAGCGCGTGGGCGCCGGCCCATTCATGGGCCTTACAGTTACTGCAGCCCTCGTTGCATCCATACTGATCGATCACTGCGGATGGTTCCACATGCCCGTTCACCCTATCAACGCTTGCCGTATTGCAGGCGCAGTTCTGATGATCGGTGGGATTGCCCTTATCGCACGGTATTGATGCAGCACAGCCCACCCGGACTGAACCATTTTGAGCCTAGAGCGACGTTGAAGCAGCAGGTCACGCTAACGACCTTCCTGCGATGCTTTGGCAAGAAGCCAGGCTCTCGCTCAGTAATAATCGCCAAGTCCCTCGCCGAGGAACAAATTAGTCCCGATATGGCCAGTGTTTACCGATCGGTTCCGTCTCCGGAGTGCACGCCGAATATCATTTCGGCAATATCAGGGCTTCACGAAAATTGACTCGAGCGAGTGAGCTGTTCGGCATTGGCCACAGTGGTTGAACCGTGGCCATTGCCATGGAGAACTACGAAGCGACAAGAACCTCGTCCTGTTCCTCCGTTTCCTCATCCTGTTTGATTTCGGCAAGAATCTCGGCTTCTTCGTCCGAATCGGACGGAGAAGTGGGCCTTGCGCTTACCGGAGCGGGCATATCGAAAAGGCCACGCGCCGTGGGCTGATCTGCCGGTATCTGCTCGTCTTTCTTCACAGGCGCAGTCACCGGAGCAGCTTTCTTCGCTGTCTTCGACTTATTTCTCGCCTCATCCTGGGCTGCCTTCGCCGCAGTGGCCATTTCCTCTTTTGCGCGGTCGAGCGTGTTCTTCAATTCCAGATGACTGGCGACAAAGCTGACGATTGCACCGGGCAGTTGCGCGTCGAGCTCGGCAGCGGTTCCGGTGAAGCTCATCGGCGTGGTCAGGGCAGCGTTTTCCCCATCCGCCAACTTCTTTGGCAGGACATTGACGCGGATCTGGTCTTCTTCGAGAGAAGTGACCGTCAAGAGGACGGACCTCTGGCGCAGGAGTGGAAGGAGTTGCTGAAACATGGGTATCTCCGATGGTGTGATTGAATTGAGTACGCAAGGATGAATGACTGATTGTCTAAGCTGCTACTCGGAGCCGGCGATTGCCTCTGCGGACCTTCGTCCACATTTGAGGATCGATCGGCAGAGCACTCATACGGCCGGTTTCGGCGTTGAAGAAAGCTCCGTGATGGTTCAGCCTTCCATAGCGGAAGAGCCGCGCCAGCATAGCGAGAGCGCTCGAGGCAAGCGTCTGGTTGATGAACGGCTCCTGCCGATCGAGAGCTTCGATGGCTGAGCAACTCGGCAACGGGTCTTCGCCCGCCGCAGAATCGACGATCTCGGGATACAACTCACTGACAGTGCGCAGCCTGGTGGCAGCGCGTTTATTGCGGGAGTTTAGCGGCTGTCCAAGGACGTATTGGCCGCTGGCAGCATTGTTGCCAATATCAAGCCAGTAGGTCGTGCGGTGCATGGGCCGCGTCACTGCCTGGTCGATGACCTTGCGGGCGGCGCGAGTGTCGACGCAACCGATAAGCAAATCCGGAGCGCCGTCATGCGATCGGCTCAGAGTACGTTCGTTAAAGAAGGACGGTTCCGCTGACCACTTCGTGCCCCAGAACATGTTGATCCGGTTGACGAGCACGGTTGCTTTCTTCTGACCGATGTCCGAGGCGGAGAATGGCTGACGGACACAGTTGGTCTGAGACACCGTGTCGGCATCCATGATCGAGACCTGGAGTCCGTAGGGATGCCCCCACACCCGCATCGCCTGATCGAGATATGGCAGGCCCATGAGGATGGCGCTTCCGGTTCCGCCTGCACCCACGACCAGTACACGGACGGGTCTACGGCCGAGGAAGCCTGGTGGGAGCGAGTGCTCGATGCGCATCTCAATTCCTTTCGTCGCGAACGAATTGCGCAAGGGTCTGAGGAAGGACGATCAGGGTCTCCAAAGGGAACAATCTCCCCTTTCCTGTCAGGCCGCTCCAAAGCTTCTCGAAGCCGCCTTTGTGGCGCGTAAGGCGACCGACATTGGCGTGGGTAAAGGCACTCTCGTAGAAGCCCCGCTCCCAGTCGGATATGGCCGCGACGGATGCGCTCTCCGGCCGCCGCATCGAGCCTGTGCAGACGGTGCCGCAGTCCGAGAGATTCCAGTAGGGCGCGGCTGCGAGCTTCGTTTGAGCCACCGGGCGCTTGTTCACGGTCAGAGCGCGGATCTTCAATTGCCCGTCCGCGACCCGCCACACTAAAGGAGGCTGAGGGAAGATGCGGCCGTTCAAATCAGCTGCCTTTCCCTCTGAGTGTTGATAGAACATCTGACGGCGCTGTGCCGGCGTCCACCAGGCGATCATGCGATCGCTCTTAGCGAGGATGTTGTCTGGGAGGACCTCGGCAGCAACCCCGCCGCCAAGAGAGCGAACCAGCGACTCGACAAATGCTACGGTGAGCGGTTGCGCCGGTCCAAGAGTAGGTGCTGTGTTCTGCGACGTCAAAACCTCGTGTTTCGTGATGAAGGTTGTTTGGTT
>Ga0335073_10010909_pt1 | contig 12775 bp, 13 predicted proteins | sample Lox_Sample_22_FD_207093 | JGI IMG/M metagenome (GOLD analysis project Ga0335073, IMG submission 207093) | Soil microbial communities from Loxahatchee National Wildlife Refuge, Florida, United States - Lox_Sample_2.2 | ecosystem: Environmental > Terrestrial > Soil > Wetlands | place: USA...
CGTCCGTGAGCGTGGTGCGACACGGAGAGAATCATAGCATCCAAAAGTCCCAGTCCGCTGCGGCCAAAGCCGCGTGACTTCAAACGCGCTGCGCTGCTATATTCACAAAGGCCTTCATGGATCCAACCTGGCAAGGAGCTCTGTCATTGACTTCCTTTTCTCGTCTTGTTTTCACGGCGGTCTGCGCGCTTTCGCCCCTGACCGCTGCCGCTCAGAATTCGGCAGGAACGGCGCCCACTGTGACCGTCGTTCTTGACGCCACCGAAGCTCCGCGTAAGATCTTTCACGCCAGGCTGACCATTCCGGCCACGCCGGGTACGCTGACTCTTTACTATCCAAAATGGATTCCGGGCGAGCATGGTCCGACCGGGCCGATCCAGGAGCTCGCCGGACTGAAGTTCACCGCCAATGGGCACGAGCTGAAATGGCGGCGGGACTTGCTGGACGGTTGGACGGTGCACCTGGAAGTTCCTGCGGGAGTCACCAGCGTAGACGCCGCGCTCGACTTCATGGCGCCTGTCGGAGACGAGGGAGTTTACACCAGTGGCGAGTCGGCGACCGCCAAGATGACGGTTGTGAGTTGGAATACCATGCTGCTATATCCTGCGGGCTGGACATCGGATCAATTGAATTATCAGGCGAGTCTGCGTCTGCCCCAGGGATGGAAGTTCGGCACGCCGCTGCCGATTAGCTCGCAAACCGCAAACGAGATCAACTTCCAACCCGTGTCGCTGACAACCCTGGTGGATTCGCCGGTCATTGCGGGCGAGTATCTACGCGTAGTTCCGCTGGCCGAGAATCCGCCTCAGGAAATGGATATTGCCTCCGACAGTGCCGCCGCGCTGGAAGCCCCTCCCGAGGTTCTCGACAAATACAAGAATCTTACCGAGCAGGCATTCAAACTTTTTGGTGCACGCCACTTCCGCGACTATCATTTTCTGTACAGCCTCAGCGACCACGTGGCGCACTTTGGACTCGAGCACCACGAATCCAACGACAGCCGTACTGGCGAACGCGGTTTAGTCGATCCCTGGCCGCGATTGATCGCCGACGGGCTTCTCTCTCACGAATACGTCCATAGCTGGAACGGAAAATACCGGCGCCCCGCCGACCTGGCCACGCCGGATTATGAAAAACCCATGCAGACCGATCTGCTCTGGGTTTATGAAGGGCTGACCTCTTACCTGGGAGATATTCTCAGCGCCCGCAGCGGAATTCGCACCCCGGAACAGTTTCGCGACGCGCTCGCCCTCATGGCGGCAGACTTGGACGCAACCCCTGGCCGCACCTGGCGGAACCTGCAAGACACCGCCGACGGCGTTCCCGCGATGCAGGACTCGCCCAAGGCCTGGCAATCCTGGCGGCGTGATTTGGATTACTACGACGAAGATGTTTTCGATTGGCTCTGGGCCGACGCCATCATCCGGCAACAGACGAAAGGCCAGAAATCGATAGACGATTTTTGCCACGCCTTTCACGGCGGCCAGAGCGGTCCGCCCGAAGTCAAGACTTACAACTTTGATGATGTGGTGAACACCCTGAACCAGGTGGTCCGCTATGATTGGCGCGGATTCTGGACAGATCGCCTGACCAACCACAGCTCCCGCCCGCCGTTCGATGGCCTGGAGCAGAGCGGTTGGAAGCTGGCGTACGACGAAACGGAGTCCGACCTCGTGAGGGCGAGAGATCAGGAGAGAGGTCAAATTAATGCTGCATACTCCATCGGATTGCGTCTCGAAACCAGCGGCCGCATTGTCGATACGATTGAAGACATGCCTGCCGCGAAAGCAGGAATAGGGCCGGGAATGATGGTCATCGCGGTAAATGGCCGTAAATTCTCCGAAGATGTTCTGCATGACGCCCTGGACGCAGGCAAGAACAGCTCAGAGCCGCTGCAGTTGCTAGTGGAAAACACCGACTATTTCAGGACCTACAGCCTCGACTATCACGGAGGGCAGAAATATCCGCATCTGGTCCGCGACGACTCCAAGCCTGACCTGTTGAGCCAGATCATGACCGCCCGTTAAATGCCTGTGGATGTGCAGTTATTTCTCTGAGACCCCAGCGAACAGGTCGGTCTCCATCTGGACCAGTTCCACATCCACCGCCGCCGCCAAGTGGAATCTTTCCTCCCTCCCTCGCTGTCGAACGTTGGATTCGAAGCGAGGCCAAAGCGGCAACTGGCTGGTGTGCGCCTTAAAGGCCGAAATCTTTGCCTCCAGATAATTCCCAATGTCGATGATTGCGGTCGCGGAGGGCTGCGTCACCGGTTGGCGGTCCGGAAAAGTGAAGTTAGTGGTCCCGTAGTAAAGCTTCCACGTGCGGTGCGCCGAGACGCCATCCTTCAATTGATCGGGATAACGGTTATTGCGCCCCGCCCAGTGGAAGGCGGCTGTAGCGAATATGGAGGCCATGGAATGGTCGGTATGGCCCGTCACTCCGCCCTCCGGACCAAACGTAAGCAGCACGTGCGGACGAAACTGCCGCACCTGCGAGGTCAAATGGCAGACGACCTTATAAAGCTCCTGGCGATGCAGTTGGCCATCGGGATAGTCCAATACGATTCCGCGCGACACCTTGAGAATCTCGCACGCCGCGGCAAATTCTGTGCGCCGGATGGCCGCGAGCTCCAGATCATTGCGCGCCTCACCGCGGTTGGTCGCCGCTTGCCCTGGAGTCAGGCAGATCACGCAGGTTTCAACCCCCCGCTCGGCATAAAGCCGCAGCGACCCGCCAAAACCGCCCGCTTCATCATCGGGATGGGCGGTCACACACATCATCCGCAGCATAAGTGCATTGTAGCGTGCGCGCTCGTGCAATGTTTTGCAGGTATAAGGCGGGATCGTGAAAAATGTTTGTCGGCTGCAATGTATCCGCACTAGAATGACAGGGCCGAAGCCGGCTTTCAGGAGCAGCCAGTGCACGTCCTTGTCACAGCCGATACCCTCAGCGGCGTATGGACCTACACCCAGGAACTGGTGACCGGTCTGGTCAGCCGCGGGATCAGGGTTACTCTGGTCAGCGTCGGCGATATTCCTCTTCCCCAACAAACCGCCTGGATGGATGACCTGTCAGGCTTGGACTACCGCCCTACGGCGTTTCGCCTGGATTGGATGGCGGAAGGCGAACAGGACTTCACGGATTCCTCCAATTATCTGAGCGCCCTCATCAAGGAACTAAAACCTGATCTGCTTCACCTGAACCAGTTGGGCTATGGCAGCCTGCCGGTTCCAACTCCGCGCGTGGTGGTTGCCCACGGGGATTTGATCAGCTGGTGGAAAGCGGTGCACGGACACGAGCCCGGGGAAAGCCGCTGGCTACGTTGGTATCGCAACGTGCTGACCGAAGGGGTATCGCAAGCCGATGTAGTGGTCGGATCATCGGTGTGGATGCTGGACTCGATCCGAACTTTCTACGCCCGGCCGCAGCGCGACACGGTCATTTACAACGGACGCAATCCCGTATCCTTCAACCCTTATGTGAGCAAGAACGATTCCGTGCTGGCGGTGGGGCGTCTGCTGGACGCGGGCAAGCAGGTATCCCTATTGACGCAACACTCACACCCTCTTCCCATCTGTATCGTGAACTCCGACGAGCCCGCCGCGATTCCCTGCGTGCCAATTTCCGCTGATGTGAAACTCGAGGCGGAGGAAACCCAGGTCTCGCTGAAAGGAGCGCAGACTCCCGCCCAGCTGCGCACGCTCTACAGCCGTGCCGCCATTTTCGCCGCCACCTCACGCTACGAGCCGTTGGGCCTGACCTCACTGGAAGCCGCGTTCTCGCGCTGCGCCATCGTAGCCAACGATATTCCTCTGTTCCACGAGATGTGGGGTGACGCTGCCATTTATTTCCAGGCGAACGACGCGGCCAGCCTGGCGGAGGTGATCCGCCGGCTGCACAACCAGCGCGATCTGTGCCGCGGCTACGCCGCTCGCGCCTACCAGCGCGCCCGCCAGTGCTTCACCGCCAAGCGCATGACCGACGAGTATCTGCGCCTCTACGCCCGGACTTTGGGCACTGAAGCGGCCGCCGCATAGCTCCTTCGCCCGCCTGGAGTTTTCATCCTGAGCGCGGCGAAGGACCCTGCATTCTCCTGGCGGCATTACCTGTGTCAATTTTGTTATCTTCATAACCAGCAACTCAGTTATCTGGAGGCTTCATGGCTACTGTAAGAATCACCATCCGCCCCAACGGCCCCTATCGGGTAGAGGCACCCGAGGGGTCGATCGAACTGGTCGATGCCAACGGCAACAAATACGATCTGACCGGCAAGCCGGCTTTCTCCCTGTGCCGCTGCGGCGGATCGGTGAACAAACCCTTCTGCGATGGCACCCACAGCAAGATCGGTTTCCAGGGAGCCGAGCTCGCGGTAAAAAAGGCAGAGGGATAACGCGAAGCGGCGTGCCGGCGGAGGCAGACCGGCCAGAACTCGCTTGTTAGGCTTTGTTGGGCAATCGACCCGGCCAACCCAAGAGAATCCCCGCCCAGACGGAAATGTCTGGGCCTGCGGGGTCAATGAATCGTCTTGGTCTTGCGCGACATGTAATCCATCAGCAGGTATTGCCCCAGGGTGTAGGGAGTAGTGAAGTAAGCTTTCCCGCGGCACATCTCCGTGACTTTCTGCACGAATTGCACCAGGCCATAATCCGATGCCAGCATGAAGGTATTGATCAGCACTCCGGCGCGTTTGCATTTCGCCACTTCTTCGAGAGTCTGGCTGACTACGAGGGGATCAAGGCCAAACGCATTCTTGTAAATCCGTCCATCCTCAAGGGTCAGCGCCGACGGCTTGCCGTCGGTGATCATGACGATCTGCTTCATGTCTTTGCGTTGCCGCTGCAGGATGCGTTGCGCAAGCCGCAGGCCTTCGCGCGTGTTGGTGTAGTAGGGGCCAACCTTCACGCGCGCCAGCTGCGAAAGCGGAACTTCTTCCGCCGAATCGTGAAACAGGAGCAGCGAGAGCGAATCTCCTGGATACTGCGTGCGAATCAGATGGGAGAGCGCCATCGCCACTTTCTTCGCGGGAGTAAAGCGATCTTCACCATACAGAATCATGGAATGCGAACAGTCGAGCATCAACACCGTGGCGCAGGAAGACTGGTACTCGCACTGATGCACGTGCAAATCGGAATACTCGATGTTTAGCGGCAGGGTCAGACCCTCTCGCTGAATCGCGTTGGATAATGTCGCGGTGATGTCGAGATTGAGCGTGTCGCCGAACTCGTAAGCGCGGGAAGCTCCGCTGGCCTCGATGCCGGTGGCCATGTCGCGCGTGTCGTGGCGGCCGAAGCTCGACTTGCCCAGCGATCCCATAAGATCACGCAGGGTTTTGAATCCGAGAAAATCCAGGCTCTTGTCAGTAATCTCAAACTTGACTTGCTGCTGCGCCTCGCCCACCTGCCCGCCCGCACTCGATTGCCGAGAAGGATCATGCGGCTGGTCGACGCTGATGTAGTCCTCTTGTTGCATCCGCTGGATCAATTTCTCGATGAGTTCGTCGAGCGTGCCGTCCATCTGCATCTGCTGCAGCCGTTGCCGCATTTCCTCGTCCAGCAGATCGCTGTCAAGCAGGGCTTGTTCGATGGCGCGGCGCAGGTCGTCGAGCGTCTGCTGGCCGTCTCCGAAGTCGTCGTAGAGATAATTCTGAAAGCCGCTCTGCAGCAGGAAATCCGAGAGCGCGCCGAGCAAATCCTCCAGGCTCATTTCGCCGGCTGGGTCGGGAACGTATTTGCTGTAGCGAATTCTCTTCATAAGAACCAACCGTTACGGCATCCCCATACTTAGCGAGTAAAGGGTGAGAGCTCCAAACGATAGGATCCACGCCCCAGCCAAGAAAGAGTCGATCAGCTTCGAGAATCTGCGTGCTGGATCCCTCTTCGTTCCCCAGTCCGCTACCAAGAGCACGGCGATCACGCACACGGAACTCGCATCGACGTAAACTGTAGGCAGCGAATGCCAAGAGTGACCGTGCGTGAAGGACAGAAAAAGCAGAGCTAAAAAAGATGCGTGCAGCAGCACCGCCGTGCGAAGTCCGTAGCTCAAGAAAGTGTTGACGTTACGCATTCGGCTCTTTCGCCTGCCAGTCGGGTGCTAGTTGTACGGCCTTCTGCCCCGGAACGGCATATCCTCCCGCTCAAACGGCTTTTCGGCCGGCTTCGGCTGTTTTTCGCCAGCCGTGAAGACCCTTTCTTCGTTGCGGCCGATGCGTTTGTGGGCGTGCAAGCCTTCGAGCACGAATTCGGCGGCGGATACCTGCACTTCAGCCGTGTCCTTGGGGCCGACGTTCAGCTTCACCAGTTTCTCCATCAGTCCTTGAATGCCACGCAACGATTGCAATGCCTCGGCGGCGCCGGAGGAGTCTGGCAGTTGAATTTCGCCGCCTAAATCAAACCACTGCACGATCTGTTGCGTATCCACCCCTTTGAAAAAACCGTCATAGGTCTTGGCCACCGCCGTCCGAATCAGCTCCCGGCCGACGTGGTCGGCACCCTTCATCTCGCCTTCGTACTCCAGTTCGAGTTTGCCGGTAATGGCCGGCATGGCTGCGTAAATATCCCCGATGCGCGGCACCACCAACTTCTCGTCATGGTGAATGGCGCGGCGTTCGGCGTTGGAGATCACATTTTCCATACAGGAAATCGGCAGGCGCTGGCTCACCCCCGACCGTTTATCAACTTTCTTGTCTTCGCGGGCGGCGAAGGCGATGCGTTCGATGACCTCCTGCACGTACTTCGGCACCTGCAGCCTGTGTCCATTGCGCTGCATCCAGGCTTCCTGCGCGGTGATGGTAATGCCTTCCTCGATCGAAGCCGGATAATGGGTGCGAATCTCGGAACCAATGCGATCTTTTAGCGGCGTTACAATTTTTCCCCGAGCCGTGTAGTCCTCCGGATTGGCGCTGAACACCAGCGCGATATCGAGCGGCAGGCGGATGGGATAGCCTTTGATCTGCACATCGCCTTCCTGCATGATGTTGAACAACCCCACCTGAATTTTCCCCGCCAGATCAGGCAGTTCGTTGATGGCGAAAATCCCCCGGTTGGCGCGCGGAACCAACCCGTAGTGAACTGTCATCTCGCTGCTGAGTTCGTGCCCGCCGCGTGCCGCCTTGATGGGATCGATGTCGCCGATTAAGTCGGCAATGGTCACGTCGGGTGTGGCCAGCTTCTCCACGTAGCGCTCGTCCGGCGTGAGATAGGCGATCGGAGTATCGTCTCCGCGCTTGGCAATTTCGTCCCGGCATCGCCGGCAGATAGGCGAATAAGGATTGTCATGAATTTCGCAGCCGGCGACATACGGAAGCTGCGGATCGAGCAGAGCGGTAAGCGCGCGCAAAATGCGGCTCTTGGCCTGGCCGCGAAGTCCCAGCAGGATGAAGTTGTGCCGCGAGAGCACCGCATTCACGATCTGCGGCACTACAGAATCGTCATACCCTACGATCCCCGGGAAAATCGGCCCGCCCTGGCGAAGCTTCACGATCAGGTTGTCACGCAGTTCGTCCTTCACGCGACGCGTCTGCAATTTTTGTTCGGAAAATGGACTGCGGCGTAACTCGCCGAGCATCCGCGGAAGACTCATGACCAGAAAACCCCCAGGAGAACTGCTTCGTGCCTTGATTATACGCTTCACGAACTAGAGTACTGAGTTGAGAAACTCGCGAGCCCCACTCTTGGTTGTCATTCCGAGGTGCGCAAGGGACGAGGAACCTGTCTTCACCGGATCCACGACCCTACCCGGCATGTCCGTTGCCGCCGGCCTTCCGCCGGACGTGCAAGGTGCGCCGCATCGTAGGCAGGATCTCCTGAAAGAAAGTGATCACGGCCTGCAAGCGCTCGGCCTCGGATTTCATACCAAGCAAAGACTGTTTGAAATCGAGATCGAGTGGAAGCGAACCGGCCAGATGAAACGCCAACAGCCGGGAGTCCAGGTCCGAGGCATTTTCAGGCGCAGCCTCGGCCAGCTGCATGATCTCCGCATGCAATCTCAGCGCTTCCGCCACTTGCTCCCCGCTAGCCGTACCCGCCTCATCCTGAAGATAGGCAATTTCCGCCTGCAGAAAGGAACGCTCGTGGTTGACATGCATGACCTCGAAGCGTTCGCGCCCCTGGGTCACGATGTCCATGCGCCCGTCATCATACTTCTTGGTCACCGTGATGATATCCGCCGTGCAGCCGATTTCCGCAATGGATCCTTCTTTGGCACGCACCACGCCGAAGGGCCGGTTCTGCTCCAGGCATTCGCCGATCATTTCCTTGTACCGCGGCTCGAAGATGTGCAAGGGCAGCGGAGTGCCGGGCAGCAGCACCAGGTCGAGCGGGAACAAAGGCAGCAAAGCCATTTTGTGGATTGTACGCCAGCCCGAATTATTCATGGAGGACGGGCGTCTGCGCCCGTTCTCCAGAGTGCGGGGGCGGAATTCCCTGGCCTGACCTTGACGGAATCCGCGCAGGAGACTAAAAGCACCACATGGAGCTTTCTGGAAAAATTGCGGTGGTCACCGGCGCATCGATGGGAATCGGCGAGGCGATCGCCGGATTATTCGCCAGCCGGGGCGCAAGCGTAGTTCTGCTGTCGCGCGATGCGGGACGCGCCGAGGCCGCGCGGCATCGCATTGGCCACACCGATCGCACGCTGGCGCTGTCCTGCGATGTGCGGCATCGCGAGGAGATTGACCGCGTTCTCAGCCTTACCATGCATCATTTCGACCGGCTGGATATTTGGATCAACAACGCAGGTCACGGCCTTCTCGACGGAGTCGCCAGCGCCGACATGGGAGCGGTGCGAGAGACGTTTGAGACCAATTTCTTCGGCGCCTTGGTCGGCATGCAGGCAGTGGTTCCGGTCATGAAACAGCAGGGCTGGGGAGCCATCATCAACATTTCCAGCGTGGCCGGTCACATCCCCCTGCCTTTTCACGCCGTGTACAGCGCCACGAAGTTTGCCATGAATGCCATCGGGAAGGGAGCCCGAATTGAGCTGCGAAATTCCGGAATCAATGTGCTGACGGTGTGTCCCGGGTATGTGCGCACCGATTTCGGAGCGAATGCCCTCCGCGGGGAGCAGCAAAAGCAAGTCAGGCCGAGTTCGGTTCGCGGCATTACGCCGGAACGGGTAGCGCGGGCTGTGTTGCGAGGCTATCTCAAAAAGAAGCGTGAGGTGGTCGTGCCCTGGACCATGCACCCGGTCATCAAGCTTTACCAGCTTTTTCCGGGATTCGTGGAGTGGGGCATGACCCGGACTCTGCGCCAGCGGGAGTGACGAATCAAAGGGCTCTGCGGTTAGCTCTGTCTAAGTTCGTCCAGCAAAGCCGTCATCTCGGATTGCGCGTGCGTATTTCCCGTTCGCCGCGCCGAAGAAATTCCATCTATCAGCATCTTCTTGGCTTCCTCCGCGCGGTTGGCGGTGACCAGCGTTTGCGCCGCCATAAAGTACCCCGCGGTGTAATCAGGATGTACAGAAAGCAGCTTGCCGAACTCCTCCAGCGCCCGCTCAACCTCACCCGACTTTGAGTACTCCATCGCCAGCCCGTAACGGGCGAAGGCGTCGTCCGGATTCTGCGAGAGAATTTGGTTCAGCATGGCAACGCGGTCCATAGGAACGCCCTCGGCTGTCAGCTATCAGCTTAACAAACTCACCCCCGCCGACAGAATTTCGGGTAGTGTCCTAATTTCAAATTAGGACACTACCGAATTTCGCTCGCCACTAGCGACCGAACTCGGCTCTCAGTAGAATGGGGCATCCGGAAACCACTATGGCCTGCCCATTCTTCATGCCGACTGAAAAATGCGACGACGGCGGCTGGCTGCATCCCTCCCGGCTTCCGCTCGGTGGGGGATGGCGCGGACAGTGCTCCGCGCCCGGCTATGAGGGCGTCGAACCAACGACCGAAGATCTGCGAGAAGGCTGCAACTTGGGCTATGCCGCCGGATGCTCGCGCTTACCCAAAGAACGGACCTGTGATGCAGTGCGCTTCTCGGTCACCCGTGACTTGGGAACCCAGCTTCAGCTTTGTTTTGTATGTGAATCCGAACATCGTCCGGCTGGCCACGGAACCCTCGAATACGACATCGCTCTGGGCCGATGGATTTCTTCCCATCCCGATGCCCGCATCCAGAAAATGGCCGACTGTTATTTGCAGTCATATTTGCTGCGCAGAATCTCACCGCCCCCGGCGGACATTCCATCGAGCGTGATCCATGACTAATGACGATCCCGTGCTGCCCCGTTCGGTCCGCGATTCGCAGTCCGAGATGACCGAGATTGTATTGCCCAATGATGCCAACGCTCTTGGCGCTCTCCTCGGAGGACGCCTGATGCACTGGATCGATTTGGCAGGAGCCCTGGCCGCGCATCGCCACTCCCGCAGTTACGTGGTTACCGCCTCCATCGATCACATGGATTTCCTGGTCCCCGTGCACGTTGGCGATCTGGTGATCCTGCGATCTTCCGTGAACCGCGTCTTTCAAACCTCCATGGAGGTCGGGGTAAAAGTCTGGGTGGAGAACTATCTCCACGACGACTGCCAGCACGTCAGCTCGGCTTATCTGACATTCGTTGCCGTGGATGGCGGGGGCCGGCACATTACGGTTCCGGCGGTCGTGCCCGATACGGACGAGCAGCGCCGCCGCTACGATGACGCTGGCCGGCGCCGTGAAATACGCCGCGAGCATCTCCAACGGCGGCGCAACCTGATGAACTAATCCCGCGTTCTATTTGTGATGCGCGTCACATCCAGCTCGCGTCTTCTTGAGTTACTATCCGTAACACTTCAAAATGGAAAATCATCATGGATAGCGCCCTGCTGGTTCATCGCCTGCATTTTGCCTTCACCGTCACCTTTCATTATTTGTTTCCCCAACTTACCATGGGGCTGGCGCCGCTGATTGTGGTTCTGAAGACGCTGGCGCTGCGTCGTCATGACGAAACCTACAATCAGGCTGCCCGTTTCTGGGCCCGCATCTTCGGCATCAATTTTGTGCTGGGCGTGGTCACCGGCATTCCCATGGAATTCCAGTTCGGCACCAACTGGTCGCACTTCTCCCGCTTCGCCGGCGGTGTGATCGGCCAGACGCTGGCCATGGAAGGCATGTTCGCGTTTTTCCTCGAATCGGCATTCCTGGGACTTTTTCTCTACGGTGAAAAGCGCCTCAGTCCGCGAGCCCACTGGTGGTCGGCAGTGGCAGTTTTTCTCGGTTCCTGGCTCTCCGGATACTTCATTGTCGCAACCGATGCCTGGATGCAGAATCCTGTGGGTTACGAACGCGGCGCTGATGGTTCTCTGCAACTCTCCAGCTTCTGGGCACTGGTACTGAATCCCTGGGCATGGTGGCAATATGCCCACAATATGAGCGGCGCGGGAATTACTGGCGCGTTCGCCATGGCGGCGGTGGGAGCATTCTATCTGCTGTCGGGTCAACACCCGGCTTATGGAAAGATCTTTCTGCGCACCGGCGTGGTTGCGGGTTGCCTTTTCAGCGTTGTGCAGCTGTTTCCGACCGGAGACGGACAGGGCCGCATGGTCGCGGAACGCCAGCCGGTCACTTTGGCAGCGATGGAAGCCTTATTCACGGGGCAACCGGGAGCGCCACTGGTGATCATCGGTCAACCGGATGTCGACGCGCGCAAAATCGACAATCCAGTACTGGTTCCCAAAATGCTCAGCTTCCTCACCTATCGGCGGTGGGCTGCGCATGTGCAGGGACTGGACGAGTTTCCGCAGCAACTCTGGCCACAGAATATCCCCCTTCTCTATTTCAGCTACCACATCATGGTCGGGCTGGGCACTATCTTCATCGCGATCATGGTGGTGTCGGTGTTCCTGCTGTGGCGCGGTAAACTTTTCGACACACGCTGGATGCTCTGGATTCTGCTGCTCAGCGTGCCCTTTCCCTACATTGCCAACACCGCCGGCTGGATGACTGCGGAACTCGGCCGCCAGCCGTGGCTGGTGTATGGCCTGATGCTCACCGCCGACGGCTACTCCAAAACGGTTTCCGCCGGCAACGGCATGTTCACGCTCCTGGGGTTCATGGGCATGTATACGGTCTTGGGTATTCTGTTCCTCTTCCTGGTACACCGCGAGATTGAACACGGTCCGGCGGCGGCGCCGATTTCTGCTCACTAGAGGATTTATGGAAACGCTCTGGTTCATGGTTGTGGCGGTGATGGTGACCGCTTACGTGGTGCTCGATGGTTTCGATCTGGGCGCCGGGGTAATTTACCTTTGGGTCGCAAAGAATGGCACCGAACGCCGCACGATCCTGCGCTCGATCGGTCCGGTTTGGGACGGCAACGAGGTTTGGCTGCTGGCCGCAGGCGGAACCCTGTACTTTGCTTTCCCGCAACTCTATGCCTCGAGCTTCAGCGGCTTCTATCTCCCCCTCATGATGGTGCTGTGGCTGCTGATGCTGCGGGCCATCGGTATCGAATTCCGCAGTCACATTCAGAACGCGGTCTGGCAGGGCTTCTTTGACGTAGTTTTTTGTGTAGCCAGCATTCTGCTGAGCATCTTTTTGGGCGCCGCATTGGGCAACGTGATCCGCGGCGTTCCCCTTGGCCCGGATGGCTACTTCTTCGAGCCTCTATGGACGAACTTTCGCGTAGGTCCCGGACCCGGCATTCTGGATTGGTACACGGTGATGGCGGGCGTGATCGCTCTAGTGACGCTTACCGTCCACGGCGCCCTTTACGTTGCCACCAAGACTGAAGGCGATTTGAACCTGCGGGCCCGCAAAGTTGCGTTGACGCTCTGGCCCGTTCAGTTGCTGTTAACGAT
>Ga0335073_10010910_pt1 | contig 12774 bp, 4 predicted proteins | sample Lox_Sample_22_FD_207093 | JGI IMG/M metagenome (GOLD analysis project Ga0335073, IMG submission 207093) | Soil microbial communities from Loxahatchee National Wildlife Refuge, Florida, United States - Lox_Sample_2.2 | ecosystem: Environmental > Terrestrial > Soil > Wetlands | place: USA: Florida...
GAGCGCCAGCGCTCCTTCCTTGGGCTGTAACTGATAGGCAATGCCCAGCGACGGTAATGCCAACGGACTCGGATTATAGGCTGTCCGCCCGTTCAGAGACGTAAATGTCGGCTGCACGCCGGTCAGCACGCCCGGCTTGAACATGTTCCCGATTCCCGAAATGCCCCAGATTCCCGCCAATCCGACCTGGGAGTAAGTTCCATTCACATTGACGAACGGGAACTGGTATTCCATGCGCAGACCGATGGTCGCGGTGAGGTTCGGAGCGAGGCGCCATGTGTCCTGAGCGAACAATCCGAATTCACGCTGGTGGTTGCGGTCGATCGCTGGATTGTGCCCGTACTGGTGGCTGGTTTCGCTTTGCACCACCTGCTGCGAAATGCTGGATACGCGGCCCGTCAGCGCGGCGTACATCGATTCCAGACTCCCGAGATCCGAAGTGCTGATGCCGGGGACGTTCGCGGTCGTCAACCATGCCGTCGATCCCGTAGTCGCCGGATCGCCGGTCGCCGTTCCGAAACTGATTCCCGGAATCGTCTCCGATCCGATCGAGGATTGCCAGGTTGCGATCGATGTAAAGGTGCCGCCAAAGCTGAATTGATGCGGACCCTTCACCCACGACACCGTGTCCGCAAAGTCCTTGGTCGGAGCATTGCGGCGCGAGGGTCCGGCATTCGTCGTCACCCCCGACCAATATCCGAATCCGGGGTTAAATCCTTTCCACTCGCTGTACAGCGCGTCGCTGCCGACCAGATCGTAAAACAGCACCGAGCCGCCGGCCAGACCGAATCGCGCTTCGTTCGTCAGGGTTGCGCTCAACGAACTACGCAGACTGACCGATCCCGCGAACCGGCGGCTGCGCTGTCCGGCGATGATGTTGCTACCCAGCACCGTTCCGGTTCCGGGGTAGACCGGCACCACGCCGTTCAACACGTCGGGGCTGGCATTGTACCAATCGTAGTTTGTAACTAATGAGATGTGATGTTTGACCGTCAAGTTGTAGTCGAGGCGGTCGGTGAGGAAGTACCGATCCTGTGTTCCCGCCGCGGCGTAGGTCAGCGTATCGCGCATGAAATCGGTGCCGGTTGAGGAATTCGGTCTCAGGTTGCCGCCCTGCACGAGGTTCCAGATCTGCGAGAGTGTCTGCGCCGAAGTCGGATCGGCCGCCGTCTTATAGGGGACAACCCCGGCGGGCAGATTCGCGTTCGCCGCCGCCGCCAGGTTGTAGACGTTGACCGTCTTCAGCAAACTGGAATTTCCTTGGCACGCCGCCAGCGTGCTGGTGGTCGGGCAATAGCTGAAGATCCCGTTCCAGCCCCCGCCCTGAGGCAGAATCGTCCGCGTAAACGTGGCGCTCTGCGGCAGTTTGTAAATCTCGTAGTTCACGAAAAACAGCAGCTTGTCTTTCTTGATTGGACCGCCCACGTGCACGTTGCCCTGGTTGAACTTCATGATGTCGCGCGGGGCGCCGGTCTGATTGTTGAAGTAATAGTTGGCGTTGAGGAAGGTGTTGCGGTGCGCCCACACCACGCCGCCGTGATACTGGTTGGTGCCGCTCTTGGTGGTGAATTTCAATTGCGCGCCGCCCTGCGCCGTGGAATCGACGCCCGAGGCCGACGTGCTGAGCGTAACTTCCTCCAGCGAATCTACCGACGGCATGATGTAGCTGAAGAAACCGTCGCTCGATTTCAACCATTGGTCGTTGGTCGGAACGCCGTCGATGGTGACATTCAGCGACTCTCTCGGCAGACCGTTGATGTAGCTGTCGCGGTAACCGGTGAGCGTCTGTGTGCCCGGAAGCTGCAGGAACGACTCCATGCCGTTGCGCGTCGCCGTCGGCAGTTCGTTGATCTGCCGGCCCGTGATCGTACTGCTCAACTCCGCGCTGGTGGTCTGCACCAGTTCGGCGCCGCCTTGCACCATCACTGTTTCGGTCGCCTGGCCGAGTTCCAGCTTGAAATTGACCGTCACATCCACGCCCGAGTTGATCTCGATCCCGGTCTTCAACGCGGCCTTGAAGCCTTCTTTGGTCACGCTGGCTTTGTAGTTGCCTGCCGGCATCGAGGGAAACGCGAACGTCCCCTTTTCATTGGTCACGGTCTTGACGATATGGTCGGTATCTACGTTCGTCAGGGTCACTTGAGCTGCGGGAACAGCCGCTCCCGTGGGATCGGTAACCGTACCGTTGACAAGGGCGGTCGTGCCCTGTCCGTAGACCACCGCCGCGCACAGCAGCAGCGCCGCTATTAGAGATTTCATCGAATTGTACCCCTCCCCAACTAACTCTCTTCGTGGGTCAATCTGCCTGCACGGCTCCTAGCCACAGGGTCCGCGCAGAAAATCAAGGTCCCATCCCCGAAGACAAGTTTGAGCGATGGTACGATGATCTGTCGTAGAAAGCAAATTAAGTTTTTTAATGAGACAAATCAACAGTATTAATGTGTGTTTGGTTGTCGGGCAATCTTTGTGGGGCAGGCTGGCAGCCTGCGGCCGGCTGGCAGTCGGCCTCCGCAATCAGCCGCCCTACACGGTGAGATTGCATATGCAGTTCGGGCGCGAACCGTGTTTTCGACCCTGCGGCCGCTTTCTCCGTGAATCCCCTCCGTGCCAGCCGCGTTGACGCGGGGCCGTCGCGGCAGCCTGGCGGCGCCCCCCGACCGAAATGCGCCGGCGGCGACTGTCCGTCACACAGCGGCTGCAACCGAATTTCAATCCGGCCGGGAATTATAATGGCCCGCAGAGTATGAAGATCCCATCTCTTCTCGCCTTCGCCGGCTGCGCCCTTTTCGCTTTCCAAACCGTCCGTCCCGTCGACTACGTCAACGCTCTCGTCGGCACCGCGCCGCTCGACGATCCCAGGCTCATCGGCAACGCGCCGCCTCCCGGCGAAGAGTTGTATACCGGCATGACCTCGCCCGGCGCCGTTCTCCCGCACGGCCTCACCAACCTTAGCCCCGTCAACAAGAACCTCGACCTGTCCTACCCCGCAGGCGTCGGCATGTCTTATAACTTCCTGCACCGCACCATGCTCGGGTTTACCTCGCCGATGCAAGGCCTGATGCTCATGCCGGTGGTTGGCGATTGGACCGTCCCACCGGAGCGCTCCGCCTCGGTCTACAGCAAGGATAAAGAGAAAGCCACACCCGGCTACTACACCGTCTATCTGGACGATTACAAAGTCAAGGTAGAAATGACGGTCACGCCTTGGACCGGGATCTATCGCTTCACTTTCCCCAAAAGTCAACGCGCCCATATCGTCCTCGACATGGGCCGCGCCGGCGGTGCACTCGAGATCGCCGGTGATCGCACCGTCCGCGGGTACGCTGAACGCGGCATTCGCGGCCAGATTTCCGGCGCTTCCCTCCGCGGGACGGCGCGAAGTTACTTCGTCGCCGAGTTCTCCAAGCCGTTCACAACCTTCGGCACGTTTCACCAGAATCCGCCAACAGGCCGCGGATCCGCTGTCGGCGGAAACACCGTGAGTCCGGCCTCGCGAAACGACTCCGGCAATTATGCCGGCTCTTATCTCGATTTCGTCACCGCCGAAGGCGAACAGGTCCTGGTGAAGATCGCCTCCGGCGAGACTTACGAGGCCGCCCGGAACTATCTCCAATCCGAGAACCCCGCCTGGGATTTCGACGGCGTCCATCGCCGCGCCGAAGCAGCCTGGGCCGGGAAGCTCAACCTGGTCGAGGTGAAGGGCGGATCGCAAAAGCAGCGCGTTCTCTTCTATTCCAACCTGTTCCACTCCCTCGCCAGCCCCCGCCTTGTCGCCCGCAAAGGCGACACCTTCCGCGGCCTCGATGGCGAAGTCCACACCGCCGCCCACGACCGCTACGGCCCCGTGCCGTTCTGGGACACCGGCCGTAACCAGATCGTCCTGTTGACCGTGATCGAGCCGGATGTCAAGCTCGACATCCTCGCCTCCACCCTCGACATGGCTCGCGAATCCGGTTACATGCAGACTTCTTTTCACGGCGATCACGCCGTCTTCATGTATCTCGGCGATTGGCAGCGCGGGCTCCAGTTCGATTGGGCAGGCGCCTACGAATATCTCCGCAAGAATGCCGTCGATATCAAGGGCCCGCGCCGCAACCTCGAAGAGTACTTACAGAAAGGATGGGTGTCGGATATCCTCGTCGATAAGCCCAGCCCGCCCTACGCTGGAGGCAATGCCGGCGTCGCCAAAACGCTCGAATATAGCTGGGACGATTACTGCCTCGCAACTTATGCCAAAAAGCTCGGCAAAGAAGACGACTACCAGATGTTTCTCAAGCGCGCCGCCAATTACCGCAACGTCTTCGACCCCTCCGTCGGCTTCATGCGTGGCAAGACCGCCGATGGCAACTGGATTTCGCCCTTCGACCCCACCGAGCCCTATTACAACTTCATGATGAAGGAGGCTTCCGGCTGGTCGACCTTATGGCTGGTGCCGCACGACGTCCGCGGACTCATGGACCTCCTCGGCGGCCGCGATAAGTTCGACGCCAGGCTGGACGAATTCTTCCAGACGCCCTACCATCCCAAAGGCATCTGCCGCGATTGCACCGGCGTCATCGGCCAATACGTGCAAGGCAATCAGCCCGACCAGCAGGTCGCCTACTACTACGATTGGGGTGGCCAGCCCTGGAAAACGCAGGAACTGGTCCGCCGCATCCTGCGCGACATGTACGGCAGCGACAAATACGGCCTGGCCTTTCCCGGCATGGACGATCAGGGCGCGACTTCATCCTGGTACGTCCTCAGCGCTATGGGCTTCTACCCCGTCGACCCCGCGCGCCCCGAATACATCATCGGCAGTCCCATCTTCGATGAAGTTACCATCCACTTAGGGAACGGGAAAGACTTCAGTATCATCGCCACTAATAATTCGGATAAGAATCTCTATATCCAGTCCGCGACATTGAACGGCCGGCCGCTGACCCGCCCCTGGTTCAGCCATGCCGACATGGCCGGCGGCGGCAAGCTGATCTTCCAGATGGGTCCCACTCCCAACCGTGCCTGGGGCGCCTCGCCCGACGCCGCGCCACCTTCAATGTCGGACAAGAGATAAGTATTCTCGTCCCGGCTCGGGAACGCTTCGCCGCACGCCGTGGCGCAAGCTCTCAGCTTGCCGCGCCGAAACTTATCTCGGCGGTCGGACCGCGCTCAATTGGCGGAACTCTTCGCTGCTTCCCCGCCCCATAGCCAGGTGTCGACGCCTTCTGCCGGTTCCGCCGCGCCCCCCCGCAGCCAGCCGGGGCGTCGGTAGCCGATCGTCTTTCGTGGTCTGCCTTCCGGTAAAATGGGAACGATCGCCAAACCATCCGGGAGGACCCAGGTGAGATCTTTTTTCCTTGCCGCCGCGGCTCTTTTTGCCCTATCGTTACTGGCGCCGGCCCAGACCGTCACTAAAGAAAACGTCGACGGCATTGTGAATCTTCGCCGCCTGGAGACCACCGTCGCCTGCTCCGGCGCGATCAAGCCCGATACGCTGCCCAAAATCAAGCAGATGGGCTTTGTATCGGTCATCAACTTGCGCGAGCCCACCGAAGCCGGCGCGAACGTCCAGGAGGAGGGCGAAGCAGCCAGGGCCGCCGGCCTGCGTTACTACAGCATCCCCTTCAACTCCAGAAACCCCGACCCAGCCGTCGCCGGCAAGTTTCTCGACGCCATCACCGCCAGGGGATCCGAGCCGGCCTACATCCATTGTGCCGGCGGTGGCCGCGCCGCTACCATGTGGTTCATCAAACGAGTGGTCGTAGACCACTGGGAGATCGACCGCGCCGAAAAAGAAGCCACCGACCTGGGAATGACCAGCCCCACCCTCAAGCAGTTCGCCATCGATTACGCCCAGTCGCACAAGCGATAGCCCCCTCGTTTGACCCTCGCCTGATCCGTCTGCATCCGGCGGCCTGAATTCCCAAATCCGCTCTTTCAGCACGCGCCCGAGCCGTTGCGCGATACTTCGCCCATGCTAAAATCAGACAAGTCCAGTTCACCAAAGCCGGACCCTTTGACCGCCTTTAGGATTACCCTCCACGGCGGACCCGTTCCACGACGAACACACTATGCAAAACTCTCGCGTGAGCACCGGTCTACCTGTAGCCCAGGGCCTCTACGACCCGCGTCATGAGCATGACGCTTGCGGCATCGGTTTCGTGGCGAACGTCAAGGGCCAGAAATCGCACGACATCATCACCAAGGGCATCCAGGTCCTCATCAATCTGACCCATCGCGGCGCCTGCGGGTGCGATCCCGAAACCGGCGATGGCGCCGGCGTCCTGATCCAGATTCCCCACCAGTTCTTCGCTCGCGAATGCGCCGGTCTCGGCTTCACGCTCCCCGCCCCTGGCGAATACGGCGTCGGCATGGTCTTCCTGCCCGTCGAGCGCCACGCGCGACTTCAGTGCGAGGGCCACGTCGAGCGCATCACCCGCGAAGAAGGCCTCGCCATCCTCGGCTGGCGCGATACGCCCATCGATGGCGCGGCCATCGGACGCGTCGCCCGCGGCTCTCAGCCTTACATCGAACAGATCTTCATCGGCCGCGGCCGCGGCATGAACGAAGACCAGCTCGAGCGCAAACTCTACGTCGTCCGCAAACGCCTCGAATCCGAAATCGCCGCCTCCGATATCGACGACAAGGAATTCTTCTACATCCCCTCGCTCTCCGCCCGCACCATCGTATACAAAGGACTGCTCCTCGCCCCTCAGATCGCCAACTTCTACCCCGAGCTCAGCGATCCCGAAGTCGTCAGCTCGCTCTGTCTCGTCCACCAGCGCTTCTCGACGAATACGTTCCCCACGTGGCAGCTCGCCCACCCCTACCGTTACGTCGCCCACAACGGCGAAATCAATACCCTCCGGGGTAACGTCAACTGGATGCGCGCCCGCCAGTCGGTCCTCCGCTCACCCCTGTTCGGCGACGACATAAAAAAGCTCTTCCCCATCATTCAGCCCGGCGGCAGCGACTCCGCCGCCTTCGATAACGCCCTCGAGCTTCTCGTTCTCTCCGGCCGCGGCTTGCCCCACGCCATGGCCATGCTGATCCCCGAAGCTTGGTCGAAGAACCACCACATGAATCCGCAGAAGCGCGCGTTCTATGAATACCACGCGTCGCTCATGGAACCGTGGGATGGACCCGCCGCCATCGCCTTCACCGACGGCCGCTCCATCGGCGCCACCCTCGATCGCAACGGCCTCCGGCCCGCCCGCTACCTCGTCACCCACGACGACATCATCATCATGGCGTCCGAGACCGGCGTCCTTTCCGTCAAGCCCGAAAACATCAAACTCAAAGGCCGCCTTCAGCCCGGCAAGATGCTGCTCGTCGACACCGTCGAAGGCCGCATCATCGCCGATCGCGAACTCAAGCGCGCACTCTACGGCCGCAATCCCTACCAGCTCTGGATCAAGGAAAACCAGATCACCCTCGATTCTCTGGCCGATCCGCCGCGAGAGCACGGTACCGATCACGGCACACTCGTCCGCCGCCAGCGCGCTTTCGGCTACACCGACGAAGACCTTCGCCTCATCCTCGGCCCCATGGCCGAAAAGGGCGAAGAGCCCGTCGGCTCTATGGGCGCTGATACGCCCCTCGCCTGTCTCTCCGATAAGCCGCAGCCGCTCTTCAATTACTTCAAGCAGCTCTTCGCGCAGGTCACTAACCCGCCCATCGACCCCATTCGCGAAGAGATGGTCATGTCGCTCACCAGCTACATCGGAACCGAGCGCAACATCCTCGACGAAACTCCGCAGCACTGCCACACCCTCAAGCTCCCGCAGCCCATCCTCCGCAATCGCGACCTTGAAAAGCTGCGCCGCGTCTCCCAGGGCGACTTCCTCGCCACCACTCTGCCCATGCTCTTCGCCGTCGAAGAGGGCGGCAAGGGACTCGAGCGCGCCCTCAATCAGCTCTGCCGCCGCGCCTCCCTCGCGATTCAATCCGGCTACACGCTGCTCATCCTCTCCGATCGCGGCATCGACGAAGATTACGCCCCCATCCCCAGCCTGCTGGCTCTCGCCGCCGTCCACAACCACCTCGTCCGCGAAGAAACCCGCACCCAGGTCGCGCTCATCATCGAATCCGGCGAGCCGCGCGAGGTAATGCACTTCGCCCTCTTGATCGGCTATGGCGCCAGCGCCGTCAACCCCTACCTCGCGCTTGAAACCGTCGGCGCCGGGGCGGACAACTACATCAAGTCCATCGACAAAGGTCTGCTCAAAACTTTCTCCAAGATGGGCATCTCCACGCTCCAGTCCTACCGTGGCGCGCAAGTCTTCGAATCCATCGGCCTCAACCAGGAGGTCATCGAGAAGTACTTCACCGGCACCGTTTCGCGCATCGCAGGAGTGGGAGTGGACGTCCTGGCCGAAGAAGCCATCCAGAAGCATCGTTACGCCTTCCGCCCCGTTACCGATTCTGAAACCGAGCTGGCCGTCGGCGGCGATTACCAATGGCGCTCCCGCGGCGAATATCACCGCTACAACCCGCAGACCATCTCCAAGCTTCAGCACGCCGTCCGTCAGGAAAATTTCCAGACCTTCCAGGACTACACCGACCTCCTCGACAACCAGTCCCATCGCCCCACCAGCCTCCGCGCCCTCCTGGAAATCAATGTAGGGCAGGCTGGCAGCCTGCGGCCCACTGGCAGTCGGCCCCTTGGCACGCAAGCTGAGCCCGCCACCTTCTCCATCACCCCCTCCCGCGAGGGAATCCCTCTGGATGAAGTCGAGCCCGCCCGCGAAATCGTCAGGCGTTTCGCCACCGGCGCCATGTCCTTCGGCTCCATCTCCGCCGAAGCCCACGAGACTCTCGCCATCGCCATGAACCGCATTGGCGGCAGGTCAAACACCGGCGAAGGCGGTGAGGATGAAGCCCGCTACGCCACCGACCGCCGCAGCGCCATCAAGCAGGTCGCCAGCGGACGCTTCGGTGTCACCGCCTCCTACCTCGTCAACGCCGACGAACTCCAGATCAAGATGGCGCAGGGCGCCAAGCCCGGCGAAGGCGGCCAGTTACCCGGCCACAAGGTCGATGACACCATCGCCCGTGTTCGCCACTCGATACCCGGCGTCGGACTCATCTCCCCGCCGCCTCACCACGACATTTATTCCATCGAGGATCTCGCCCAGCTCATCTACGATCTCAAGAACGTCAACCCCAAGGCCCGCATCTCCGTCAAGCTCGTCGCTGAAGTCGGCGTCGGCACCGTGGCGGCCGGCGTTGCCAAGGCCCACGCCGACGTCGTCCTCATTTCGGGCGATTCCGGCGGCACCGGCGCGTCGCCGCTCTCCTCCATCCGTCACGCCGGCATCCCCTGGGAGCTCGGCCTCGCCGAAACCCATCAGGTGCTCGTCATGAACGACCTCCGCGGCCGCATTCGCGTCCAGACCGATGGCAAACTCCAGACCGGCCGCGACGTCGTGGTCGCCGCGCTGCTCGGCGCCGAAGAGTTCGGCTTCGCCACCGCCCCGCTCGTCGCCATGGGCTGCATCATGATGCGCAAGTGCCACCTCAACACCTGTCCCGCCGGCATCGCCACCCAGGACCCGGTGCTGCGCGCCCGCTTCCAGGGCACACCCGAAAACGTCATCAATTTCTTCTTCTTCATTGCCGAACAGGTCCGCCGCCACATGGCCGCCCTCGGCTTCCGCGCCTTCGACCAGATGGTCGGCCGCAGCGATCTTCTTTCCGCCCGCCTTGTTGAAGATCACTGGAAGGCCCGCGGCATCGATCTTTCGACCATCCTCTACCGTCCTCAGGTCCCCAGCCGCGTCGCCACCCGCTGCGTCCAGGCGCAGGATCACGGCCTCGACCAGGCTCTCGATTACCAGTTGATCGACCACGCCCGCGACGCCCTGGATTCGCAGACGCCCGTCAACGTCGTGCTGCCCATCCGCAATGTTCATCGCACCGTCGGCGCCATGCTCTCCGGCGAAATCGCCCGCCGTTACGGGTCCGCCGGCCTCCCCGACGACACCATTCGCTGCAAATTCTCCGGATCGGCCGGCCAGAGCTTCGGCGCATTCCTCGCCCATGGCGTCACCCTCGAGCTCGAAGGCGACGCCAACGATTACGTCGGCAAGGGGCTTTCCGGCGGCAAGCTGATCGTCTATCCGCCGCGCGGCTCCATGTTCCTGCCCGAAGAGAACATCATCGTCGGCAACGTCATCCTCTACGGCGCCACCAGCGGCGAAGCCTATTTCAACGGCCGCGCCGGCGAGCGTTTCGCCGTCCGCAATTCCGGCGCCACCGCCGTCGTCGAAGGTCTCGGCGACCACGGCTGCGAGTACATGACCAACGGCCTCGTCGTCGTGATCGGCAAGTGCGGACGCAACTTCGCCGCCGGCATGAGCGGCGGCATCGCCTACGTTCTCGACGAGCAGGGCGATTTCGCCGAGAAGCGCTGTAACCGCGCCTCGGTTGACCTTGACGCAGTGGATCCCGGCAGCGCTCTGGCGCTGCGCGCGATCATCGCCCGTCATGTCGAGCTCACCGGCAGCCCCCGCGGCACCTGGGTCCTCGAAAACTGGGAGCAGATGCTCGGCAAATTCATCAAAATCTTCCCCCACGAATACAAGCGCATCCTCAACGTCCCTCGCGCCGCCACCCAACCCGCGGAGGTCCACTAATGCGTTATGTAGGGCCGGCTGGCAGCCTGCGGCCGACTGTCAGTCGGCCTTCTGATCTGTCAGCCGCGTCCTCTCAGCGCCAGCCGCACGTTGCCTTTTTGTGGGGCAGGTTTCCAACCTGCGGCCGATTTTCAATCGGCCCACACGTCCCCAACCCGGAGGTCTCTCATGGGTAAAGTAACCGGCTTCCTCGAATACACCCGCGAGCTCCCCTCTCGCCGTCCCCCCACCGAGCGCGTCCAGGACTGGTTCGAGATCTACCAGCCCTTCGCCGACGACAGGCTCCGCCAGCAGGGCGCCCGCTGCATGGATTGCGGCGTCCCCTTCTGCCACACCGGATGCCCGCTCTCCAATCTCATCCCCGATTGGAACGACCTCGTTTGGCGCGGCAAGTGGTCCGAGGCCGCCCGCCAGCTTCACGCCACTAACAACTTCCCCGAATTTACCGGACGCATCTGCCCCGCGCCCTGCGAGGCCGCCTGCGTGCTCGGTATCAACCAGCCCCCCGTCACCATCAAGCACATCGAAAAGACCATCGCCGATCGCGCCGCCGCCAATGGCTCGCTTAAGCCCGAGCCGCCGCTTGCCCGCACCGGCCGCAAGATCGCCGTCATCGGTTCCGGCCCCGCCGGACTCGCGGCCGCCCAGCAGCTCGCCCGCGCCGGCCACACCGTCACCGTCTTCGAGAAGAACGATCGCATCGGCGGCCTGCTGCGCTACGGCATCCCCAATTTCAAAATGGAGAAGCACCTCATCGACCGCCGCATCGAGCAGATGCAGGCCGAGGGTGTTACCTTCCGCCTCAACGCCCACGTCGGCATCAACGTCGATATCGCCGAGCTGCGCGCGACATTCGACGCCATCCTGCTCTCCGGCGGCTCCGAGCAACCCCGTGACCTCAAGGTCCCCGGCCGCGAACTCTCCGGCATCCATTTCGCCATGGAGTTCCTGCCGCAGCAGAACCGCCGCAACCAGGGCGATACCGTCCCCGAAGACCGCGCCATTCTCGCTACCGGCAAGCACGTCGTCATCATCGGCGGCGGCGACACCGGCGCCGATTGCGTCGGCACCAGCCACCGTCAGGGCGCGCTCTCCGTCACGCAATTCGAGCTGCTGCCGAAACCGCCGGACGAGCGGTCTCCTTCGACGCCCTGGCCGCTCTGGCCCATGCAACTCCGCACCGAAAGCTCCCACGAGGAAGGCGGCGTCCGCGATTGGAGCGTCATGACCGAGCGCTTCATCGGCGACGAATCCGGCCGCGTAACGCAGTTGCAAGCCATTCGCGTTGGACCTGCCCCCAAATTCGAGCCCATCCCAGGGACGCAGTTCACCATCGACGCCGGCCTGGTCCTTTTAGCCATGGGCTTCCTCGGACCCGTCAAAAACGGTCTCCTCAGTACCCTGGGAGTCGGTCTTACCGACCGCGGCAACGTCTCGACCGGCGACGATCACATGACCAGCATCCCCGGCATCTTCGCCGCCGGCGACATGCGCCGTGGCCAGTCTCTGGTCGTCTGGGCCATTGCCGAAGGCCGCGCCGCCGCCTCCTCCATCGACCGCTACCTCGGAGGGCGGGCTTCAGCCCGCGCGGAGCTTTAGCTCCGCCGCTCCGCGTCCGCTACTTCAGCCTCGCTCCCGGTGGAATCTCCTCGTGAAACCCCGCGAGCACAGGCTTGCCGTCATTCACGCTCGCCGCCACGATCATCCCGTTCGACTCAATCCCCTTCAGCTTGCGCGGCTGCAGATTCGCGACGATCACCACCTTACGGTTCAACAACTGCTCCGGCGCATACGCCTCGGCGATGCCCGCCACGATGGTCCGCGGCTGGGCCTCGCCTATGTCCACCTTCATGTGCATCAGTTTGTCCGAGCCCTTGACGCGCTCCGCGAACAGCACCAGCCCAACTCGAAGGTCCACCTTGAGGAAGTCGTCGATCGGAATCTTCGCCGCTGTTTCCGCCACAGCCGCCGGGGCCGCCGCCTCGGCCTTCTTCCCCATCAGCACGGCCTGCTCCGCGGTCACTTTTTCTTCCAGTTCGCGCATCTTCCCGATGGCTTCTTTAGGATCGATCCGCGGAAACACGGCGGCAATTTCGCCGATCGCCTGCCCACTCGCCAATCCGCCCCACGCCAGCGCGTCCAGCTTTATCGCCTCGAC
>Ga0335073_10010911_pt1 | contig 12774 bp, 13 predicted proteins | sample Lox_Sample_22_FD_207093 | JGI IMG/M metagenome (GOLD analysis project Ga0335073, IMG submission 207093) | Soil microbial communities from Loxahatchee National Wildlife Refuge, Florida, United States - Lox_Sample_2.2 | ecosystem: Environmental > Terrestrial > Soil > Wetlands | place: USA...
CGCGCCCCCGCCACCGTGCTCGACGTCGTGTACCACCCGTGGCCGACCCCGCTCGCGGTCGCCGCCACAGCGGCCGGATCGGCCGTGGTCAGCGGGTTCGCGATGCTGCTGCATCAGGCGGCGGCGCAGGTGGAGCTGATGACCGGCAAGCCGGCCCCGGTGGCGGTGATGCGCCTCGCGGGCGAGGCCGAGCTAGCCCGCCGCGCCCGTCAGTAACGAACCCGTCAGTAACCCGAGCTCGGTAGCCGGGGCCGGTCCCGGCCGGACCGGCGGGCGAGGCGTGATGGCGCGCATCAGCGCCGGCTGCCCGCAGCTCAGCGCGGCGCAGAGCACCGCGCACCCGGACCACAAGGCCGCGGGACCAAGGGCTCCGATCACCTGCGTCGCGAGAACCGGCGCCACCACCGTCGCGATCCCCAGCTGAGCCCGTAGACGGCGAGATAGCGGGCGGTAGCCCCCGGCGGCGCGAGCCCGGTCACGGGCGGAGTCCGCCGACGGCGACGCGACAGCAGTCCGCTGACCGCGCCGCGAGGGCTAGCCGCGGGCTTGCTCCACCGCGTCGGCGCTCTCGACGTCGCCGCGCTCGCGCAGTCCCTCGATCACGCCCTCGACGTCGGCGGGCGGCCGGTTCTGGCTCAGCTTGGCCTTCGCCTCGATCCGCGTGATCAGCAGCTCGATGCCGACGATGGCGCGCAGCTGCCCCTCGATGAACGCCCGCGGCGCGTCGTCCACGCTCCATGGGTGGTCCCGGTAGGCCTCGTGCTTGGTGGTCAGCCGCCGGACCAGGTTCTCGGTCCACTCGGTGTCGTCGTGCACGATCAGCTGACCGTAGACGTGCGCGGTCACGTAGTTCCAGGTGGGCACGACCCGCCCGTGCTCTAGTTTGGAGGCGTACCAGCCCGGCGTGATGTAGGCGTTGGGCCCGCGCACGATGGCCAGCGACTCGCCCGCGGCGTCCAGCTTCCACTGGTCGTTGTTGCGCGCCAGGTGCCCGTGCAGTGCCCCGTGCTCGCCTACCGATGGCTCGTAGATGAACGGCAGCATGGTCGCCACCAGCCCCTGCGGGGTCAGGGTCACCAGGTCGGCCGCCCCGTGGTTCCGCAGCAGCTCGCCGACCAGCGCCTCATCCGCCGCAAAATGGGCAGGAACGTACATACCGCCCTCCTCTCCCTCACCAGCCTAATGGGGGACGAGAGTGATCTGAGCTGGCCCGTCGTTAACGACCCGTATGTGACGGGCCGCCGGAGTTGGACATATCGCGAAACAGTCGGAAACATACCTGTCACCTGCCGAAATAGGCGTGGAACAGGTGCTGCCTACGCTGGAGGATGTGGCGGACATCTTCGACGGTTACCGGCTGGCGCAGGCCTGGGATGAGATGTTCGCTGCTCCCGGCAAGCCCCGCGCGGCCTACGACGCGCTGGTCTCGGTGCTACAGCCCATGGACCCTGGCGAGCTGCGGTACCGCGCCGACCAACTCGCCCGGGTGTTCACCGACCGTGGCGTCACCTACGACTACGCGGGCGAGGAGCGGCCGTTCCCGCTCGACCTGATCCCGCGGGTGATCGACGCCGTCGAGTGGGATCTCGTGTCGCAGGGCGTCCGCCAGCGCGTGCTGGCGCTCGAGGCGTTCCTGGCGGACGCGTACGGGACCGGCCGCGCCTTCGACGACGGCGTCCTGCCCTGGAATCTCCTGTACACGAGCGAGAAGTTCCGCCGCGAGGTCGCCGGGATCACCCCGCCGAACGGAGTGCGGGTGCACGTCGCCGGCATCGACCTGATCCGGGACGAGCACGGCAAGTTCTGCGTGCTCGAGGATAACGTGCGGGTCCCCTCCGGGGTCAGCTACGTGATCGAGAACCGGCTGGCGATGACCCGCACCTTCCCCGCCCTGTTCGCCGAGCAGAAGGTGCACACCGTCGACGACTATCCCGCCAAGCTGCTCAACGCGCTGCGGGCCGCGGCGCCGCCCGGCGTGCTCGACCCCTTCATCGTGGTGCTCACCCCCGGGGTGCACAACGCCGCCTATTTCGAGCACACTCTGCTCGCGCGGCTGATGGGCGTGGAGCTGGTCGAGGGCAGGGACCTGTTCTGCTGGCGCAACCGCGTCTACGTGCACACCACGCACGGTCGCCGCCCGGTCGACGTCATCTACCGGCGCGTGGACGACGACTGGCTGGACCCGCTGCACTTCCGCCCCGATTCCCTGCTCGGCTGCCCCGGCCTGGTCAACGCGGCGCGGCACGGCACGGTGACGATCGCCAACGCGATCGGCAACGGCGTCGCGGACGACAAGCTGATCTACACCTACATGCCCGACCTCATCCGCTACTATCTGGGCGAGGAACCGCTGCTGGAGAACGTCGAGTCCTACCGCCTCGAGGACGCGGGCACGCTCGGCTGGGTCCTCGCCGAACTCCGCAACCTGGTGCTCAAGCCGGTGGACGGCGCTGGCGGCGCGGGCATCGTCATCGGCCCCGCCGCGACCGACGACGAGCTCGCCGTCTTGGCCGAGAAGGTGCGGGGCAACCCGCGGGGCTGGATGGCGCAGCGCCCGGTCGCCCTCTCCACCTCCCCGGTCCTGGTGGGGGAGAAGCTCGCGCCCCGGCACATCGACCTGCGGCCGTTCGCCGTCAACGACGGCACCGACGTCTGGGTGCTGCCCGGCGGGCTCACCCGGGTCGCGCTGCCGGAAGGCGAGCTCAAGGTGAACTCGAGCCAGGGCGGCGGCTCGAAGGACACCTGGGTCCTGGGCGTGACCAGGGCTGCCACGGTCCGTTCGGAAAATCCCGCGCCCGCCCCGGTACCACCCGCACCGGCCCTGCCCGCGTCGGCCCCGCCGCTGTCGGCGCGCGGGCCCGAGATGCACTCGGTGGGCCGGCAGAGCGGTCCCGACCAGTGAACGCGGAACTGCTCAGCCGCATCGCGGAAACGATCTACTGGACCGGGCGGTACGTGGAGCGGGCGGACGACACCGCGCGGCTGATCGACGTGTACGTGCACCGGATCCTCGGCGAGACCGGCGCCGACTCGGATGTGGCCTGCCGCGCGCTGTTCGGCATCCTCGGCGTGCCGGTGGCGGCGGACCCGGACCTGGACATCGGCGTGGTCCTGTTCCGGCTGGTCTACGAGACGCAGTCGGCGAGCGCGATCGCCGGCTCGATGCTCGGCGCCCGCGCGGGCGCCCGCGGCATCCGCGAGGTCATCTCCAGCGAGATGTGGGAGTGCCTTAACGTCACCGCGCACGGCCTGGCCGGGCAGAAGCGGGCGGCCGAGCGGCTCGGCCCGCACGTCTACCTGCGCTATATCCGCGAGCGCGCCGCGCTGTTCTTCGGCCTGGCCGACTCGACGATGAGCCACGACGACGCGTGGCGGTTCCTCGTGCTCGGCCGCTCACTGGAACGCGCCGACATGACCGCGCGGCTGCTGCTCGCGCGGATGGCCGCGCCCGACGATCTCGGCTGGCCCGTCCTGCTGCGAGCGTGCGGCGCCCACGAGTCGTTCATCCGCACCCACGGCTGGGCCGCCGAGGACGCCCGGGTGGCCGAGTTCCTGCTGCTGGACCGGCTCTTCCCGCGGTCGGTCGTGCACGCGCTCGGCACCGCCGAGGAGTGCCTGGCCGCGCTGAACCCAGGACCGGTCCGGGCCGGCCTCGACGACCCGGCGCGACGGCCGGTGGGCCGCCTGCGGAACCGCCTGGAGTACGCTGACCCGAAGCAGCTCACGGCGCAGCTGCCAGAGCTGCTCTCCACCTTGCAGGAGACCTGCGTGCAGGCGAGTGAGGCGATCGCCAAGCGGTACTTCCAGTACCAGGCGCCCGTCGCCTGGGAACGGGGCGGCTGAATATGGGCTGGCGCATCCGGATCGACCACACCACGAAGGTCAAGTACGCGGGTCCGGTGCTGACCTCGTTCAACGAGGCGCGGATGACCCCGCTAACGCTGCCGAGCCAGATGACCCTGGAGTCCCGGGTGACGGCCGGGCCCGGGGTCCCGGTCTGGACGTACAGCGACTACTGGGGTACCTACGTCAGCGTCTTCGACCTGCCCGAGCCGCACGACGACCTGGAGATCCGCGCGACGTCGACCGTGGAGACCGAGCCGCTGCGCGGCATCCCGGCGGCCGGTGCCCGGCCGTCCTGGGCGCAGCTGCGCGAGCAGGCCAGCGGCGGGCGCCTGCTGGAGTTCCTGCTGCCCACGGCGCTGACGACCGTGCCGTCGGCGGTCTGGGAAACCGCACTGGCGGATATCTCCAGCCCGTCGCTGTCCCCGGACGACACCGCCGCCGCGATCTCGGACCGGGTCCGCTCGCACGTCACCTACATGCCGGGCGCGACCGGCGTGCGCACCAACGCGCAGGAGGCGTGGGACAAGGGCCAGGGCGTCTGCCAGGACATGGCGCAGCTGACGGTCGCACTCATGCGGGCCGCGGGCCTCCCGGCCCGGTACATCTCCGGGTACCTGCACCCGGACACCAAAGCCGAGCCGGGCCAGGCCGCGGTCGGCCAGTCGCACGCGTGGGTCGAGTACTGGGCCGGGACGTGGACCCCGCTCGACCCGACGAGCGGCGCTCCGGTAGGCGAGCGGCACGTGGTCGTCGCCCGCGGCCGCGACTACGCCGACGTCCCGCCGCTCAAGGGGATCTACCACGGCCCCGCGGCCGGCGACATGCGGGTCACGGTCGAGGTGACCCGGCTGGCCTTAACCGGCGCCGGCCGTCACTCCGTCGGCTGCGCCGCGGGCTCGTCTCTCGTCGCCTCGATCTCGAGCGTGACGCGCACGGCGTCGGGGACCATGAAGCCGCCCGCCGCCAACGCGACGTACCCGAACTTCAGCACGTCGAAGTCGCTGCGCTTGATCTCCGTGGTCGCCGTCAGGCCGAGCCGGTCCTTGTTCCAGACATCGGTGATCACGCCGTTCACGGCCAGGTCGAGGGTTTGCGGCCGGGTGATGCCGTGGATCGTGAGGTCGCCGTCGACTAGGTAGTTCCCGCCCGGTGCCGTGCGCAGCCCAGTGGCGGCGAAGTCGATCGTCGGATACGTCGCGGCGTCAAGCACGTCGGGGCCGAGGATCTTCTCGTCCCGGGCACTGTTGGCGGTCGTCAGGGTCGAGACGTCGATTGACGCCCGCACGGTCGACGAGGCCGGATCGCCCGCGACCGTGATCGTCCCCGTCGGCCCGGACGCGATCCCGCGGGCGAACGCCACGGTGAAATGCTCAACGGTGAAGGCGACGAACGAGTGCGTGGAGTCGATCGTCCACGTGCCCGGCTCCGGAAGCCGATCCGCCATGGCATGTCCCTTCTCGTGTCCGCGGCCGGTCCCGTCGCCGCGCTTGCGACCATCCTCCTCCTTCCGGAGGTGGCTGTCCGCACGGCTTGCCAGCGGACGGCTGAGTCAGGATTCGTCCGACCTCAAAATATTTGACCTCAAAATTTCTGCCTGGCATACTCGGCGGTGTGACAACGGGGGAGTCCACGCGCGACGCCAGCGGCGCGACGCTCGGCTGCGACCCCGCCGCGTCCCAGCAGGACTGGAGGTGGCCGGCCGACGCCGGGCAGTTCCCGCCGGACGCCCCACTCCAGGCGCTGATGCTGTCGGCGACGAAGCTCCTCGGCGTCTACGGGCAGCACGCCGTCAACGCGGCCGGGCTCAAGGTCAGCCTGGCCGGCCTCGGCGTCCTGCGGGTGCTGATCGCCGCCGACGGCCTGAAATCGTCAGAACTCGCCGACCGCGCCTGGTCCAGCCCCGGCACCATCACGTCGGTCGTTAACACCCTGGTCAGAGACGGATTCGTGGAGCGGAAGCCGGACGACACCGACCGGCGGGTGGTCCGGCTCTACATCACCGACCCGGGCCGCGCCCTGATCACGTACTACGTGACCCAGGCGTCGGCCCGGATGCGTAAAGCATTCGACTTTGTCGACAGCGACGACGAAGCTGTGGTGCGCAGGTTTTTCGTCGACATGATCGCCCATCTCAGTCAGTTGATGCGAGAGGAACGCGGTAAGTGACGTCCGTAACCGCGCGTCCCACCGGAACGCGATCGCCGGCGACCTCGTCGGCGATCAAGACCGAGGGGTTGCGTAAGACATATAAGTCATCCCGGGGCAATGTCGACGCCGTGCGCGGCATCGATCTCGACGTTCCGGCGGGGGAGTTCTTCGGCCTGCTCGGCCCGAACGGCGCCGGCAAGTCCACCACGATCGGGATGCTGACCACCCTGGTCGAGCCGACCGGCGGCAAGGCCTGGGTGGCAGGCCATGACGTCACCAGGGACCCGGTCGCGGTCAAGCGCCGGATCGGCGTCGTCACCCAGAACAACACGCTGGACATGCAGCTCACCGTTACCGAGAACCTGGAGTTCCGCAGCCGGTTCTTCGGCTTGCCCACCGGCGTGGCGCGCAAGCGCGCGGCGCAGCTGATCGACGCGTTCGGCCTCGCCGACCGCAGGAACGCGATGGCGGACCAGTTGTCGGGCGGCCAGGCCCGGCGGCTCATGATCGCCCGGGCCCTCGTGCACCAGCCCGACGTCCTGTTCCTCGACGAGCCTACGGCCGGCCTCGACCCGCAGACCAGGGTGAACCTCTGGGACATCCTCAGGGTGCTGCACAGCCAGGGCCAGACGATCCTGCTCACCACGCACTACATGGAAGAGGCCGAGGAGCTCTGCGACCGGATCGCGGTCGTCGACCACGGCCTGGTCCTCGCCGAGGGTTCCGTCGACGAGCTCAAGGAGAACGCCGGGGCGATCACGGTCGTCACCGTCCGCTATGAGGAGCGGGTGCCGGACGGGCTGATCGAGCGGGCTGGCCTGGCCGAGCAGTCCAGCGTCACCAAGGTCGAGGTAGAGGGCGATCAGGTCCGCGTCTTCAGCTCCGACCCCGAGGGCCTGCTCGGTGACCTGATCGCGATCGGCGCGAAGGAAAGCCTGCACGTCCGCGACGCCACCCAGCAGAAGCCCAGCCTGGAGACCGTCTTCCTCACCCTGACCGGCCGCGAGTACCGGGAGTAGACGCGATGGCCACGACAGTACAGCCCGCCGGCAGCGGCCCCGCCGGCATTGGCCCCACCAGCATCGACACAGCTCAAGCCAGCCAGGAAGCCCCGGTCGCGGAAGCGATCGCCGCGCTCATCACCGACGCCCCGGTGCCGCGCCCGACCCTGGTCAAGACCTTCGCCGCGATGATGGCCCGGGAGTTCCGGGTGCTCGGCCGCAACGCGCCGTCGACGTTCATCCGCGCGGTCATGCAGCCGCTGCTGTTCGCGTTCGTCTTCGCGTACGTCATGCCCAAGATCGGCAGCGGCTTCACCGTCCCCGCGAGCAGCACGGCTGGTCACGCCGCCGCTGGCACGGTGAACTTCTCCACGATCCTGGTGCCGGGCCTGATGGGCTCGATGTTCCTCATGCAGGGCATGTTCGGCACCACGATGCCGCTGGTCATGGAGTTCTCCTGGCAGCGCACGATCGAGGACCGCGCGCTCGCTCCGGTCCCGATCCGGGTGCTCGCGATCCAGAAGATGACGGCCGGCGCGATTCAGGCATTCATCGGCGCCTGCATCGTCTTCCCCGTCGTCTACTTCGTGCACGCGCCCGGCGAGGCCCCGCACGTCGACGTGACGAATTGGTTCCTGCTCGCGGTCATCATGGTCTTCTCCGCGGCGCTGACCGCGGCGCTCGGCCTGTGGCTGGGCACCGTCGTGGACCCGCGCAAGATCCAGATGATCTTCGCCGTCGTGCTGCTCCCCGCGACCATGCTCGGCTGCGTCTACTACCCGTGGTCGGCCCTGCACTCGATCCGCTGGCTCCAGATCCTCACCCTGGTCAACCCGATGGTCTACATGAACGAGGGCCTGCGTGCCGTCTTGACCCCGGGAGTCGGCCACATGCCGCTCTGGGCGATCCTCGTGGCCCTGATCGGCGGCACCCTGGTCCTCGGCTCGCTGGCCGTCCGCACCTTCCGCAACCGGGTCGTCAACTAGCACCGGGAGACTGCTGCGGGAGCGGCCGGCGCGGGGGTCGAGGCTACCAGGCCGTCTGGGCCGTCAGGTTCGCGTAGCTCGGCAGCGGATGGAAGGTGCCGCTGGCGATCCAGCCGATGGTCGAGGTGCTGGAGCCGCACGCGCTTGCTTCCTTGCATCGCCAGAGCATCACGCCGAGGAGGAGACGCGCGCCGGACGGATCAGCGGTGAGCGAGAAGCCGAAGATCTCCAGGCGCGACGCCTCGGCGTAGGCACGATGGTAGAGCACGCGCCCGTGCGTGCCGTCGGCCGTGACCTGGCTGACCGTCAGGGTCCGCGGACGACCGCTGGCGGTTTCCTGGCCAGACAGCGTCAGCAGGTCGAGACCGCCGCCCGGGGCCGCGGTCATCGCCGCCACGGAGTACGGCGTGCTCAGCAGCACGGCGCCAGCGTCCAGGCTCCCGCTTCGGGTGCTCAGCGGCAGTGAGCGCACCTCCGAAGACGTGCGCGGCGGCACCGCCATGTCCCCGGCGCATTCCGCGCCGTTCGGGCACCAGGTGGCCAGGAAGTCGAGCGACCGGCCACCTCGTGCCCAGGCGAGGCTTCCGAGCGTGACCGTATACCCGGCTCGGCCCAGGCCGCCCTGCCATAGCTGCCGGGCGCCCGTGCGCGGGTCGATGACGAGGATCGCGTTGGCCGTTTGCTCGGGCAAACCCGGATACCGAGTGGGAATCGTCAGCGTGATCGCCAGCCGCTCCCCGTCCGGCGAAACCGCGAGGGCGGGTCCAGCGCTGTCGGTGTCCGTCACCGCGCCGCCCTTGACCGGAGCCGGCCCGGTGACCCTGCCCGAGCCGAGGACGGTGACCGAATAGATCGTGACCCGGTTCTCGTCGACCGACGGGTTCCTCGGCACGTAGGCGACGTAAAACGTGCGGTCATCGGGGGCGGCCGCCATGGCCACCGCGCGGCCGCCGCCCGGGTTGGGGACCCGGTCGACCACCGCGCCGGTCGCCACCGACCTGATCACGGCGCTCGGGACCGGCAGCCCTTCGGCCTCCATGTAGTACCTGAGCCCGGGGGCCGTCGGCGCCGCCTTAGTGGCGCTGCCCGGGACCGCCCGGTGACCGCCGACATCTCCCGCGAGCACCGCGCCGAACGCCGCGACCGCGGTCACGGCCGCCGCGGCGGCCAGCGGTAGCGCCCATCCCCGCCACCGGCGGCGGCCGCCGCCGCGCGGGCGTGCCCAGCGCGCGCGTTCCGGCGCGGGCGCGGACGGCGGCGTCAGCGGTCGCGTGTTGTCCGCGCGCACCGAGTCAGCGACGGCGCTGAGGTACTCCGTCAGCCGGTCTTCCGTCCTCGTCACAGTTCTCACTCCTCCCCGAGTGCACGTGCCAGGGCAGCGAGCCCGCGGGCCGCGCTCGACTTGACGGTGCCGGTGCTGATGTTGAGGGTGGCGGCGATCTCCGCCTCCGAGAGTTGGAGGTAATAGCGGAGTACGAGGACCTCACGGCGGCGCTGCGGCAGCGCGGCCAGCGCCGCCACCACCTCCCGGTGCCGTTCCGCGAGGAGAAGCGCGTGCTCCGCGGAGTGACCGGCGCCGTCGGCGCCCGGACCTGGCCCGGCCGCCGCGAGGACCGCTCCCGCATGCCGGTGCGCGATCCGCCGCCTCCGGTGAACGCCGCGGCACCCGTTGATGACCGCCGTCCTGAGGTACGCCACGGTGATCCCGGCCCCGGCGACCCGTCCCCGGCCGGCGTGCACGCGTTCAAAGGCATCCTGTACGACGTCTTCCGCCGCCCCGCGGTCCCCGGTGAGGATCGTGGCCAGCCGGACGAGCTCAAGGTGATGCGCGCGGAACAGCGCGCCGAGATCCCCCGCGGTGGAGTCCGTCGCCCCGCCGTCGGCCGCGGCGGAAACAGGCCCGCTTTCAGGAAACCTCATGTCCTATGAATGCACACGAACGGCCTGAGGTTGCCCGCTTCGTGATCGCGCCTTGGGCATTCCGCCGAGACCGGTTTGCCGACGGAGCGGGCGGCGGGCAGAATCTGCCAGTGACCCAGACACCGGACTTCGCGACCAAGCCGACGCTGACTGGCGACCTCGTGGTGCTGTGCCCGTTCTACCCGGATCACATGCCAGGAGTCAGCGCCGCCATCAACGACCCGGAGGCACGCGTCCTCACCGGCAGCGTCCACGACGAGGCCGAGGCCAACGCGCCGCAGACCGAAGCGGCGGCGAAGATCGCCCGCGACTGGTTCAGCACCCGCAATGACCAGGCCGACCGGCTTGACCTGGCGATCATCGACAAGGCGACCGGCGACTGCGTCGGCGAGGCCGTCCTCAACCAGTGGGACGCCGGCAACCAGAGCTGCAACTTCCGGATCGTGGTCGGCCCCGGTGGCCGCGACCGCGGCCTCGGCACCGAGGCGACCCGGCTGATCGTCGGCTACGGCTTCGAGCATCTGGGCCTGCACCGGATCTCGCTGGAGGTCTACGCGTTCAACCCGCGCGCCCGCCGCGCCTACGAGAAGGTCGGCTTCCGCGCCGAGGGCGTGCTCCGCGAGTCCCACCGCTACGGCGAGGAGTGGATCGACGCGACCGTCATGTCCATCCTCGCCCGCGAGTGGGCGGCCCACCGGGGTCACCCAGGCGAGCCGTCAGCGGAGTAGCCCTATGCCACCGGTACCCACCCTTCGCGGCGACGCGGTGATCCTCACCTGTCATCAGCCGCAGGACGCGGCCGCCCAGGTGGCCGGCGAGGACGAGGAGACCGCTCGCCGCTTCGGCTGGTGGCCGCAACGGTCCACCGAGCAGGGCGTCCTCGCCACGTACGAGAGGTGGGCCGCGCAGTGGCGCGACGACGGCCCCCGGCGCGCCTTCGCCACCCGCGACGCCATCACCGGAGTGCTGGTGGGCGGCTGTGAGCTGCGCATCAGTCCCGCTGGCGCGGGTGAGGTGTCCTACTGGACCCACGCTGACCAGCGCGGCAAGGGCTATGCGAAGCAGGCGCTGGCCTTGCTGTGCGAGTACGCGGCGACTGTGGGCGTCACCCGCCTGGAGGCACATGTCGCCGTCGACAACCACGCCTCCCGCCACGTGGCCAAGTCCGCCGGTTTCACCGAGTCGCACACGATCACGCAGGAGGGCGAACTCCGTATCCGCTACATCAAGAACCTTGTGCTCGCGGGTTTCCACCCCGCCGTTTTACCCTGCCCTCGCGGGGCCATCGTGGCGCGGGCCTGCCACATCCAGGCCCCCCATGACAAAACCCCTAAAAATGTGCGGCGAGCATACAAACAAGTCTGGAGCGCACCCGCGGGGGGGATAACAGCAAGAAGATGCCGCCCGCGCAGACGGGGCAGCGGGTCTGAGGGGCGGCGGGCCGGCGCGCCGGCTGGTCTGAGGGCCGCGGGCGGAATACCACTCAGCGGTCAAGTGCTGTTAGTCTTGTCAGCGACCAGTCCGGTACGCAGCGCGTGCCGGGCGTGCAAGCGGAGGACCACCTCCCACCTGGCCGGCTCACGGGTCGGCGGGTTCGCGCGACGGGTCGCCAGCGTAGCTGGTTACCCCGTCGTCGAAGTGGTAGCCCCGCGGCGCACATGCCTGGCGGGGCTTTTTCCGTTAGGCAAGGTCATGACGGGCAACTGTCACGGCAGACAGGCTGCCGCCGGAAGGACCGGCGACAGCATACAGATGAACCTGTGGAGGTCACATCAGCGCCGAAACGCGTATCAATGAGCGCATCCGCTCTCCCGAAGTCCGGCTTGTCGGCGCGAAGGGTGAGCAGATCGGGATCGTCTCCATCAACGAGGCGCTCCGGCTCGCCCAGGAGGCCGACCTCGATCTGGTCGAGGTTGCCCCGACCGCACGGCCCCCGGTCTGCAAGCTCATGGACTACGGCAAGTTCAAGTACGAGGCCGCGCTCAAGGCCAGGGAATCGCGCAAGAACCAGACTCAGACGATCGTCAAGGAGATCAAGCTCCGGCCGAAGATCGACCCGCACGACTATGGCACCAAGAAGGGCCACGTCGAGCGGTTCCTCAAGGCGGGGGACAAGGTCAAGGTGACGATCATGTTCCGCGGTCGTGAGCAGTCTCGTCCGGAGCTCGGGTTCCGGCTGCTGCAGAAGCTGGCGGACGACGTCAACGAGCTCGGGTTCGTCGAGTCGCAGCCGAAGCAGGACGGCCGGAACATGATCATGGTCATCGGCCCGCACCGGCGCAAGCCCGAGATCAAGCCCGCGCCGCAGGCGCGGTCGGTCCCGAGCCAGCGCGGCGAGGCCACGGACGAGCCGGCCGCCGAGACCGAGAGCGACGTCGAGACACCGACCCCAGCGCCGACCGACGCGTAGAGGTTTACCCCGGTTCCCGGGGAGGGTGGTGCGGCGGGTTCGCGAGGTCCAGCCGCACCACCACACCACGCTGCCTCAGGGCAGCACTGAACGGCACGACGACGCCCCGGGCACTCCCCACTGGGCGGTACGGGGGTAGCTCCCCCGGAAGACAAAGGAGACGACGGCGACCATGCCGAAGATGAAGACGAAGACAGGTGCCGCCAAGCGGTTCAAGGTCACCGGGTCAGGCAAGATCTTGCGCCAGCGCGCCAACCGCCGGCACCTGCTCGAGCACAAGTCAAGCCGGGTCACGCGCCGGCTGGCCGGCACGGTCGAGCTCGCACCGTCCAATGTCCGCGAGGTCAAGAGGCTGCTCGGCCTGTAAGCCGTCGACCGTAACCGCTGCTGTAGAGGAGATTGAAAGATGGCACGCGTCAAGCGTTCGCTTAACGCCAAGAAGAAGCGCAGGGTTGTCCTCGAG
>Ga0335073_10010913_pt1 | contig 12772 bp, 7 predicted proteins | sample Lox_Sample_22_FD_207093 | JGI IMG/M metagenome (GOLD analysis project Ga0335073, IMG submission 207093) | Soil microbial communities from Loxahatchee National Wildlife Refuge, Florida, United States - Lox_Sample_2.2 | ecosystem: Environmental > Terrestrial > Soil > Wetlands | place: USA: Florida...
ACTCTGATCTCAGCTGTTGCGAACAGTCAATATGGAGTGACCGGCGCCGATGCGCTGATCGTGGGTTAGGCTGTGAGTTCAGAAGGACGCACAGTTCAGAGCCACAAGCGGAAGGGAGCCGGTCATGAAGGAGAAGTTACGATTTTTAGGCCTGGATGTCCATGCCGAGACGATCGCCGTAGCGGTTGCGGATCCGGATGGTGAGGTACGAAGCCTGGGGACGATTCCGAACCGCGTTGAGTCGATTCGCAAGATGATCAGGAAGCTTGGTCCGGTGGAGAAGTTGAGAGCTTGTTATGAGGCGGGGCCGACTGGCTACGTCGTGTACTGGCAACTGGCGGAGTTGGGCGTTCAGTGCGAGGTTGTGGCACCCACGCTGGTACCGGTTAAGGCAGGTGATCGGGTAAAGACGGATCGACGGGATGCTGAGAAGCTGGCACGTTGCTATCGGTCCGGAGATCTGACGGCGGTATGGGTTCCGGACGAAGGTTCCGAGGCTCTGCGAGATCTGGTGCGTGCTCGTGAAGCCGCCAAGCAGGACCAGATGCGAGCTCAGCATCGGTTGAGCAAGTTCCTTTTGCGCTCGGGCCAGCGCCCACCAACCGGCGTGAGACCGTGGACGCGGCCCTATCTGATCTGGGTTGCACAGCTACGGTTCACACAGCTAGCTCAGGAGTCCACGCGTCAGGATTATCTGCACGAGGTCGAGCATATGCGTGCGCGGGTAACGCGTCTGGAGCAAGCCATCATGGAAGCAGTGAAGCTGGCCTCACCCTCATTGCAACAAGTCATTAACGATCTACAGGCACTTCGTGGTATCGCAGACATCTCGGCTGTGACCATTGCGGCCGAGTTGGGCCAGGTATCCCGCTTTGGCAGTGCTCGACAACTGATGGGTTATTGCGGTGCTGTGCCCAGCGAAGACTCCAGTGGCAAGCGAATCAGACGCGGAGGCATCACTAAGACTGGCAACGCGCACTTGCGACGAATCGTTGGCGAAGCAGCATGGAGCTATCGTCGACCACCTTGCATCTGGTATGGGTTGCGCAGACGACAAGAGAGCATTTCAGAAGAGGCCAAGGAAATTGCGTGGAAAGCGCAACACCGCTTGCACAAGCGGTATATGAGGCTGGGTGCGGCCGGCAAGCCCCAGGGAAAGATCATTACTGCGGTTGCTCGTGAACTGCTGGGATTCATCTGGGCGATTGGAACCAAAGCAGAGACGACCGTCAGCCAGCGAGCTGCGGCCTGACAAAAACAAAAGCAAAAACTTTCCAAATAGGGAAAAAGCAAAAACCGTACCTTGATGAAACACGCCATCCATCTCGAGCACAGAGCCAGCAGCAGCCAGAGCAAGCACGAAGGAGAACCCTCGCTTGGCCTATGCGACAGGCTCGACCGGACTCGCGTTAACAGTCAGAGGCAGCTCCCGACGGATCATGATTATGCGGTTCCGACCCGCGAATATCAGACTGATCAATCGTCGCTAAAACCTGCCCAGACTGCTGCTCGCTCTGTCTTCGGGAAAAAGCAAAAACAACGACAACGGCAACGACAAAAACAACCCCACCGATCCAGAGAAGTTGACACGGTCACTCCATATCAGGCCAAAGATCGAGACGGCCACAAACAGCCACACGCCCGCCCTTCGCCGCAGCGGAAACCGCGCCATCGTCAGCGACATCACCACCGCGCCTACCGCCGGCGTCGCGCGCAGCATCCCCAGCCCCCGCGGCCCCTGGTGCAGAATGTCGTGCGCAAAGATCGGCATCAGCGCCGTCGCGCCGCCCAGCAGCACCACAAACAGATCCAGTGAGAACGACCCCAGCAGAATCGGCGCCCGCCGCACGTACTGGAACCCTGCCAGCACCACCTTCAGTGAAGTCGCGCGATGCTCCATGCGCCCGGGCCGCGCGTGCAGCGTGCTCACCAGGATCAGAAACCACAAAAGCGAGCCCAGCGTAAACACGTATACGATCCCCGCGCCCTCGAGCCGCGAGTCAGGCACAAAGCGCGTCAGCGGAAACGTGAACAGCAGCCCGCCCACCGCCGGCCCGGTAATGTTCGCAAGCTGAAAGATCGCCCCGCCCCAGGTGACCGCATTCACAAAGTGCTTCTCCGGCACCAGGTGCGGAATCAGCGCCGAAGCCGCCGGCCCTGAGAACGCCCGCCCCGTCCCGATCAGGAAGAGCACGCAATAGATGTCGAAGATATTGTGCGTCCCGCTGCGCGCCAGCAGCACCAGTGTGGTTGTGCACACCAACTGCAGCGAGTAGCACACCATGATCACGCGCCGCCGGTCAAACCGGTCGGCCACATGGCCCGAAGGCAGCAGAAAGATCAGCCCCGGCAGGAACAGCGCCAGCCCTGTATAACCCAGGTCGATGGCCCTATGCGTAATCGAGTAGACCTGCCACGCCACCGCAACCGCCTGCGCCTCCGCGCCTACAATGGCCGTCACGCGCGCCAGTTGGTAGCGCCGGAAGTCGCGGGAGGCAAAAGCCTCCATGCCGCGCGCCGGCGGCCTGGGGGAAGTTCGTCGCATGGCCTTTCCCCTAGGTTACATGGCACCGGCCGCGCGCGGGAAAGTTTGTCCACCCGCGAAGCTTTATCTATTGGATCAGCTCAATCGGCGCCCGCCAGTAGTTCGCCCGGTGCGAGGTCGGATCGAGGACCGTCACCTGGCACTCGTACTTGCCCGCCGCCAGCGCGTTCACCCCCAGGTCGAACATCAGTGGCATCGTGCCCAGCCGGCTCTGCGCGCTCGGCACAATCGACTCCGGCTGCGTCTCATACGCCTCCTCGCCGTCGCGATACAGTGTCACGTAGGCAAACAGCGGCTCGGTCGGCGGCGCCGGCGCCTGCTTGTAGGCCTGGAAGTACACATAGATCGCGCGTCCCTTGTCGAACACGCGCGTCACGCTCGGAATCAGTCGCGCCCCGTCGTGCACCAGCGGATTCACGGCCTCGTCCTTGCGCCGCTCCTTGGCCTTCTCCGTATCGTACGCGGCCTCGTTCAACTGCACTCGCTGGCTGCTCAACACCACTGAGCTCATCGCCACGCGGTCGTCCACCTTGTTTAAATTCGGAATTGTAAATGTCGTTTGGAAAGTCCCCATCCTTCCCGTCTCATCGTCGCGCGCCAGGAACTTGATCGAGTACCGCCCCGGCAGCAGCGTGTAGCCCGTGTCGTACTCGATGGGCCGCCTGGCCAGCGCCGCCGCGGTCGCGTCGGAAAGCTTCACATTCACATGGTCGCGCAGATTCGTCACCGTAAATCCGCCGATCATGTCTTTGATCTCGCCAATAAAATCGATCGACGTCTCCTGCGCGCCGCCCCGCTTGGCCAGCGCCAGCTCGTGCCCTGGAATCTTCACGATGATCGGCACAAAATACTCCGCGCGGTCGAGCTGGAAGTAGTCGATCTCCATCGCGATGGTCAGGTCCGTGATCGGGTCCTCCAGCATCAGCGCATCTTCAAGCTGCCGCTCCTTATCCGCCGCGTTGAACTTCGCAAACTCCTTCTCCGCGTAGTAGCCCTCGCGATAGCTCAGGCTGTCGTCCGCACCGTTCGTCAGCGCAATCTTGATCCGCCGGAAATGCCCGTTCTTCGCCGTGTTCGATGTGTAGTATCCAAGGATGTAGTAGTCCGAAACCGCCTGCTGTGCGTGCACGATCCCCAGCGTCAGGTCGTTGTTGTCGAAGAACGCCTTGCCGCCGCTGTCCCCGGCCAGCGCATAGAGCGTGTCCTGCGACTGCTGAAAGTTGGTCATCACCGCCTGCGCCGAACCGCCCGTGTAGATCGCCTGCCCGCCCGGCGAGCCCTGCGTCGCATCTCCCAGCGGCGCCTCGGCCACCAGCCCCCGCGCATCGATCGGCCAGAACGTCACCCCCGCCTTGATCGCCGCGTCCACCGTCGCGTGCATCTGCGCCTGGTTGTCGATCCCGTTCAGCCGCAGCCCGCTGGCAAAGTAGAGCAGTGACTTCTTCTCGCTCACGTGCCCCAGCATCTGCGCCGCCGTCTCCAGCGCAGCCAGCTGCCGGTCGGTGTTGAACACGTTGAACTCGCTGTCGTCCTGTCCGAAGGCCGCGCCCGTGTCCGCGCTGCTCGCGTCGTCCGTCGTGTCATTCGCGCCGCTGCCCTCGCCCACCACCAGCGTCTCCAGGATACTCAGCAGCCGGTTGCGGTCGTTCGTGAAATCCTGCAGGATATCCACGCTCCCGCCTTGGTAGCGCAACAGGGCGATCAGGTCCGCCGTCGTCATCTTGGTGCGGACAAAATCCTCCGCCGCTCCGAGCGCCCGCAGCTGGTCCGCCGGCGGCATCGTCGACATATCGAAGTAAAACGCCAGCAGCCGGTGGTTCTTGTACCGGTCTTTCTCCATCGTCTCCGGCTGAATCTGCTCCCGTGCCAGCCGGTCGTACACCGTGATGTTCTCGTCCGCGGCCGTCACCGGCGGCAGCGGCTTCGAGTCCTGCGTCAGGCTCTCGTGCTCGCAGTAGCTAACCGTCTGCGGCGCCCCGTCCTCGGTGATCTTGAAGTCCTTGGCCGTGAGACCATGCACAAAATTCCCCTGCTTGTCCTTCACCGTCACTGCCTCGACCACAAGCTGCGACTGCACCGTGAGCGTAAACCCCTGAGCCTGCCCGGGCACGGCATTCGTCCCGATCGTCTGCGCGCCCGCACCCGCCGCCGCGGCCGCCAGTAACAATCCCATCCCAACCAAAGTTCGCATGGCTCAGAACCTCACCCGCGCTACAACCTGCAGGTTGCGCGTGCCGTTCGCCGACTCAGGTAATCCAAACTGCGCATTGCCCACATCCGTGTTCCAGTTCGTGAACGACAGATGATTCAACGTATTCGTCGATTCGATTCGCAGATCCACATACGTCTTCCCGTGCGGCCGGAACGTCCGCGCCAGCGAAGTGTTCAGCGTGAACTGGTCCGGCCCCTCGATCGAGTACCGTCCCGCTGTGCCCCACTGCCCCGCCGCCGGAGCCACATAAGCCGCCGCATTCAAATGCCGGCCCGGGCTGCTGCTATAGATCGACGCACCCGTCACATCCGGCCGGATCGTATTGCTCGTCGAGCCTCCGCCCGGCACCACCGCCGGATACACCGGCGTCTCCGGCAGGCCCGTGCCTAGCGTAACTGTCGTCTGCGCCGTCCACTCCTTCAGGAGCCGCCCGCGCCAGCCGCTCATCAGCGTGCCGCCGCCCAGTCCTTCGCCGCTCGTATACTGCGCCGTGATATTCGCCAACTGCCTCTGGTCGAAACTCGACAGCGACCGCTCCCCCCTGGGATCGAGCCAGTTCTGCGCCACCGTCGACGGCGATGGAGAACTCGATCCCGGCACTTCGCCCGGCCCGCTCGCAACCTGGTGTCCTGTCCCGCCCAGGTACGCATCGTCGTCGATCGACTTCGAGTATGTATACAGCACCGACGCCGCAAACCCGTTCATCAGCCGCCGCCGCAGTTGCAGTTGGCCCTCCTCGCGCGTCGAGTCTCCGTTCGATGTCTCGTACACAAATCCTGAAGGACAGTCCGGGCAGGGATTCGCCGCGCCGATCGGATAGCTGTTCGGCAAGACCTCCTGCGGCCCATGCGTTCCCTTGGTTCCGCGATACGTCGCCGTAATCTGCATCGCCCACGGCAGGTCCCGCTGTATCTCCAGACTCCACACCTGCGCGTACCCGATCTTGAAGTTCGGATCGATCGCGAACGTATCCGTGGTCACGTTCGTGCACGCCCCATTCGACGCTGGAAAGCCCTCGGCCAGCGTCAGCGGGCACGCCGCGCTGTTGGCCACGCTCAGGCTCGTTGACAACGGCGCCTGCTGCGCCATCTGATCCACGATCCGCATATACACCGAAGTGTCCGGATAAATTCCGTACCCCGCACGGACCACCACTGTCGAAGCCGGAATCGGACGCCACGAGATTCCGATCCGCGGCTCGAACATCGTCTTGTCCGGCCGCAGCAGCGAAGACGGGTAGTGCATCCCCGACACCGCCCCCACCGGATCGCTGCCCACCACCGGCTCCGCCGCCGTGAACCCGTTCGCAATGTCCAGGTTCACCAGCCGCCCGTAAAGCTCCGTGACCGGCGCCTCATAGTCCCACCGCATCCCCGCATCGATCGACAGAATCGGCAGCACCCGCCAGTCGTCGGTAAAGTACGCCGCGTACACCGGCTCGCGAAAATACTTATCGGCATTCCCGTATGCAATCGAGCTCGCGTCCGGCACGCCGATGAGAAAATCCGCCAGGTCCGACCCGCTCGAAGCCGCGCCCGTGAACGTGAACGCCCCGCGCGGGTCATCCTGCTCCAGCACGTTGTGGTCCTGGCGCCGGTACTCGCCGCCCACGGTGATGTCCTGCCGCCCGTGATAGTACAACACATGTCCTGAGAACGCATCCGTCTGGTTGCGGTTGAACTCGCTGTTCCCGTCGCTCAGTCCCGCAAACCCGCTCGTGAAGTTCAACCCCGGCGGTCCCCAGTCCCGCGCATCCTGATCGTTCCCGCCGATGCCCGCGTTGCCTGAGATGTTTTCCCGGTCCGCGAACTCCGGTGTCAGTTGCGTCCTCAGCCGGCTGAAGTCGTAGCCCGTATAGAGAAACATGCGCGTGCTCAGCCGGTGCAGCCAGTGGATGTTCGAGTGAATGCCCAGCACGTCGGTGCGATCCACAAACCCGAACAGGTTCACGTTGCTTGCCCGCGTGCTCTGCAAGTTGAACTGCCCATCGAACGTGTCCTTGCGGCCGATGGTCTTGAAGAGGCGCGACTGCACCGCGTCCTGGTGGGTGTCGTTCAACACCGGCGCCTGGTAGTTGTACGACGTTCCGCCCGCAATGTTGGGATTGGGATAGAGATTCAGCAGCGCCGCCGCCTGCGCGCTCACCGGCACCTGATTGTTCGTGTAGGCCTGGCCCGTCGATGGATTGAACACCGTAATCGGCTGCCCCTCCGCATTCGTCAGCCCCGATAGATTCCCCGTCCGCTCCGCAATCGTCGGCACCAGCCCCGTCTCGATGGCCGCCGTGTTATCTCGCGTCCAGAAGTAAGACACAAAAAAATTCGGGCCATTCGGCAGAATATGCGGAATCTTGAGCGGCCCGCCCAGCGTGGCCACATAGGTCATGTGCGTGTAACTGTTCTTCTGCGCCAGCGCTCCGCTCGGGTTGAACGGCCGCGCGTCCAGCGCCGAGTTGTCGATGAACGCCGCAAATCCTCCGTTGTATAGGGCGTGTCCGCCGGGGTGCGCATTCCCAAACGCCGGGTTGGTCGAGTACACCGAGGTCGCCGCGTTGTTCACGCTCCCGTTCACCACGATTCCGTCCGCGCTCTTCTCGTTCTCCGCCGGCGGCAGCGCCACAGGCCCGCCGCTCGCCCCGCTCTTTTCCCCCTTGTGTCCTTCGGGCTGCTTGACCACCGCTACACTCGGCGTCTCGGGCGCATTCTTCGCCGGGATCGCGTGCGACTGAAGCTCCCCCATCGACAGCGGCGTCAAGGTAATCTCGCTGACCGGCGTCTTCGGCCCCACCGTCACTTGCGTGCGCGCCGGAGCAAATAGCTGCATATCCACTTCGATCTGCCAAACCCCGTCCGCCAGCTTGTCGAAGTGGTACACGCCCCCCGCATCGGTCGTCGTGGCGAACTTCTTCCCGTCCTCGGTCGCCGTCACCGTCGCACCCGGCACCGGCAATCCGTTGAAGGTCACCTTGCCGTAATACGACTCGCCGGCAGCCGCGGACCGCGCCGCGCTGGGCCACACCAACATGCAGAGAACCAAAACACAGCCAATGCGCCAACGAACCATGCAATCGCTCCAATGTTGGCTTCAATTCGCCGTAGGCTGCTCGATGTGATCGATCACGATCACATCCACCGGCTCTTTCTTCGCCTCCAGCTTCAGTCCAAGCTGCTCCTGCACGGCCGAGAAGAGCGATGGCCCCTGCGGCGGTGGCGGCGCGCCGCCATCGCCCCCGCCCGGCGGCGGCATTCCCATCATCCGCCCGCCCATCTCCGGCGCAAACGAGAGCGAGTAGTCGTACTTGCCCTTCAACCCCGTCTCGTTCACCACCGTGCTGCCAAGCTGCATCGCTATCGCCTGCGCAAGCTGGTCCGCCGTCGCGTCCCGCCCGGCCATCGTCATCCCGTCCGGCGACGTGCGCATCATCGTCGCGCCCTTCGGCGGCGCCGGCATCGCCCCTCCGCCGCCATCGCCGGGCTTCATCGCCATCGGTCCACCATTCGGCGGCGGCCCTCCAGCCTCCCGTTCGGCACCCGGCGGCGGCATCGCCGGCCCCGCGCCTTCCTTCAATCCTCCCCCGTCGCCCGTCGACGCCTTCAGCTTCGCACCGCCCTTCGCCACCACCAGCGCATACACCTCCAGCGTCTTGGTCTCGTGGTGAAACTTCAGCCCGAACCGCTCCTCGAGCAGCGGCACCAGCATCGCCATCCGCTCGGTCCGCGTCAGCTTGTCCAGCTTCCCCGCATCGTCCGGATCGACTTTGGCCTCGATGTCGTACCGCGCCGAGTTCACCCAGTCCGGCTCGTTCAGGATGCGGTCTTCCGGCAGCCCGAACGCCTCACGCAGCAGCATCGCCAGCGGCACGCCCGAGATCGAGATGCCGTCCGGCGTCAGCCGCATCCCCGCCATCATCTGCATCCCCTCCGACTTATGCGCCTTGACGGAAGCCACGTCGAACTTCGGCAGTTGCGCATCCGTACTCTGGATCTGCGCCGCATCCGCGCCCTTCGCATCTGGGCCGCCCTGCGCGTACCCACCGGCTGCCAATGCCGCAGCCGCCACCGCTGCGCCCAGCCTTCGCAAACACACGACCCGCCCGATCGTCATCTCCAACTCCCGCTTGTGAGATCGATTCCGCGTCTTGCAGTGCGCCTGTACCCGCGCCCCGTCCGTGCTTTGAGGAAAAAAGGATTCACCTATAGGACGCACCGCCCGCCCATTCGCTGATACTCTCCGAACTATTTTTCCTTCCCTCCGCCCGCCAGGCACTAATTCGGCGAAGGATGATCCACGTGATCGATGACCAGCACCTCGTCCGGCGCCTTCGTCGCGTCGATCTTCAGCCCAAGCTGCTGCTGGATCGCCGTGTACAGGTTGGGCGGTGCGTTCGGATCGTTGTTCTCCGGCGGCACCACCACTCCCGTCCCGCGAAACTGCAGGAACTGCGTGTCGTCCGGTGTCCACTTCAACTGAAAGTCGTACCGCCCGGTGAGCCCTGTCTGATCCACCACCGGGCGGTCCATCACCCCGGACTGCATCCACTCTGCAAACTGCTTCATCGTCTGGTTGCGCACCGTCAGGTCGCCCAGCCCGCGAAAGAAGAATGCCATCGGCGCATTTGCCGGCTCAGTCGCCGCGGTCAGTTTCGGCCCGCTCTTCGCCACCGTAATCACATACACCGACAGTTCCTTGGTCTCCGTGTGAAACTTCAGCCCAAACCGGCTGGCGAGCATCTTCTGCACCATCACGGCCTGTTGTTTCTGGCTGGGCCGTCCGGGAGCGTCCGGCAGCCCGTCGATGTCGTACAGGTCGGCCCCCGCCCAGTCCGGCGCACCTTCCAGCTGCTTGGTATGCAGTCCATATGCAAACGCAATCAGATCGTCCAGGTTGGTGTTGCGTGAGATCCACTCCCGTCCGTTGAACCCGAATCCCTTACCCCGGCGCCCCGGCACGCTCGGCTTGATCGTCGCCACCTCGAACGAAGGGTCCGCATTGTCCGCCATCGGCGGAACCGGCGGCGGGGGCGTCGGAATCGTCCACGCCGTCTCCGGCGTAGCTCGCGTCAGCACCAGCGGCAGCGGGTTCGGCCCCTGCGTCCACTGCCCGTCGATGGTATTTCCATCCGCGCTCAGCTTTCCTTCGTAGTTGCCGCCGATCATCCCGACCTTCATCGTCACCGTCGATCCATCGACGACGACGGAGTCTACTGGGATCGGCTGGCCGCCCTGGTCGATGCTAAAGAACTGAGCTTTGTACGCGCCCTTTGCGTCCTTGGTAATCTTCTCCACTACGCGCAAATCGCGGCCCGCATGCAGCGTCCCCTGCCACGTCCCCACAATGTCTTTATCCTTGGCCGCATTCTGAGCCCCCGCCTGCGCGTCTGCCGCCGCAAGCGCTGCCGCCGCCACCATCACCACCATCAGCATCGTTCCCCAAAAACTCTGTCTGCCCTTAGCCCGCTTCATCAACATGCTGGAATTCCCTTCCTGCGCTCGCACTTCACCACGCCAAAGACGCCATCCACCGTGATTTCCCTGAATTCGAGAAGAATACACCGCTAAGACGGAGATACGATTCGATTGTTTCAGCCGTTCCGCCTTTTGTTGCCTCATTCACAATTAGCGTCTCGCATCCAGCGCTAGTTTGGCGAAGGCTGCTCCACATGGTCGATCACCAACACTTCAACTGGCCCCTTCTGCGGTTCGAGCTTCAGCCCAAGCTGCTTCTTCAGCGCCTCGCGGAACGTGCCGCCGCTCTCGTGGTTGTCCACTTCACTCGTGTCTTCGGGCGTCCACTCCATCGAAAAATCGAATTTGCCTGTAAGACCGGTCTTGTCGATCACCGGCCGAGGCAGCGTCACTAAACCTGTCTGCGGTGGCAGCGACTCCGCCAGCATCGCCAGCGTCACATCGCGCCCGCCAAAGCGGTGCGCTCCCGGCGCATCCGGCGGCAGGTGCGCGATCATGCCGCACGGAATGGGAAGCGGCGATGCAGGCTGTGCCGCGGGCACGCTCTTGCCCGGAGCATCGGGGAGCGCGGTCGCCGCGCAGTTGTCGCTCGACGGATGCTGGACTAACTGCGGCCCCAGATTGCCTGGCTTCTCCAGCACCATGGCATACACCGGCACCTCGCGTGTCTCCCAGCTCACCGCCAGCTTGAAACGCTCCGCCAGCAGGCTCTGCATCATCATCCGCATCTGGTCCTTCGTCGCATCGCCCGGCGCGCGCGCATCAATGTCGAACCTGTCATTCTTCACCCATGCGGGCACGCGCTCCTCAAGCCCCTGCCAGAAGTCGAACCGCAGCGCAAGCTCCTGGGTGCCGTCCAGCTTGTACGCAAAGATGACGTAGCGCAGCAGCGGCAGGTTCTTCGCCATAAAGAGAGTGCCCCTGGGAGCCATCACATCGCCTTTGCCTATCGCGAAATACGCGTTCCCGTTGTCCAGCGAGAAATTGCTGGACGATCGACCGCTGGCTTTGTCTTCGCGCACCGATGCAACTTCGAACTCCTGCTTCCCCCCGGCCGCCTGCTCCCACGCAGCAGCCGCCGAAGACTGCGCCCACACTTGCGCCGCGTGAACTGCGCAAAACGTCGCAGCCACGGCGCAGGCGATCAAAACAGCCGCGCGCAGAGACACTTCACCGTCGCGATTCGGTCGGCGAGCGAACATTCGGCACTCCACGTGAGCGACGCAACCCGGCTTAAATGGGTGAAACGAGGCGGGGGACTCATTCACTTAGACACCCGCATGTTCGCTTTTGTTCCCGTGGTTCTCCTCGTCCCTGGGACCTGGGACGACCCGATTTCTAAAGGCGTTAATTCGGTGAAGGCTTCTCAACGTGGTCGATTACGAGAACATCGACGGCAGCTTTGATCCCTACCAGCTTCAACCCCAACTCTTCCTGGATTGCGGTGAAAAGGTCCGGCGGGGCGTCGGCGCTTTGCGCTGCCGGCGGTCTGTATCCGCCGACCGCGCTGAACTGCGACTCATCCGGCGTCCACGTCAACCTCATATCAAATCTTCCTGTGAGTCCGGTTTGATCCACTACCGGTCGGTCCAGAACGGCCTGTCCCATCGCTTCGGCAAAATCCGCCATCGTTGCGTTCGTCGCGCCAAAACTTCCAGGTCCGAATCCCAGTCCCGGGAGCATGCTGGGGTCGTTCCGGCTCCTGGTCAGTTTGGGACCGGTCTTTGCGACGGTGAGCGCGTATACGGGTAGTTCCCGTTTCTCGTAATGGCATTTGAGCTGAAACCGATCCGCCATCAGCTTCTTGACCATCGATTGCCACTGCTTGAAGCTAGGCTCACCCTCGCCGTCGGGTTCAGCGGAGATATCGTAGTTCTCTGAAGCGACCCAATCAGGCACACGCGCAAGCTGGCCTTGTTGAAGTCCATAGGCGAACTTGATAAGGTTGCTCACCGAAGTGTGAATCACCGAAAAGCGGCGATCCTGAAACCACCATCTCGGCCCGTGTTCATCTGGCCTGCTTACTTTGATCGCGGCGACTACAAATGTCGGATTCGTGTCCGCATCCATGGGAGGCAGGCGCGGTGGAGGCTGAGGAATCGTCCACTCGGTCTCGGGCGTGGTGCGCGCAAAATTGAGCGGCAGCGGGTTCCCTCCTTGCCTCCACGTCCCTGTGACGGAGTTGCCATCGGCGCTCACCGTGCCTTCGTATGTGCCAAAGGGAAGCTCGAGCTTCAGCACAGAGCCATTCAGCGTAGTGGAGATGACGGGTATGCCGCCGGGCGGCCCGTCGATGTTGTAGAACGTCGCCCGCAGCGTTCCGTCACCCGCCTTCGAAATCTTAACGACGAAGCGTACCTCCCGACCGGTGTGCAGTGTCCCCTGCCAGGTTGCGGCGATATTCGTGGCCGGGCTTGCGGGTGCGGATTGAGCGCGGGCTTGCGTTGCACGGACAAGACCGAAGGTGAGCGGCAATGCGACGACGATTACTGCAGCCACGCCCAGAAGCAACTTTCTGCTCAGGTCAAGTTTGCGCTCAAATTGGCCGCT
>Ga0335073_10010915_pt1 | contig 12771 bp, 12 predicted proteins | sample Lox_Sample_22_FD_207093 | JGI IMG/M metagenome (GOLD analysis project Ga0335073, IMG submission 207093) | Soil microbial communities from Loxahatchee National Wildlife Refuge, Florida, United States - Lox_Sample_2.2 | ecosystem: Environmental > Terrestrial > Soil > Wetlands | place: USA...
TCTCGACGCCATCGACCTTGAAAGTGCTGCCCACCGAAGAGGTCTACCGCGTGAACCTGCTGTGGACGCTCGGCACGGGGCCGTGAAGCCGGTGGCTCTCATCCGAGTTGCGCCCCTCGCGGCGTTGCTGGCCCTGGCCTTGCCCTCGACACCGAGCCTCGCCGCGAGCGACGGCGGCGCCGCGCACAAGCGCGCGACCCATCGCCACCAGCATCGTGCACACAAGCACAGGCACGAGTACCGCGGCGGCCGAACCCACGGCGCGGGCGGCGAAGAAGAATCCCAGCGCGGGCTCGTCGTGATCCCCCGCTCGGCGACGAATCCCGAGCTCAGCTATTTCGAGCTGGAAGGCATCCCCGGCCAGACGGTTCAAGCGGGTGCGATCGAACTGCTCAACCCCGGCGAACGGACTGTGCGCGCGAAGCTCGCGCCCGTGGACGGGCGCACGCTCGACACGCTCGGATCGGCGTACGCCCCCGGAGGTTCCGCGGCGCACGGCTCGACGCGGTGGCTGCTGCTTGGCGCGCGCAGCGTCGTGCTCCCGCCCCACGATCACACCTTTGTCGACGTCGCGGTGCGCATCCCGAGCAACGCGTCGCCCGGCGACCGCCTGAGCGGCGTGAGCATCGAAGAGCAGGGTCAGCCCGCCGACGTCCACGCCGCGGGTGAGGGCGTCGCGACCGCGAGCGTGGTCCGCTACGCGATCGGGATCGAGACCTCGCTGCCGGGCGCGCGCCGGCCGAAGATCCGCTTCAAGGGCGCGACCGTCGAACGCAAGCCCGCCGGGCTCACGTTCGCGCTGAAGCTGCGCAACTCCGGCAATGCGACCCTCCAGGACGTCCACGGCAAAGTCGCGATCACGCGCGCGGGACACACCGTGATCTCGCGGCCAATTCTCGCAGGCACGTTCCTCGCGGGCACGAGCATCGCCTACCCGGTCCCCGCCTTCGGCGAGCAGCCTCCCGAAGGGACCCGCTACCGCGTAAGGGCCACACTGCGCTACCCGGGCGGCGTCGCGAAGCTCGACCGGTCCGTCACGTTCGGCCACCGCGCCGCGCTCGTACAGCAGAGCTTCGGTGGCCCTGGGGCGGGAGACGGAGGTGGCGAGTGGTGGAAGGTCGGGCTAGCCGTCGCCGTCGGCCTCTACTGCCTGGTCGCGACGAGCATGCTGCTGCGGCGGCGGCGTGACGGCTCCCCCGCACGTGGCATCGCACACGGCGATGGGGCGCCTCGATGAGATGCGCCCGCGGCTCGGTGTCGCGAGCCGTCTCGCGCGGATCGCGCTCGCGCGACCGTGCCTCTCGCTAAGCGCGCTCGTCCTCGCGACGGGCTTGGCGTTAGCGCAGCCAGCCGCCGCGCTGCTCGAACTGCGCTTCGTGCAACCCCCCGCCCTGCCGCCGCTTCCCTCGCTGACGCTGAATGCCCGTGCCCAGATCGACGGCACCGCGATGACGCCGTTCTCCATCGAAGACACGCGTCTGACGAAATCAGGCTGGAACCTCACGGTCCAGGGTCAGTCCGGAGCAGGCCACAGCCCTGTGTTCGCGCAGTACTGCGCGAAAGCGAAATGCGGTGCCGACGCGGAAGGCTACGTCTCCGGCGGAGCGACGCTCCCCGCGGGTTCGCTCACCCTGGATAGCTCCGGGGCGAGCTTTACGGGCGGCCTCGGCACCGCCCCCACGCTCGAATGCTCTAGCCCCTGCGCGATCGACAGCGCAAGCCCCGTGAAGATCGCCTCCGACGCCACGGGATTGCTCTCGGGTGAAGGCGTCTGGGGCGCGAACGGGTTCTCCGCCGGCAGCCTCGCGCTCGCGGCGCCGACCACGCTGCGCGCGCCCCCCAACGAAGAGATCTACCGCGTCAACGTGCTCTGGACGCTCTCGACAGGCCCATAACCGAGCGACGAAGCCGGGGTCCGAAGAGGGGGCCGAGGGGTGGGCGAACGTGGCGCGAGCCTGCGCGCGGCTAAGATCCTGCGCCGATGTCAAGCAGCTCGCACGACAGACAGGCCGACGCGGCCCTACTAGCCGCCTCGCGCAGCGGCCACCGCAAGGAGCCGCGCAAAAAGGCGCCCGAGACCTATGAGGAGAAGCTCGCGCAGCTGCACGAGCTTCGCGAGGCCGCGCTGCACTCGGCGCCCGAGGCCGAGGAGAAGCAGCACGCGCGCGGCAAGTACACCGCGCGCGAGCGGATCGAGAAGCTGTTGGACCCCGGCTCCTTCCAGGAGCTCGACACGTTCGTGCGTCATCGCACCTACGACTTCGACATGCAGAAGAACCGGCCCTGGGGCGACGCGGTCGTCACGGGTCACGGCACGATCGATGGACGCACCGTCTGTGTCTTTAGCCAGGACTTCACCGTGTTCGGCGGCTCGCTCGGCGAGGTGATGGGCGAAAAGATGGTCAAGATCATGGATTTGGCTGCGAAGATCGGCTGCCCCGTAATCGGCATCAACGACTCGGGTGGCGCGCGCATCCAGGAGGGCGTCGTCTCACTTGGCGCCTACGGCGATGTATTCGTGCGAAACGTCAAGTGCTCGGGTGTGATTCCACAGATCAGCCTGATCATGGGACCCTGCGCGGGCGGCGCCGTCTACTCCCCCGCGATCACCGACTTCATCTTCATGGTGAAGGAGACCTCGCACATGTTCATCACGGGCCCCGACGTGATCAAGACCGTCACAGGCGAGGAAGTTGGCTTCGAGGAGCTCGGCGGCGCGATGTCGCACAACACCAAGTCCGGCGTCGCCCATTTCGCCTCGGAGGACGAGGACGCCTGCCTGGAAGACTGCCGCTACCTGATCAGCTTTCTGCCGCAGAACAACCTGCAGACCGCGCCGCGCGTGCAGCCGACCGACGATCCGCAGCGGATGGATCCCGAGCTCGACACGGTCGTCCCCGACAACCCGAACAAGCCATATGACATGCGCGACGTCGTGAGGCTAATCGTGGACGACGGCGAGTTTTTCGAGGTCCACGAGCACCACGCGAAGAACATCATGTGTGGCTTTGCGCGCCTGGATGGCTTCGCGATCGGTGTCGTCGGCAACCAGCCGAACCAGCTCGCGGGCGTGCTCGACATCGACGCCTCCGCGAAGGCTGCGCGCTTCGTGCGCACTTGTGACGCTTTCAACATCCCGCTGCTCACTTTCGTCGACGTGCCCGGCTTCCTGCCCGGCACGAGTCAGGAGTGGGGCGGGATCATCCGCCACGGCGCCAAGCTCCTGTATGCGTTCACCGAGGCGACCGTGCCGAAGCTGACTGTGATCACGCGCAAGGCCTACGGCGGCGCCTACGACGTCATGGCCTCCAAGCACATGCTCGCGGACTTCAACTTTGCCTGGCCGACCTCCGAGGTGGCGGTGATGGGGCCCGAGGGCGCGGTAAACATCATCTACCGCCGCGACATCGCCGGCAGCCCCACGCCCGAAGAGCGGCGGAGCAAGCTGATGGAGGACTACAAGGCGCGCTTCGCTAACCCCTACACCGCCGCGGAGCGCGGCTACATCGACGACGTGATCGTGCCCCACGAGACGCGCCCCAAGCTGATCACCGCACTGCATACGCTGCAGACCAAGCGCGAACCGGGCCCGAAGCGCAAGCACGGGAACATCCCGCTCTAGCCAGTACCTCAGCGTCGGCGGCGGCCCACCCGTTCGCCGAGCAGAAGCCACCACGGATAGGTCGCGAACAGCGCCGCCGAGACCGCGTGCGTGCGTGCGCTTGCGCGGCGATGATCGAACGAGAACACGCCCGAGTTCAGCATCCAGTCGCGCCCGCTCTCCGCGCGGCACAACCGCCAGATCGGCCGCGTCCAGGGGCGGTCGAGGTACAGCGAGATGCTCGTCGCGAGGAAGGCCCCCGCGGTCGCGGTGTGCACAGCGCGCGCCGCGGGAGTGCGCTCCGGCATCAGCTTGCCGTATGCGACACCGGTCGCGTACAGCCATGGGGGATCGATCAGGAAGGACATTGATGCTCCTTTCAGGAAGCGGTCGGGGCGAGGGTGGAGGCAGGCGCCGGCTCCCGCGCCACAGGCCGGCCGAGCAAGTGAAATGCCAGCCGCGTCGCGAGCGCCATGATCGTGATCTGCGGGTTGACCCCTAGCGAGCTGGGCACGACCGAGCCATCGGCGATGTGCAGCCCGCGCAGACCGTGCACAGCGAGGTCCCCATCTACGACGCCGTGGCTCGCGCGGGCGTCCGCTCGCGCGGTGCCCAGTGGGTGAAAAGCCATCAGGCGCAGGTCACGAGGGCGCGCCATCTCCGGCGCGAGTCCAGGCGGCAGCGGCAAATAGACCTCGCTCGCGCCCGCCGCCTGCAGCAGCCGCTTGATCCGCGCCAGCCCGAGACGTACGCGTTCGAGGTCGGCTGTATCGAGGCTGTAGCTGATCACCGGGCGCCGCCCAAGCGCATGGACGCTGCCACGCGAAGAGTCGCTCACCATCAGCCCGAGCTGCGCGAGCCGCGGATATTGCGCCATCGTCCGGGCGTGCTCTCGCCCCTGCAGGGGAAGCGCCATCGCGGCATAGGCCGGCGGCCCAGCGACTGTCTCGAACATGATCCCCTCGTCCGCAAACTCATCGACGTAGAAGCTCTGCGGCACGCCGCGAGCCATGTTCACGTCGTCGTCCATCAGCGCGAACGCCGCGGTCGCGGGGTGCAGACTGAGGTTGCGCCCTAGCTGTCTCGAGCCGTTCGCCGCCCGGCTGCGTGCGAGCAGCAGCGGCGTGTGAATCGTGCCGCAGGCGAGGATCGTCTCCTGCGCGCGGATCTCCAATCGCTGCCCAGACCCGACCCGAGCGACGACGCCACGCGCGCGTGAGCCTTCGATCGACAGCTCGCGCACATCGGCGTTCGTGACCAGCTCGGCGCCCGCGCGCAGGGCGCGCGGTATGTAGGTGATGCCGGTGTGCTGCTTCGCCGAGGTGGGGCAGCCGAACACGCACACGCCCGAACCGACGCAGCCCCGCGCGTTGCGCCGGAGGTAACCGTGCGACCAGCCGAGCCGTTCCGCCCCCCGCCGCGCGACCGCGGCGTTCTTGCCCGCGAGCTCCGGAGTCACCTCGCCGACCGACAGCGAGCGCTCGACGCGCTCGAAACAAGCGTCGATCGCCGCGTCCTGTAGTTCGAGCCCGAACTCGGCCCTCCAGCGCGCCAGGACGTGGGGCGGCGTACGGAAGCACGTGCCCGAGTTCACGAGTGTCGTCCCGCCCACTCCCTTGCCGAGCGGGAGCAGGATCGGGGGCGAGCCGATCGTCGTCGTCTGACCCGCGTCGCGATAGAGCCTCGCGAGCATCTCGGGCGGGCGAGCAGTAAAGCCGTCTGGGTCGTGACCCGGCCCCTGCTCCAGCAGCACGACTCGCGCCCCAGCCTCCGCCAGCTCCGCTGCGAGCACCGCGCCCCCGCCGCCCGCACCCACGACGCAGAAGTCCGTCTCGACCGTGCGTCCCCTCACGGTCGCCCCTCCGCGCGGCGCAGTGCTCGCCCCCGCTCTGCGACCGCCGTAGCGTCCCAACCCAGGCGCGCGGCGAGGGTGGGCTCGTCGTAGCGACCGAGCGCCAACGTCGCGTCGAGCGCCAGCGCGAGCAGCGGCGAGCGCGCGAGCAGCCTCGCGCCACGCGGACGGCGCGCCAAGACAAGCAGGGCACGCAGGCCTACGCGCTCCGGCCAGGGAACCGCGGCGAGGAACGTATCGAGCCCGCGCGTCATCCCGCGAGACGCGCCTCTTGCGCGGCGGTCAGGCGCGCGATCGCCCGGGCCGCGGCCTCGCCGTCGCACTCCGCGACCGCAAGCGCCGTCTGGACATACAGGGGAACCAGCTCGTCGAGCCCCGATACCAGCGCCGCGAACGCCTGAGCCCGGGGCAGGTACAGCTCACGCACCGAGTTCATCACCAGTTGGAAGACCAAATTGCCCGCGGCCTCCACTAGCGCGGCCATGAACTCCCAGTCGGCGAGCAGCGCTCGCTCGGCATCGCCGCCCAGCGCCACCGCGCTCGCGAGGCGCAGCAGTGCGCCCGATTGCTCGTCGTTGCGCCGCTCGGCCGCGAGCCGAGCCGACTCCACGAGCAGCAGCCGACGCGCCTCGAACAAGTCCACGAACAGCGGCTCGCCCGGGCCGCCGCCGTGCAGCACCAGCGACTCGAGACCACCAGATTTGCGCCAGTCCAGCACGCGCGTCGCGTTGCCGTGGCGCACCTCGACCAGACGCAGCTGCTCCAGGCGCCCGAGCGCCTCGCGAATCGTGGACATGTTCACGTCGAGGTCCGCCGCTAGCGCCCGCTGGGAGGGAAGGCGATCGCCGGGGCGGTAGCGGCCCGTGAGGATCTCCTCGCGCAGGCGGTCGAAGACGTGGTCAGGGACGGACTGGCGTGGGATAGGCTCGGCCATCTGACACAGTGTACCGGTGTTCCGAACAGTGGGCCAGGGCAGCGCTCCCCGCCGCCCGGGAGGCCACTCTGGAAACGCTGCGTCACAATGGGGCTATGCCGAACCGTCGCCCGCACTTGCAGCTCATCGCCCCCTCCGCCTCGCCCGAGGAGGCCGCCGCGGTCGTTGCGGCGCTCGAGCGCTTCATGCGCGCCACGACTCCTACCCTCGCGCCTCCCGCGCCCGAAATCGATCCTTGGCAAAGCGCGGCGATCCTCGAAGGCGTCGAGCGAGAGACAGCCGCAGACCTCGCCGATCCCTGGCTTTGATCTCGATGAGGTCCGCCATCGGGCGGACCTGAATAAATACCTAAAAGTCGCTAGGCTTTAGGCTCAATCTTTCCCGTACACGAAGGGCCAGGAGGTCTTCGCCAGATGGAGCCAGTTTCCGTACCCGCCCAGCGCGGCACGCTGGACGACCCAGAGGTGCTCCAGAACGTGCCCGGGCACATCATCCCGATCCTGCAGCGGGAGTACGACGACTTCAAGACCGAAGCCACCAAATTCCTCGACGGCCAGACCGAGGAAGACGAGTTCATCAAGTTCCGCCTCAAGCAGGGCGTCTACGGCCAGCGCCAGCCCGACGTGAACATGATGCGGGTCAAGCTTCCCTTCGGCGGCGTCACACCCGAGCAGATGGATTCCTTCGCGAGCGTTGTCGAGAAGTACGCGCCGCTGAACAAGGGTCACATCACGACGCGTCAGAACATCCAGATCCACCACATCCCGCTCGCGGAAATGGAGCCCGCGATCCGCGAGCTCGGCGAGACCGGGCTGTCGAGCCGCGAGGGCTGCGGCAACACCGTACGCAACGTCACCGGCGACCCCTGGGCAGGCGTCGCGAAGGACGAGCTGTTCGACATGACCCCCTACGTCGGAGCCTACGTTCGCTACTTCGTGCGTCACCCCACCACGCAAGCGATGCCGCGAAAGATCAAGACCTCCTTCGATGGCTCGCCGCGCGATCGCGCGATCAGCGGCATCCACGACATCGCGTTTCGCGCCCGTGTCAAGGAGATCGACGGCAAGCAGGTCCGCGGCGCCGAGATGCTCGTCGGCGGCGGCACCTCGATCATGCCCCGCGTCGCCCCCGCCCTTTACGACTTCGTCGGGCTCGACGACGGCGAGTACCTAAAGCTCGCTGAGGCCGTCTTTCGCATCTTCGACCGCCAGGAGTGGCTGCGTGTGAACCGTGCCCGCGCCCGGATCAAGGTGTTCGTCGACAAGTACGGGATCGAGGAGCTGCGCAACCAGGTCGAGGAGGAGCTCAAGGGCGACTGGGTCGCAGAACGCGACTTCTCTATCGAGCACACGCTGTTCTTGGACGACGAGCGCGAGTCCGCGCCGGCGCCCCCACAGACCTACGGCTCCCCGAACGGCGACCTGTCCGAGTTCGAGCGCTTCCGCTCCACGAACGTCCAAGAGCAGAAGCAGGAGGGCTATGTCACCGTCGAGGCCAAAGTCACCCGCGGCGACTTGACTCCCGAGCAGTTCCGTGGCCTCGCGCAGATCATGCGCGACTACGCCGGCGGATACGCGCGCACGACCGTTCAGCAGAACTTCCTGCTGCGCTGGGTGCGCGAGGAGTGCGTGTATGACGTGTGGCGCGCCCTCTCGGAGCTGGGCCTCGGCGAGCCGGGCTCACGCGAGGTCGCCGACGTCGTCTCCTGCCCCGGGACCGACTCCTGCAAGCTCGGGATCACCAGCTCGATGGGCCTGAACCAGGCGGTGCAGGAGCGGATTCTCGCGATGAACATCGACGACGAGCTCACGCGCCAGATCCACATCAAGATGAGCGGCTGCCCCAACGGCTGCTCCCAGCACCACGTCGCCGACATCGGCTTCTATGGCGCGTCGATCAAAGTGGGTGATCACACGATCCCCGCCTACATCCCCCACGTCGGCGGCGTCTACGAAGGCGGCGAGGTCGCGTTCGGAACGCGCCTGAAGCTGCGCTTGCCCGCCAAGCGCGTGCCGGAGGCCGTCGAGCGCTGGATCCGCCACTACGAAGCCGAGCGCCAGGAGGGCGAGGCCTTCAAGGCGTTCGCCGAACGCGTCGGCATGCCCGAGCTGGAAGGCCTAGTCAAGGACCTCTCGATGCCCGTCGACTTCGGGCTGGAGACGATGAATCAGTTCATCGACTGGAACCGTGACGTTCCCTTCGAAGTGATTCGCGGCGAGGGCGAGTGCGCGGTATAGAGATGGCGATGAGACACGATCAAGAGGACCGATCAGATGGCAGCGGTAGATAGTTCGATGTCCCAGGTGGAGAGCACCCAGTTCGACCCGGCCCCCAGCCTCACGCACACGCTGCGCGAGGCGGCCAGGCACGGGGAGAAGGCGGTGCTTCTGTGCTCCTTCCAGAAGGAGGAGTCCGTGCTATTGGACGAGCTCTTGCGGCTCGACCAGGGCACCGGGCGCGCGGTGCGGATCCTCACGATCGACACCGGCGTGCTGTTCGAGGAGACCATGCAGACCTGGCGTGCCTTCGAGGAGCGCTTCGGCGTGCAGATCGAGGTGTTCGACGCCAGCAGCGACGGCGAGCCCTGGAGCGGCCCCGAGCACTGCTGCTCGGTCGCGAAGGTCGCCGCCCTCGAGCGCTCGCTCGTCGGCGCCGACGCCTGGATCACCGGCATCCGGCGCGAGCAGGGCCCCACGCGCGCGAACACCGAGCTGATCGAACGCGACAAGACTCGCGGGCTGTGGAAGTACAACCCCCTCGCCCACTGGACCGACAAGGACCTCTGGCGGCGGATCCACGAGCGCGACCTGCCCTACAACCCGCTGCATGACCAGGGCTACGAGTCGATCGGCTGCGCCCCCTGCACGAAGCCCGGCAGCGGGCGCGAGGGCCGCTGGGCCGGGACATCGAAGACCGAGTGCGGTCTCCACGTCGAAGAGTTCGATCCCGCCTCCTGAGATGGCCGTCGCGACGCGTCCACAGCTGAGCCACCTGCGCGCGCTCGAGTCTGAGGCGATCCACGTGATGCGGGAGGTCGCCGCCGAATTCGAGCGGCCCGTGCTGCTGTTCAGCGGCGGCAAGGACTCGATCGTGCTGCTGCGGCTCGCCGAGAAGGCGTTCCGCCCCGCGCCATTCCCCTTCCCGCTGATGCACGTAGACACGGGTCACAACTTCCCCGAGGTGATCGAGTTCCGTGACCGCCGCGTCGCCGAGCTCGGCGAGCGGCTAATCGTCGCGAGCGTGCAGGAGTCGATCGACAAGGGCCGCGTAGTTGAGGAGACCGGTCCCCGCGCTTCACGGAACCAGCTGCAGACCGTCACACTGCTCGATGCGATCGCCGAGCATGGCTTCGACGCCGCGTTCGGCGGCGCGCGGCGCGATGAGGAGCGCGCGCGGGCCAAGGAGCGGGTGTTCTCCTTCCGCGACGACTTCGGCCAGTGGGACCCCAAGAACCAGCGGCCCGAGCTGTGGAACCTCTACAACGGCCGCATCAAAAAGGGCGAGAACGTCCGCGTCTTTCCAATCTCCAACTGGACCGAGCTCGACGTTTGGGAGTACATCGACTCCGAGGGCCTTGAGGTCCCCTCGATCTACTTCTCACACGAGCGGCCCGTCTTCAAACGCGATGGGATGCTCTACGCCTGGCGCGAGGGCACCGAGCTGATCGAGGGCGAGGAGGTCTTCAACGAGACCGTCCGCTACCGCACCGTCGGCGACATGAGCTGCACCGGCGGCGTGCTCTCCAAGGCCACCACGCTCGAGGAAGTCGTCGTCGAGATCGCCGCCACCCGGATCACCGAGCGGGGCGAGACACGGGCCGACGACCGCGTCTCCGAGGCCGCGATGGAGGACCGCAAGAAGGCAGGCTACTTCTAGTGCAGCCCGCTTTGGCCTTGCCCGCGCCGGCATCCCGGCGATGACTCTCGACCTGCTCCGCTTCACCACCGCCGGCGCGGTGGACGACGGCAAGAGCACGCTGATCGGGCGGCTGCTCTACGACTCAAAGCAGGTCTTCGAGGACCAGCTTGAGCACGTCGCCGCCGCGAGCGAGCGGCGCAGCGGAGCCGGGGCGCTCGACCTCGCACTGCTCACCGACGGGCTGCGGGCAGAGCGCGAGCAGGGGATCACTATCGACGTCGCCTATCGCTACTTCGCCACGCCCAAGCGCCGCTTCATCATCGCCGACTGCCCGGGCCACCAGCAGTACACGCGCAACATGGTCACCGGCGCCTCGACCGCCGACCTCGCCGTCGTGCTCGTCGATGCGCGCCGCGGCGTCACGGAGCAGTCAAAGCGCCACGCGTTTATCAGCGCGCTGCTCGGCATCCCCCACATCCTGGTCGCGATCAACAAGATGGACCTCGTTGAGCATTCCCAGGAGCGTTTTGACGAGCTGGTCGCCGAGTTCGCCTCCTTTGCCGACGGGCTGGACGCCGTCACGGGCCGTCGCCCACCTGAGATCACGTTTATGCCGATCTCCGCCCTGGAGGGCCACAACGTGGTCGAGCGCTCAACGAATATGCCTTGGTATGACGGGCCCGCGCTGCTGGAGCTGCTCGAGCAGGTCGATGTCGCATACGACCACCCCTTCGACCGCCCAGCCCGCTTTCCGGTTCAGTGGGTGATCCGCCCGGGCGCGGGCGCCAACGGAGCGGGACTGCCTAGTTCCGGTGCATCTAGCGCGGTTCCGGCCCGCGGTGGCGCCGACCCCGATTACCGCGGCTACGCGGGCCAGCTCGCCAGCGGCGGGCTGCGCCGCGGCGACGAGGTCGCCGTGCTCCCCGGGGGTGGGCGCACGCGGATAGCCGCGATCGATACCTACGACGGTGAGCTCGAGGAGGCCGTCGCGCCGATGTCGCTCACCTTGCGCCTGGAGGATGAGCTCGACATCTCGCGTGGTGAGCTGATCTGCCGCCCCGAGGAGGCCGCGACCGTCGCGCGCGAGCTCGCCGCCGACGTCTGCTGGATGAGCGACCGGCCCTTGCGTCCCGGCGGGCGCTACGTGCTCAAGCAGACCGCCCGCCTTGCCAGCGCGATCGTCGACCGAGTCGAGGACGTCGTGGACGTGCACACGCTGCAGCGCACCCAGCCCGCCCAGGAGCTCGCGCTCAACGACATCGGCCGCGTGCACTTGCGCACGAGCGCGCCGCTTGCTTTCGACCCCTACACCAGCAACCGCCGCACCGGCAGCTTCATCCTGATCGACCAGGACACGAATGAGACCGTAGGGGCGGGGCTGATCGCGGCCGAGGCCGCCTGAGCCGACTCACCGAACCGCCCGGCCCCCAGCCGGGCGCGCAGGGAACGCTAAGCTTCCGCCGCCGATGTTCAGCAAGGTCCTGATCGCCAACCGCGGAGAGATCGCGGTCCGCATCGCACGCGCTCTACAGGAGATGGGTATCGCGAGCGTGGCTGTCTACTCCGAGCTCGACCGCGACACGCCGCACGTCAAACGCGCCGACGAGGCCTACAACCTCGGCGATGGCCCCGCGGCGGAGAACTACCTGCACATCGAGAAGATCCTCGACGTCGCTAAGCGCTCCGGCGCCGAAGCGGTCCACCCCGGCTACGGCTTCCTCGCCGAGAACGCGCCGTTCGCGGCGGCCTGCGAGGCGGCGGGCATCGTGTTCATCGGGCCGCCCGCCAGCGCGATCGAGGCGATGGGGTCCAAGACCCGCGCCCGCGAGCTGATGAAGGCCGCGGGCGTGCCGATCGTGCCTGGCACCACCGAGCCCGTCGCCACCGTCGAGGATGCCCTGCGGATCGCGAACGACGAGATCGGCTTTCCCGTCGCGGTCAAGGCCGCGGGCGGAGGCGGAGGCAAGGGCTTTCGCGTCGCGCTCTCCGCGGATGAGCTGCAGGGCGCTTTCGAGGGCTCAAGTCGCGAAGGCGAGAAGTTCTTCTCCGACCCGACCGTTTACCTCGAGCGCTACCTGCACGATCCCCGTCACGTCGAGGTGCAGGTCCTCGCGGACCGCCACGGCAACGTGATCCACCTCGGCGAGCGCGACTGCTCGATCCAGCGCCGCCATCAGAAGGTGATCGAGGAGTCCCCCGCGCCCGAATGGGTCGTTGACCCACAGATCCGCGAGCGGATCGGCAAGATCGGCGTCGACGCCGCGAAGGCCGTGGACTACGTGGGCGCGGGGACGATCGAGGGTCTGTTCGCCACCCACCAGGACGGGTCCGGAGAGCCCGAGTACTTCTTCCTCGAGATGAACACGCGCGTGCAAGTCGAGCACTGCGTGACAGAGATGACCACGGGGATCGACATCGTCAAGGAGGGCATCCGCGCCGCCGCAGGCGAGGAACTCGCCTATGCACAGGAGGACATCGAGCTGCGCGGCCACGCGATCGAGTGCCGCATCAACGCCGAGGACGCCT
>Ga0335073_10010916_pt1 | contig 12771 bp, 11 predicted proteins | sample Lox_Sample_22_FD_207093 | JGI IMG/M metagenome (GOLD analysis project Ga0335073, IMG submission 207093) | Soil microbial communities from Loxahatchee National Wildlife Refuge, Florida, United States - Lox_Sample_2.2 | ecosystem: Environmental > Terrestrial > Soil > Wetlands | place: USA...
CTATTATTTTTCGGTCCATGGCAAACCCCGCGCCATTATGGTCGGCAGGCGACAAGTGAGGGCAAGACGCAAGATAACCGTGCAGCCCTCGTCCTTCAAAGCCATCAGCGTCCGGGTGATGGGCAAAAGCCCGGGCGTCGTGCTAACGACGACGAGGTGCACCCGCCTGGCGGGCAACTCAGTCATTCACCATCATCGCCAATGTTGACCTACGCCTGGGATAGGTTCGCTGCCCCGCGCCCGGACCCAGATCTGATACGCGCCGGGCCCGTAGGCAGTGCGGTACGGGACAACCTCGGCCAGCCGGTAGTCGTGGTCGGCCTGCATGTCCCGCACGAGCTGATGGTCCCGCGCCGCGGTGGCTCCGAATCGCAGCACGATGGCGGCAAAATAGCCCTGCTTGATGGCGAGTGCATAGGCCGGGCCATCGACCAGCTCGTGGCCGCCGCCGGGGTTTGGGTAGCTGAAGCCGAAGGTCGAATCGACGTGCAGGAACGCTATCTCGGACCGCAGATAGTAGGTCACCAGGCTGGGATCCTCGATCAGGTAGTAGTCGGCCGGCCTCAGCAGCCTGGACAGTGCCGTCATGATTGGCCTGGAATTCGGCCAGCCCGCGTACTCAGTCCCGGTGGTTTTCGCGCTCACGACCCCGCCGAGCAGGGCGACGATGGCGCTCAAGGCCAGCGCCAAACCTCGGTCACTGCTGGGCCCGCCAGCCCCCGTGGGGGTCGCGCGGATCCCGTCCGCGTGCGCACGGACCAGGCCGCTCGACCATTCCCCGAGCAGGTAGCCGGCCACCACGCAGGCGAACCAGGCGCCAAAATCCACATGCTTGAACAAGCTCGTGAGCGTGTGGATCCTTGCCTGCTCGGCGGGCGCGAGGAACTCCGCTCCGGCCAGCACCCACGCCAGCGCCCGCTCCGGACCCGACCGCAGCCTGAACATGCACAGGAACGCGCCGAGCACAGTGAGGACGGCGATCACCCCGGTGGCATGCGCCGACAGCGCAAGGACGGACCTGACGGAGTCGGAGCCGCTGGGGCGGTCCAGAGTGGTGACAAGGACGCCCTGCCGAAACGACGAGCCGGCCAGGCAGTAGGCCAAGACCAGAGGCACGCCCGCCGCCGCGACCATGGCGCCGCCGGCCGCCAAGCCCGCGCTGCGCCCCCGCTGGCGCCAGATGGCCAGCAGGACGACGGCCACGACGACCGGGTCGAACAGCGCCGCGGCGTACTTGGCCGCATCGGCCAGCATCGTGCAAAAGCCGCCCGCGCAGACCATCGTGTACCTGCCGGGCGGGAAGTGCTCTGCCGCGCGCACACCGAGCCAGGTCGCCAGTGCCAGGAGAGCCAGAGCCAGCACGTCGAAGGTGGCCAGGGCGCCGAGGAACTGGGTCGGGCCGAGCAGGGCGAACAAGGCGACGGCGAAGAACGCCGCCACCCGGCTGCCCATCAGCCGCCGGCTGACGCCATGCAGGAGGAACGTCACCAGCAGCATCAGGACGAGGCTGAGGAGCCGCGCGGCGGCCAGGCCGCCGACGTCATCGGCGATGGCCGCGAGCGGCGGATAAATCGTCGGCGAACCAGACAGGTAATAGGACACGTCCGGCATCGGCGCATGGTGCAGGTAGTGCGCGAGCTCAAGATGGCCGACCGACAGGTACAGCGCCTCGTCAAGGAACGCCGTGGTCTTCCAGACCAGCCGTAATGACAGCGCAGCCTGGATCGCCAGGATGATGGCAAGTGGCGCGGCTCGGGCACCGAGCAGCCGCTCAAAGACACTCGCCGCCGAGCCAGCGATGTCGGGTTCGTGGTCGACCTGCGCCGTCATCGCGATCTGCTCGTTCCTACCGCCAGGCACGGGCTGGCCGAGACTCAGCCCACGCCCCCGGGTCCTGGCCCCGCGGCGCAGTCCGCCGCATGTTGCCGGCGATCATATCGGCGCACCGACGCAACGGTGGCTGATCCAGCCGATATCGGGCGCACGCCGCGGGTGGTCTTACCGCGGGCGCTGTTACCGGGGGCGCCCTGCCGATTCGGGTGACCGCGGGGCGATTACGCCAGTGTGGCGCGCTGCGATTCGGCGAGCGCGATCCTAGTGCCCGCGCTCTAGACCTCGGACGCCAGCGAGATCGACGACAGCCGGCGGCGACGGGTCCACCAGAATGCCCACGCGATGCCTATCACGGCCCAGGCCACGGAGAACCACACGATGCTGCTCCCGATCTTGAACGGCAGCGCGAGTTCGGTGACGAAGAATCCCTTGTACAGGATGTAGCCGTCGATGATGATCCCGGCCACCGGGATGAAGCCGTTGAGGAACCAGTTGAAGCTGGACCGCTGGAACCTCGCGTGGTACACGAGGTTGGCCAGGTTGACGAACATGTACAGAATGAGGACGAAGAAGACGAAGATCTCGCCCAGGTAGGCGTAGGCGCTGGCCGGGCCGCCCTGCCAGAAGCTGACCACGACGAGGAACACCAGCGATGCCAGCAGCGTCGCCGCCTCGGCCCGCCACGGAGTGCTGAATTTCGGGTGCAGGCCGGCGAAGTATCGATTGAGGAAGCCCTCCCTGGACAGCGCGTACGTGATCCGGCTCGCGGCGTACAGCGACGCGCCGAAGCTGGCCAGCGCGGCAGTGAAACCCGTGATCGGAACCAGCACCGCCCAGCCGCCGATGTAGGACCGCGTGATCGGGAGCACGGGCGTGATCTGCCCGGCGGCGACGTAGTGCTCGACGGTGCTCACCGGCACGGAGATGGCGAACCCGTACGACACCAGGGTCCAGAACAGCCCGGCCATCAGCGTGATGAGGATGGTTGCGAGCGGGATGAGCCGCCGGGGAGTCTTGGCCTCCTCGGCCACGGGCGCCACGGCGTCGACTCCGGCGATGGACAGGAACGCGAAGATGGCAGCCAGGCTGAGCCCGGAGAATCCGAGTGTTGCGTCGCTCGGGTTAAACGGCGCCGCGCTGAAGTGGCCGAGATGCCCGCCCTTGACGACGATCACGATCGCCACCGCGGCGATGAAGGTCCCCTCGACCACCATGAGGATGCCGATCACGAGCGAGGACAGCTTGACGTTGTTGTGGTTCAGGTAGCCCACGATGAGAATCGCGGCGATTCCGCCGCCGACGCCCGTCCAGGTGTTGGCCGTCAGGTGGAAGTAGGACAGCAGGGCGTTGAAGAACGTGCCGAATGCGGGCGGGTAGAGAGCGGCAACCACGACGTACGTCGTGATCATCATCCAGCCGAGCCAGAGCCCGATGCCGGGGTACGTCGACTCCCACAGCCACGTGTAGCCGCTGCCGGCCGACGGCCGGCGGTTATTCATCAGCGCGTAGCTAATGGCGGTTGGCAGTACGGCAATCGTGATCAGGATGAAGAGGAACGGCATGACCGGGCCGCCGGAATCACTCTCCATGAAGCCCATGTTCAGGTAGATGACGGGGGCCAGCGAGAAGTAGGCGAGCCCGATGAACGCCAGCCGCGGCAGGTTCAGGCTGTCGCGCTTGAGTCCGGTTGCTGTCTTATCTGTGAGCTGTCCTCCCGGCCGGGTGTCCGCCACGTCCCGCCTCCTTAATCAGCATCGAAAACCGCTAGCGGCAAGCTCATGGCGACGGTCCAGACACCGGAGTCGACCACTTCGATGATCTTCAGGTCGCCGAGGATGCTGCACAGGATGTAGGCGTCATCGGCGGTCAGGCCGCGCGTGCTGACGAGCCAGCCGATCATTTCCCTCACCGCCGCTTTCGAGCAGGTCATAAGGTCCGGGGCGATTCCCATCGTGGCCTGGTAGCCACCCGTCCTGATCGCCGCGCTGGTAGCCGGCACCCGGAACCGTGGCGCGCCGATCCGCTGCTTGTGCAGGGTGAACCGCATGCTGCCGGACAGCGGCGCCTCCAGCGCGGTGACGCAGACCTCTCCGTCGCCCTGCGCGGCATGCGGATCACCGCAGGAGAACATCGCTCCCGGCACGTTCACCGGGATCCACAGCGTCGACCCTGAGGTCAGGTGCCGGTTGTCGATGTTCCCGCAGCCTCGGTGCGGCGGGAACGGCAAGGCCTTCCGCGGCTCGCCAGGATGATTGCCGATCGTGCCGCAGAACGGCACGAGCGGGATGCTGATGCCGGACGCGAACTCGGCGAGCCCGTCCTTCAGCTCGAACGTGCGCACGTACCCGTGCGGAAAGTCCTCCGGCAGCAGGCCGAGTTCTGGCAGGAACGCGGCCCACCCCCAGTCGCCGTGGCGCAGGTCCAGAATGTCGACCTGCAGGGTGTCGCCAGGCTCGGCGCCGTCGACCCAGACCGGGCCGGACAGGTTGTAGATCGTGTCGAAGTCGAACCGGGTATCCGCGTACGTTGCGCCCGGCCAGACCTGGCCCTCACCGGCCACCTTGATGTCGTAGCTCACCGTATCGCCAGAGGCGATGGCCAGAATGGGCTCGAGATCCGCGTCCCACTGGTGATGGATAACCGAAGGATCGATCACGTGCTCTCGGGGCATGCCATTCCCCTCCGGCGGCCTGAGCAGCCTTCACGTGGCTTTGTGACTGCTGTGGCGTCTTCGACGAGAATCGCATACGGAGATCAGATACGCCACCATTTGCCCCTGGCCGTCAGTGAGGCAGCCGCGAACTCCCGCGGCCGGCGTGAGCAGGGTGCAAGATCACTCCGGCTGGCCTGGCATCATAGAGGCAAATGAGCAAGTCACCTTCCCGCCGCTTCCCTGTGACCGTTACTCAGCTTCCGGTCACCCGCTGCCAGGTCTGCGACCGCACCGTCGCATACCGGCCCGATAACCCCACCAAGGCCCTGACCGACCACTACCGCCAAGCCCATCCCGAAGCGCTGGACGTCGAGTCCCGGTAACACCCGTCGGACTACCTGGTGGGCGGCGCTGACCGCGCCGGACGAATCCCCAGGTGCGCCGCCTAGGCTGGTTTCATGAGGCGGCCCAACCTGAAGCAGATCTTCAGGTCCTATGGGGTGGCCTGGGCTTATCTGATCGGGTTTGTCATCACCGAGGCGGTCTGCTCGACGCTGTCGCCGCGTCAGCTCAACGCGTTCACCGTGTGGGCAAGCACGAGCGTGCACAACCTCCAGCACGACCCGGTCGGCTCGCTCGTGGTCTCCGGGTTCGTCACCCAGGGGTACTGGCTCGCGTGGCCGTTCCTGATCGCGCTGGCCATGTTCGGGGCCAACAAGGTGCTCGGCAACTGGCGGACCGTTCTGGTGTGCGCGGCCGGGCACGTGATCGGGACGCTGGTCAGCGAGGGGATCGTCGGCTACCGCGTGACCCACGGGTCGCTGCCAGCGGCGGACCGGCACCTCATCGACGTGGGACCCTCGTACGTGGTGGTGTCCGCGATCGCGGTGGCCGTGCTGTACGGCTCGTGGCTGGCGCGGGCCGCGGCCGCGTTCGACCTCGTTCTGCTGGTCTGGGTCGGCAACATCTTCGGCGGGCTGAGCCAGCTCGCGGTGTCCGCCGTCGGCCATGTCACCGCGATCGCCGTCGGGGTCGTCCTCGGCAGCCTGCTGGTCTGGCAGCTCCGCAGGCACCCGAAATCCGCCGAGGCCCTCGCCGATACCGGTTATCCAGGCTGATCAGCTGGCGCTGGAGATTACTGGTGGGCCTCAACGGGCAGCGCTGAGGGCTCGGCCACCCGGGTGAGCCTGGTCTGGCTCACCGCCGTCCAGGCCCGCCCGGCCGCGTAGCACAGCGCCGCGATCACGCCGACGAAGAAGCCCACCGGCCAGTCGGTGTGATAAGACACCGCGATCGCGATCCACACCGTTGCCAGCGCGATGATCACGGACAGGCCCATGGCGACCAGCGGCCGGTTCGTGACGGCCCGCGCGGCGGCCGGGGGGCCGATCATCAGGCTGAAGATCAGCAGGGCGCCCACCACGGGGAGCGCCATGCTGGTCGCGAGGGCGAGGACGACCAGAAAGCACATCTCGATCCGGTACGCGCGCACGCCGCGCGCCTCGGCAAGCTCGGGCATCACCGAGGAGAGCATGAGCGGCCGGTACATCACCATGATCGCGACGATGCACACCGCGCCGAGCGCGGCGACCGGGGCGATCTCGTTCACGCTGATGCCGAGCACCTCGCCGAAGAGCAGCGAGTAGATCTCCGGCGCGTACTCCGTGGTGAAGCTCAGGAACAGCACGCCGAGCCCGAGCATCACCACCAGCGCCAGGGCGACCGCCACGTCGTGCCGCGCGCGGCGGCCGAGCCAGCCGATGCCGAGGGCGCCGAGCAGGGAGAACGCGCCGAGGCCGATCAGCGTGTTGACCCCGATCAGGCTGGCGCCCGCCGCGCCAGCGAACGCGCCGGTCGGCAGCGCGTCGGCGACGAACGCCGAGCCGCGCAGCACCACGAAGAACCCGACGACCCCGGCGACGACCGCCACCATCGTCGCCACGATCCAGGTATCGGTCATGAAGCCTGAGAACATGCCCTCTCCCCGTTCCGGCTGTCACGGCCGATGCGGCCACCGACGACCTGGGCAAGCAGATAGAAGAGCATGATCAGGACGACGACGAAGAAGCTGACCGGCCAGCCCTGCCGGGCCGGCGGCCAGTAGTAGCTGTCGTAGGCGAGCAGCACGCCGATCCAGGTAGCCGCGATGCCGATGAGCGCCGACCAGACCAGCACCAGGCCGGGCCTGCTGGTCAGGCGCAGCGCAGCGGCCGCGGGCCCGACGAGCAGCGCCGTGCTGAGGATGGCGCCGATCGTGATGGCCGACAGCGACACCGCGAGGGCGATCGCGGCCAGGCAGAGCGCGCCGGCGACGCGCACGGGCACCCCGCGTACCACGGCCAGGTCGGTGCTGACCGAGCTCAGCAGGAGCGGGCGGTACAGCACGGCGACGATGCCGACGGCCACGATGCTGAGCACCGCGATCGCCGGGATCATCGAGCTGCCGATCGTGAAGATCGACCCGAACAGGATCGTGATCGGCGCGCCGGTCGTGGAAGTGCGCGTGGTGTCCCAGTACAGGAACAGGGCGGCAAGGCCGAGCCCGGCGCCGCGCACGATGCCGGTCGCCAGGTCGCGCCCGCGCGGGCGGCGGACCCCGATCATGTCCATGACCCCCGCGGCCACGACGCTGGTACCCGCGAAGCCCCACAGCGGGCTGATCCCGGCGAGGAAGGAAGCGGCGCCGCCGGTGGCGCTGAGATCGCCGAGCGCGTGCCCGGCGTATGACTGGCCGCGCATCACCGTGAACGTGCCCACGACGCCGGACACGAGCGCCACCACTCCCCCGGCCAGCAGCGCCACGTGAACCGGCGAGCTGGTGAAGAAGCCAGGCTCGATGACCGCCCGGAACACGTGGCCCATCGCGGTCACGCGCCGTCGGCGGCGTGCGCGCCCGAATGCTCGATCGGGATGTCGAGGCCCTCGCCGCGCCCGGCCACCACCAGGACCCGGCCGTGCACGTGGATGACGTCGACGTGGTGCCCGTACAGCTCGCTGAGCCGCTCGCCGGTGACGACCTCGTCGGTTGGCCCGCTGGCCGCCCGGCCATGCGCCATGTAGACGATCCGGTCCATGACCGGAAGCAGCGGGTTCATCTCGTGCGCCGAGATCAGCACCGCGATCCGCTGCTCCCTGGCGATGCGGCCGAGCAGCGCGACGACCTCCTGCTCGCTGGCGATGTCGAGGTTGGCCAGCGGCTCGTCGAGCAGCAGCAGGCCGGGGCGGCTGATCAGCGCGTGCGCGATCAGGATCCGCTGCTGTTCCCCGCCGGACAGGTTGCCGACCCGGGCGTTGCCGATGTGCTCGGCGTCGACCGCCCGCAGCATCTCGTCCACCAGCTTCCTGCGCGCCCGCGACGGGAACGGGATGCCGTAACGCTGGCCGTCCAGGCCGAGCCCGACCAGGTCCCTGGCCCGCAGCGGCATGTCGGGATCGAGCTGGATCTTCTGCGGCACGTAGCCGACCCCGGCCGTGCTCACGGTGACCTTCCCGGAGCTAGCGGGCAGCAGGCCGAGGATCACCCGCAGCAGCGTGGTCTTGCCCGCCCCGTTGGAGCCGATGAGCCCGACGAACTCGCCTGGCTTGATCGAGAACCGAACGTCCTGCAGGACCTCGCGCCCGCCGAGCCGCACGCTGACGCCGTCGACGGCGAGCGCGTCCGGAGTGGCCGCGCTCTCCTGGGTACCTGGCTGGCGTGTCATCGTCATAGTTTCTGCGTCGAGGTCTTGCCGGTCACGGCCTTGGTCAGCGCCCGCACCTCGGCGAGCATCCACGACTGGTAGCCATAGCCGGGCACCGGCATGGTCTCGTACACCCCGACCACCGGGATGCCGTACTTCTTGGCCTGGCCGAGGAACGAGGCGGTGAGGGAGTCGGTCACCTGCTGGTTGTACACGAAAACCTTCACCCGGTGACCGGAGAAGAGACTGTCCTCGAGCGATACATCCTGTGGCGAGGGATCGACGCCGTTCATGATGTCGGCCTGCAGGGTGAACGGCGTGAGGATCTTCGCCCCGATCGCCTGCAGCATGTAGTCGCCAACCGGCTCCGTCACCGCGACCGGCGTCCCCGGGTAGGCGGCCTTGAACTTCGCGATCGCCTGGTACCACGGCTGCAGCGACGCGTCGAACGTCCTCAGGTTGGCGGCGAAGTACCCGGCGTGCGCCGGCTGCATTTTGGAGAGGTCGGCGGCAACGGCCTTCGCCACGGCGGGCATCGTGCGCGGCGAGTACCACAGGTGCGGGTTCGGGGTGCTGTCCGGCAGGCCGAGCAGATTCTGCACCACGATGACCTTCCGGGTCTTGCTCGGCGCCGCGGCCTCGATCTTGTTCATGTAGGTGTCGTAGCCGATGCCGTTCTGCACCACGAGCTGGGCCGTGGAGACCTCGTTGGCCACGCTCGGGCTGGCCTCGAACGCGTGCGGGTCGGTGTTGGGGTTGCTCTCGATCGCGCTCACCCGCACGTACTTGCCGCCGATCTGGCCGATCACGTTGGCGTACTCGTTCTCGGCGCCGACCGCGACCACGTGGCCGCCCGAACCCGTGGCCGCCGACGTCGACGAGCACGCCGTGGCCAGCACGCCGACGGTGACGGCCAGCGCAGCGAGCACGGCCCCGCGGCGAGACAGCATGGTCAGGCCCTCCTTGATTGCACGACGCAGCCGAGACCCACCGGCTTAATACAAATGAAAACGATAACCAGTATGGGTACTTCGGTCAAGCAGAACCGGGGGTTTGTGCGGCCGGATGGTCTCCTGGGTACGCTTTGCCCAGGAGGTACCGCATGGCCCAGGACGCGGACCGTCCCGTAGCTCCGCAGGTCGCTGACCGCGGCGCTGCCGCACCGGGGGTGGCGGGGCCAGCCGGCAGCGCCGACACCGACGAGACGTACGGCCGCCGCTGGCTGATCCTGGGCGTGGTCTGCCTGGGCCAGCTGATGGTGGTGCTCGACGCCACGGTGGTGAACATCGCGCTGCCCACCGCCCAGCATGACCTGGCGTTCTCCAACGCGGACCGGCAGTGGGTGGTGACCGCCTACTCGCTGGCCTTCGGCGGGCTGCTGCTGCTCGGCGGCCGGCTGGCTGACCTGGTCGGCCGCAAGCGCATGCTGATCATCGGCATGATCGGCTTCGCCGCCGCCTCGGCGCTGGGAGGCGCGGCGGTCGGCTTCGGCATGCTGCTGGCCGGCCGTGCGATCCAGGGAGCGTTCGGCGCGATGCTCGCCCCGGCCGCCCTGTCCACGCTCACCGTGACGTTCACCAACCCGGCCGAGCGCGGCAAGGCCTTCGGCATCTACGGCGCGATTGCCGGCGCCGGCGGCGCGATCGGGCTGCTGCTGGGCGGCGTCCTGACCGAGTACCTGTCCTGGCGGTGGTGTCTGTACGTCAACGTCGTCTTCTCGCTGGTCGCGGTCACGGCCGCGGTGCGGCTGCTGCGCAACCAGCCCCGCGACCCCAGCGTCCAGCTCGACCCGCCCGGCACGGTGCTGGTCGTCGCCGGGCTGATCGGCGTCGTCTACGGGCTGTCCGAGGCCGAGACCAAGGGGTGGGGAGCGCCGCTGACCATCGCGCTGCTGGTAGCCGGGGTCGTCCTTCTCGCAGCATTCGTGATCGTGGAAGGCCGAGTGGCGCATCCGCTGCTGCCGCTGCGGATCGTCCTGGACCGGTTCCGGGGCGGGGCCTACCTGGCCATCGGGCTGTCGGCCACCGGGATGTTCGCGATCTTCCTCTTCCTCACCTATTACGTGCAGCTCATCCTGGGCTACTCGCCGGTGAAGACCGGCCTGGCGTTCCTGCCGATGATCGCCGCGCTGATCACATCGTCGACGACGTCCAGCGGGCTGCTCATGCCGCGACTTGGCCCCCGCATCCTCGTCCCGGCCGGGTTGCTCGTCGCCGCGGGCGGGCTGGTGCTGCTCGCGACGCAGCTGAGTGTCAGCGCCAGCTACCTGGCCGCGATCCTGCCCCCGCTGCTGGTGGTCGGGCTCGGGCTCGGCGTGGTGTTCGGATGCGCGATCAGCACCGCGACCTACGGCGCCGCTCCCGCGGATGCCGGGGTGGCATCGGCGATGGTGAACACGTGCCAGCAGGTCGGCGGCTCGATCGGCACGGCGCTGCTGAACACGATCGCCGCCAGCGCGCTGGCCAGTTACCTGGTGGTGCACGGGCACGGTCCGCTGGCCATCGCCGGCGCGGCCGTGCACAGCTATGTCGTCGCGTTCTGGGTCTCGGCCGCGATCTTCGCGGGCGCCGCGGTCGTGTGCACGCTGGTGCTGCGGCCGGGCACGCTCACCCGTGTGGTCACCGAGCCCAGCGAGGCCGCCACCGCGGTCCCGGCGTGAGCGGCGCAGCTGAAAGGAGAGGAGCCACCGTGACATCCGATCAGGTACGGCTGGTCACCGTGTCGGCCTCATACGGCGCGGGCGGAAGCGTGGTAGCCCCGGCGCTGGCGGAGCAGCTTGGCGTCCCGTTCCTGCAGCGCGCGACGACCAGCACCGGCGGCATCGGCGCGGGTGAGCCGTGCTTCGAGCGGATGGTGCCGCAGGAGGCGGACCTGACGCCGGTGCACCGGCTGCTCGCCTCGTTCACCCAGGCGATGCCGGCCGGGCCCACGCAGTCGCCACCGCCATCGCGCCACATCGACGAGAGCCTGCGCAGCCACTGCGAGGAGGACATCCGCCGCATGGCGGCCACCGGCGCCGGGGTGATCCTGGGCCGGGGCGCGGCGGTGGTGCTCGGCAAGGACCGCGGGTTCCACGTGCGGCTCGACGGGCCGCCACACCTGCGCGCCGCTCAGGGCGCCTCGATCGAGGGCGTCGGCCAGGAAGAGGCGCGCCGTCACCTGAGCGCGGCCGACCGGGCCCGCACCGCCTACGTCCGCCGGCTGTACCGCGCCGACCCTGCGGACCCGCGTCACTACCACCTGCTGATCGACTCCACCGCGATCCCCCTGGACACCGTCGTGGGGATGATCCTGCAGGCCCTATCGTCGTTCCCGGCCGCGCCTCCACGATCATCGGCTAACGTTCGGGAGGGCTCAACGGGGATATGACCTGAAGGCGAGCATAAAGATCACGATGAGCGGGACAACGGGCAGCCGGGATGTTGGCGACAAGCTGGCCACGCCACCCCGGCAGCCCTCGCCTTCGGGCCCCACCCCGGATCGTTTCGCGAGGCTCCTGTCCTGGTCCGCGGCGGCGGCGATCGTCATCGCGCTGCTGCTCATGGTCGCGGCCTCGCTCGCCCGCAACAGCTGGGAGCATCCCTACATCGTGCTGCCCACCGGGGGATTCCCCTGGGCGCTGTCGCTGCACAAGGCGCTGCTTCCCGAGGTGAGCGTCGCCATGTGGGCCGCGGCCCTGCTCGGCGGCGCGGGCGTTGCCGCGGGGCTCGCCGCGCTGTCACGCGGAGCGCGGCCCCCGCTCCGGCTGCTGCTCGCAACCGGGCTCGTGGCGGCCGTGGCGTTCACCGTGACGCCGCCGACCGGCTCAACCGACGCCCTCGACTACGCCGCGTACGGCCGGATCGTCGTGCTCGGCCACAGCCCGTACGTGATGACGCCGGCAAAGCTGCGCCGCACCGGTGACCCGGTCGGCAAGGCGATCGGCAACGTTTGGCGCCACCAGGTGGCCGTGTACGGGCCGCTCGCCGCGGCCGAGCAGTGGGCCGCCGCCGAGCTCGGCGGCACCTCGGCCGCGCGGATCATCTTCTGGCTGAAGCTCTGGACCACGATCGCGTTCGGCGCGGTGGTGCTCGCCCTGGACAGGCTGACGCGCTCCGATCCAGCCCGGCGCCTGCGGGCTCACCTGCTCTGGTCGGTGAACCCGCTGCTGCTGTGGGTCCTGGTCGCCGCCGGGCACGTGGACGTGCTGGCCGCGGCCGCCGGCTTCTTCGGCCTGATCGTGATGCGCGGGCCGGGGCCGGGTGACGAGCCCGGTGCGCTGCGCGGGTTCGCGGCCGGCCTGCTCGTCGGGGTGGCCGCGGACATAAAGATCACCTATCTGCTGCTGGCAGTGGGCCTGGCCTGGGCGGCGCGACGATCCGTGACCGCCTGGCTCGCCGCTGGCCTCGGCGGCGCGATCGTGCTGCTGCCCACGTACGCATGGTTTGGCGTGCCGGCCCTCAGGGCGCTGCGCAGACGGTCCTCGAACGCCTCGGTGGACAACTTCTACCAGATGTTCGTCGGCTCACACGGCAACGTGTTCCCGCATCAGCTGCTGGTGGCCGGGCTGCTGCTGGTGGCCGTCGCCGCGCTGCTGCTGTGGCGCCTGCCCGACGGGATTCTCGG
>Ga0335073_10010917_pt1 | contig 12771 bp, 17 predicted proteins | sample Lox_Sample_22_FD_207093 | JGI IMG/M metagenome (GOLD analysis project Ga0335073, IMG submission 207093) | Soil microbial communities from Loxahatchee National Wildlife Refuge, Florida, United States - Lox_Sample_2.2 | ecosystem: Environmental > Terrestrial > Soil > Wetlands | place: USA...
GTTGCAGTGACTAAGTAGACTCCTCGACGATTATGTTACGAAACAAAGATGCAGCGAATGTTGGTGGCTTGTAGTAATGTTGACAGGTAGACTCCCTGCAGGCCAGCCTGACGATAGTGAATCGGGGAGACTAAGTACTGTTGCTATGGTGGATATTCTCAGGTATCAACTCATTATGGTCCGCTGACAATAGGAATGAGATGCGACTCTTATACCCAACGGAAAAGCCAGAGGAAGATTTATCCAGTATATTTGTTCCCGGAAACATCATAAACTGCATATATGGTATTGCCCTTTCGCAAAAAAGCTAACGCAAAGAATGGAGAGTTCGAAGTTCGGAGAAAATGTATTCGTTGATATGCCTCGGGATGGGTGATGCCAACCCCTCGAAACTGAATCGCACTTCAAAAGGACGTCTCGTGATCCTGGCCATACGTCTCTCAACCACCAACAAACGGTCCTTTCGGACTAAAATCGTGCGTCGGATGGTCTTGGATCACCCGGTGTACGCAATTACCAAACTTGATGACAAGTACATCTTGCCTTTTGCTCCCACTGACAGTAGACGTTTGGTATATTCTTGGGGGACAACTATGAGTACAATCACGTTTGAATCTCGAGTTGAAGAGGAAGGTGGCGGACATCGGTATCCCTTGACAATGAGTTTTAATTAACGGTAGATTTGGATTGGAAAACCAGACCAGTGGACTTCAGGTTCGATCTCCCATCTTACAGATTACCGTCCGTGACGATAAACTTTACTGTTCGACGCTCCGAGACTCGATATATGTGATTCGTGTCTTCGATGAACTTCCCTGGGAAATCCTCCGGAGCGACCCTAGACCGCGTTTGTCCATGTGTCATTATATCCTTGAACACAAGATTCTCGTCGCCGACAAGGAGGGAGATCTCGTCACTTTATGGCCAGAAGGTAATCTTCCAATTTACGGGTCTAATATCTAGAATCCACACGACATAAGAGCTTAAGGGAGCTTTCTCAAGCACGTATGAGTTCCCCGGTGTCGCGCATCCGTCAGGGAAACTTACGAGGTCCTCAACTTGGGGATCCAGGCCGTGAGAAGATGCCGGCTTTGATTGCCGTGGGCATCAATGGTTCAGTTACCCTCATTCAATCGGGGGGTCCAGTTAGACCGATTGTCTTGGAACGCCTGAAGAAGATCTTGGCTGACAAAAGCCCAAATTGTCGACTTCTCTTGGACAGTATTTCCACATCCTTTTCCATTTTAATTTCAGATTCTCAACCAACAATGGCAGATAATGCAGCCATTAACATCGATACAATTGCGTACCTGGTGAGAAGAACTAGCCTTGAGATGTGGACAAGTCTCCTGCTGAATCCAAAAGTGCTATTTTTGGGTCTAGACAAAAGAGACAGGTATGGTATTCTGGAAGTAGTGAGATATCTCTTGGACAAAAAGGACATTGACGGGTTCATGCGGACGTGTGTATAACCCAAGGAACATTTTGTCAGAGGATTGAAAAATAAATTTGATATCATGCAATTTTAATTCTCCTAATTACCTCAACCTTTATCAGCACTTGACTGCAATCTCTCGTCAATCTCCCCTGCTGTCAGAGTTCTAAACATTCCAGTCTGACTAGGAGGATTATCCCCCTCCACCATCTCCTTCTCCATAAAAGTAGGCTTCTCCACAATCCCAATATCCAGCTCTGTAGCCTTGAAATCCACCGACAAGACATTCGAAAGCGTCATAATCACAAGCTACTGTCAACATCAACCCATGCCATTGGAGATATAAGTTACCTCAACAAGAGAATCCAAATCAAACGTCTCAGGATTCGAATTACCGGTTTTCTTGTGCTGCTTTTCAAGATAATTATGGACCTCTTGAGATTTGGGTCCTGCAGCACTGACGACGATGATCGCGCATTTCCCAAAATAGAGCGCACACGGTTGAAAATCGTAATCAGCACCCTGCGATCCGGGACATGTTTTTCCGTGACGACACAGTCCGGAAATTATGCTTGATCTTTCAAACAACCAGTACGCTGTGGAGGATACTTGCACAACGTCAGCATCAAAGGCAAGAATAATAAATACAATCAGGTCAGGAAGTGTCGGCACCAAAAATTTCGTGAGATGAGTCCGAATATATATGTTAGGCCACACACACTGCACGCACGTACTCCTCAACAACACACCTTTCCTTCCACAGCTCAGCGGAACCTCCCTCTCCCGTATCTTCCCTTGAAATGCGCTTCTGCTCGACTGATATGGAATTTGAGGCTGATGTCGAAACAGGAATAAGTATCCGCATTTTTTCGACACAATCTTTTGATTCGTGTTCCTTTGCTGTGAATCCCCGTCGATTGGAGTCAGTTGACGACACAGATGGCACAGCGGATCCCCATGTCCTCCCAAAGCTTCCCATCCCCGAGTTTCAACCATATCCCCACCTCCCGCATTACCACCGTCCCGTCCTCCATCCTTTCCCCGTCGACTCAATGTCCAGTGTCGCCACCACCCCAAGCACCACCGTCATGGTATTTCTTGCCCTCCTCCTCCCCATCTCAACCCCACCACTTTACCCCAAACCTTGCTCCCACTCTTTTCCTCACCCCCGCTCCATCTCTTTAAATCATCCCGATTTGTCACTTTCTTTTACGCTAACCTTATATATAGCCTACGAACAAAGACGCCGCAGTTAACAAAGACGCCGCAGTCAACAATCTCCACGACGTCACATTCTCCCCCATCGTTCATTGTTGGTAAGCTCTATCCCTACACCTCTATTCTTGTGTCAGGTCTGCCCAGTTCGAAATGCACGTCGACCATCACGGGCAACGCAATGATGCTTCCGCGGGGTTGCCAACCCTCGGAAACGTCAAGAATGCTTGGCGCGATGTCGACCAAGACAGTGATTACAATGATTCAAACAACTTGTATTCCACCCATCCTCTTTTCATCTCCCAGCTGAAATTATTGCTGATCATGCAACAGATGTTCTGATGCCTCGTGCGAAACAACACCCCAAGTCTTCTTGCGCGGGATGACGAGAACTCATGTGCTTCAAACCAACAGCCATACGCTCATCTCCGAATTCAAAGAAGGCATTGTATCACGAGAAGGCGTGGCCTCTAAATATCAAAGTCTCGTATTCAACGGCAGAGTACTGAAAGATGACAAATGCATCGCCTCGTACGGCATATGCAACAACTCCACAATTGCCCTTGTTGTTCGGTTGAGGGAGGGAATGGCGAGGGTCTTTTCGGAAACAGCAGATGGGAGCCGTTAGGAGTACGAAGACTTCAACTGGAATATTACGACAGTTTCAGAGCTGGAGATGCTCGTCCGTTACCACCGATTCAGTCCGTCTACCTCCCTACAGATTGTCATCTCAGAAGTAAATAGTTTTTCCCAATCATGTTTTCATACAGGAGACGTCTGTGGAGAGGAGGGGATTGACTGGCCGCAAGCTGAATACGGCGACGACGTCACTTCAGACGACGGCGATGATTTATCCGAGAATGACAGCGACTGGGATCATGATGTACCGTTGCATTGCTATTCTCGATTCGAATTGGAGCCGGAGGCGGGAGCAGTGGTGCCAGACATCTCATATTGGGTTCCAGGCTTTACCCGCGATGCTGTCCATGTGGTCCCCAATGGGGGAGGGGCTGCTGTTGTGGCAAATGAAGACCTCTCCGACGGCGATGATGGCGATAACGGGTCGGTTGCGGAAGAAGATGCCAACGAAGCAAATGAGGAACCAGCTCAACAAAAAGAAGAAGGGGAGAAGGAAGGACCGACGGGGGAAGGAGTCCAAGAAAACCAATTGAGGAAGGAGATTCATTTGTCTGTTGGAAGGTGTAATCTTTAGTGAAGATGTCCAAGAACACAGGTCCAGGACAGAGATTCATTTTTCTGTTTCGCTTTTACTAGTACCGTTGGCTCAACATATTTTACCTCTTTGCGCCCAACGCGTTTAGATTTGGTGGAATTGGTACAAAGTTTCTTTCTTTATTATTACCATGCCAACAGGGATAAGTTCTCGCCCATTCTGGCCCATTTTGGATTCCGACTGGGAGACTTGTTGCTTGGAGCACGTGATGGGAGATCGACTTTGATCGATTTGACGACGTCAAGGCGAGAGAGTGGAGATGTTGGCTGCTTGTTGTCAGATCACTTCAACGGCGAATATCGCCCACAATATACAGATATGCAGGAATGTATACATACAATTGCACTGTTCAAGCTGACTTTAGGCTATACGGCAGGCAGCATCAGCAGGCGCAAAGGTACCCAATCTCGATTCAAAGAAATGACCAAGGCAATCTTCCTTCCCGAAGCCAGCGACTTTATCGCACGAAACAGCGCAGAAACAGTCAAAATAACCAAAGACGCTGGTCCAATCGAGCAGAATTCATTTGTAAAGGGACTACAAGAACAAGCAATCGAATCAAAAGTGTGCGTCACCGCCGGCGTACATCTTCCCACCAACTCTGAATCACACGTCTATACCCGCCCCTAACCAGGTCTCAATAATTAGTGTGCCAACACCGCTCTGTGGATAAGTCCATCCGGAAAGATTGAACACACGTATCAGAAAATACATACTTTTGACGTCAACATCAAAGGCGGAGCAATGCTGATGGAATCAAAATCAACCCAACCTGGAAATACTATTGTACCACCATTCTCCACACCAGTTGGCAAAGTCGGTCTCGCTATATGTTATGATTTACGATTCCCTGAGATGGGACTGCAGTTACGGAGACAGGGAGCGGATATATTGACGTTTCCGAGTGCATTTACCACGAGGACCGGTGCGGCGCATTGGGAGCTACTATTGCGGTCGACGGCTGTGCAGACGCAGTGTTATGTCGTTGCTGCCGCTCAAGTGGGCAAACACGACCCTGAAGGCAAAAGAGTCAGTTATGGACATGCAATGGTATTCCTTCCCACGGTGGGAGTTGACACAGATTGTGGATCCGTGGGGCAGTGTAATTGCGCAATGCAGCGACATCCCACGCAAAGACGGAGAAGGCGACTTTTGTCTTGCCGAAATCGATTTGGATAGACTCCAGAGCGTGCGGCAAGGTCTTCTCTTCCAAACTGTGCTGTTTCTAATTGGCGCAGACATGCCATTGTGGGAACAACGCCGAAACGATGTCTATCCTGTTATCTAACCCCTAAAGCCAATGGTGTATAGTTTATCCAAATACCAGATCACTTCTCAACACCCACTTTACTCCCTTTGTGACTGTTCTTCCCTCGTGCAATAAACAATCACTGCCCCCGTGCCGATGCAGCAACGCTAATCCCCTCTCTATATCCACCACAACCTCCTTCTCCTGACCTTTCCTCTCGCCAGATAAATAAAACACCGTCTCCCCACCCATCACACCATCCTCACTCCCCGTCAAATATATGAGTAAAGTCCAATACGACACAAACCCCGTCCCCGAATCCCTCGTCGACTCATCATAATGTTTCCCGAAAAATGTCCCCTCATCATACCGATAAATCCGAATCTTCGAATGCAGTCCCCGCACCATCAAACTTCGCTTCCCCACTTTAACCTCCCATCCCTTCACCAAATCCTGCAACCCCGTCTGCGTGAATAGTCGTTTAGCAAACTCGGCGTCCTCGACTGCCAGTCGCGAATTTGTGCGCGTCGCTTCATTGCGTCCCGGAGGACCGGGTTTCACAAGTGGCAGCGTCGCAAAATAGTCGACGTAGCGGCTACAAGTCTCGGAGGAGAGGAATTGTGGTACTAGCAGAATCTGCGGGTCCAAAAGCGGGATTAAAGTCAGAGGACTGGTGGGAGGACACGACAATGGTGGGAATACGACGATTGTAGCAGCCGATGGCCCGGGAACATTGGATTTGGATGATGTCGTGGCTGTCGACTCGACTCGACTCGCCGACTTCTTTACCATTTCCAGAGACAGAAACTCGAGGCGTAAATAATATTACGTATTACGCAACGTTCCTGCAGCTTCGGAAGCACTCAAACCGCCACGATCGACACAACGCTCGGTTACGCGCACGGCAAAAGCCAGATTATCGGGCGTCCCCGTTGCGTCTCCAGCCGTTGCATTGACGGGAGCGGGGCACCGGTCCGTCCCGTGAACTCTGAACAAAGGCGAATTTCCCCACAACCTAAAATGGCGTTTTACAGTTCAGGGGTACTAGTTCCTTCGGACCGAACCCCGTGGCATCCCAGCGCAAATTTGAAACTCCCCCCAACTGCGTACATAACGCCATGCATGTGAACCTTGGATTTACGCGACTATTTTTGACATTTGAAAGAGGGGGACGCCCCTCTTCACCACGAGAACAATGCAACGCACAGCGGAAGAGGACAATGCGCCCAGTCGGGAACAAGGATAACTATTTCTTCGGAAAGTGGCGAAAAACTTTCAGCTGAAAAAAATAATGACAACGTTAACTAAACGGTCGAAAATACGGAACGGAAGACCAGGAGGACCGGGCTTTTGTGACTGGCTTTTTAATTTTGCTTCCTTATTTTTTGTGGATATGCTTCTGCTCCCCACAAAACGAGTGAAACAGCGGCGTACCAGTCGGTCATCCCACAGACGTGAAAATATCTATATAATGGGGTCGGGCGCGGACGTTACCCCCCCTAGTGCAGTTGAACTAGAGGGACACAGACTATCATGGCACAAAACGAACAATCGACCGTTGGAGAATCTCATCTCGGGAATGGAGAATGGGAGACCCTTAAGACGTCCAAAGTCGACGTTGAACAAAAGATTGAGGAAATTGAAATAACTTTTAAATTCTTCTCGTTTCATCGGATTCAGGCTATTGGATCTCTATTCGTCTTGATCGCTGTCTCTTTGCTCCCACTGTTCCTGATTGGAGGGTCTCTTGGTACCTTTCTGACTTTTTGGAGATGGGGTGTCTGACGGTAGAAAACACGGTTCAGGATATTGGTGGTGCAGATGTCAAGACATGGCTCGCGTTAGTCCATTCCCTTGGTCTGGCTGCTGTTGCTCCATTCGCGGGCGCAGTATCCGATCTCATTGGACGACGATACCCGGCAATCTTTGGAACCATTCTCATCATCGTTGGTATGGCTGTCGTCGGTACAGCGCATCGTATGGATGTTGCTATTGGTGGAATGGCCATCGGCGGTGTCGGTGCCGGAGTCTGTCAAACAATTGGTCTATCTGGTATCGCTGAACTCGTCCCCGTCAATCAACGAGGACGATATATCGGAACGGTTTTCATGTTGTTCTCACCCATGGCGGCGTCCACTGCATACTGTATTTCTCCCATCGATTTCGCTGTGGCTGATCATAGCACAAATGTATTCGGTGACTGCTACATGGAGATGGGGTGCTTGGATCCCATTGATCTTTTCGGGCGTGGGTTTGGTTATGGTCCTCATTCAATATCATCCTCCGCCTCGCACAAACTCGATCGACTTGACTCGATCTCAAGTCATTGCTCGAGTCGATTACGTTGGCGGAGTCCTCTCTATTGGCGGACTCGCTCTACTGATGGCCGGACTACAATCGGCGGGTTACAATGAGTGCTTTCCCTTACCAATATGAAAGCTAACAGAAGACCCTGGATGTCTGCCTCTGTCATCATCCAAATGGCGCTCGGTGGTGGCCTCCTCATAGGCTTCATCATCTGGGAAACCATCACGCCCCATCCTATGATCCCCGGATTCATCTTTTCCAATTTGGTATGTCACTTTAAAGTGATCTCAACTTATATACGTAGAGAGTTGTCATTCCCATTTTGCTCATTTTGGCTTTCGGTGGCGTCGATTTTTACTCCCTCGGCGCATTCTGGGTCCTTGAAGTGCAACAATTCTTTGGTCCCGATCCATATCATGTCGCGCGCATCCTCGTAGCCTTTGGCTTTGCCTTCCTCATCGGCATCTTCGCCGCTGGCTGGGCCATCGATCTCACCGGAGGACACATCCGAGAACCTCTCCTTATCGCCGCAAGTCTCATGACAGCCGGAATCGGCGGATTGGTCGTTGACACAGAATCCACTCCCAGTCTCGCTATCGGATTGAGTTTCCTCGGGTCGCTCGGCACCGGAGCACTATACATCCCTCCCATCATCGCTCTCATGATCATCTCGGGCGACGAAGTTATCGGAACGGTCGTCGGTCTCGGCCTTGCTATCAGATTCCTTGCGGGTCAGGCTGGATACACTCTCATGTTCAACATTCTCATGAATAAATTGAACAAGGTCCTTCCTAAGCTTGTTGGTACCGCTGTCGCGGAAGCGGGTCTCGCTGTGCCTGAGATTCCAGCTTTTATTGAGGCTCTTGTCGCGCAAAACACAACGGCGATATTGGAAGTACCTGGAGTCTCAACTACAATCATTGTTGATGCTCTTCTAGCTGTTGATGCATCATATGTTCAAGGATTCAGGTTGGTGTATCTCATTAGTATTGGGTTTGGTGGAGCTGCGATCGTTTCTTGTTTGTTCTTGGGGAATCTCCGAAAATACATGACGGAGAGAGTAGCAGTCGACATTCATTAAACAAGGCTAGGGTAAATGAAAGACATGTTTATAGTGGTCTATATCGGATGTAATGGATTTTATCGTGGTTTCTACTACTTTGTGCTTCGCTCGGAGATCACCGAAAAGCTTTGCAATTAATTTGGTGGAACTTACCCCCGCAATTTATGCGGGATCGCCGATCCCGTGGTGCCCCTCAAATCCACACTCTCCAAAATCACAACCCGGAACTACCGACCGCTGCAAAACACTTCATTCACCAGAGCGGGGAGATGAAAAGCCTTCCAGATTACAAAGATATTCCCCCGGTGGAGGGCATGCCACATGGCTGTGCATGGGGACTGTGGGATAAACCTGGCCAACCAAAAGACCAATTGGGAGCTCTCAATTTGTTAACTCCCGAGGTTGTTCAGGAGGCTGTCAAGGAAGTGAAGACGGGGGAGCGATGTGCTCTCAAGTTATTTCCATTCGAGAACGCGACTAATTATCAGCTGGCGAATGGATCATCCGACTGCAAATCCAGTCCCAAGAGAGGGGCTCCACCATAAAACCCAGGCGATGGATCAACGTTTCGGGTATAGCCACGACGACCTCGTATCATTCAACACTCAATGCTCAAGTCAATGGGATGGGCTCCGTGGGCGACTCCCGACTATCCAGCTAATTGAAGGTCATTGGGCACATCAAGGGACACAAATGTACTACAACGGTCTCCCGCATGATCAGATCACGGCGAAAGATGGACCCGTACAATTAGGCCTTGAACGTACGAGTCCCTTGAATGTGATCTGATGTAGAATGGACAAATATCGGAGGTATTGTGGGACGAGGAGTTCTTCTCGACTACGTTGCGTACACCGAAAGACATCGCATCAAGTACAATGCATGGGAACGATTCACCATCTCAGTCGACGATCTTGAAAACATGATCAAGGAACAAAACGTGCAACTCAGAATTGGGGACATTCTTCTCATCCGATCGGGTTACGTAAAGTGGCATGATAATGCAACTCAGGAAGAACGAGAAGAAGGATCGAAGATTCCGCAATTTGGTGGTGTGGAAAGCACCCCAGAGGCACGAGAATGGATCTGGAACCACCATTTCTCCGCCGTCGCAGGAGATAGTCCGGCTTGGGAAGCTATGCCGCCGAAAGGAGATTTCTATCTCGTTGGCCTTGCTTTAATATAATACTGACTGTAGCATGATTATCTCTTGGCCATGTGGGGAACACCAATTGGCGAAATGTTTGACTGTGAAAAGTTGGCCGAGTTGTGCGAAAAACACCAACGATGGTCCTTCTTCCTCACCTCTGCGCCATTGAACATCGTCAATGGGATTGCCTCTCCTCCAAACGCAGTATGTATCTTTTAGATAGACTTTCTCGAAATAGATTTACGACGATATACATTATGTGAACCTATTTAATGCACCCTACATCTTGACATTACCGACTTTGTCAAAGGTGATATCACTGAAATCCACTCCCGTCTTCTGCGCAACCTCCCATTGTTCCCGCAAAATCTTTGCCCGTTCAGGGGATCGGACGGTGATCCTGGCGGCAAATGGTTTCGGTACAGTGAATCCACCGGGCATGATTCCTGTCTCCAAAGAGTAATCAACTGGGATCTCATCCCCATTCTCATCGGTGTCATGCTCGATATTGAAGCCCCATAATAGACGCGAGAGATTCAGAAACAGGCTCCGTTCAGCGATATGCATACCTGATGTTAGAGATTTAAGCTTTTCTGAGGTTACCAGGACAGATTCGTCGACCGCCCCCGTATGCAAAGTGGCTTCGATCCAACGGGTCACCACTCGCGGCTTCTTCCGCTGCACTCATGGTTCGACCTTCCATGCGATCGGGGTCAAACTTCTCAGGGTTCTCCCACCGACTTGGATCATAATGTAGAGCCCACCAGTTGACCATGATGATAGATCCCTTGGGAATAAACATTCCCTCGTACCAATCGTCTTGAGTCGCATAATGGTTTGCTCCGAGTTTGTTGATCGGTCTCCATCGCAGAGTTTCTTTGATGATTTGTCGGATATACTGGAGATTTGGTTCATCCTCAAATGTTGGGGTACGGGAAGATCCGATCACTCGATCTAATTCCTCGTGTGCTTTCTTGATGACTTCGGGGTTGGAAAGCATTCCGATAATGCAGTTGTTCATGGTCAGAGAGGTGGTTTCCGATCCGCCTTCGAGGAAACCGCCGCTGAAAAATTAGCCTTGATCTGTGAGATAAGGGATACCAAGTATAGGCACAGGTTAGATCATCGAGACCTTGAGATTCAAAGTCGCTCTGAACGAAGACCTTCCCGAAACAGTGTGGTCCAGTACCATCTTCAACACGGGCTTTCGTCTCATTCCAGAAGTTCATGAACACCGCCGAATCCAATTTAAATGTTTCTTCGCCAACTTTCCGCCAATTGGATACAGCGTTATAGATCGGATTCTTCGCGAGTGATGGAAAGGTATCGACGATGAAGGATCCTGGGCGTCGGACTCTGCCGAACCGAGTTAGGCAACCGTAAATGTCGGCAATCTCTTTGCATTCCCCTAAAGTCAGATAGCAGGAGGCTGGGTATACAGATCGGCGCCCGTTTTCCGTACGTGACATTCAAGACGAACGAGGTGGCATATCGGCGATTATGTTTGTAAAAGTCTTTTGGATTGTTGAGAAGGTCGTATGACAGCTGCTTCGCTTCATAAGTCTGGATGGGCGCATAGCTCTTGACCATCGTGGGAGAGAATAGCCGATGAAAGATGCCCCTCAATGCTCTTCAATTAGATGTTGTAATCAAGAGAATAAACCTCCACATGTTATTCCTCGGCATAAAGGCAACCCGTCTGCCACCAGAAAGAACATCACTCGTTAGAGGCAAAGGCGGGCGAGATGAGTAGATCGCACTTCGCCGATCGATGAGATCTTTGACGGCCTTTGGCGAACTTAGCCAGATGAAGGTCGTAGCACCAGATTTCGTACAGTAGACATCGCCATATTTGCGATGCCACTTTTGATGGAGGAGATGGACGTCGGGGGACAAATGATCGAGCGTCTGATTGATGATTGGCCAACCCTTGACAGAGGGCGGCATCTGCGAGCGGCGCTTATCATAAAACACAAGAAAGTAGAGTGCCGGTAGAACTATCAGCACCGCCGAGACGATGAGGAGTTGTGTCGACGGCAGCGAAGGATCGAGTACAAAGTTCAAATACGAGACGTTGATCGTGTGGTGGGACATGATGAACAACTTCAGGGGGGTCGCTGAGATCGCGGAATGAGCCCCTTTTTATTACCAGCCTCCGTGGAGCCGCGTGTGGATTTGGCGGCCCTGTGGATTTTAGAGTCGTTTCTTTGCGGTTCGATCCAGCGAGCGATGTGTTTAATTTTTTTAACAGCGATTTTCGGAGGCGTGCGGCGGTCCTTGCCGCGTGTAAGAGTGTGGGGTATGAGGCGCGCAGGGTTCATCGGCAAACCCCACTTGGGCCAAAACCACACAAAAATGCCCCATACTGGAAAATCGCACCCGCGCGGAACCTTCCCTGCCCATATTAAAGTTGCTCAAAAACTAGAATCGTCCAATCAAGTCACGGTTGATAACCCTTCCAATTGGCACTGATCTCGACCTGCAAATACTGAATAGCTGACACTTTCTGACTGCTGCCAAGTTTGGGTGGTGGGACACCCTTCTTGTTGATTGCTTTACCTTAGCGTTTCCACACAACTCTGCTTTACTAGGTAATTTGTTACATCGACGTCCGTCAAGAAGACTCGAAGACGCCGACGAAACTGACATGAATGAAGTACAAATCTCATTAACGTTGATAGATACATACATCTCAAAAGCTATAATCATACAAAATCCTTGAAATCATCCTCCCTGGCATTAGGCAAAACCCCTCCCATATTGATATCCGAATGCCAAATAAAAGTTTATATCGACCCAAGTAAACCCTTACTCAGGATATTTTGGTGGTTTTTCTTTCTTTGGCTTCTTTACTCGCGGGGGTATGTTGGGCAATTTTGGAGCCCCTCCAAAACCCCCCATTCCTCCGCCCGGACCGTAATTATCAACCAATTTGCGGAGATGATGATCTTTTTCGGTTTCGTATGCGGGTAGCTTGCCCTTCTTCTTATCAGGCTCTACTTGTTCAAGTTCTCGATTTGCGTCCAATACTCTACCAGTCAATTGATATGCTTGTTGGTTGTAGTACCTTTCGGAGGAGTCGTGATCGTAGTTTGGAGGTTCTGACGACGAAGAGGAT
>Ga0335073_10010918_pt1 | contig 12770 bp, 4 predicted proteins | sample Lox_Sample_22_FD_207093 | JGI IMG/M metagenome (GOLD analysis project Ga0335073, IMG submission 207093) | Soil microbial communities from Loxahatchee National Wildlife Refuge, Florida, United States - Lox_Sample_2.2 | ecosystem: Environmental > Terrestrial > Soil > Wetlands | place: USA: Florida...
CCGGCGGCGCCGTCTCGTCCTCCGGTCTCTACACCGCCGGATCGACCGCCGGCAGTTTCACCGTCACCGCAACTTCCGCCGCCGATGCTACTAAGTCGGCGACCGCTTCCGTGACCATCGCCAGCGGCACGAGCGGGTTACCGCCAGTCCCGCGCCAGAACGATGGACCCTACGTAGTCATTCAGAGCCCCGCCTCGGGCATGCACTTCTTCGCGCCGGCCACAATCCGCATCTATGCCGACCCGTTCGACATCAACGCGGCGGATCCCGATACCATGACCGTGACCTACCTGCTAAATGGGCAGGCGGTCGGCACGTTCACCGGAACCGACGATCAGAATGGAACCTACCCCTTCACCGTGAACAATCTCTCCGCCGGAACTTACGTCATTACCGGACAGATTACGGCGGGCGGCAAGATAGTCAGCAGCGCGCCAGTCACGGTGTTTGTCGATAACCTCCCCACGACTTCCGGACCGGTGTTCAATCTGACCGGCAACGTAACGTTATCCGGATCGCAGGCGATGACGTACACCGGAACGGCCGGCAATCCCTGCCTCCTCAACGGGAATGGATTTCAGATTACTTCCACCAGCAGTTTCACGGGCTCGTTGAACATCAGCAACTGTATCGTCCGTAATCTGGGATCGGCCACTACTCCCTCCATCGACGTCGCCGTGAATGGCTCCGGATCCATACAGCTCTCGAACAATATTTTCGAGATGTTCGGGACGGTGTCGGTGGCCGCATTCAACCAGGCGCAGATTGTCGTGCGAGGCAATGAATTCCGCGAGAACACGCTCGTTCCGGTCACGCACTTGCCGATCGAGTACGGCGGCGAAACCCTCCCGGTCTTCCAGGCCACCGGCAACTCGGCCGCCCAGCAGTATTTCCAGGGGAACAATGTGGGGCTTTCGACGGTGTTGTTTCAGAACACGCAGAATTGGCTGATCGGCGGAAACTCGGACGCCGACAGCAACGTGATGATCGGCGTGCGCTGCGGCTTCACCGTCAACGGCTCCAGCAACATGGTGCTGCGCGGCAACTACAGCCAGCACAACTACCCGCACCGCATGTCGCAGGGCAACAACTTCCAGTTGGACGGCGACAACTTCCTGGTGGAGCACAACATCATCCGCAGTTCTTCCTGGCCGGTTCGCGGCATGGGCGGAGAACTCCGCTACAACCTCATCGATGCCAGCGGCAACTCTGACGAAATCATCGGCGGGCCGATGAGCAACGTCAACATCCACCACAACCTGATCACCTTCACGGTCAGCCAGACTTTCTATAGTCCGGGTCAAGGCTTGCTGCTGCTCTACAACGTGGATGGCGTGCAATTCCACCACAACACCATGGATGGCGGCGGCACGTTTATGGACTTCCCGGGAAGCCCCGTCGCCGTCACCAGCGGCGCATTCATCGCCAGCTTGCGGAACAACGTCTTCTACAACTTCGCCAGCAGCGGCGGCCCCATGATCGCCGGCGCGCAGGGCGAATCCACGACTCCGCCTCCCGCCCGGCTCCGCTATGCCGACTACAACGATTTCTTCAACCCCGACGCGGCCAGCCAGACGAACTACGGCCTTTCGGTGGTCGGCCTGACTGCCGGATCGGCGGGGTACGGCCTTCACGATCTGGGCGGCGTCAACGGGCATGTGAACCCGAAGCTCACCAACCCCACCGTCCTGCCATTTCCGTTCCGCCCCGAGGATATCTGGAGCCGCGCGCTCAAGGTCTCCGACGTGCTTTCGACCTATCGCTCGATGTACACCCCGGCTTCGGGAAGTCCGCTGCTCGGCGCGGGCGATCCGCAGGACGGCCCGGGCGGCAACATCGGGGCCATAGGCAACGGCGAATCGGCCGATCAATTCGGCAAGTTTGGCAGTGGGTCTTCGACGCCCGCCGCGCCCGTCATCCTCGGCTTCACCGCCTCGCCGGCGATCATTTCGCCGGGCGGCAGCGTCACGCTGAACTGGTCCGTTTCCGGCGCAACCGCCCTCAGCATCGCCCCCGCTATCGGCACGGTCACCGGAACGTCCATTAGTGTCACTCCCAGCGCCACCTCCGCATACACATTAACCGCGACCAATGCCGCCGGCTCCGTCAGCAGCACGGTGACCGTAATCGTGAGCACCGCGCCGGCCGTAGCGGTGACGATCTCGCCGGCTACCACTTCGGTGGCCGCGGGCGGCACGGCTCAATTCACCGCGACTGTAACCGGCGCCGCCAATACCGGGGTCACCTGGACCGCGACTGGCGGAACCATCTCGTCCTCCGGCCTTTTCACGGCGGGCTCCACGAGCGGCTCATTCCAGATCAAAGCGACGAGCGTGCAGGATAGCAGCAAATCGGCCACGGCGAGCGTCACCGTCACGGCCCAAGCATCCATCTCTGTCGCAGTGTCCCCCGCCAGCACCACTCTGGTCACGGGAGGCACACAACAATTTGGCGTAACCGTCGCTGGCACGTCCAATACTTCGGTCACCTGGACCGCCACCGGCGGAACCATCTCGTCCGGTGGGATATTTACGGCCGGTTCGACTCCCGGCGTCTTCCAGGTAACTGCCACCAGTAATCAGGACAGCACTAAGTCAGGCACCGCGGCGGTCACGATCGTCGCCGCGGGCACCAGCACCGACCACCCGCGGATCTTTCTCGACGCGCCGACTCTGGCGACGCTGCGCAGCCGCGTTGCCGCCAATACGCCGCAGTGGAAAGCGCTGAAGGCCACTTGCGACTCGCTCGTCGGCGGAACCGTCTTCCCTCCGGGCGGAAACGAATATCCGGATCTTCCCAATGTCGGCGAAGGCTATCAAGGCAGCAGCTACATGGATGCCCTGATGCCGGTGGGCCTCTGCTACAACATTCTGAAGCCAACTGACCCAACCTCCGCCGCGAAATACGGCGCCAAGGGTATCGCCATCCTTCAGGCGATGTCCGACCCTTCCGCACAGAATCCGGGCGGCGTCTCCATCTACGTACGTGACGATGGGTACGGCATCCGTTTCTACGGCACCATGATGGCGATCGGCTACGATTGGTTCCACGACCTGCTCACTCCCGCACTCCAGGCTCAGCTTCAAAACACGCTGACCACCTGGATCAACACGTTCGAGACCTCGGACCAAATCGCGTTCGAGTACGATCAGCCCATCGGCAACTACTATTGCGGCTACTACGCGGCCAAGGCCTACGCGGCACTGGCCGTGCAGGGCGACGCTCCGATCGGCGATACCTGGTGGAACGACTGGTACAGTCGCGTGCACAACCAGGTGGTCGCGCCCTTCTACTCGCTCAACCTGGCCAATGGCGGCTGGCCCGAAGGGTTCGGCAACTATGGACCGCTGAGCATTCTGAATATGTCGATGCCGGCCCTGGCGGTCCGCACCGCCAAAGGCATCGACCTGATTCACTCGTCGACGCAACCGTACTCGTTCCCGCTCGACAACGCGCGCTACCTGATGCATTTCACCTGGCCCAGCCGCACGCTGATCGACGATCGCGACTCGGAACAGAGCCGCGGCGACGATCTCTGGCCAGGCACACCCAACACCGGCATCTACTCGTTCCTGGCCGGATACCTGGCCATGTGGAACGATCCTCTCGCTCCCGCATTGCACAAATACGCGCGCGAAGCCAAAGCCGCTCTGATGGCCGAAAGCGTGGGTCCAAACGACACCTGGGCCGAGTTTTTCTTCTGGGACGATGCTGCACCGGAAGCCGACTACACCACCACGACGCCGTCGTACCTGGCGGCGGGCACGGGCGAAGTATCGGCCCGCACCGATTGGTCCACCGGCGCCACCTGGATGTCCTTCCGTGGCGGTCCATACGTCAACAATCCCGGAGCGGGACATCAGTCCTTTGATCCCGGCACGATCGCGCTGGTCCGCGGCAACAGCCCGCTGCTCGTCAACGTCGAAGGCTGGCTGGCGCATCAACCCAACGGCGATCCCGGAGAAAACGACATTTACGACGACAACTACGGCAATGGCACCAGCCCCTCCGACCACTCCCACGGCAATCGGAAACTCTACAACACATTCCAGACGCGCCATGTGAATGCGGCGGGCACTATCCTGGATAACTTCGGGACCGAAAGCCGCGAACGCAGCGACGGCGCCCGCACGGGAATCTCGCGCTATGAAGACGGCGGATCCTATGTAATGGCGCTCAGCCTGCACCTGGAAGATATGTACCGGGGCTTCCAGACGATCTGCAGCAAGTCGTCCTCCGCGGTCAGTTCTTTGTCGCGGCAGGTGATTTACCTGCGGCCGTCACAATTCGTGGTCTACGACCGGTCCACTGTGTGCGACGCCTCGCTTGACCAGTATCTGGCGTTCCACTTCCCGGCCTCGCCCCTGGAAGTCACCGCCCCGGCTGCGGGCCTGCATCGCTTCGACGTGAGCAATGGCGCTTTTGCGGGCTCGATGACGACTGTCCTTCCCGCCAACGCCGCTGTGACCACGACCGACAACGTGGCCAATGACACCCAGGTTTTGGGGAAAGTCTGGCGCAGCGAAATCCGTCCGACGGATGCTTCCGCCGCGACCCGCCTCTGGCTCACGGTATTCGATCTGTCCACCAACTCGACGCAAGTGGCGGCGGCCACTCCGCTCACCGTCATCAGCGGCCCGGTAACGGGAGCGGTGCTCGCCTCCCCGTCCGGCAACAATGTGACCGTTTTCGGTACCGCCGCCGCCGGGACCGCCATTACCGGCACGATCGCATACTCAGTGCCCGCCGCTTCGACTCATCATCTGATTACCGACCTGACGCCACAGGGTAACTACTCGGTATCGGTAAGCATGATGGGCAACAATCATGTTGTAACTGTAACTTCGGGTGGTAGTCTCCATGCCTCCGACAACGGCGTATTGTCGTTCACGGTAAACGCCGCGGGATCGCTTCAATAATCTCCGCACCAGATGCCGCTGTCGGCCATCCTCTCCAGGCCGGCAGCGGCTTTTTAGGCCGCCGAGCTCGTTTCGTCTCCCGCCAATTCCTTCCGCAACCAGGCCTGTGCGATCCGCAGCTCTTTCCTTACCCTGTGAACAGGTATCGATAATGCCATCGCAGTCTCCTCGGCTGTCAACCCTCCGAAGTAGCGCATCTCAATTACGCGCGCTTTCATGGGGTCGGTCTTCTCGAGCGTCTTCAGCGCATCGTCGATCGCCAATACGGCGCGATCCGGCGGTCCGGCGGCATCGCCCAGGTCGCGAAATTCCACTTCGCATCCAGCCTTGCGTTTCTCCGCTGTCATGGCTCGCGCCGTGTCCACCAACACCTGGCGCATAACCCGCCAGGCGACTCCGTAAAAATGGGAGCGATTCTCGTAAGAGGGATGGTGCCCGCGCACCAGTTTCAAGAATGCTTCATGGACCAAGCCTGTGGTCTCCAGCGGGACCGTTCTGATTTGCCTCCTCAACGTGCGACTTGCCAGTTTCTTCAGTTCGTCGTACACCAATGGCATCACCTGATGCAGAGCATCGCGATCACCGTCTTGAAGGCGCTGTAACAATTCCGTCAGCTCCATCGCTCCTCCAATTATCAGCTTGGCATCTTGAAAGGCGATTTTCCCGTAACGAGAGTAAATTTGATCGACTGAAACCCGCTAACTGGAGCACTTTTCGATAAACGAGTTTTGAAGGATTGATAGCATCCCTCGGGCCGGCTTACAATGACCGATAGGTTTGGTGTGAATCGCGTTCCGCGCGGATGAAATCGGCCAGAATGCAACCGGCCGGTTTATCGATGCTGTTGCCAAGGCTCCGCGAACCGTTCGTTCCAAAAGCGCTCTGTTCGCTCCCGCCAGCGCATTTCAGTTAAGTTGCTTTTGCGCGGCACGTTCGTCCAATGAGAAAGATCCGGGATGAGAACTGTCGTTGAGGAAATCTTTTTTCACGTCGCCGACTTGCCGGCGGACGCCCGCGCCAGGTACTTCGCGGAGCAGCAGGTGGCGGAACAGACGCGCCGGGAAGTGGAAGCCCTGCTGGCTTTCGACGGCGGCTCGGTGAAGTTTTTTGACACCGGCATCAGCCAGGTCGCCGAGAGGGCGATCGCGCGGTTGAACCTTCAAGGATCGAAGTGCGGCCGCTATCTCCTCGACTCACTACTGGGCCGCGGCGGAATGGGAAGCGTCTACTCGGCTCATCGCATCGACGGCGAGGTGTCGCAGCGTGTCGCCGTGAAACTGCTCCGGCCGGACGCCGGTCTGGCTGAATTGAATCGCCGATTTCTCGCGGAACGCGAAATTCTGGCAGCGCTTTCCCATCCCAATATCGCCCGGTTACTGGATGCGGGCCATCGCGAGGATGGGCAGCCGTACCTGGTGATGGAATGCGTCGCCGGCAAACCCATTGATGAGCACGGCGTTCGGCTCCCATTGCGCCAGCGAATCGTGCTTTTCCTTAAGGTCTGCTCGGCGGTGAGCTATTTGCATCGCAACCTGGTGGTGCACCGCGATCTCAAACCGGCGAACATCCTGGTCAATGACGAAGGCGAGCCCAAACTGTTGGATTTCGGAATCGCCAAGATGCTCGACTGTGTATCCGATCCTACCATCACCGCCCTGCGGATGCTCACACCGAGTTATGCCAGCCCGGAGCAGATGACCGGCGGCGCGATTACTACCGCGACCGACATTTACTCCCTCGGCGCGGTTTTGTATAAGTTGCTGACGAACTCGTGTCCGCGCCGCCCGGCGGGCAATTTCGCGGATGGCGGAGGCTCGGCAACCCCTGGCGGCCCTATTGCTTCGCCTTCTGAACTCGTTCCGGAACTCAGGGGCGATCTCGAGATGATCCTCATGAAGGCGCTGCGGTCGGCGCCCGAGGAACGATACGCCTCGGTGGACGCGTTGGCCGATGACCTTCGCGCCCATCTTGAATGCCGCCCGGTTCAGGCACGTTCCGGCGACCGCATCTATCGTATGCGGCGCTATCTGGCGCGCCACTGGGTTTCCGCCGCAGCATGCACCCTGGTCGCCGCCAGCCTCTCAGCCGGTCTCTACGTCGCCAATCACCAGCGCCGGATCGCGGAGCACCGTTTCAATCAACTGCAGAAGCTATCCAGCCGGGTTCTCGACCTCGACCTGGCGATCCGCGGCCTGCCGGATTCCGCGGAAGCCCGCCGAGAGCTTGTGGCGGTTTCAGTCGACTATCTCGAAGGTCTGTCGCGCGAGGCCTACGGCAACGTCGAGTTAGCCAGCGAGGTCGCGTACGGATACGATCGCCTGGCTCACATCGAGGGCGTGAATGTGGAGGCCAACCTGGGCGATACGGCGAAGGCCGAAGAATATCTGATGCGCGCCGAGAGCCTGATCCAATCCGTGCTGGCTTCGCGCCCGCATGATCGCAAAGCCTTGTACCGGGCGGCGCTGATCGCGGCCGACCGGATGGTGGACGCCTATTCCGAATCGCGCCGCGACGATGTCGCGGTTCACGCGCATGATGCCGTCGAACGCCTCGAGGCCTTGCTGCCGATCGAGTATTCCGAGGGCTCCAAAGACCATATACGCAAGGTTCAGAGCGCGGTCGCCGGGAACTACGTGAACATCGCACTGAACTATGTCAATATCGGCAGGTATCCGGAAGGCGCGTTGTATTCCCGCCGGGCAACGGAACTTGCTGAAGCAGCCGGCGACTCGGATGTCGACCGCCAGGCTTGGAGTGTGCACGCCAACGCGCTCCGCTACCAGGGCGACCTTGACGGCGCGCTCGATTCCATCCGGCATGCCAGGGAACTCTCCGAGCAAGTCACTTACCCCAGCGCAAACGCGCGTCTATATAACCTCTATGGCCCACTGATGCGGGAGGCGGATATTCTTGGCGAGGTCGACGCGGTGAATCTCGGCCGACCCGAGGATGCCATTCCGGTGGCGCAGTCGGCCCTGGACATGGCGGAAGAAATGGCGCGCCGCGATCCCAAAGACAATTCGAGCCGTATCCGTCTGGGGACGGCCGCATGGGTGCTGGGCGACATGCTCCGGAACAGCGATCCGCGGCGCGCCCTGGCCGTCTACGATCTCGGCATCCGGCGGCTTCGCGAAACATGGAACAGCCCCCAGGCTCATCGCGATGGCGCGGTGCTGCTGGCCGGCTCGTCTTATGCGCTGCGGCGGCTGCATCGAGTCGCGGAAGCCAAAGTGCGCATCCATGCCGCCTTGCAGGCTCTTCGCGAAGTGAATGACTATCCGGCGGAACGAATCCGGCTGGACGGTCATGCCGACGCCGTACTGAGCGCATTGGCTGATTACGAGGCCGATACCGGAAGCCCGCAGCACGCGCTGGAGATCTACCAGGAACTTCTCGGCAAGATCTCGGCATGGCCTCCCGAGCCCGAAAGCAATCTCCAGGATGCCGTCGCGCTCTCGCGAATCCTCCGTGAGATGACCCGCGTCGGCCGACGCGCCGGCCGGCCGGACCTGGCATCTGATTTCGCGGGGCGACGGCTCGCCCTCTGGAAGCAATGGGAGCAACGGCTACCCAAGAATCGCTTTGTTCGCCGTCAACTGGAAGCGGTGAACGGCCGGAGCGCAGAACTCGAGTAGATCTGCGCATCCAGCCGGCTCCGCGCCGGGCAGACGCACTCGCGAGCGCGGAACTTCGCGCGTATATTTCCGCATCCTTTCCCGCACCATTCCCGAGGTGTTCCGCGGCCGCGATTCCGGGTAAGAACGATCGGAAAAATGGCTAAAAACCGCTACTGAGTAGCGGTCTTCGGACAATAAGTGTCTAACAATCAGATACTTGTGGCCGACGCAACCGCTTACGAGTAGCGGTCGCACCACCAGATTCCAGAAATTAATGTAAGGTTCGAATCGATACCGAAGAAATGCCAAATGCTAACCAAACGTATTCGAACCCCACTATCGTACGGTCGGTACTGCTATCTCCCGGCAGTCATTATTGACAGACCGGCCGCGCGGTAGCACCATCAACTGTTACCTGAAAAGGACCGATTCAACGGAGGAGATATGCCGGCTCGTTGCAACGCCTTCATCCAACTTATTCCGATCGCGCTACTGGCGGCCGCTGGCGCTATGGCGCAAAATCCACCGGCTTCGGTGAGCGTAGATGCGAACGCCAATCGTCATCCCATCAATCCCAACATCTATGGAATTGCTTACGGCGATGCGCACGACATGGCCACGTTGAATGTCCCGCTGAACCGCTGGGGCGGCAACGCCACCAGCCGATATAACTGGCAGATCGACGCTCATTCCGCCGGCGCGGACTGGTATTTCGAAACCTACGCCGACAGCAGCGGCACAGCCAGCGCGTCCGCCGACAGTTACGTCGCAACTACGCGCTCGGCGGCCAACGGCGCGGAACCGATGTTCACCATTCCACTCATCGACTTCCTGGCCAATCTCGGGCCCAATCGCAGCACGCTGGCAGGCTTTTCGGTCAAGAAGTACGGGGCGCAGACGGCCACCGATCCGTGGAATTCCGACGCCGGCAACGGCGTCAGCGCGGCCACCGGCAAGAACATCACCGGCAATTCGCCAAGCGACACGGGCGTATCGAACTCGACGGCAATTCAGCAGGCCTGGGCACAGCACTTCGTGAACACCTTCGGCCAAGCTACCAGCCCGTCGGGAATCAAATACTACCTGCTCGACAACGAGCCGTCGCTGTGGAACTCCACTCACCGGGATGTCCATCCGAACCCGGCCACCTACGATGAGCTATTCAATAAGATCGTGGCCTACGCCACGGCCATCCGCACCGCCGATCCCAGCGCCAAGATCGCAGGCTTCGAAGAATGGAGCTGGTGGGCTATGTACTTCAGCGGATTGGATCAGGCCAATGGAAGCGGCGCCGCTAACTCGGACTACAACAGCCACGGCGGAACTTACTATTATCCCTGGCTGCTCCAGAAACTCTACGCTTACAAACAGAGCACCGGGCAACAACTTATCGATATCCTGACGGTGCACTGTTACAACGCCGCTCCCGACGGAAGTGACGATTCCGCGGCCGGACAGAAGACGCGGAACGCCGAAACCCGTATTCTGTGGGACCCGAATTTCCAGGACCCCTCATGGTACGGCGACATCGGAATCAACGGCCGCGTCCTGAACTGGATTCCGACACTGAAAGCCATGGTGAATCAGTATCATCCCGGTCTGCAGGTTGGCTGCACGGAATATAACTGGGGTGACGAACCCAACCTGAACGGCGCCACCACGCAGGCGGATGTGCTGGGTATCTATGGCCGCGAAGGGTTGGATATGGCGACCCGCTGGACCGTCGCCAAGAATACTTCCACCACGCCCAACACCTATTACGTGACGTACCTGGCCAGCCAGATCTACCGCAATTATGACGGCAACCGCTCCACGTTCGGCGATACCAGCGTTTCCGCCACCGTCGCCAACCCGGACAATTTATCGGCGTTTGCCGGAGTGCGCAGCTCCGATGGAGCGCTTACGGTGATGGTGATCAACAAGCAGCAAGGCAGCACTCCGGTGACATTGAGCCTGGCTAATTTTTCCACCTCAGGCACAGGGCAGGCGTGGCAGATCAATTCAGCGTCGCAAACCTCGATCGCCCGGTTGAGCGATGTGGCGGTGACGAACAACGCCATAACCGCCACGGTTCCGTCGCAGAGCATCACGCTGTTTGTGATCCCGGCGGGGTCGATTACCGCGGCGCCGAAAGCGCCTACCGGCCTGGCCGCCACGACCGGCAGCGGCACGGTCACCTTGAGCTGGACCGCCAGCGGCGGCGCCACCAGCTACGCCGTAAAACGGGCGACGGTGAGCGGCGGGCCTTATGCCACCGTGGGCACGGTGCCCGGCACATCCCCGACCACCTATGCCGATTCCGGCCTGACCAACGGGACCACGTATTACTACGTGGTTTCAGCGTCGAATACCAGTGGCACAAGTCCGAATTCGGCGGAGGTCAGCGCCACACCCACCGCGCCGGCAGCGACGCCCGCGTTCACATTGACGGGCAGCGCGTCGCCGAATCCGGTGGCGGCCGGGACGAATTGCACGGCGACGGTCAAGGTCACCGACACCGCGGGAGCGCTGGCCGGCGGCATCGTGCAGATTCTGATCGCAGACTCGGCGAATAACACTGTCGCGTCGCAGAATTTCACGGGCCAGAATCTGGCGGCCGGCCAATCGCTTCCCTATTCCCTGACGTTCACGCCGGCCACGCCGGGCTCGTTGCACATCCGCACCGGCGTGTTCAGCGGAAGCTGGCAACTGTATACGTGGAATGACTCGGCCGCGACCATCACCGTGACTTCGTCGCTGGCGTTCACGTCGAGCGCCAAAGCCACGCCGTCCACAGTGAGCGGCGGATCGCCGGTGGTGATTCAGTCGACCGTGACCGATACCGGCACGTCCGGCCTGACGAACGCGAACGTCGAGGTGCAGGTGTTCGATGCTTCCGGGCACGCGGCCTCCACGCAGGTTTTCAGCGGGCAGACGCTCGGCGGCGGTCAAAGCAAGCAATATTCGTACACGTGGAGCGTCCCGATCTCGCAGGCTGCTGGAACCTACACGGTAATGATCGGAGTGTTCAACTCCGCCTGGACGACGGACTACTACTGGAATAGCAACGCCGCCACAATCACCGTGACAGCCGCGCCCGCCACCCCTGCCGCCCCAACCGGTCTCAAAGCTGCGGCCGGCACTGGGTCGGTGAGCCTGACCTGGACGGCTGTGAGCGGGGCGACATCGTATAACGTCTATCGCGGCACGACATCGCGCGGCGAGAGCACGACACCTGTCGCCAAGGGAGTCACCAGCGCTTCCTATACCGACACCGGCCTGACAAACGGCGCCAAGTACTTCTACAAAGTGGCCGCGGTCAACGGCGGAGGCACGAGTCCGCTGTCGAATGAAGCCAGCGCGACGCCGCGGAGGCAGTGATGACAGGCGAGCGAACGGGTTCGAGGGCGGCAGCATCGATTGCACGCACAAAAAAACTGAAAAAGTCCGTTGACAGCGGACGCCGCCGGCTGTAGACTGCTCCAATCTGGAGGGGCCATTGAATGTCCGTCCAAATGAGGTGCGCCGACGGGCTTTTCAACGGGCCGGACGCCGGCAGATAAGACGATTATGAATATTACTCTGCAACCTGGCGAGACCAAGATCGACACCTGGACGATTCTGTATGTCCCGCCCAACGGCGGCAAGTTCAACGGCAAGCTCACGGTCACCAATCAAAGGCTTCTTTACGACGCCATATATGACGCGAGCTTTAAGGGTTACGTGGAACGGGCCGTCATTATCCGATTTGGCCATGAAGGCTATCTCGAGATCGACAAGAAGGACATTCAGCGCGTCGATGTGACGAAGAAGCTGCTGAGCAAGCGCTGCACGCTGACCCTCAGCGACGGCAGCCAGCACGCGTTTGACTACGGGGCGATGAACATCGACAAGGTGGTCGCCGCGATCGAAGCGAGGTAACGCTGGAGATCGCCAAGAAGCTTGCGAAGATCGCCGTTTGCACGATTCTCTACCTGGCGGCTTTCGACATCGCCGGCGTGGTAGCCAGCTTCGTGTTCGAGGTGTTGGGCGTGGTGAGCCGCAACGTAAGCTCGGCGCTGTTCTACGTGCTCTGGTTCGTTCTCGGAGTTTTCTGCGGCCTTCTAAACTACAACACCGCCGGAGGACTCGCCTCCCCGAAATCGGAGGTCGATTGGACGAACCGGGCGGACGCATCGAGGACCGGCTTGCTGGTTTGCGGAATCGCAATTCTCATAATCACCGGCTTGTCGTTCCTATTCTTCCGAATTGTGTG
>Ga0335073_10010920_pt1 | contig 12769 bp, 6 predicted proteins | sample Lox_Sample_22_FD_207093 | JGI IMG/M metagenome (GOLD analysis project Ga0335073, IMG submission 207093) | Soil microbial communities from Loxahatchee National Wildlife Refuge, Florida, United States - Lox_Sample_2.2 | ecosystem: Environmental > Terrestrial > Soil > Wetlands | place: USA: Florida...
CGATGGTGAGGTTCAGCACGGCATCGGTCGCCTGCGTTTTGCTGTCCACGGCTTTCACCGTCAGGTTGACTGGACCAGCTACGGCCGTGGGCGTTCCAGTAATCGCTCCGCTCGAGGCTGACAGTGACAGACCTGCGGGTAGCGGACTGCCCGTCAGAGACCAGGTGTAAGGAGGTGTCCCGCCAGTAGCATTCAACGTCGCACTATAGGCCTGGCCGACGGTACCGTTCGGCAGCGACGAGGTCGTGATCTCTAGCTCACTGCTGGGCGGGGTTCCCGGGCAGGTCCCAGCGTATGTTCCGGGCGTCACGATGAAAGGTAACCCGTTGCTGTTCTTCCCCTCGGCATTCACATAGACAAGACCGGATGTCGCGGTAGTCGGAACTGTCACAAGCAATATCGACGGACTCCAGCTGGTGACTGTCGCCTGCACAGTCGTGCCTTTCTGCGGTCCTGGAAACACCACGGTTCCGCTGGCACCGAAGTCTTTGCCGCTCATGACTAATGGAGTGCCGGCAGAACCGTAGGGAACTGCGCCCGGACCATACGTAGCTCCCGCAATGCGGACGGCACTCTGCACGGCGGGGTACGGGGCCTCTATGCTGCTGAGCGCCGGGGTCTGCGCCATCACACCGGATATTGCGAGGCCCCACACCACGCTGCATAACAACGCAAAGCGTATCCTCATTGCTTTCTGCTCCCCGCTCCTAATCGAAGATGTCCAGTCCCGCTCTTTGCCGGTCGATCATTACTGATAATGCTTACTGCAGCGTGACCAGGACTTCGATTACTCCTTTACCGGAATCAAGCGAGCCCATCGCTTTGCCGATCACTGCCCCTAGCATCCGGCTGCGGTCGGTGCCCTTCATCGCGTATCCGGGAGTCGAAGCCGTGACCAGGAGATCTCCCTTATGAATGGGGCCGTTTTCAGTGCTGACTTTCGCGGGAACAATGCCTACCATTGCCATCGGGATTTCATCCGAACTCTTTGCCGTTGCCTGGCGCCGCCCAATCATTCCGGGTTTGGTAGCGTAGATTCCGGCCACCATGGTGGAGTAGGGCGCGGAAGCCTTTTCTACATCTCCATTGGAACTGGAGGCAATCGCGAGAACATCGCCTGGGCCGTAATGCTTGAGGTCACCGCTCACATCAACCGCTTCAGCGTAATCCCCGCCACAAAGAACACCCGTCCACGCAGTGTTTTGCACCGTGCCGTCAGCAAATGTCATCGAGGCTCCGCTGCCTGTCGTCAACTTCAGATTTCCGTTGACCTCCAATTTGGATCCAGGCGAAGTTGTTCCGATACCGATGTTTCCGCTAACTAGCGCTAATCCAATATTCCCTTGTTGAACTAGTTGAACACCGTTATATCCGAACAACTGGGTGGGGCCCCCAAATTGCGAGGAGATGCCATTGTTAGAATCGCCGAGATAGTTATAAGCAGCGTTCGATCCACTCCAACCCGCCGCAGGGATCTCGTGGACGACTCCACTTACTGTCAACGCCTGATCGGGTGAAGCGATTCCAATTCCAACGTTGCCGTTGTAATCGATCCTCATCCTTTCGGCAGAACTACCGAGGAGAGGATTCCACGTGTTCCCGGAATTCGTGTAGAAAACGATCGGTGCACTACCGTTGCTCGATAAGTTAAGAGCCGCAGGTACATTCCCGGTGGACACGGTATTATACACTTCTGAGTCAATGGTTGCCGCCCTTGTTCTTAGATTTGTGCCGTCGTCGCCATAGAACGTTATCCGCCCTAAGATAATCCCTTTCGCCACAGGACCTGTACCTGCAGCTGACGCAGTCGTGGCGTTACTTGCACCAAGATCCAATTCCGCTGGATACTGCGGATTTCTGAGGGTGTCATTGGCACCAAGCGCCACCAGGCCCACAGATGGGCTACCACTACCGTCTTCAACGATTTCCATGAAAGGCACTTTTCCCATGAGAATAGGGCCGTTCGCCACGCTAGCGTTCGTGCCGCCTAAGATCGTCCCAGTGGCTCCATTTCCTCCAATTACGCTGAGCTGCCCAAGGGTCCCCTGAGTGATTCCAGAGTTACCAAGTGTCGAGCTTCCTGTGAAGAGCGGCACAGCATTTGTCGTGCCGCCGCTGGTCGTCACCGTTGTCTGCGCTACGGCCGCTATCCCGGAGATTAATAGACAGAACACCGCAGCTCCAGCCCGTTTCAACATCGCAAGATTTTCCTTTCTTCAACCGTACTTTGTCTGAATCTATTTCAGCGGATTCTTTCCGCAACTTCTAAACAGCGATTGCTCGCCCATTGGGTTACATGTTGCCCGGTTAAAATCGACTCCTAAGGCACTTGTCCTGTCGCAGTGATGCTATTGATCCAGAGCCGATTGGTGTAACTCTGCGTAACCGACAGAGTCGGACCCATAGTCCAGTTGAGGGGTCCCACTGGGCCGTATCCACCGCTCGGCAGTGTGTACAAGTTCGTGGGATATACCGCCCAATTGCTCGTCACACTATTCATGTGCGCCGCAGAATCAAAGCTGGTTGTCAGCGCAAGCTGTCCGGAGGGAGTGCCTACACTGTTCGTCAGACCGGTCGCATTTCCGGCCAAATCGTATGTGTAGCCAAGGCTCGGTCCGGATCCAGCGGAGCATTTGGTAGGGGTGCACTGCCGCTCACTGCTAACACGACCCATTGGGTCGTAGGCGAGAACAGAGCGCAGCGTTAAGAACCCCGAAGAAGGAACACTCGCTGGACACGATCCGGCCTGAGTCCATTCGTACGTCACCCGGCCAATGCCATTGGTAGCTCCACTGTCATACTGAAAACAGCTTGAAGGCGACCCGTCACTATACGACTTGGAAAGGAGACGATTCAGGGCATCATAACTATACGACGTTGTCACGCCTCGCGAGTCTGTTTTGGCGACTAGGTTTCCATTCGCGTCATAACCGTCCGCAGCGTTGTTGCAACCCGCCGCACTCGATACTTCATAACAAACGCGACCTGCCTCCGGGTTATTCGCAGATATTAGATGACTTAGAGAATCGTAGGTAAAGGAGCGAGCACGCGGTATCTCCCCGTTCGTCCCGTTCTGGGTGGCTGCGAGCAGGTTATCCAGTGCATCATAGCTGTAGCCTGTTTGACGGCCGCCTGGCTCAACAACATTTGTTAATCTCCCCAAAGCGTCGCTGGTGCGTTGCCACTGATTGCCATCTTCATCCGTGAACATGACCACATTTCCGGTGTAATTCCATTGTTGCGTCGTGTTTCCGTCCTGATTCGTCTGCAGCGTCTTCCTCCCCAACGCATCGTACATATAGGTCGTGGTTCCGTTTGTCGTCGTTTCGTTGTTAGGGCAGGTTGACGAAAGACGGTATGGATTGGACACAGTCTGAATTCGGCCCAAACCGTCATAGCTCGTATCCACATCGTCCGCTCCGCATGGATCCGAAGTCAGCTCGGTCTGAATGACGTGTCCCATGCCGTCCATGGTTATCTTTGTCGTCTTTGAAACCTTCTGTGTTCCCGTCGAGTTCAGTAAGTGCGAAGTTGTGGAATAGGGTTTGGAGCCGGCGTCAATATAGGAGACGGTAGTGTTTCCGCCATCCGGAAAGTCGGCCTCTGTGAGCCGATTCCAAGGATCATTGTAATAGTAGTGAGACACCTGATTGTTTTCGTCCGTCGCAACACTTAATTGTCCACTCAGGTAGTCGTATTTGAACGACTGTGCATGAGCCACACCATTCGTCGTTGGTCGAGCGATCGTAGTCGGATAGGTATTCGTGTTGCCCGGCGGAGTTCCCCCGGTAAATTCATCGGTATATGAAACTTGCGTGGTGTTGCCCCGCCCATCCTTGACACTGAGTGGTTGGCCTGTCTCGTCATAAATAATCTGCGCGGTAGAATCTTGACAGGTTGCGCCGGAGGTTGGCACAAAGCATTTTTTTGTAATGGTCGTTACATTCCCACGCACATTCATGCTAGCGCTATAGTAAGTTTCGTCGTGGCCCAAAGGAGCCGGCGTGACTCCGTGGACCGCTGCTCCGCCATTGGCTAGATCATAGCTATAGTCGATCTCAGACCATAGCTGGCCTTGGCTATTGTAGACTTGGACAGTTGAAGGTCGGTCGGACATATATTGGCCAGTAGGCCATAGAGGCGTGTTTCCGAACGTTGCATACGTTGTCTTTGTCTCGCGAGTCGGCGTAGAGCTCGGCTGCTGACAGTTGGAGCCAACAATTCCATAGTCATATTCTTTTACGTCGGTGAGCAGATCGGTAGTATTGCTGAAATTTCCCCAGCCGCTGTTCCCATTCCCCCAGCTATAAGGCTCATATTGATAGAATTTTGCGGCGATATGGCTCGAATCGTAAATGTCGCATTCGGCAGCCAGCTGATTGTAATAGTTCCAAACTTTCTTGACGGTTTTGAGAACTTGTCCGCCTACGTCCTGATAGACTACTGTGTCTTCAACCGGCAAAAGGATAGGGGTACTGGTGCTCATGGGATCTTGAGGACTTTCTCCCAACGGCACGTAGTTGTAAACGGTTTGGAAGCTAGGCTGTCCGGATCTAAGTAGATCCTTTGTGGTGATCGTTGTCTGCTTCGTGGTCCACTGCGGAAAGGATGTAGGTGACGACCAAGTTGTCGAATATGCGAAGTCCTGCTCGATCGCAGGGTTTGTTCCATCAAAACTTACGATGCGTTTTTGTATAGCAGGCCAGTCATGCACATAGAAGCAATCTAGTTGATCGGTGATGCCCGCACCCAGTACATATTGGTTGGCCAAATAGCCAAGCAGTTCTGATTGACCGTTAATACCCCATGTGTAGGTGACGGTCGCTCCAGTGGGATATGTGATCTTCTTTAACAATCCATAAGTCGAATCATAATCAAATTGATAAGTCTGCTCGTTAGGGAGGGTTATGATCTTCACTTGGGCAGGAATCGAGCCACCAGCAAATTGAGGGTCATTGTAGCAATTCGCCGAGCTTGATGATAGTAGCGTGACACCCAAGCTGAAATCGTACGGCGCGGATTCATACGAGAAGCTGTAAGGAGCTGAACTTCCTGGCGGAGTCATTGAGATCAGCGTGTTTTGGACACCGCCAACCGTTCCGTACTGGTATGTCCACGGCCTACCGGAACCGATTCGATAGTTTCCGTTGGTGTCCTCTCCGCCCGTTACTCCACCGCCGAGAATGTTTCCATGACTGTCGGAAACTTGGTAGTCACTGCCGATGAGTTCGGCCTTGTAATGTTCGTCTCCCGCAAAGGACCGGTTTGTGATTCCAAAGTATGCGCAACCTGAACCTGCTGGAGCTGTGCCACCTTGCGCGATTACGCCCCCTAGAGGGTGACGGCCACCCTCTGGGTCCGTATAGATGAATCCGGCTATGTAATTACAGGTATAAGTGCCATTATCAACTCCCTGGCTAAAACTCAGGGAGTAATTTTGGGACGTAACGGTATTGGGTGGATTAGGTCCGATAGAACCATTGCCAGAACTCGATAACGTGAGCTGAGGACCGTCCACGCGGCCAAGGCAGGCGGTCGGTCCGGGGCCAGTCTGGCAGCCACTGATCGTGCCGTTAAGTCGTAATTGCAGCCATCCGTCGGAGTCATAGGTGTAAATGTACGCAGGCGTATTGAGACCCCGTTCGTGCGGTATTGGAGCCGCTATGCGCACACTCACGGAACCGTTTGCGGGGTTCACGATCTCGTTCAGATCGTGAATGTAGTCGTGGCCCACGCCTGGAACTGGGGTAGACGTGATGTTGGTCACATCTGTAATTTGGGCTTGGCAAAAGCCAGCGACGAGAATGGAGATTCCCCAGATCAATATTGCTTGCCTTCTAAAAATAGAAGTCAAGCATAAGAGCACCCTTGGCACGTGAAATAACCTTTCGTTCAAATCGAGCTTGAAGTGAAAGATTGGGAATCTTCACATAAGCCCTCAGGAAAGTTTTTTTATCGAATACAGAACGATGACATAATTGGACGGTATGACGCAACCAAATATTTCCTTTAACCTCAGCTGTGCTGCAGCCTCTGAGAACTAGCAATGGGTGTCCATCGTTGCGGTGAGAAGAGAAAAGACAATGCGGCAAGGATGCCTAACCGAGGCGTTAGCAGGCTTCCCGTCCCAACAGTATCTGGTGACAAGTTAATGGGTTCGCAGAGCTCTAAGTGAGGCGATCGGCATTCAATCTATGTCCCGCGCATTAATCTCGTTCCTTTCAGGGCAGACACTTGGCGTGGAAGCCCGGAGAGGGGCTCTCGACATTGTGCTTTTGCTATTTAGCATCAGCATTTCTCACGATTGATTGCCGGTGCTTGCCAATATTCATCTGGCGCGCCCTCCAGCTAATTGTCAGGCGTAATTTCTGACAATCTGAGCGCGTTAAGGTGGTGTCAAGGAGGGTAAAGCATGAAGGCCAAAATGCCGGCTTTCCACCCTTCCCCCTCCTCTTGGAAATCCCTTCGGGATTCCCACTACTGGAATGGTCCGCCGCCTGTTCAAGGCTCCGGGCTATTTTGGTTGGCAGGAAGTTCTACATGGAGATTTCAACGCTTGGCATCGATCTGAGCAAGACCAGCTTTCACGTCATTGGCCTGAACAAAATGGGTGAGATTGTGCTACGAAGGAAGTTCTCTCGCAATCAACTTTTACAGTTCACCGCGAATCGCCAGGAGTTACTGATTGGCATGAGGCCTGCGGCGGGGCCAAGGAAACTTCAATAAAAAAGAAGAATTCTCCTTAACGGCCTTCCGCCCTGAGAACGAGATTCGTGTCCTGCGATGACTCATGAGCAGATTCTGGTCCAAGTGAATGGGTCACTCGCGTTTACCTTGAGCGTGGGCATATTTCGATCTAACTGCAAGGATTATTCGAGGATGGTCCCGCCTCCGCTCTCCCACACCATCGCCCAGAACTGCTGTCCCCGGTTGGTTTCGTGTCCGTCGAGTGTAACGTGATTTGCCGAGCGCGATGTCTGAGAGGAAGATGACTGCTCATGTCGCGGCTGACGCCTTCCTTAAGAGCCTGAGAGGAAAGACAAAAAAAGAGCGCTGCATATGTTCTTATGCAGGAGCGCGCTCAAGCGCCGGACTAGGGTGCCAGCGGCCCCAGTCCGGTTAACACACCATGTTTGGTGCGGACCGAAGGAATTGAACCCTCACGGCATTGCGACCTACGGGTTTTCGTACCGCTTCGGCTTTCGCCACGAAGATCTTTCCCGACACAAAGAAGGTTGAAATCGCACTAAGTACAGCCGCCAGCGGCGGCTCGTGCGGAGATTTGCCGCTAAGAACGCCCCGGCGGGGCAGCGGCAAATCAGGACAATTTTCAGTGAGGAGCGTCCCGGCCGGACAATGGAATGGTTCCCTCCCTGCGCCAGCCTCCGCCAGCGGCTCCGGCTAAAAACGGCTTCGGGAGATTCACGGTCAGCGCGGCCTGGGGCGCTGACCTCGTTTGCCTTTATCGTGCGTCTCCGCTGCTTTCGATGCCTTGGCTTTGGTATCGTCCGGTTGCGGCAGTTCCCATCCTGCCATCCCCTGCAACACGCGGTCGGCGTGCTTGATGGTGTTCACGTGTCCATAGTGGCTTTCGATCATGTGGACGGAAGTTCCCATCTGCTCGGCAAGAAAATACACGTCCACGCCTTCCTGTAAACGGAGCGTGGCGTAGGTATGTCGGAAGCAATACGTTGAGCGTGGCACGCCTTGCGTGCCTTCGCGCAGATTCGCCTCATTCAGAAGATCGGCAATCAGGGAATTGTAGAGAGTCTTTGCGGGCTTGCCCGTAATATTGGTAAAAACTCTATCTTCCGGTTCCGTGGCTTTCGAGATAGCACGGATGCGTTCTAAATACCCACCAACACTCTTGGGAGCAACCAGCTTGCGGGATTTGCCCTTGCCCTGCACGAACAGCACGACGATCTCCCGTCCCTCGCGGTCTTTGGCGGGCATAATGTCGCGCCAGCGGAGATTCTTCATCTCCGCTGGCCTCATGCCTGTATTGCAGGCAATCAGAATCATGTTGTAGGTGACAGTGCGATACCAGACGCTCGAAGGCTTATCGGCCTCCGCAATCCACTTGCGGCCTACGGTGTGGAGTTTTCTATATTCCTCCAGCGTGAACTCGTCACGCCGCATCGTCCTGAGCTTGGGGCGCTCGTCGAAACGCTGGCTTGCCGGAACATAGCGTTTCTTCACCGCATAGTTCATGATCGCCCCGAAGATGGACATCTCGAAGCGGATGGTGGAATCGCTGATAAAAGGAACGACCCGTTCTTCGGAAGGTTTGACTTCAATCGGCTTCAACACTCTGATGCCCAAGGTTTGCTGAACCTTGGTGCGGCGTTCGGCTTCATGGTCCGCGAAGGATTGCGCCACATCTGCGGTGACTTCCCGAACGCCGTTGCGTCGGTGACGTCCCGCACCATTCTCTCGTCGCCATGCCGGGTAGCCGCCCCAACGTTCGTCACCGATAAGATGTATCTGCGTGGAACCTGCGTACCGATCTAAAGTGCCCTCGATGACGGCACGGAGTTTCTTGGGCCGCGCGGCGCTGATCTCTCCACGCTTCGCCCGCGCTTCTTGCGTCAAGAGATACTCTCGCGCCACGTCGCGGAAGGGGCGGTTGAATACGGGAACGTCATGCTTGATGCGGAACCGCACGTCCGCATCTTGGTCGAACGCCCGCTCGCGGGCCGCGCTGATGTCGGTTGTTTTGAGCGAAACCGTCTTGTAGCGGTCGGCCTTCGGCATCTTCATGCGGCAATACCACATCCGATGGTCCACGTCGCCGCGCCGGAAGAGAATCAGGCCGGGCTTCAGCTCCTCTTTCTCGGTAATAAACGCCATGTTGCCTCCTGCGTTTTATTCCGTTCTGTGCAGTTTCCGTGTAGATTCCTCGTGCAAGCCGTTGATCCTTCGTGGCTGTGCAGACTTTGTATGGAATATGTTAACAGCTTAGCTTATTTATTTCTAGTAGTTTATGATATATTTGTCATCCTGAGCGAAGGTCGCCGCGGCGACCGAGTCGAAGGACCTGCTTTTCTCGAATGCGCCAAAGAGCCATACTGAAGACATGAAGCGTGCGCTCTCGGCGGCGACCCTCGCTCTTCTTCTCACTCTCCCCCTGCCCTCCCACGCCCAGGGCTGTAGCCTTTGCAAAGACACCACAGCGGGCTCCGCTCCGCGTGTGCGCGAGTCTCTCCGCCGCGCCATCCTCATCCTCGGACTTCCCGCCGGCGGAATCTTCCTCAGCATCCTCGTGCTCGCGCGAAAAATCAAGCCCCGCGAGGACCCCGAGCCTGACGCTTAGCCCTGACCCACACCCAGCCTTCGAAGGCCCAACGCCCACACTCGCAAATTCTTAAATCTGCACTCGCCATTGCCACATCAGATGACGTTTCAACCCACGAATGCAAGGGAGATTTCATGTCCAGGTTAAGCAATAAAGTCGCGCTCGTTACCGGCGGTTCTCGGGGCATCGGCGCCGGAATTGCCAAGCGTCTGGCCGCCGACGGAGCGAAGGTGGCCATCACGTACACCAAAGGCGCCGACGCCGCCGCGTCGGTCGTCAAGGAGATTGAAGGCGCCGGTGGAAAGGCCGTCGCCATTCAGGCGGACGCCGCTGATCCCGCCGCCGTAACCGCCGCCATCGAAAAAACCGTAGCCGCCTTCGGCGGAATCGATGTGCTTGTGAACAACGCCGGCATCGCCATCCCCAAGACCTTCGAGGAAACCACGCTCGAGGAGATGGACCGCGTGCTAGACATCAACGTTCGCGGAGTTTTCGCAGCGACCAAGGCGGCGCTCAGGCACATGAAGGACGGCGGTCGAATCATTACCATTGGCTCCTGCGTCGGCGAGCGCTTGATGACCCCGGGACTCGTTCCCTATTCCGCGACCAAGGGAGCTGTGAAGATGTTTACCCAGGGGCTCTCCAGAGAAGTCGGCGCTCGCGGCATCACGGTGAACAACATCCAGCCGGGTCCAATCGACACCGATCTCAACCCTGCCGCCGGCGACTGGGCAGAGCCTCAGGTAGCGAACACCGCACTCAAGCGCTACGGACATGTGCACGAGGTCGCCGCGCTGGTATCGTTCGTGGCCGGTCCGGAGGCCTCCTACATCACCGGCGCAAATCTTACCGTCGACGGTGGAACCAACGCCTGAACGGTTCTACCTCAGCCACCGGAGTCAAAACACACGCCCCGCGGCCGTTCACGGGTCAGAAGGTGAGCTTAAGCGCGAATTGCACCAGGCGTGGATTGTTCACGGTTGAGTTCACGGCGCCAAAGCTGACTGCGCTGACGTCGTTGACCGGCAGACCGAACTGCGCGTGATTCCACAGGTTGAAGAACTCTGCGCGGAAGTTCAAGCCCATTTCCTTGGGCAGCGGAAACGTCTTGATAACTGAGAAGTCGGTATTGACGAAGTCGGGGCCGACGACCGGTACACGGGACGCATTTCCGAGTTGCCCGATGGGCGGCGCAACGAAGCAGGAGGGATTAATGAACTGGATTTTGTTGTTCTGCGCTCCGCGGACATTGCATCCTACAACCCGATCCGGGCGATTCCAATTGTCGCCGTTTCCACCGTTCTGGAAGTAGGAGCCCGATTGATTGTTGGTGTCGACCAGGGGATCAGGGAAGCCCGACGAGATCCTCTGGATCACCGTCACCTGGTAGCCACCGAGAAGGGTGTTGGTCACGTTATTCCAATCGCTACCGAATCGCTTGCCCCGGCCAAAAGGAAGATCGTAGATCACGCTGGCTACGAAGCTGTTATTGAGATTGATCTGGGATAGAGCCCAGTCGAGATGCCGCCAGTTGGGGAGCGGAAAATAAGGGGCGCTCAACAGCGACCCCAGGCCATCGGACAACCCATTGTCAGCGGTATGCGACCAGGAGTAGGCAATCAGGGCATAAAGACCGTGCTTCGCTGTTTTGGTTTCTGCTTTGACCTGCAGCGAATCGTAGCTTGTGTCGCCGACGTCGCCGAAGAGCGAGATTGTTTGGAATGGAGGAAAAGGAGATATGTAGGGTTGCCCTCCAGGTAGACAGCCAATCGTGTACGAAGACGATCCGACGCAGGCAGTTGGGCTTGAGGTATTGATGTTATTGCCGGCAACCAGGATGTGATTGCTGCGAGCGCCAGCGTACCCCATGGTGAGCACAACGTTGGCAGGCAATACCTGTTCGACATTCAGGTTATATTGGCGCACCCTGCCTAACTTGAAATCCGTGGGCTGCGTATAAAACGAGCCGGTGAAGGTTCCAACCGTAGGTGGCGCCGGAATGGCTTCAAATCCGCTGGAGAGACTGATGGCCGAGGGCGTCTGCCCGAGCACCGTAGCACAATACGAAGTCGCGAAGGCACAGCCTGCACCGGTGAACGCGTCGGATTCACCGAGGAAGGGCGGGTTCTGCCAAAGACCCTGCGCTCCCTGGCTCCACGCCGAGTCGTGAAAGATCGCAAAGCCGGCACGAAGCACCGTAGTATCGCTGCCGAACACCTTCCAGGCTGCGCCGATGCGCGGTTCGAGAGCTGTCCAGTCCATCTGGACTCCGGCCGAGGAACTGACCCCATTTTGATTGGCAATCAGAAGCTGCCCGGTGTTGGGAATATAGTTTGCCAGGCGCCCGTGAGCCTCAGAGATCGGCGTGGTCATGTCCCAGGCGAGACCCAGGTTGAGGGTTAGGGACGGAGTGATTCTCCAATCGTCCTCACCAAAGGGACGGTAGATCTTCCAGCGGCGGCCGGTAACGGGCCCATAGAATGTCTGGTCGTGAATGGCCCCTCCGGTGATGCCGAGAAGGAAATCAGCCTCCGGATTGCCGGGAATATTTGCACTGCTGAGACCGCTGAAGTTTCCGCCGTTGCCGATGAGCCAGAAGCCATCCTGAAACGCCTCGGTGCCGACGTTCATTTGATTGGCGCGGAAGTCGAGTCCTACGTGAATGTCATGCTTGCCGCGAATAATATCCAGTGAGTCCCGGAACGAGAAAATATTCGTCCCGCCTTGGAAGGGAGAGTATCCGCGATCTCCAAGGGCCCAATAGCCGGCCGTGAATAACGTGGAGACCAGGCCGCAGCTATAAAAGTTCAGGCATTTCGAGGAGCCGTCTGGACATCCGAGATTGGCATTGGGAATTCCGCCGGGCACGATCGTCGCCGAGGCGCAAGTGCCGGTGCCCTGCGAAGTGATGTAGTCGAAGATGCGGTTGTAGCCGAAGGTGGCCTGATTGACCATCGTGGCCGAGAAGACATGAGTCTCGCCGATGGCGGCATTGCGGGCATGGTTGATGATGTGCTGATTGGTGCCGAAGGCGTTCGCTGAAGCAAAGTCTGGCGGCGTCGAGCCGCCCGGCACGTAGGAGAAGGCCTGATCGTAGCTGAAGCGGCCGAAGAAGGAATCGGCCTGGCTGAAGGTGTAGTCCACGCGACCGTCGAATTTCGTCTCGTTGAGTTGGCGGACCGGAATGTTGACGAAGTTGTATCCCGCCGCGGCATTGTTTGCGTTTGGTGTCGGGTACAGGTTGATCATCGCCTGTCCGATGTTGTTGAACAGGCCGGATGGAATCTTATTGCAGGGAGTGCCCTGCGGCTGGCTTCCGTCTGCAAGGGCCGGCAAGGGCTGGCCCGCACCATTGCACTGAAAATAGACATTTGGATAGACAGCGGGATTGGTCGATGCCCCGATCATATTCGGGTTTACGATAGTCAGACCGTCGACCGGATTGCCGAAAGGATCGGCGGAGAAGTCACCTGA
>Ga0335073_10010921_pt1 | contig 12769 bp, 9 predicted proteins | sample Lox_Sample_22_FD_207093 | JGI IMG/M metagenome (GOLD analysis project Ga0335073, IMG submission 207093) | Soil microbial communities from Loxahatchee National Wildlife Refuge, Florida, United States - Lox_Sample_2.2 | ecosystem: Environmental > Terrestrial > Soil > Wetlands | place: USA: Florida...
CTGTCTACCTGCGGCGTCATAACACAACAGCGATACATGGTAAGGAGAAGGTCTACGGTTCGATTCCGTAAGGGGGCTCCGCAGGTCAGAAGGCTTTTTCGCTCAGGGAACCGAAGACCTCTTTTGGGGGGCGTTCTTGGGGCGGGAGAGGGTCTGGTCTTCGCTCATCCAATGACTGCAGGTCAGAAGCGGCCGGGTGGTGGGTCGAGCGGCTGTGACGAGCAGGCCGTGCCTCCCTTGGGGGCAAGATCCCTGCGATGCCCCCGAGACGCCGGGAAAGGGTGCACGGCAGGAAATCAGCGATTGGTCCGCCTCAGGTCCTGTCTGAACGCGACAGCGCTGGCGGCACTCTTCTTGGCCGCGTGGTAGGCCGCATGGTTGCGGAGAATACCCTGCCAAGGGCTGCCGGCGCCCAGCAGCCACGCTCTGATCGAGCATCATGGGCTACTCTGATCACCGCAATGAGCGTCCTATGTGGAGCTTAGTTATCCTTCGCAAGCTCGTGCGCATAACGCCGAGTATGAATTGCGTTCCCTGTATTCAAATGTGCCATATCTGTCGGTGCGAAAATGGTCGGCGCCAGGATCGCCGGCCTGGGCGCAGCCCGCCGGGCCCGCTCACTGGCCTGGAGCCATCGTCTAATCGCGGGCTTTGCGCCTCATGGGCTAATCGCATGGGCCCGATCCTGCAATGAGACAGGCCTCACCATTTCGCCTCAATCGGTGCCAGGATGTCGCCATGACGGTGGATGACCCGCCACTGCCCGTCTTCCCACCGGTAGATCTGCGTTGCGCGCAGCGTCATGCCCTTATCGTCACCTGCACCGGTCTGCGCGTAGTGCTCGAGTTCGACGGTGAACGCGAGATTCCCGTCCAGCACTGTCGCCACGTTCTCGGCGCGCCAGCTATCGAAGTGCTGTGTCTTCGATGCTGCCGTGAGCAGGTCGCGGACGGCATCGAAGCCGGCCTGATAGCCGCCGATCGCGGCCATGATCGTCACGTCGCCGGCGTGCGACCACAACTCGAGGAACGGCTCGGGATGGCCTTGGCTCTGCTTGGTGATAGCGGCGTGGCAGCGATCCACGAATCCTCTGAGCTCCTGCATCGTCGGTGATTTCTGTACCGGCATAGTGATGCCTCCTTCGGTCGCTGGCGAAGGCAAAGCAGATAACGGCGATCCCGAGGAACTGCCTGCCAGATCTCTGAGCGGCGAGGACCGTCTTGCCCGGGCCGCGGGGTCGGCGTCGGGGCCCGGGTGATGGGCTTACAGTCCCCGCTTGCCCAGCCAGGCAAGGCACTCATCGGCGACGGTGCGCCACCCTGAGTCGATGGTCAGCGAGTGGCCCCGGTCGGGGAACTCAGCCAGCTCGGTGATCGCATCGGAGTGCCGGTACTGCTTGAGCGTCGCCTTGGTGATCGCCTCCGGCACGGTGTGGTCGCGGCCGCCCATGGCCAGCAGCAGCGGGCCGCGCTTCTGGTTGCGGGTGTTGACCTTGGCCGGGGAATGCAGCTCGAAGTTGGCCGAGGCGGCCTCGAACAGCGGCCGCCCGGGGGCGGGGATGACCCACCGCTGGTACAGGTCGTTGGACTCTTCTTCGCTGATGGCGTTGCCGAAGCTGTAGTGGAACTGTGCCGGGGTGAGCGAGACCGCTTTGTGCTTGTTGGCCGGGTTGCGGAATACCGGCAGGGTGGAGTGCAGTGAGGACAGCGGCAGCGGCAGTACACCCTTGATCTGGGCGGCGTCGATGGCCACAGCGCCAGCGCCGTAATCCTCGCCCAGGAGCTTCTCGGCGATCATGCCGCCGAACGAGTGGCCGATCAGCACGGGCTGGGCGGTGAGCTGTTCGATGATCTGGGCGTAGTGGCGGGTGACTTCGTCGATGCCATGGTCGGCCAGCGCGCCGGGGTTGGCGCGGGCTGCTTCAACAGTGTCGGGTTCGCCGGGCCAGCCGGGTGCGATCGGCTCGTAGCCGGCCTCACGGAACAGTTCGGCCCAGGGCGCCCACGAGCCGGCGTGCAGCCACAGGCCGTGGATGAACACGACGGGGGTCTTGTCGGTGGTCATGACGATGAATCCTCTCGTTGCGCCCGATGAGATTGCTCCCGCGATGACGCCCGCCTCAGCGGGTCGCCCAGGCCGCCTGGACGATCACGCGGGCGACCGCGCCGGGGTTGGAGATCAGCGACAGGTGGCCGGCGTTGATGTCGGTGATGCGGGCGTGGGCCCGGTGGGCCATGAAGGTCAGCAGCGCGGGCGGGATGACCTTGTCGGCGGTGCCGACCACGGCCCACGACGGGATGGTCTTCCAGGCTGGGGTGCCGGAGACGTCCGTGGCGGCGCTGGCCACCAGTGGCCGCTGGGTGGCGGCCAGAACCGCGGCCTGGGTGGTGCTCAGGCCGCTGGCGAAGCAGCCGGGAAACTTGCCGGGCTGGAGGTACAGGTCGGCGTCGCCCTTAGGCGCGCCGGGGAAGGGCACCGGGTTGAAGACCTGGGCCGGGTTGCCGCCGATACACGAGCCCGCGCCCTGCGGCCGGGCCAGCAGCGCGCCGATCGACTCTCCCCTGGCCGGGATGAAGGCGTCCACGTAGACCAGCGCCTTGACCTGGGGGTCGCCGGCCGCGGCGTCGGTGATGACCGCACCGCCGTAGGAGTGGCCGGCCAGCACCACCGGCCTGCCGGCCAGCGCCGCGTTCCCGGTCAGGAAGTCGTGCAGGTACGCGGCGTCCGGGGCCAGGCCGCGCAGCGGGTTGGGCGGCGCGTACACGGTGAACCCCTCGCGGGTCAGGATCTTGATCACCCCGTCCCAGCTCGATGCGTCAGCCCACGCGCCGTGCTCCAGGACAATGACCGGTTTGGCCGCCCCGGCCCAGTCCATGCCGCGCGCGCCGGCGGCGCGGGCCGGGCTGCCCGCGAAGGCGGCGGCCATCAGGCCGGCCAGGGCCAGGATGGCGGCGGCGATGGCCAGGCGCAGCCGGGCCGGGTGCGCGGTGGTGTCGGCGCTCATCGCATGCGTCCTTTCATGGCGTGGTTCACGGTGCAGTGATGCTGGGCAGCATGGCTGTCCGGCGCGGCGGGGCGCTTGCGTCATACGGCTGCATCCGGGGCGGGTCATCTGGCAGGCGTCACCGCAGGAACTGCAGGAGGATCCTGGTGAGCTCGGCGGGGTGTTCCTCATAGATCCAGTGGCCGGAGTCCGGGATGACCACGCCGGTCACATTGGTGGCGTAGTGGCGGACGTTGGCTGCCTCGGAACTGCCCAGGCTGGCTGAGGCGCCGATGGCCAGGACCGGCATGCTCAGCTTGGTCTTCTCGTACATCGCGTCGTTCTTGATGTCCTGGGGCAGCGTGGCGAACCACTCGATGCTGGCGCGCAGGTGCCCGGGCTGGGCGAGGAAGTGGGCGTACACTGACATGTCGCACGCGGTGACGGCCCCTTTCACCACCTCGATAGCAGGGATGAAGTCCGTCACCCACAGCTTTTCCCGCCCCGCGATGAGGTGCTCGGGCAGGCCGTTGGCTTCGTCGAACAGGCCGAACCACCACAGCCCGGGGCCGTGCGCGGTGAGAGCGGGATAGGTATAGATACCCGGATCAGGGATGGGCGCCTCGCTCAGCACAAGCTTGACGACGTCGTGCGGATGGGCGGCGGCGTAGGAGTAGGCGACCATCGTGCCGATGTCGTGGCCGACAATCCTGATGTGGTGGCTCAGGCCGAGCTTGACCATGAGGCGGTAGATGTCCGCGGCCATGGCCTTCTTGGTGTAGTCGGCGGCGGGAGCGGGCGCATCGCTGAGCCCAGCGCCAGGAAGGTCCGGGGCCACGACTGTGTAGTGCCGGGCCAGTGCGGGCAGGATGCCGTCCCAGGAGTACCAGGTCTGCGGGTACCCATGCAGCAGGAGCAGCGTAGGTCCGTGCCCGCCGCGCACGTAGTTGATCCCGATGCCACCGACCTGGGCCTTGCGCTCGGTGAATCCGCGGGGCGGGACCGGGTTGAGGGAGCAGGCTGGCTGCGCGGCTGCCGGTGCCGGGTTGGCCTGAGCGGATCCGACCGGCACCGCGATCCCGATCGCAACCGCTGTCGCCAGCGGCAGGAGGATCTTGGGCCGGAAGGATGCATGGATGTGCTTCACTGCGCGCTCCAGACTGAGTGAGAACCGTGTGCTCTGCGAGCGGCGTGACTAGATCGTGTGTCAGCGCCCGCCCGTCGGCGCGGCTGCTGACCAGGCTGCAGTCCAGGTCAGTGATCGCCCCGGCAATGGCCCCATCGGGGTCAGCCGGGTAACTGGCACGCTAGTAAACGGCCCGCGCACCCGGCTTGAGTCAAATGACTGAGTCTTTGCCTTCGGCTGCCTCGCGCTCAGGTGCAGGGCACCGTCGCGCCTGCAGCGCGCCTTTCCCAAGATCGATGTCTGCCGCGCTCAGCGGCGCCTCCACCTCAATTCGGCTGACAGTCAACTGACTCAAGCGGAGCCCCACGGGCCCGCACAGGATGGAGAGGGCCAGGGGAACTGGCCAGCAGGGTCCCGGGTGGCTCACCGAGGTGAGAGCAGCGAACAAGAAAGAAGAGAGCATGTCCACGACCCACTCCTGGACGTCGATGCCGGTGGCCGGGCTGGTGCCGGCTGAGCAAGCCGGTGACCCCGCCGACCTCGTGGTGCGCAACGGCCGCATCTACACCGGTGATCCCCGCCGCCCGTACGCAGGCGCGCTGGCGATCCGCGACGGCCGGGTGCTGGCCGTCGGCGACGATCACGGTATGGCCCGGCATGTCACCGGGGCCACCCGCGTGGTGGACGCGATGGGCCGGCGGGTCATCCCGGGTCTGATTGACGCGCACATTCACGTGATCAGGACGGGGCTGCACTATCTGCTGGAGCTGCGCTGGGACGGCGTGCGGTCGCTGCGCCAGGCGCTGGCGATGCTCGGCGACCAGGCGGACCGCACCCCACCGGGCCAGTGGGTGCGGGTGGTCGGGGGGTGGAGCAAAGAGCAGTTCGCTGAGCAGCGGCTGCCCACGATCAGCGAGCTGAACGCCGCCGCGCCAGATACCCCGGTCATGATCACCCACCTGTACCAGGCGGTCCTGCTGAACCGCGCCGCGTTGCGGGTGGCTGGATACACCCGCGACACCCCGGCGGTGCCCGGCGGGCACATCGTCCGCGGTTATGACGGGGAGCCGACCGGGGTGCTGCTGGCGGCGCCCGCAGCGAACCTGCTGTATACCGCGATCGGGAAGGCGCCGGCGCTCAGCGGAGACGGCCAGTTGGAGTCGACCCGGCACTTCCTGCACGAGCTGAACCGGTTCGGGCTCACGTCCGTGATCGACGCGGCCGGCGGGTTCCAGTCCTTCCCCGAGCACTACGCGGCGGTCACGGCGCTGGCTGACCGCGGAGCACTGCCGGTCCGGCTGGCCTACCATCTATTCCCCCAGGTCCCCGGCCAGGAACTCGACGACATCCGGCGCTGGATCGCGGCCGTGCGGCCGGGTGATGGCGACGACTGGCTGCGGCTCAACGGCGCCGGTGAGGGCCTGGCCTGGTCGGCGATCGACTTCGAGAACTTCGCGGAACCGCGCCCCGAGCTCCCCGAGCGGGCCGCCGCGGATCTGGAGGCTGCGGTCCGGCTGCTGGCCGAGCATGGCTGGCCCTTCCGGCTGCACGCCACCTACGACGAGACCATCCGCATGGACCTGGATGTGTTCGAAAGGATCGGTGCGTTCCCCGGCGGCGTACGGTGGATCCTCGACCACGCCGAGACCATCACACCGGAAAGCATCGACCGGGTCGCCGCGCTGGGGGGCGCCATCTCCGTCCAGCACCGGATGGCCTACCAGGGCCGTGCCTTCATCGAGCGCTACGGGCCCGAGCGTGCCGCCCAGGCCCCGCCCGTCAAGGGCATGCTGGCCCGCGGTCTGACGGTAGCGGCCGGCACCGACGCGCCCCGGGTGTCCACCTACAACCCGTGGGCTGCGCTGGAATGGCTGGTCCGCGGGCGGACGGTCGGCGGCCTGCAGCTGTATGGCCCGGACAACCTGCTGGACCGGGAAACCGCGCTGCGGCTGTACACCAGAGCCGGCGCGGAACTCACCGGGGAAGCCGGCCGCAAGGGCATCCTCGCCGAAGGCTACCTCGCTGACCTAGCCATACTCTCCGCCGACTACTTCACGGTCCCGGCCGGGCACATCTCCCGCATCGAGTCGGTGCTCACTGTCACCGGAGGAAAGATCGTCTACGCCGCAGCCGAATACGAGGGCCTGGCCGCGCCCCTGCCGCCGGCCGAGCCGGCCTGGTCGCCGGTCGCACGTTACGGCGGCTACCAGCAGGCCGCGCCGGCCGGAGCCATCCAGGCCCGTGCGCTAGCCGAAGCCGCCTGCGACTCGCTGGAGCAGTACGGGTGGGATATGGCCCGCTCCGGACCGCAGACCCCAGGGCTCCGCAACCTGTACCGCACCTGCCCAGACTGAATGGCCGCGCGGGATCTTCAATCAGAACGCCGCGCCGGCGTCAGCCAGTGCGTGACGCCTGGGGAATGATCCGGGTCGGTCATTGCCCGGATCGCGGCGTACCGCTCCTGGTCGCGGCCGGTGACGCGCTCATGCTGCCGGAGGTGTTCGGACCATGAGGCGACGACGAACTGCTCGAGGATCCGTCCCGGCGTCGCGCTGTCCTGCCACACTCGCCAGGAACTGGCTCCGGTGCGGCGCCTGCTGAACCGCGCGTCCCGCAGCGCGGCCAGCAGGTCGGCATCGCGACCGGGCGCTGCGTGGTACTCGACGCTCACCATGACCGGCCCGTCTGGCGTGCCGTCCCCGGCCAGGGGTGGCTGCGGCCAGTCAACGGCGGGCACGAGCTCGTCCGGGAGGATCGGCTGGAACCGGTAACGCAGCCCGGCAAGCGGCCCGAGCGCCAGCCCCGCAGCCGCCGCCAGCAACACCGGCGAGAGCCCGGCGTGCTGCGCGGCGATGCCCATGACGGCGCTCCCGACGGCGTTGCCGCCCTGGAAGACGACCAGGTAGAACGACATGCCGCGGGCCTTGACCCACTGCGGGAGCGACAGCTGGTACAGCGAGTTCAGGGTCGACAGGGCCAGGATCCAGGCCAGACCACCGCCCGCGAGTGCCACCGCAGTTACAGCGGTGACGTGGACGTAGCCCAGGACAAGCGCCACGCAGGCGAGCCCGAGCGAGCCCGCTGTCAGCTGTACACCGGGGGTGAGCCGCGCACGCAGCGGCGGCAGCACAGCGGCCCCCGCGACCGCGCCCACCCCCACGCAGCCCAGCAGCAGCCCATACCCGCCGGAACCGAGGTGCAGCTGCGAGTGAGCGGCTAGCGGCAGCAACGCCCAGATCGAGCTGGCGAAGAAGACGAACAGCCCCGCTCGCAGCAAGATGACGCGCAGGGCCGGGCTGGCGGCGACGTACCGGCCGCCGGCCCGGATCGCCTCACCGGCGTGCTCGCGTGGCAGCGAGTGCCCGGGCGGGGTGCTGCGCCACCACGCGACGACCGCCAGCACCGCCAGGAAGGTCGCGGCGTTGATCAGGAACACCGTGCCCGCGCTGGTCGCCGCGAGCACCAGCCCGCCGATCGCCGGGCCCACCGCGCGAGCCAGGTTCTGGTTCACCGCACCGAGGGAGATCGCCTGAGGCCGCTCGGCTGGCGTGACAAGTTCGGGCTGTAGCGTCTGCCAGGTTGGCGAGGTCAGCGCCTGCCCGGTCCCGACGGCGAAGATCAGCGCCAGCAGCGGCCAGGCAGAGAGCAGCCCGGCAACCGCCAGCACGCCGAGCGCGGTCGCGGCGAGCAGCATCATCGTCTGCGTGACCAGCAGGAAACGCCGCCGGTCGACCAGGTCGCCGATCGTTCCGGCGAGCACGGCAAACAACACGATCGGCAGGCTCGCGGCGGTCTGAACCAAAGCGACGTAGGCCGCGGAACCGGTCAGCGTCAGCATCAGCCACTGCGCGCCCACGGTCTGCATCCAGCCGCCAACGTTGCTGACGAACTGCGCGGCCCACATCGACGCGAACAACCGGTGACGGAACGGCGCCCACGCCGGCCCTGCCGGTGTGCCGCCGTCTCCTCCTGAGATGGCCGCGGCCCTCAGGCGTCATCACCTCCAACCGGAAGCCAATCGCGCCGCCGTCCCCGGGACCGTCGCAGACGGCCCGCTGGCATTTGCGCCTGCCTACTGCTGCCAGGTCATGGTCTTACCTGCCGCCCCGCAGCCGCTTCGGTCACTCGACTCAACCGCCCACCATGGCCCCCGGGCACGCCCTCAGGGCAGCACGCCACCGCGGCCGCCTGGTGGCACGCCAGGCTCCGGCCTGTTACCGGCGGTGATCACGGCAGTGACGTCGCGGCGGCAGCCGCGGACCGCTGCCCTACGGTGTACAGGCATGACTGTGCCGGCAACTGCGCACTCCTGGGATGACTGCAGCTACGCCGACGGGGGCTCAGCACCCATCTCGAGGGCACTGGTGAGCTGATTGCGGGACGTGATCCCAAGCTTCGGGAAGAGCCGGTACAGGTGCGACCCAACCGTCCGGGGTGAGAGGTAGAGCTGCTGGCCAATTTCGCGGTTCGTCATTCCGGTAGCCGCCATCTGGGCTATCTGCAGCTCCTGAGTCGACAGGAGATCACGCGCAGCTGGGACTCGCCCGGGAATCTTCTCTCCAGACGCGCGCAACTCCTGACGCGCGCGTTCGCCCCACGGAGCGCATCCAAGTGCCTCGAAGACCTGTCCCGCAGCCCGCAGCGGCGCGCGCGACTCGCTGACGCGCCGGTGACGGCGAAGCCAGGCACCGTAGGCGAGTTGCAGCCGCGCACGATCGAACGGGCGATGCCTCAGATCGCTCCGCAACGCCAGCTCGTACAGCTGCTCGGCCTCATCGTCCGGGGCCAGAACGGCACGGGCGTACACCAGGCCGCCGTGTAGCGTCGGCGAGGGCGTGCGCTGCACCAGCGTTTCCAGCTCACCGAGGATCGGTTCCGCGACATGGCGCTGCCCGCTTTGCGCCGCCGCATCCGCAAGGTAGGTAATCGACATGAAGCGGGCCGCCTCGTGAAATGCCGGATCGTTGCGGTCAAAGACCCGGGTGAGATGCTCCAGCGCACTCTCAGGCCGCCCGGCGCCGAGCCAGGTCACGGCGCGCGCGAACGCGATCATGCACATGAGATCGTGCAGGCCTTTAGCTATCGCCGTCTTCTCGGCCTCGGCCACGAGCCGTTCCGCAGCCTCTGCCTCGCCCCGCAGACCACAAAGGGTGCCGTGCGCGATCATCGAGCCCGTCCGCCACCAGGGCTGCCCGACCTCCTCGCCGAGCCGGCCGGACTCGTCCACCAGCATCTCAGCCGAAGCCCAGCTGCCCTGGGCGATCGCAACCCACCCCCGCATCACCAGAACCTGTACGAGAGCACCCAATCGGCCGTGCGCGCGCAGCTGCGGCGTCGCGGCCCCCAAGAACCTGTTCGCGGCGTCGTGGTCGCCGATCGCGCGGGCCGCCATGCCCGCCAGGTAAGCCTGGTCAGCATTCAGCTTGCCGATCGATGCCTCGATCGCCGCCAGGCGCTCAGTCACCACCGAACCCCAGCGAACGGGTCCGGCCATCCCCAAGATCACAACGCGGCGCGGATGTGTCTCAGGCACCTGCAGCCGCTCGACCGCGGCCGCCACGCGATCACCGATCTGCTCGCTGAGGCCCGAACGCCAGCACCGGACCGCAGCACCGAAGAGGAGATGGAGCGCGAGCTCGCTGTGCCCGGCATCAGCGGCCACCTCAGCTGCGTCGGCAAGTGACTGCGTCTGGCCCAGATCGTCGGGGACAGCGTCCGCAAATGTGCTGCGCAGCCACGTCAATCGCGCGCGCTGCTCGCCGTCCGGATTCAGCTGCTCGGCCTCGCGCACCAGCTGCCGCAGCAGGTCCCAGTCGCTCGTCTCCAACGTTAGCTCGCCTGCCCTAAGCAGCCGCGAGCATCGCCGCGAGGAATCCGTGCTCAGCGCGGCCGAGCGCCTGGCAGCGGCTACAGCCAGGCCAATCGCACCGCGGCGGGCGAGCCGGGCCGACAGCAACTCGGCTTCGCGGGCTACAGACTCATCGGGCCCCACCGTGGAGGCAGCCATGTGCCACAGGCGCCGGTCTGGCTCGCCGGTGAGCACGGCCGCCAGTGCCGCGTGCGCCAGGCGCCGGTGCCCGGCGCCCGCGGACTGGTAAATCGCGGAGCGGACCAGCGGGTGGCGCAAGGTGATTGATCCACCGGCGATGCCTGCCAGGCCAGCTCTCTCCGCCGGGACCAAGGCGTCAAACCGGACCCTGGCCCCACACAGCAAGGACGCGGCGGCCAGCAACTCGGCAGCGGACGCGCGTTCGTCCGCAGCAGCCAGCAGCAACAGGTCGCGCGTTTGCGCTGGCAGCCCGGACACTTGCTGGGCGAAGGCGCGTTCGAGCCTGGAGGTTAGCGGTACTGTCCCCGGCGCAAGGCCGCCGGTCTGAGCGTCATCGAGCCGCAATGCATCCGGGAGTTCCAGCAATGCGAGCGGGTTGCCGGCGGCGATCTCCAGGACCCGGCGCCGCAGGCCCGGCGTGAGGTCCCCGGCTGATGCGTCCACCAGTTCGCTGGCAGCCGCGTCGTCCAGACCACCGAGGCGCAACTCCGGTAGCCCCGCGCCGTCGAGCGTGCCGGTGACGCCGTTCCGCGCCGCGAACAGCACCGCGATCGGCTCTGCTTCCACGCGGCGGGCGATGAACGCAAGAGCGGCAGCCGTCGGCGGGTCAAGCCATTGCGCCTCATCGACGGCCAGCAGCACAGGTCCGCGCTCAGCCGCATAGGACAGCAGGTTCAGCGCCGCAAGCGCGATCAGGAACGGGTCCGGGGCGGCGACATCAATTGTCCCGAACGCGCCGGCCAGCGCGTCACGCTGTGGCCCTGGCAGGCGATCCAGCCACGTCAGAGCGGGGCGGAGCAGCTGATGCAGCCCCGCGAACGCCAGGCCGGTCTCCGATTGCGCCCCAGCCGTGCGCAACACCCAGACACCGTTCGAGCTCGCAGCGGCCGAGGTCACTTCCAGCAGCGCGGTCTTCCCAATGCCAGGATCGCCGCGCAAGACCAGCACCCCGCCGCGTTCAGGGATCCGGGCGACGAGCTGATCGAGCATCGCAACCTCGGCCTCGCGGCCGAACAACGGCGAACCAGTCGATCCGGGCCGCTGTCGCTCAGGTCGCCCTGAAGTGCCCGGCTTAAGCTGCTCAATCGTCATCACAACCACTTCATAACGTGCCCGCTCCCGATCATCCTCCAGCCCGCCTGCCGGTGCATCCGCACCCCCGCCGGCGGCTCCCTGCCCAAGGCCGCCAGGCCCGGCACGCCGGGCCCTCGCTGACTCCCTCGGCCGGCTGGCACGGCGTGGCGCCGTCCGCTGAATTTCGGTCAGATGACGCAAGCGCGGGCAGGGGACCGCAGGCAAGTCTTGGCAAACACCGTCACGTCAGTGCAGGGGCAAGAGGAGAAGTCATGGCGAGCCCGGCGGAGCTGGAAACCAGTGCGCAGTACATGGCGATAGCGCGGAGGTGGTTCACCGAGGGCTGGACCGGAAATCTCGCGCTGGCCGACGGCATCTTCAGCGAGGACCTGCGGACCAACGGCGTCCATGTCGGCGTGGCCGGCCCGGCCGGCCGGATCCGCGAGCGGCTGACCGCGTTCCCTGACCTCAGCACGAGCATCGAGGACATGTTCGTCTCGGGCGGCAAGCTGGCCGTGACCCTCATCTGGCGCGGGACGCATCGCGCCCCCTATGGCGGCGTGGCCGCGACCGGCAAGCCGGTCGAGGTACGCGACACGGCGATCTGGCACTTCCAGGACGGCAAGGTCAGCGAAATCTGGACCCTGCAGGACCAGTTCGGGCTGCTGAAACAGATCGGTTACCTCCCCGACAGCGTGTACGCCGCCTGACTGGCCGGCGGTTCACCGGCGGAGGAGGCACCTGCTGGATCCCGGCCTGAAGGGGACCGGAACCGGAAGACCGGGCCCAGTCTCAGTCACCTGACGGAAGCCGCCGCCCGCCGCTGATGCCTACGGTGAGCGCATGACGGGCCTGATTACCCTCGCTGACCACGCCGGAGCCCGGCTCAGGCACGGCAAGCCGAAGGTCAACGGCGTGGAGATCCACTACGCGATCGGCGGCACCGGCGAACCGGTGTTCTTGCTGCATGGCGTGCCGAAGACCATGACCTACTGGCGCCACGTCGTGCCGCTGCTGACCCCGCACTACACCGTCGTAACGGTCGACAACCGGGGCTTCGGCGGCTCGCAGCGCCCCCCGGCCGGCTACGACACCGCCACGATGGCCGGAGACGTCGCCGAGCTGGCTGCCTACCTGGGCTTCGACCAGTTCCGCATCGCCGGCGAGGACTGGGGTGCGGCCATCGCCTACGCCGTCGCCGCCTTCCACCGTCCCCGGGTACAGCAACTGGTGTTCCAGGAGACCCTGCTGCCCGGACTGCCGGCCGGCGAACGCGACCCCTCGCTGGCCCCCGACGACGGCCGCACTGGCTGGCACTTCGGCTTCTTCGGCGTGCCCAACCTGCCCGAGCTGCTGCTGGCCGGGCGGGAACGGCCGTTCTGGACATACTTCGCCCGGCGCCAGATGTGGGATCCCAGCGCCCTGACTGAGGGCGACGTCGATGAGATGGTGGCTTCGGCCGAGCAGCCGGGCGGGACCAGGGCGATCCTGGAGATGTACCGTGCCCGCCAAGTCGACGCCGAGCAGAACCGCCCGC
>Ga0335073_10010922_pt1 | contig 12769 bp, 6 predicted proteins | sample Lox_Sample_22_FD_207093 | JGI IMG/M metagenome (GOLD analysis project Ga0335073, IMG submission 207093) | Soil microbial communities from Loxahatchee National Wildlife Refuge, Florida, United States - Lox_Sample_2.2 | ecosystem: Environmental > Terrestrial > Soil > Wetlands | place: USA: Florida...
GCCTTCGCGGGCGTCATCAAGAGCGGCGGCAAGACGCGGCGGGCCGCCAAGATGGTCATCCTGAACGCCGACCACCCGGACATCCTCGAGTTCATCCACTGCAAGGCCGACGAGGAGAAGAAGGCCTGGGCGCTCATCGAGGCCGGCTACGACTCGAGCTTCAACGGCGCGGCGTACTCCTCGGTGTTCTTCCAGAACTCGAACAACTCCGTGCGGGCGACCGACTCCTTCATGCAGGCGGTGGTCGACGACAAGGAGTGGCAGACGCGCGCCATCACCGACGACCGCGTGATGGACACCTACAAGGCGCGCGCGCTGTTCCGCGAGATCGCCGAGGCGGCGCACGCCTGCGGCGATCCGGGGATGCAGTTCGACACCACGGTGAACGACTGGCACACCTGCTCCGCCACCGCGCGCATCAACGCGTCGAACCCCTGCAGCGAGTACATGTTCCTCGACGACACGGCCTGCAACCTGGCGTCGCTGAACCTCATGACCTTCCGGACGCTCGACGGCGAGGTCGACGTCGAGGCCTTCGAGAAGGCCGTCGACGTGTTCATCCTGGCGCAGGAGATCATCGTCGACAACGCGCGCTACCCCACCGAGAAGATCGGCGACAACAGCCACAAGTTCCGGCCGCTCGGGCTCGGGTACGCGAACCTGGGCGCGCTGCTCATGTCGCGCGGGCTCGCCTACGACAGCGACGCGGGGCGCGCCTACGCGGCGGCCATCACGGCGCTCATGTGCGGCGAGGCCTACGCCATGAGCGCGCGCATCGCCGAGCAGGTGGGGCCGTTCGAGGGCTATCCGGTGAACCGGGAGCCGATGCTGCGCGTCATCGCGAAGCACGGCGGCTACGCCGAGCGCATCCCGGACGAAGTGTGTCCGCCGGACCTGCTGCAGGCGGCGCGGCAGGCGTGGCGCAACGCGCTCTCGCTCGGCAAGGCCCACGGCTACCGGAACTCGCAGGTCACCGTGCTCGCCCCCACCGGCACCATCGGCTTCATGATGGACTGCGACACCACCGGCATCGAGCCGGACATCGCGCTCATCAAGTACAAGAAGCTCGTGGGCGGCGGCATGCTCAAGATCGTCAACGGCACGGTGCCGGGGGCGCTGGAGCGGCTGGGCTACGGCCAGGAGGCCATCGGCCGCATCCTCGCGTACCTGGACGAGCACGAGACCATCGAGGGCGCGCCGGATCTCAAGGCCGAGCACCTCTCGGTCTTCGACTGCGCCTTCAAGCCGGCCTCGGGCAGCCGCAGCATCCACTACATGGGCCACATCAAGATGATGGGCGCGGTGCAGCCGTTCCTGTCGGGCGCCATCTCGAAGACCGTGAACCTGCCGCAGCAGGCCACGGTCGAGGACATCGAGAGCGCGTACCTCGAGTCCTGGAAGATGGGGCTCAAGGCGGTGGCCGTCTACCGCGACGGCTGCAAGCGCAGCCAGCCGCTCAACACGAGCAAGACCCAGCCGGTGGTGACGGGCGAAGCGCGCCCGCTGCGCCGCCGGCTCCCCGAGGAGCGCCGGGCCATCACCCACAAGTTCTCGATCGGCGGCCACGAGGGCTATCTCACGGTCGGCATGTACGAGGACGGCAGCCCGGGTGAGCTGTTCTGCGTGATGGCGAAGGAGGGCTCGGTGGTGTCGGGCCTCATGGACAGCTTCGCCACGGCCATCTCGCTCTCCTTGCAGTACGGCGTGCCGCTCAAGGTGCTGGTCGACAAGTTCAGCCACACGCGCTTCGAGCCGTCCGGCTTCACCGGCAACCCCCAGATCCCCATCGCGAAGTCCATCGTCGACTACGTCTTCCGCTGGCTGTCCCTCAAGTTCCTGCCGCAGCAGCAGGAGATCACCGAGGAGGGCGGGGACGGCGGCGAGCTGAAGGAGGCGGTCCGCAAGGCGTTGCCCGCCCCGGCGCCGGAGAGCCCGTCGGTTCGCACGGCGGCCTCGGGGAACTTCGCCATCCAGACCGAGAGCGACGCGCCGCCCTGCCACACGTGCGGCAGCATCATGGTGCGCAGCGGCGCCTGCTACAAGTGCGCCAACTGCGGCTCCACCTCCGGTTGCTCCTGAGAGGGGCGTGGCTACTTTCTGAGTTGACCGGCCGTCGAGAAGAGAACGGATAGACCACCTGCAGAGGTGGCGACGACGAAAGTCGAACCGCTCTCGAACGGAAGGGTAGGCCCTGTCGGTATTCTGGATCGCATCTGGAATACGCGACGAGCCGAGCTTCCATCGACGGCCCGGCCGTTCGGCGGTTAGAATGCGCCGGACGTGCCGCCCTTCCAGAGACATTTGTTCGTTTGCACCAACGTGCGACCGCCCGGGCATCCCAAGGGCTGCTGCTCCGAGAAGGGGTCCGAAGCGGTCCGGGACGCGTTGAAGGCGGCCATCAAGCAGCGGGGGCTCGAGGGGACGTGCCGGGCCAACGCGGCAGGCTGCCTGGACGCCTGCGAGCATGGCGTCTCGATCGTCGTGTATCCCGACGACGTGTGGTATGGCCATGTCACGCTGGCCGATGTGCCCGAGATCGTGGACGAACACCTGGTCCACGGCCGGCCCGTCGCGCGCCTCCAGATCAAGTTCTGAACAGGCGGCCTCGAATGGAGCCCTGGCCGTCCAGCCGCGAGGTGGAGCGGCCGTCCCCCACTCCATGTCAATTCGTTTGACATAGAATTCACATGTAATTTCAGCGCGTTCGTCTTCCGACGCCTTGGCCTCCCGCTTGCTTTGCTAACCAGCAACCGGAGGCCGACCATGAACGCCGACTCTCGCTGGATCGCCATCACCCTCGCTTCTCTCTCCCTCGGGCTCTTCGAGGCCTGCGGCGGGCTCGCTCCCACGAGCGCCGAGCCGCTCTCCGATGCCGAGCAGGAGGCGCTCCAGGTCTGCGAGAGCGGGGCGACGACGTACGGTATCGACATCTCGAACAACAACGGCGCGAACTTCGACCTGGCGGCCTCCAAGGCCAACGGCGTCCGCTTCGTCTACCTGAAGGCGAGCCAGGGCGACTACTTCACCGACGACACCTACGACGGCTACCGGAAGAAGGCTGCCGACCTCGGCCTCATTCACGGCGCCTATCACTTCTTCGACCCATCCAGTGACCCGAACAAGGCCGCCGATCTGTTCCTCAAGATCATCGGCTCGGCGCCGAAGGGAGATCTTCCGCCGGCCCTGGACTGGGAGATCACGAGCGGCGTCGACTGGAGCACGGCCTTCGCCCGCGCCAAGATCTTCCTGGACCGCGTGGAGCAGGCCACGGGCCGCACGCCGCTCATCTACACCTACCCCGACTTCTTCGGCACCCGCGTGCCGGACGAGTTCGCGAAGTACCCGCTTTGGATCTCGAACCCCGGCAACACCTGCCCGCAGATGCCGGACGGCCCGTGGGACCACTTCACCATCTTCCAGTACAACACCTCCGGCCTCGATCACGATCATTACATCGGCGATCTGAAGTCGCTGCAGGGGTTCGCCGACGAGTCGGGTTCCTCCGGCTCTTCGGGCTCGAGCGGGGGCAGCACCGGCCCCTCCGAGCCGCCGGCCTTCACGCAGGTCTGCAACAATGCGGGCGTCGGCGACGAAGGCGTGCTCTCCGCCTGCGACGAGAGCGCCATCCGCGCCATCGCGCCGAGTTCGGCCAAGGACATGCTCGACCGCGCCTTCAACTGGGTCGGCCGGGTCTGGTACTCGCAGGACAGCTACACCGACGGCTACCGGCAGGACTGCTCGGGCTTCGTCTCGTACGTGTGGCAGCTCGGCACGAGCGACACCACGTACTCGCTGGCCGGCGGCCCCTGGAACAACGATCTGTCCGTGCGCATCAACTGGGGCCAGCTCACCCCGGGCGACGCAATCAACTTTCCCGGTGACTGGCAGGCGGGCACGGGCCACGTCGAGCTGTGGGGCGGCTGGCTGAACCGGGACCACACCGAGTACTGCGCGATCGAGGAGTTCGACTACGGCTATACCGCGGCCATCCGGCCCCACAGCATCTACGAATACTGGGACGAGGCGGGCGCCTACGCCGACGTCGACAAGATCTTCCTCCCCATCCGCAAGAAGGGCTACGTCCCGTCGACCACCACCTGCGAGACTCTCGCCAGCCCGATCGACCAGGTCGAGAGCAACGGCGGTCTGACCGCGGTCACCTGGGCGGACGGGCACATCGAGGTCTTCGCTCGCACCGACTCCGGCCGCGCGACGCACGTGTGGACGGACGGCGCGACCGACAAGTGGCACGCGGCGGAGGACCTGACGGGCTCGGCCGCGGCTTGCGGCGTGGCCTCGGTCGTCAGCTTCGCCGGCTACGAGCACGCCGAGGTCTTCGATTCGGCCGGCCACGACGGCGACACGAAGTCGTCGTTCTACGACAAGGGCTGGAAGGACCTCTCGAGCTTCGGCGGTGAGAACCTCGAGCAGGTGTCCACGCTGCGCTGGAACGACGAGAAGAGCGGCGGCTGGAACGACGGCCGGACCGAGGTGTTCGGTCTCGCGGCCGGCGACCACCACATCTACCACAAGTACTACGATCCGGAGACCAAGCGCTGGTCGAGCTGGGACAGCCTCGGCGGCGACCTTGCCACCGGCGCGAGTCCCATCCTGAACCGCTCCGGCGACGCGCTGCTCTTCGCGACGGACGCCAAGGGCGAGGCCTTCTACGACGAGAGCGACCGGTCGACGGGCGAGGGCTGGAAGGGCTGGAAGTCGCTCGGCGGCACGCTGGGATCGCGGCCGGTCGCGGTGCGCGACCCGGGCGGCACGGTGCGGATCTTCGCACGGGGCCAGGACGGCAAGCTCTACGGCGCCCACTCCACCGACAGCGGATTCTCGAAGTTCGAGGTCATCGACGACACCTTCGCCTTCGCGGGCGAGCCTTCGGCCGCCGTCGACGACGGCAAGGTCGAGGTGTTCGTGCGCGGCCTCTCTGATAAGGTGAGCTACGCCACGATGGATCCGAAGACGGACAAGTTCGGCCGCTTCGTGAGGCTCTCGGAGGACGACTTCGCCTCCGACCCCTTCGCCTGGCAGCGGCCCGATGGCCGGGTCGAGGTCTTCGCGGTGACGACCAACGGCCACCTCGGCGCCGCTTACCACTCGAAGACGGGCTGGAAGGCCTTCGAGCGCATCGCCACCGGCATCGACCCCTGCCCGGCGCCCCAGGTCGAGCCCGAGTGCCCGAACGGCAACGGCCTGTACTGCGGCGGCCACGGCGTGAAGGGCACGACCGGGACGCTCTACTCCTGCGACGGCGGCAAGGTGACGGAGCTCGAGGCTTGCTCGGACGGCTGCCAGGACAACGGCAGCGGCGGCAAGGACGCCTGCAAGAGCTCGGGCAGCGGCAGCTGCGGCAGCAACGCCGATTGCGCGAGCGACGAGGTCTGCGAGCAACCGGCTCTCATCTGCGCCGGCGAGACCGGCGCCAGCCTCTGCACCACCGAGGCGGCCGTGCTGGTGGGCCAGAGCTGCACGAGCAACAGCGACTGCAACCCCGCGACCGGAGGCACCATGGTATGCGGCGCCTGCCCGTCGGGCTGCCAGGCCGCCGGCGTGAGCTGCTGCGTGTTCGGAGGCTAGACGGTAAAAGCGGCGCGCGGGCGCTCTGGTAGGCCCGCGCGCCGTCATTCGATCCCCGCGAACCTCTCACCCAGAATGGAAAATGCCATGCGCAAGCTCTTCCTGCTCCCCCTCCTGCTGGCGGCCGCGTGCCAGGGGAACGTGACCGAGAACAAGCCGGACGGCGGCGATGCCGGCGTCGACGCAGGGCCGGCCGATTCGGGAGTGCCGAACCACGTCCCCCTGGCGGATGGCGGTGTCTGCAGCCCCGCCTGCACCGCGCCGACGCCGTACTGCGCGACGAACGGGACCTGCGTGCAGTGCGCGTCCGACACGGATTGCGTGGGGCAGGGCGAGCCGCACTGCGATACGCTCGCGGATCAGTACTTCGGGACGTGCGTCGAGTGCGTGCCGGGCGTCGCGGGCGAGTGCGGCACGGGCGAGGCGTGCGCGCCGGGGCAGGACAACTGCGTCGCCGGCGGTTGCAGCTCGAACCCCTCGGCGTGCTCGGCGAACGGCCAGAATCAGGTTTGTGATCCCGCGAGCGGCGCTTGCGTGGATTGCCTCAGCAACAGCGACTGCAGTGCCGGCGGGGGCGGGGCGATCTGCGACACCGTCTCCGACAGCTGCGTCGATTGCCTGAAACCCTCCGACTGCCCGGCCAGCCAGCCCGGCTGCTCGCAGGGTACGTGCGGCCAGTGCAACCTCTCGAGCGACTGTCCGAGCGGCATGACGTGCCTGAACCAGACCTGCAGCTGCACGACCAACGCGAGCTGTCCGTCGGCGACGCCGATCTGCATTCCAGACGGCGGCGGAGCGCAGTTCGGCGGCCCGGGGCAGCCGGTGTGCGGCTGCTCACAGAAGAGCGACTGCGCCTCGGCGGGCAGCGGCTATGTGTGCGATCCCAACCAGGGACAGGACGGCCTCTGCGTGCCGCCGTGCACTTCCGACAACGACTGTCTCGCCAATCCGGATACGGGGACCGGCGTGTGCGACACGTCGACCGGCCTCTGCGTCGAGTGCGCCACGGCTAGCGACTGCACCGATCCCGACAGTCCCTTCTGCGTCGGCGGCTCCTGCGGCGAGTGCGGGGTCGATGGCGACTGTGCGGCGCTGGATGCCGGCACGCCGTTCTGTGTCTCCCCGCAGGGGCAGGGCACGCTCTGCGGCGAGTGTCGCACCGCGGCCGATTGTCCGGCCGACAACCCTGGCTGCGACAGTTCGAGTTACACGTGTGGGAGCTGCACCTACAACTCGGACTGCCCCGCCAGCGCACCCGTCTGCGACGCTGACGCAGGTCTGACGTGCGACTGACGCCGGAGCGGCCCGCCCAGGCTTTCCATGCTAGAATCGCCCATGCGGAGGTTCTCGATGCGCATCCGCCGGAGCCCCTGGTTTTTCCTCGCCGCGTCTTGCCTGCTGGCCGGCTGCAGCGGCGCCACGGCGGGGCATGGGGGCGCCAGCAACGGCGGCGCCTCTTGCGATCCCGGTTGTGGGGCCGATCAGGTTTGCCTCTCTGGCAGCTGCTACTCCACCACCTGCGTCGGCATGATCTGCGGCGCGAACCAGGTCTGCGTCGACGACCAGTGCGAGAGCTCCGCCTGCGTCGGCGTGACGTGCCCGAGCGGCACGCTGTGCGATGCGCAGGGGCAGTGCCCCTCGACGAGCTGCAACGGCGTGCCGTGCGGCCCGGGCGAGGTCTGCGATCAGGATGTCTGCACCCAGGCCACCTGCGTCGGCGTCGTTTGCCCGGCCGGCCAGGCGTGCGCCGACGGCAGCTGCTACCCCACGGCGTGCAACGGCGAGTCGTGCGTCGCCGGCGACGTCTGCGATCAGGGGACCTGCACGTCCACGGTGTGCGTCGGGGTCGTCTGCGGCTCTGGTCAGCTCTGCGCCGCCGGCAGCTGTTATCCCACGAGCTGCGACGGCGGCGCCTGCCTCGCCCAGGAGGTCTGCGACCAGGGTGCCTGCACCTTTGCGGGCTGCGTGGGCGTCCAGCCGCCCGCCGGGCAGCAGTGCGCCTACGGCGTCGACTACCCGACGGCCTGCGACGGCGGGGTCGAGTGCTCGCCGGGAGAGGTGTGCTACGAGGGCGCCTGCACCGAGCTCGCGTGCGCCGGGATAGAATGTCCCGTGGGCTCCGCGTGCGTCAACGGGAGCTGTCCTTCCACGAGTTGCGACTCGCAGACCTGTGCCGCGGGCGAGGTGTGTGTCGACGACGGCTGCCAGCCCGTCGCGTGCCTCAACGGCGGCGGCTGCCCGTCCGGGACGCTGTGCACGGGCTCGGGCTGCGAGCCGACGACCTGCCCGAACGGCGTCCAGTGCGTGGCGGGTGACGTGTGCGACGTGGCCACGAATACCTGCGTCGACGCCGCCTGCTACGGCGTGAAGTGCCAGTCCGGACAGATCTGCGTCGAGGGGGCGTGCGTTCCTCAGGACTGCGGGAGCTCCTACAACTGCGGCGGCGGTTCGGTGTGCTTCGAGGACACCTGCCTGCCCGTCTGCGGGGGGACGGTCTGCAGCGCCGGATCGACCTGCAGCCCCGCCGGCTGTCCGGCGGCGGGCGGACTCAACCCCACGGGCAGCGGCAGCGCCGGGCTACTCGGCATCAGCCGCCTCATCGCGCTCGACCAGGTGGAGAACAACGGCACGCTCTCGGCCGTCGACTGGCCCACCGACGGCCACGTGGAGGTATTCGCGCGCGAGCTCTCCGGGAGCGCTCACCACGCGTGGACGAACGGCAACTCAGACAACTGGCACCCGCCCGAGTCCTTCTCGGGCACGGCGGAGTGCGGGGTCGCGTCCGTGATCAGCCTCGTGGCCGCCCCCGAGGCGCAGCTCTTCGCGCCCGGTAAGTCGGAGACGCAGATGGGCTACTTCGACAACGGCTGGCACGGCCTGTCCTCGTTCGGCGGCGGGCTGGTCACCCAGCTGTCCACCTTGCGCTGGAACGACGATCACAGCGGGCCATGGATGGACGGCCGGCCCGAGGTCTTTGGTCTGGGCAAGCAGGGGGGCATCTGGCACCGGTACTACGACCCCACCACCCGGCGCTGGTCGACGTCGCCGAACCAGGGCTGGCTGGAGATCGACGCCGCGGGCCACGCCCCCTTTGCGACCGGCGCCGCGCCGATCCTGACCAAGGACGGCCGGGCCCAGATCTTCGTCACCGACCACGACGGTCAGGCCTGGTACGATACCAGTTTGCAGGCGAACGGCGGCGGGTGGCTGGGGTGGGAGCCGATGGGCGGACGCTTCTCGTCGCGCCCTACCGCGGTGCGCGAGCCGGCCACCGGAGTGCTGCACGTCTTCGCGCGAGGCATGGACGGACAGCTCTACGGTACGCGCTCGACGGCCTCGGGCTTCGCCCGTTTCGAGGTGATCAACGAGGGCTTCCAGATCCAGGGCGAGCCGGCGGCGGCCGTCGACGACCAGAAGCTGCCCGACGGGACCTCCGATTCGCGCGTCGAGGTGTTCGTGCGCGGCCTCTCGGGGCGGATCAGCTACGCGGTGATGAACCCCGCGACGCGGCGGTTCGGGACGTTCTCCCACTGGTCGGACGATTCGATGGCTTCCGAGCCGTTCGCCTGGAAGCGCGAGCACGGGCAGGTCGAGGTGTTCGCGATCAACTCGGGGCACGAGCTCGTCGCGAGCCGGCACGAGAACGATGGCCCTGCGGCGTGGACGAGCTGGGAGTCCGTGGCCTCGGGCGTCGACGTCTGTCCGCCCCCGACCGTGGGCTGCCCCAGCGGGAACGGCCTGTACTGCGGCGGCCACGGCATCCCTGGCACAGCGAGCGCGCTGTACTCCTGCAAGGACGGCGCGCTCACGAAGGTCGAGAGCTGCGCGCAGGGCTGCGAGTCGGTCGGCTCGGGTGGCTCGGACACGTGCAAGACGGGCGGCGGCACGACCGGCGGCTCGGGCGGGGCGTGCAGCTCGTTCACGGACTGCGCTCTCGTCTATGGTGCGACGGCCAACTGCGTCGAGCCCTCGACCTGCTACCCCAACCTCCAGAACCAGTGCACCGCCTCGCCGGTCCTCGGCCAGCTCTGCAACTCGACGACCCTGTTGTGCGATCCCTCGAGCCCGGGCGCCTGGTTCTGCAAGCCGTGCCCGGGCGGGGGCGACAGCTACTGCGCACCCGACGGCGGCTGACCGGGGCTACGGCTCGTCGCTGTCGCTCGCCTCGAGGATCCAGATCCGAACGGGCTTGAGCGTCGCGGTGGGCGGGCCCTGGAGGCGCTCCTTGCGGCAGGTGATCGAGCCGCTCACGTCGCCCGAGCGGCACACGTCGGACCAGTCGTCCGATTGCCCCGCGCCGACCACCTGGGCCAGCACCGCGATCTCGAGGCCGTGGGTGAGACGCGGATCGAGGTGGTCGAGGTCGAGCACCGCCTCGCGACCGGTGTCCTCGCTCTGCTCGCCGTAGACCGGCCCGATGGCGCGGTAGTCATTGTTGTAGGGGGCGCCGTACGGCCAGCCGCTGTACGGGCGACCGGGACCGATCATGCCGCCGCGCATCCCGCGGCCGAGGGGGGTGCCCACCGTGGGGATGCCGAAGTAGCCGGTGCCGGCGTAGGCCAGCGCTCCGGGGCCGCCCATGCGAGCAACCTGCGCCGGGCTGAACGCGCCGCCACCGCCCTGGCCCTCCTCGCCGCCGCCCATGCCTTCGTAGAAGCCCACCTGCTTCTGCTCGAACAGCTGCACGAGCTCGCCGCTCGGCGAGGCCTTTCGAGAGCCGACCGTGGCGCGCAGGATCACGAACTGGCCGGCTGCGAGGGCGGGATCGTCGGCAACCTGCTTCATGTCGAGCAGCGGGATGCCGGCGTTCTGGATGCGGCGCAGATCGTAGCCGAGCTCGAGGTCGGTGCGCACGAGCACGCGCCCGAGCATCTCCGCGCCCTCGCTGCCGCGGCGGCCGATCTCGTCCTTCCAGGGGCGGCGCAGCAGCGGCCGGAGGTCCATGAAGTCGGCCCGCTCGGTGCATGCCACGAGCGCTCGCCAGCCCCACTCCGTGTCGCCGCCCTCGAAGGCCGCCCGCGCCTCTCGCTCGCACTCCAGCGCCGAGTAGGCCACCTTGGCGGGCGCGTCAGGCGGGTCCTGCGTCTGGGCCGGCCACGGCATCTTCCCCGTCGGCGTCAACTGTGCTTCGGGAACCACCGGGGCTGCGGCGCAGGCGCACAGGGCGGCGGCGAAGACCGCGATGACCTTCTTCATGATTGACTCCGGGAGTTGAAACGGCGGCGAGGCGGCCCCCCGACTGACGACGCAAACCGCGTGCCCGTCGGCGAGGATGCTGGAACTCTTCGAGAACGCTGGCGAACGGCGGCCCCCTCGAGCGACGGCGCGGGGTTGGACGACAAGGATTGCAAGCTCAGGTCCGTAATGTTTGCGAGATCGACGTCTTCCGCGGCGAGTATATTCTCCCCTCGGGAAATCCACGAACCGACATTCTATGGAAATATCCTACACCCTCTTTCCGACGGCGCTGGGACCCGCCGGGATCGCCTGGGGTCGCCGGGGCGTCCGGCGCATCCAGCTCTCCGCGGGCAGCGACGAGGCGACGCGCGCCGCACTGCTTCGTGGGCTGGACGCGGCGCGGGAGGCGAAGCCGCCGGCGCCCGTTCGCGAGGCGATTCGCCTCGTAAGGGAACACCTCGGCGGCCGGTCGCAGAACCTCGGGTCGGTGAAGCTCGACATGGAAGGGATCCCCGCCTTCCACCGGCGCGTCTACGAGGCCGCACGGGCGCTGGAGGCTGGGGAGACGCGCAGCTACGGCGAGCTGGCCGAGCTCGCCGGTTCCCCCGGTGCGGCGCGCGCGGTCGGCCATGCGATGGCGCGCAATCCCTTTGCCCTCGTCGTTCCGTGCCACCGCGTGGTCGGCGCCTCGGGGCGCCCCGGCGGCTGGTCGGGCTTCGGCGGCCTGGCCAGGAAGGCGCGGCTGTTGGAAGTGGAGGGCGGCGCGCTCTTCCGCGGCGGCGAGCCCCTGCCGTACGACGGACTGGAGGCCACGCGCCGGCTCGCCGAGGCCGATCCGCGGCTCGGCGAGCTGATCGAAGCCAAGGGGCCGCTGCGGCTGCGCCTGCAAGCGCGCCGCAGCCCCTTCGAGTCGTTGCTGCAATCGATCGTGTACCAGCAGCTAAACGGCAAAGCCGCCGCCACGATCCTCGGGCGCGTGCTCGCGCTGTTCCCCGGTAAGCGTTTTCCCGAGCCGGCGGACGTCCTCGCGACGCCGGCTCGCCGCCTGCGCGGCGCCGGCTTGTCGCGAAGCAAGCTCGCGGCCATCCAGGACCTCGCGCGCCACGCGCAGGCGGGCGTCGTACCCGGCTCGGCGGCGCTCGCGCAGCTCGACGACGAGGAGATCGTCGAGCGGCTCACCGTGGTCAGGGGCGTGGGGCGCTGGACGGTCGAGATGATGCTCATCTTCCGGCTCGGCCGCCCCGACGTGCTGCCCGTGACCGACTACGGCGTGCGCAAGGGCTTCCAGCGGGCCTTCGGCAAGCGCAAGCTGCCGGAGCCGGCGGAGATCGAGAAGCGCGGGAGGCTGTGGCGTCCGTGGCGGTCGGTGGCGAGCTGGTACCTCTGGCGGGCGAACGACGGCTGAGGCGCTGAGAGGCGGCGATCCCGACCCCGACCCCGACCCCGACCCCGACCCCGACCCCGACCCCGACCCCGACCCCGACCCCCGACCCCGACCCCCGACCCCCGACCCTACACCCCCACCGCTTCGAGCAGCTCTTCCATCACCGGCCGCAGGATCACCGGCACCAGCCCCCCGCCGCCCACGATGTTGACGATGCGGCTCTTCGATCCCCGCCGCACGGCCCCCGTCGGTCGCGGTTCCACGCCGAGGTTCGTGTACGCCGAGACGTCCACGTACCAGTCCAGCCACACGGGCTCGCCGTCTCCGGCCACCAGGTGGCGCTGCGTCGCGAGCTCCACGCGCTCCTGCACGACGTAGCCGCCGCGCTGCGCGCAGTGCTCGAGGAGATCCTGCCAGGACACCTCGCGCGCCTCCGCCGTGCCCAGGATGTCCCGCGCGCGCTGCTGGCCGGACTCGGTCTCGATCTCGTCGCCCAGCAGCACGCTCGTGCCGCCGTAGCCCCAGCTCCGCTTGAGCACCAGCCGCCTGGGGTTCGCCTGGGCGAACGCGAGCAGGTTCGCGACTGCGGCGCCGGAGGGGTCGGTCGTCGGCGCCCGGCCG
>Ga0335073_10010923_pt1 | contig 12767 bp, 10 predicted proteins | sample Lox_Sample_22_FD_207093 | JGI IMG/M metagenome (GOLD analysis project Ga0335073, IMG submission 207093) | Soil microbial communities from Loxahatchee National Wildlife Refuge, Florida, United States - Lox_Sample_2.2 | ecosystem: Environmental > Terrestrial > Soil > Wetlands | place: USA...
TCCGCTGCAGGCCATTCAGGCTTCGACGCTGAACGCTGCCGATCTGCTCGGTTGGTCGGGCAAGGTTGGAACCCTGGAACCCGGCGCTTGGGGAGACGTGATCGCCGTCGATGGCAATCCCGTGCAAGACGTCACCACGCTTGAGCGCGTGAAGTTCGTCATGAAAGGCGGCCAGGTGATTCGGAATGATTATGCGAAATGAGTCGCCGCTCCGACTGATTCTGTCTGATAGCGCCGGAAGCTCACAAAAGTATCCCAAAAAAGCATAAGGGGAGCCACGCAGCCCGGCTCCTCAGTCCCAGGCTGCGCTCCCCTGATGTTTGGCAAGCCCCTCCCCCGAGGCACTCGCCAGGTTGTCATTTATTTAGCGGAAAGGGCAGTGGAAACGTAATAGGGGAAATAATGTACTTGCTGTACGGCGCTCCCATTAGTCCCTTCGAGACTTTGCGGATCTCTGAAAGAAGGGCTCTGAAAACGGCCTTGAAAAGGCTATTGGAGAGAAATATCGGGAGACTCGATCCCATACTGCTGTCGCCGCCGCGCCTGCATCCCACGGGAAAGGCCAGCGATCCGCAAAGCGCGCTCCACGTTTGGTTTCGACTCATGGTTGCACCGTGATCGGCTTTCCTTCGTAGGTCACGACGCGATCAGGACTTTTTTCCGGCTCAATTCCCACTCCGTGCTTGTCTCGCGCGAAAACAATGCGGAACGTTCGGCTCTCGAGCATGCCGGGGAATTCGCCTTTGCGCGCGCCAACCGTCAGTGTGTGCGCCCCCTCGTCCCAATGAAACGGAATCGTCGCGTATTCGCCTTTTTCGTAGTTGTAGGTGTCGTTCTGATCTTCGTAGAGAGTGAAGTTGCCATCGGCCCCGCGATAGACGCGAACCTCGAGTGGATCGGCGGGTTTTTCGGTGGACCATTCGATCTCCGGTCCCATCGGTATGATGGAGCCCGCGCGCACATACAACGGCATGCGATCCAGAGGCGCCACAGCCGTGATCGTTTTCGCTCCTTCAATCTGCGCGCCGCTCCAAAAGTCGTACCATTTGCCCGCGGGAAGATATAGCTCGCGCGTGGTCGCGCCCGCATGCGTCACGGGATTCACCAGAATGGCAGGGCCGTACATAAATTGATCGCCGATATTCGCGGCTACCGGATCATCTCGAAAATCCATGACCAGCGGGCGCATCGGGGTATAGCTTTCGCTGGTGGTCATCCACGCCAGCGAGTATGTATAGGGCAACAGACGATAGCGCAGCGTGTCGTAAGCAACCAGAATCTTCTGCGCGTCGGGTCCGTACGACCACAATTCGTTGCCATCTGGATTCGCCCGCGTTCCGTGCACCCGAAAGATGGGATTGAACGCGCCCCACTCGAACCAGCGCACGAACAGCTCGCGAAACGCCGGATCGCTCGGGCTGCCGAAAACGAATCCGCCAATGTCAGTGGTCCAGTAGGGAATTCCCGAAAGTTCGAAATTCAATCCCGCGGGAATCTGGCGCCGAAACGTGAGCCAGTCCGAAACGATATCGCCCGACCAGGCCGTAACTGCGTTTCGCTGCGATCCCGCAAACGCCGAACGCGACAAGATAAAAACCCGCTTCTGATCCGACGCCTCACGCTGGCCCTTGTAGACTGCGCCGGTGTCGAGCAACGGAAAGTCGTTGACATAGCGATTGCCACTACCGGCATACAGTTTGTGGCCCAATTGAATATTTTCCTCCTGTCCTTCGGTCTCGGGCTCGGTCGTATCCATCCACCAGGCATCGAGGCCGATGCTGAACAGGCCTTTGTTCACTTGATCCCAATAGAATTTGCGCGCTTCCGGATTGGTTGCGTCGTACACCGCCATCCCGTCCATGTGATAGGGCGGTTTGGCGAATTTGAATTTGTCGATGAACCATCCTTGCTTGTCCATGTAGTCGTAATTCGCCGAGCCCGGCTCGAAAAACGGCCAGATGGAAATCATCAGATGAAAGTGGTCGGCGTGCAACTGATCGACCATGCCCTTGGGATCGGGATAATTCTTGTTGAAGACGAATTCGCCTTTACGAGTCCACCAGAACCAGTCCTGCACAATGTTGTCGGCGGGAATGTGCAGCTCGCGATATTTTGTCGCGACCGCCAGAATTTCTTCCTGCGATTTGTAGCGATTCTTGCACTGCCAGAATCCGTACGCCCATTTGCCGAACAGCGGCGCTTGTCCGGTCAACTCGCGATAGTCGGCGACAATTTTGTCGAGCTCCGGCCCGTAAAAGAAGTAATAGTCGACGGCATCGGCCACTTCCGAACTGATGTAGAGATAATTGGCGAAGCGATTATTGACGCGGCTGCGCGATTCATTGTTCCAGAAGATTCCATATCCTTTGCTCGAAACCAGCAGCGGAATGGAAATGTTCGAGTTGTCCTGTACGATGTCAACCGACTCGCCGCGATAATTCCACACGCCCGCCTGATGCTGGCCTAAACCATAGAGGCCCTCGTGCGACCCGTAAATGCTGAAGAAATCCTCGGCGTGATACGTCTGCTCGCCATTGACGGTTTCTGCGGTGAGCCAGCGGTTGGCATCTTGCACGAGTTGTTGGCCATTGAGTTCGCGATAGGCGATCGCGCCATCGAGTTTTGCAACCGTCACTTTCAGGCGCGCCGTCGTGATCGTGACGTCATCCGGCGTTTCCTGCATTGACCACTGCGGCGTTTCCCACGAGGTCTTGGTCACAACAAAATTCGGATGCTCGGAAAAATCCGAATTCGGCGCATAAACGACGTGAATGATGGAATCGCCGCAGATTTGCAGTTTCAGAAAACCGGTCTGCTGCGTCAGGATGACGGCGTCGGCTTGTTTCTGAACTGCCGTCACGGGGTTGCGCGGGCGCCACTGCGCATTCGCAATCTGAAACGTCAACGACAAGAAAAAGAATGCAAGAACGGCAGAACGGAATTTGGGCATGAAGGGTCCTCGGGCGAGTTAATCGTACTCGCAATGGAAGCCCTTACAAAGCAGAATTTGCCGCAAGAAAAACGATTGTTCCAGAAATGAAAACGGGCCCTCGATCCGTTCTACGGTCATTTGGGCAGTCGCAAATAACCAGTTGCATTTCCGTAGCAAATGTCGGTAATCATTCGTCCCAGCAGAGCCTCGTCGGCAGGCAATTCGCCGCGTTCGACGTCCCGGCCGACGATGTCGCACAGAACGCGCCGGAAATATTCATGCCGCGGATACGACATGAACGACCGCGAGTCGGTGACCATGCCGACAAAACGCGACAGCAAGCCAGTGTTGGAGAGGGCATCCAGCTGCGCGGTGATGCCTTGTTTCTGATCCAGAAACCACCACGCGCTGCCATATTGCAGTTTGCCGGGCTCGTCGCTCTGAAAGCTTCCGATCAGCGTTGCTATGGCAAACGTGTCGGCCGGATTTACGTTGTAAAGAATCATGCGCGGCAACGCATTCTCGCGGGCGAGCAGGTCGAGATAGGTGGCCAGCGGCCCAAGTTGCGGCCAATCGCCTATCGAATCGAAACCGGTATCGGCGCCAATGTTCAGCCGCGCCGCCGTATTCACGTTGCGCAGCGCGCCAAGATGTAATTGCTTGGTCCATCCCTTTTCAGCGTCAAGCCGTCCAAACAACAACATCAGGAAAGACGCGAACTGATCTTGTTCTTCTTTGCTGATCGCCTTTTGCTGGCGTGCTTTCAGGAAAATTCTCGCTGCAGTTCGATCCGAGCACGGAGTCCCGTAACAATAATCCAATCCGTGGTCGGATAATCGGCAGCCGAGCGAATGAAAATAATCATGCCGCTTGCGTAGGGCATCGAGAAACGAATTCAGATTTCGAATGTGCACATTCGCGGACTTTTCCAGCCGTTTCAGCCACGGCGAAAACTCCGGCGCTCCGATCTTCAATGCGCGGTCAGGACGAAACGCCGGATGAACTCGCGTCGGCAAATTCGATTTCGCAATCTGCCAATGCCAGCGAAGGTCATCCACCGGATCGTCGGTCGTGCACAGCGCTTCCACGCGAAACTTCTTCAGAATTTCGTGCGCCCTCAACTTCTCCAGCGCAGCGTTCGCCCGTTCCCAAATTGAAGGTGCGGAATGTTCATCCAGCAGTTCGTTGATTGCGAAATAGCGCTGCAATTCGAGGTGCGTCCAGTGATAGAGCGGATTGCGCAGCGTATAGGGCACGGTTCGCGCCCAGGCAAGAAATTTCTCGTACGGACTCGCATCGCCGGTGCAGTAGCGCTCAGCCACGCCGTTGGCCCGCATGGCGCGCCATTTGTAGTGATCGCCCTCCAGCCAGATTTCGAACAGGTTGGCGAAGCGCCGATTTTCGGCAATGTCCTTCGGATTCAGATGGCAGTGATAATCGAGGATGGGCTGCGGCTCGGCAGATTGCCGGTAGAGCCGCTGAGCGGTTGCGCTCGAGAGCAGAAAATCTTCGCTGAGAAAATCTTTCATCGGTCGAGGCCGGAAGCCAAAATCATATCAGGCCAGCATCGCCCTTGACGCACACGCCTTGTCCGATGTCTAGTGATCGAGTCCGGTGTTCCGTTGACCACGCATCCCATCCCGGCGTCCACTGCTGAGCAAACCACCACGGCAACGCCTCGTGCCGGCAACCGCCGCTGGCTCATTTGCGGGCTTTTGTTTTTCGCAGCGACGGTCAATTACATGGATCGCCAGGTCATCGGTCTGCTCAAGCCGATGCTGCAAGTCCAACTCGGCTGGACGGAAATCGACTACAGCAACATTGTCCTGGCATTTCAGCTCGCCTATGGCGTGGGACTGCTCTTCGTCGGGAAGCTGATCGACTGGCTGGGCACGCGCATCGGATTCTCGCTTTGTGTTTTCGTGTGGAGCCTCGCGGCGATGTCGCATGCCGCCGCCAGATCGGTATTTCAATTTGCCGTCGCTCGTTTCAGCCTTGGACTGGGCGAGTCCGGCAGTTTTCCTGCCTCCATCAAAGCTGTAGCCGAATGGTTTCCTAAGCGCGAGCGCGCCCTGGCCACGGGCCTCTTCAATTCCGGAACCAACGTGGGCGCGCTCACAGCCCCGCTTCTCGTCCCCTGGATCACTTATCGTTTCGGATGGCGGATGGCATTCATCGGAACCGGCAGCCTCGACATGCTTTGGATTGTGGCATGGCTGCTGCTCTATCACCGTCCGGAAGAAACGAAAGGCCTGTCTCCGGCGGAGCTCGCGTACATTCACAGCGATCCCCCGGAGGTCGTCGCGAAAGTCCCGCTGCGGACTGTGATCAAAGTGCGCCAGGCCTGGGCTATCGCCGTCGGTAAGTTCTTCACCGACCCCATCTGGTGGGTCTATCTGTTCTGGATGCCCGATTTTCTAAGCCGCAATCTCAAGCTCAACCTGCGAGCTATGGCCCTGCCGCTCATCGTCATCTATACAGGTGCGAGCATTGGCAGCGTTGGTGGGGGCTGGCTTTCTTCTTCACTTCTGAAGCGAGGATGGAGCGTCAATGCCAGCCGCAAGACTGCCATGCTCGCCTGTGCGCTCGCGGTCACACCTATCATGCTGGCAGCGCGCACGACAAACGCCTGGCTGGCTGTTGCGCTGATCGCCCTCGCCGCCGGAGCGCATCAGGGATGGTCGGCGAATATCTTTACGCTCGCCTCCGACATGTTTCCTCGCGGCGCCGTCGGCTCGGTCGTTGGATTTGCCAGCATGGCCGGCGCCGTCGGGGGAATGCTCGTCGCCAAAGTGGTCGGCTATACGCTCCAACGCACGGGTTCCTACGTGCCTGTCTTCATCATGGCGGGATTGGCGTATCTCGTCGCGCTTGCCTTCGTGCAAGCGTTGGCCCCGCGGCTTGAGCCGGTTACGGAATCTTCTTCATAAACTCGGCAAAGTCGGCGATCGCGATTTCCGGTTCTTCCAAATCCGGATGCCAGACTTTTTCCCACTCGAATGTGTAGCAGCCGGTGTAACCGATCGCCTCCAGCAGTTCCACCTGCTTTCGCACCGGCACGTCGCCGCGTCCCGTCAGAACGTAATGGTCGCCGTTCGCCGTCGGTACTGAATCTTTCAGATGCGTGTGGCGGATGTACTTGCCCAACTTCTGCACGGTGAATGCCGGATCTTCCTTACCCTCGACAAACGTGTTATGCGCGTCCCAGAGCAAGCCGACATGCGGCGAATCGGCGCGCGTGAGAATCTCGCTGAGCGTCGGCGAATCGGTGAAGTCGCCGTGCGACTCGATAATCACGGTAACGCCGCGCGGGCCCGCGTACGCGCCCAGTTCCCGCAGCCCGGCAGCCACGCGATCGATCACTTGATCTCTCGGACCCTCGATTTTGTTGCCAAACACCCGCATGTTCGGAGAGCCAAGCCGAGCCGCCAGATCAATGAATCGTTCGGCATCGGCAATCTGTTGTTTGTGTTTCTCTGGATCCGCATCATGCAGCTGCGCGGAACTGCTGACGCACGCAATCCTCAGATTATGTGCGGCAACATCGCGTTTCGATTGCGCAATGCGATCCGGCTGAAACTCCGGACGCGAAGGCAGATCCATGTTGCCCTGCAAGCCGCGCAGCTCAATGGCGGAGAAATCGTGTGCCTCCGCGAAGCTCAGAATTTTCTCCCACTCCCAGCCGGGACAGCCAAGCGTAGAGAATCCCACGATGCGATGTGGAGTCGCGGTGCCCACCCCCGTTCGTAAGGCGGCGAGCACGAAACCTGCGGTTTCAAGAAAATGGCGGCGGGTAAAGTGCATTTGGACCTCTCGAAAGAAGAGGCCATCATACCAAGAGCGGCTCCGCCTGCAATCATATGCCTTGACTTTGTCATCCTGAGGCGCAGATTTTAGCGCCGAAGGATCTATGCATCACGACAGGGGCACCGGTCCGGCGTAGGTTGCACAAGTCCTTCGCCGCAAAACCGCGGCTCAGGATGACAATGCTTGCGCGAATGCTCCTCTTTTTCGGTACACTCGCTGGCTATGAGCTACAAGCCCCTCGATCTGGATGGAAAAGTCGCCGTCGTCGTCGGAGGCAGTTCGGGTATCGGAAAAACTCTTGCTCTCGGATTGGCGCAAGCCGGCGCAGACGTGGTCGCGAGCGCGCGCCGCATCGAACTGGTGAACGCTCTTGCCGACGAAATTGAATCGCTCGGCCGAAAATCGCTGCGCGTTCCCTGCGATGTCGCAGATCGCGCCTCCCTCGAAAAGCTCCTCAGCGCCTGCAAAGAGAGCTTCGGCAAAGTCGACATCCTGGTCAACGCCGCCGGCATCACAAAGCGCGCGCCCACCCTCGATTACCCCGAATCTGACTGGAACAAAATCCTCGATACGAATCTCACCGGCACGCTGCGAGCCTGCCAGGTTTTTGGTCGCCACATGATCGAGCGCCGCTACGGCCGGATCATCAACATAGCCTCGATGGGCACATTCCTCGCGCTTTTCGAAGTAGCTGCCTACAGCGCCAGCAAGTCAGGTCTGGGATCGCTGACCAAGTCGCTGGCCATCGAGTGGGCGCGATATGGCATCTGCGTGAATGCCATCGCGCCCGGATACTTCCGCACTCCCCTGAGCGAGAAACTTCTCGTCGGCACCGGACGCGGCAACGAAGTGATGATGCGTACGCCCATGAAGCGCTTTGGAGAATTGGAGGAGCTCGTCGGCGCCGCGGTTTTTCTCGCCTCCGACGCGGCCAGCTTCGTTACAGGAACGATCCTGCCGGTGGACGGCGGCGTGCTCGCCAGTGGCGTAAATCAGTAACAGAGAGAAAACTGTGGGTGCCCCACTTCTGGCCGTCGTTGCCAGAGTAGAAATTTTCGGCCGTGGGCCAGTTTGGTTTGTCATCCTGAGCAAGCTGTTTTTGCGAGCGAAGGATCTGGGCGATCCGCGCGGAGCGTCGCGGGTTTTGCGATGCAACAATCGTACGCTTGGGTCGCTTCCGCTTTAAACTCACCAAGCGCCGAACTGCCTGGGTCTCCGCTTACTTCCCTTTCTTATCTCCCGCTGCAGCGCGCGCATTCGCGACGGCACTCACCAACTCCCGTGCGGCCGTACTGATCTTCTCCAGATTTCCTTCGTGCAGTGCCGCAGCATCAACCAGATCCGCGCCCACTCCTAAAGCAAACGCTCCTGCAGCGATAAACTCCCCCGCATTGGCCGCGTTCACGCCACCTGTGGGAATGAGCGCAGCGCTTGGAAACGGCGCCTTGAGCGATTTCAAATATTTCGGCCCCCCGACGTTCCCACACGGAAAAATTTTCACTAACCTGGCGCCGTGATCCAGTGCATTCATCAGTTCGGTGGGAGTCAGTGCCCCAGGGATCGCTAGCTTCTCTGAGGCTCGCGCCACCGACAGCACCGGCAGCGACATCCCCGGACTCACAAGAAATTCCGCTCCCGCGCGAACGCACGACTCCGCCTGCTCGGCGTTGGTTACCGTGCCCGCTCCCACGAGAACTTTTTCGCCATACTGCTTGACCACTTCGCGGATCACCGACACCGCGCCCGGCACCGTCATGGTGATCTCGACCACCGGAATCCCTCCGGCCAGGATCGCCTCGACCGCGCGGTTTGCCTCGGTGACCGACGCTGCCCGCACCACGGGAACAATGCCAACCTCGCCGATTTTTCGAATCACATCTTCAATACTCATCGTTGTCAGTGTGGGCATAGGGCTCTCCACTCCTAACGTTTGTCCAGTTAACGTTCAATTCGTGCCGTGCGCGCCGTCATTACTTGCAAAACTTCCGCCAGAGTCGCCATGGTCGTATCGCCGGGCGTGGTCATGGCCAGTGCGCCATGAGCCGCGCCGCACTCGACCGACCATTGCGGGTCCTTCCCCGAGAGAAATCCGTAAATCAATCCCGAGGCGAACGAATCGCCGCCGCCAACGCGATCATAGATTTCCAGATTCTCGCGCTTGGGCGCTTCATAAAATTTCCCGTCGCAATAACAGAGGGCTCCCCAATCGTTGACGCTCGCCGTCTTGGCGTGGCGCAACGTCGTTGCGATCATCGACATCGAAGGATATTCCTTCACCACCGCCCCGATCATTTTCTTGAAGTTCTCCGATTCCAGCTTCGAGTGATGCTCGTCGAGTCCGGCCACCGAAAATCCCAGCGCCGCCGTGAAGTCTTCCTCGTTTCCGATCATCACGTCGATCATGGGCGCCAGTTTCCGATTGACTTCCTGCGCCTTGGCTTTGCCGCCAATCGATTTCCAGAGCGACGCCCGATAATTCAGATCATAAGAGATGACAGTTCCCGCCCGTTTGGCTGCCTCCATTGCTTCCTGCGCGACCAGCGGGGTCGTTTCCGAGAGCGCGGCGAAAATTCCTCCCGTGTGAAGCCAGCGCGCGCCATCTTTGGAGAATATTCGTTCCCAGTCGACTTCCCCCGGCTTAAGTTGCGAAACGGCGGTATGTCCACGATCGGAGCAGCCTACGGCGGCGCGCACCCCGAATCCGCGCTCCGTGAAATTCAGTCCGTTGCGAACCGTGCGTCCCACGCCGTCGTAAGGAACCCAGCGAACGTATTTCTGGCTGACTCCGCCCTGCAGCATCAGATCTTCCACCAGCCGCCCGATGGGATTATCGGCCAGCGCGGTGACAATCGCTGTATCCATGCCAAAGCACCGCCGCAGCCCGCGGGCCACGTTGTACTCCCCGCCGCCCTCCCACACCCGGAAATGGCGCGTGGTCGTAATGCGCTCGTCGCCTGGATCGAGCCGCAACATGACCTCGCCCAGGCTGACCAGGTCCCACATGCATTCGGATTTTGCTTTGATTTTCACCCGGCCCGGATCTGACACGCCGAATCGCAAGAGTAACACGATGAGTGGCGCACTCAAGCCCGATTTTGGCTCGAATGGGAAAGCCTACTGAAAGCGGTTGCCCCATCCTTGGTCACCGCGCAGTTTGCGGGGACAAGGGTGGGATTCTCGTTCGCGGAATAAGAAAGTCAAAATCCCCGGGTTGCCCCATCCTTGTCCCTGCGCTTTTGCAGGGACAGGGTGGGGGTTCGCGCTTCTCACTCATCTACGGAAAACGCGTCAACCGCGAGAAGGATTCGGCACCGCATTACAGGACAGGAGAGCCCTTAGCTACGAACTCGCTTCGCCACTGGCGTTCGGAGCCCAATTCTGCAGCTTGACCAACCAGTTCTCAGGTTCCGGAAGAATGGCGAACTTTGGCAGCCGTCCGCGGACCATCGCCACTTCGTCGCAGCAGTGATAGCGCGGACAAGCATGGCAATCTTTGTAGATTTTGTCCGGCAGGTCTTCGCGCTGCGCCACCGAAAATCCCAGCTTGCCGAAGAATTCCGGCTTGCGCGTGAACAGGCAGGTGCAAGCCACGCGGTGCCGCTTGGCCTCGGCCATGAGCGCCTTCACTAGGCGGCTTCCGCCGCCCTTACCCTGCGCCCAGGGTGCAACCGTGATCGAGCGAATCTCCGCCAGGTGCGTGCCGTAGAGATGCAGCGCGCCGCATCCAATGATCTTTTCATCGTCTTCGAGCACGACAAAATCCCGGACGTTCTCGCAAATTTCCGCCAGCGTGCGCGGCAGCAGCGTACCGTCGCCCGAATAGGCAGAGATCAATTCGTGAATCTGTTCCGCATCCGGCAAGATGGCTTTACGCGTGTTCATGAACCTCCTCGCGAAGAGACTGGATTTTATTGCGGGCCGGGCCAAGAGCTTTCCGCACCCGCTCCGGCGCTGTGCCGCCGGGGACATCATGAATATCCAATACCGACGCCAGCTTCAGCGAGTCATAGAAATCCTCGCCGAACGCCGGACTGATTTTCTGCAATTCCTCAAGTGGCAACTCGTGCAGCTCGCAGCCTCGCTCAATGGCGAGCTGCACCGCTTTCCCAATGCGTTCATGCGCCAGCCGCGACGGGACGCCATGGTTAACCAGATAAGTCGCGCCCGCCCACGCATTCATAAATCCCGACTGCGCCGCCTGTTCCATCCTGTCGAAGTGAAATTCGACAGCTTTCACGAATCCAGTGACGAGCGGCAGCATGTGCAGCATGGTGTCGGCAGGCTCGAACAAAAGTTGCTGCGTTTCCTGCAGATCTTTGTTGTAGGCGAGCGGCAGGCCTTTCATGGTGACGAGAAGAGCCGTCGCACTGCCAATGACGCGTCCGGACTTTCCCCGCACAAGCTCCAGCAGATCGGGATTCTTTTTCTGCGGCATCGCGCTGCTGCCGGTCGAGTAAGTTTCAGGGAGACCGATGAACCCATACTCTTGTGACGAGAACAGGATCATCTCCTCGGCCCATCGGCTAAGGTGGATGGCCAGCAGCGAGAGCGCATTGACGAACTCGATCGTGAAATCCCTATCGCTGGTCGCGTCCATGCTGTTCGCCGTCGGCGCGTCGAAGCCGAGACTCTGCGCCATCAGCGATCGATCGAGCGGCACTGTGGCTCCGGCGACCGCTCCTGATCCCAGAGGGCAAACATTCAGCCGCTTCCGGCAATCGGCCAGCCGGTCCGCATCGCGTAACAACATCTGGAGATACGCCAGCAGCCAATGTGCCACCAGCACCGGCTCCGCCTTCTGCAGATGCGTATACGCCGGCATGGCGGCATTGCCCGCCTGTTCCGCGCGATCGAGAATCGCCGATCCGAGCTCAGAAATCTCCTGCCGCAACTGATCGATCGTTGCTCGCACATACAACCGCAGGTCCGTTGCGATCTGCTCGTTGCGGCTACGCCCGCTGTGCAGCTTGTAACCGGCATCGCCGATCAACGCGGCCAATTGCTTCTCGACAAAATGGTGAACGTCTTCCGCCTCCGGATCGTCAAGAAACTCGGCCGAAGTCGCCGCCCGTTCGCCGATCTGCTCAAGTCCCTGCAGAATCGCAATCAATTCGTCAGCGGAAAGAACTCCAGCGTTCTTCAGCGCACGAGCATGCGCTCCGCTGGCTTCGAGTTCGTAGCGCAGTAGCCGGCGGTCGAAATCAAACGACCGCTGCCAACGCTCGAACTCGGGATCCAGCGGCTGCCGGAATCTTCCCGACCACATCTTCATTGCTTGACCTCTTCGCGGGTGCGTGCCCGCGACCGCGATGGAAGACCAAGAATGCGAATGAATCCTTCGGCATCCTTCTGGTCGTAACCCGCGCCCATGGTGAACGAAGACAAATCGGTGCGATACAACGAATACTCTGACTCGCGGCTCACAACCGAAACATTGCCCTTATAGAGCGAGAGCGTGATCTTGCCGGTCATGTTTTTCTGCGTGTTCTCGACGAACCCATCTAGCGCTTCGCGCAGCGGCGTAAACCACAGCCCGAAATAAACCAGCTCGGCGTACTTCAGTCCGATGTGTTGCTTGAAGTGCGCCACCTCACGCTCTAGGCAGAGTGCTTCGAGTTCGCGATGCGCAGTGACCAGCAGAGTTCCGCCCGGAGTCTCATAGCATCCGCGAGACTTGATTCCCACGAAACGGTTCTCGACCAGATCCACGCGTCCAATCGCATTGCGCGCACCAATTTCATTGAGCAACTCGACCAGCGATACCGGATCGAGTTCCATCCCATTCACCGATACGGGAATGCCCTGCACAAATCCGATGCTGACCTTCTCTTCTTTATCGGGCGCATCCTGCGGAGAGCGCGTGATCTGCCACGTCGTCGGCAGCGGCGCGTTCGCCGCGTCTTCCAGTTCTCCGCCTTCATGGCTGATGTGCCAGAGGTTTCGATCGCGGCTGTGAATTTTTTCGCGGCTCGCCGCGACCGGAATCCCATGCTGCTCGGCATAGTCCAGGCAATCTTCGCGCGATTTC
>Ga0335073_10010924_pt1 | contig 12767 bp, 11 predicted proteins | sample Lox_Sample_22_FD_207093 | JGI IMG/M metagenome (GOLD analysis project Ga0335073, IMG submission 207093) | Soil microbial communities from Loxahatchee National Wildlife Refuge, Florida, United States - Lox_Sample_2.2 | ecosystem: Environmental > Terrestrial > Soil > Wetlands | place: USA...
GCGGTAGTGCTGCGAGACACGCGCCATAAACCGCTGCAGCGCTTGCTCGATAGTGGGATCGATTCGCCCGTTCATGGACTGAAGGTTAGCACAGTTTTAAATATCGATAAAATATGTTATCAATAGTAAAGGTAAAGGATGTTCGTTTCTGTTGAAGCTCGCGCGACCAGCGAGCTGGGCGGCGCGGTAGGGCTGTGCGTGGTTTCGCATCATTGATGCCCGGCGAGAGCTTTAGCAGCCAAAGCGCGCAGCGTGCGACGGCTAGAGGGAGGAAATGTAAGAGCGCAACGATTTGCAGCGCGCCGCCAAGTGTTAAGAGGCCCAGGCCCCTTGTACGACATATGCGTGGGCGTCCATACAAAACACCTCTTTAGATATCAATCATCTGACCGCCCTGACAGCCGCAGCACTCGAGCGGCAACGAGTTCGTCCCGCGTTGGATACCACAGGTCAGGCGGCTTAACCGCCTCGACATGGGCAACGAATCCCTGGTCAACATTAAAAGGCGCGTATGCCGCGCGCAAAGAGTGGTTCATGGTAACGGGCGGCTGGACATTGCGCCCAGCATGGAATCCAAGCCGCCCTTTGGCCTCGAGGATTCGCGTGCGCCCTGCAACGAAAAGAATTGTGCATGCGCTCGATCACTCGGCGTCACCGACGATTGTGTCCAGGTTGTGAGCCGCAATGATTGTCGCCGCGGCACTCCCTTCTCCAATCATCCCGCCGTCACTTTGTAACCACAACCGATGTACGTCGGGGTGAGCGGCGAGTTGCTCGGCCAGTCGATCAGCGAGCCCGTACGTGATGTCGCCTGATAATAGAAGATTCCCCGGATATAGGAGTCGAAATTGATATGCGCTTCCGAGCGCGGCTTTTGTTGAATTTGTTAGTACGCGACCGATGCTAAACCATTCAGACCCCGCCGTTTGCCACGCCAAGGTGACACTTACAATAATCACGATGGCGTACAACCGGCGAATCTGACGGCCGAGAATCGGCGCGAATCGGTTTATCGAGCGCCAGGCAATCAGGGACCCGACGACCAGTATGAGCAGATATGTAATCCGTGCACCGTTGATTATGGTGTCATGCTCCCAGAATGAATACGTATCGCTGGAGAGTTGTCGCTCGATCGCACACTCGCCGAGATATAGACAAATAATCGGCGAGTAGATCCATAAAAAGGCGACATTGAGGGAAACGTCGCCCCTCCATAGCCTCGCCAACCGCGACGTTGTCATCCAAGCGGGTAGTCGTACCAGTGATAAACGATGAGTCAGTGCCGCAATGATGAGCGGTAGAATGCACACATCAAATAGTTCAATAGCATATGAGATGGCATGGTGGTGCGAGCCCGAGACGGGAAAAACGGCGCGGCCAAATTCGACCAGTCCCGGTAGTAATGCTGCTAGGGACAATAGACATGTCGCGCTCGTCCCCAATGCTCGCCGCAACGGCGGTACGAGGGCGATGGCGGTAAGAGTTGAAGCACCGACCGCTCGTAGAGGCAATGAAGTCAGTTGCAACCAGTGACCAGGCTGTACGATCGCCCAGCCTTCGAGAATCTCGAAGAACCAACCATACGTGCCGTAAATGAGCATGACCGCAGCGGCGACCACCAGCGCGATCCGCAAAAGGCGGAATCGCTCCGACGAAAGGTGTGCTGGATAGATGCTACTCGCGGAAAACCAAAAGACGCCAAGCACCATCCACCAACCGCTGACGATATCGTAGGTGTCGAATCGGAAGCCCCAGACCCCCAAGCAGACCCATGAAGTCCAATAAATGGTACTGGTGACCGACTGACTAGTGACTGAAGACGCCTTCGTCGGCGCGACAACCGGCACCAACCGATGAAGTTGAGAAACATGGATCGGTTTGATGCCGGGAAACAATCAAGTTTACCGTGACGGTCCGGACTGACCCGGCTTCCACGCACAGATGAACTGCACGGCATCACTGCTGAGGGCGTCGGTGACGTCCGGCCCGGACGTGACTGAGTCCCATTCCGGCGGCGATATACGCGCTTGGAAAACCGTTCCATCGTCGTAGTAAACGCTGAGAAAGTCGTCTCTTTCTCTTCCATCACGGCAATTAACTGCCACCTGATTCACAATGTAATTTACCCACTTATCTGAGTCTTCACGCATCCCTCTCTTGGTGCGAAGCGGATAGACCAGTTTTGTGGACGCCAGTCGGATGACCCCGTCGACTCGGATGCTCGATAGGTCAACAAAAGATCCATGTCCACCTCTCTTACCGGCCAATACCCAGTTTGGCGTGGAAGTCACGTTGATAGAGGGCGATGCCACGGTTTCACTGGGGCTGGACGTTGGCGATTCGTTAATGAGCAGCACCTGTCGTTGATTATCAATCGACCAATTTCTGAAGCGTGAAAGAAAGCTCTGCCCTAGCAACAGTGACCCAGCGGGCGGGGCGACCGAGGCCATTACGTCTTGGAGTTCAAGACTGCCAACCCGCAGAGATCGAACGCGAAATCGTTGCGCTCGCTGCTCAGAGCCGTCTGCCAGCTGATACACCTGTTCGTCTATAAGGTCACTTTTCGCTATGGTCCCTGCACGGATTAGGGTCGAGAAGACATCGGCAGGGACGGACACGTCGGCGGCACCGCTATCGATTGTGAAGTTCAACGTTATCCGATTATTTATTAGTACGGGGACGACAAGGGTCCCGTCTTCATGCTGCAGAGCGACCGACTCTCCGTTAGCTGCCGAGTTGCACGCCAATAGCAGGCTAAGCACGAACCATATCCTCACCACGCATCCCCCGTTGAACATTTGATAAAATAACGCCAGAGCGGAGATGCAGTTGTTGCCCACTTTTATCGTCTCACCATGATGGGAATGCGTCTTCGTCGTCTTCATGGCACGGCATCAGCATTCGCGGATCTCAATATGAGACTCGTCCTTGGTGATGATTTCGTAGTCTCGACCGACAAGACTCGATCGGAGATTCTCAATCGCCTCCTTAGTGAGTCGGTAGACGTGCCACCGCTGCATATGCTCACCCTCGGGTCCTTCGCAAGTGCCGCCTAGGCGCCTCACAAGTTCCGGAATCGCTTCCTCGGGAAACACGCCCCATTGCGGATCATTCTTAAACAAGAAGCGGTATTTCACTGGTGTTAGTGGTCTTCTAGCGGCAATTTGTCGATAACATTGATTTTCGAAGGCGTCACAAGGCATTGCTCAGCGCCCGCTCACGATTTCGTAAGGTAACTTGTGACGCCGATCACGCAGCACCGCTATAGGCAACCGCCCCGAGCGATTACGCGCGATCACGGCACGACAATCGTGCAGCGCTGTTCCTTCTTGGTTTTCACCGCCAAATCCCTACAAGCTGCCAACGCTGCCTCATTGGGCTGCAGGAGTGCATAGCCCTCATGATCAATCGCATCGTCGGCTCCTTGAAGGCCAAATCGCTGCGATACTATTACTGGGCGTTACTGTATTGCCCGCCTTTGGATATCCGGCAGGTCCTGTTGAGTCGCCGGAACCGGAGTCGCTGGAACATGTGCAGCTTGAACCCAACGATGTCGCTGTTCGAATTCATTACCGCGGAAATCTCGCGGTCTACAGCACTTGGCTGACGCTTACTCGCCGCGAAGGTCTCTCAACCGTGGATTATGTGGTGAGTTACGACATAGTCGAGATTCCAAAACCGACGAATCTTTCGCCGATCCTTCCTTGGGACTCCATATGGAAGCAAATGGCTTCTAATCATATCTATGATTTACACGGCAGCGGAAATGACCCGAAATGCCAGGAGCGGTCGTACCCTGTGGATTCCGACGCAGTCGAAGTGGAAGTTAAACGCGGGGCCCGGTATCGGAAATATCTGTATTCCTATCCGCTGTCAGGGCGATGCCCCGAAGTTCGCCATATGGCATCGGCGCTGCGATATCTGCAGAAAGCGTTCGGCAATCAGCCGCCTCTACCTTACCCATCAGTCAAGCCACCGCCGAAGCCCTGAGGGTGTTGATGATCCTCAAATCCTTAGCGTACGTAAAAATCCGTTTCTTGAGGTCACCCCGATTAGCGGCATCGCACCATTCATTAAATCATTTTGATTGTAATGCTGTTGACCGCGCGCATCCTCGGCAAAGGTGGCCATGTTCACGAAAGTCGCGAAATCAGAGTGTGCCAGAAGCTCGCCGTGATGCGTTATTCAGGTGAACCGCGACTGCGCATCCAGCTCTGTTGTCCCTGAGGTGTCGTACAGGTAATGTAAAGCGATTGCACTTCGTGGGTAACTGGGTTGAAACGTTCGCCATCGCTCTGAGTGAAATCGCTGGCAGCAACCATTATCGAGTTGCCAGCCTTCAAGTCACCCAGTTTCAAACTGAAGCTGGAAAACGAGAACACGGGCGGATTGATTTTGGCCACGCAGTCTTGCCACGCAAAGCGATCGGCATTTTTGATGGATATGAGTTCGCCGTTGATATTAGCTTTTACGGACAATGAGGGTGGTTCGGGCGAGGGCTCAGGTGCCGAAGCGGGCTGCTTCGCAACTGGCGGGGTCATCGTTCCCTGGGAAGATACGTCGGGCGGCGGAGTTGCCGCGGCCCTGCCCTGCGTGGCCTGCGTGGCGTCCTTTTTCTCTGGCGGCATTGGTGAGGGTGCAACCGGCGTATCCGACATGGTAATTTGTGGACCTGATCCTCGGGAAGCGGCGCTAGTAGTAGCCAACTTCTTGGCTATCCTTGTTCGCACGGCCACCAACGCCTTACGAAAGCTCCTGTCACGGACGAGCAGCTCTCGGTCTGTTTCCTCAGTTGGCTTGCCCGCATCGTGGTCTATGCTCGTGAGCCATTGAGCAATTCCAAAATCCCGCTCTTTGATTTCCAGGTCAATGAGGTGCAGTGCTAGCCGCTGATCTGGCATAGCGAGGAGCTGCGAGAAAAAATTTGGCTGACCATTGTAGTTATCCTCCAGATCGCTAAACATCTTCATCTCGTCTGCGGTCAGCGTGTTGTAATCGTACAGTCGTTGGACGGCGGCGCTGTCCATGTTCAATTTTCGTGCGATTGAATCGCGGCAAGCGAGCAGTGCCTGGGCATGGACTTGGTTCGCGTTGACCTGACGCGCGATAGCAGCCGCTGCCTCGGGAGGGGCGTTGCGGCTATTGGCAAGCATCTCCCGATCTGCATCGGCATACCCCTTAATTGCTGCCGTCAGATAGACAATCATTTCCTTCGCCCGTGTGGTGCTGTCCCAGCCAGGGCACACATTGTCGGTGAGTGGCTCCATCACGCCGGTGATAACTTCCGGAAGCAATTCCGGATCATTGTCAGAGGGAGAGACCTCCGGCGTACGTTGAGAGGCGCGCCCCGCGGCGTGGGGAGCGGCAGCTTCGACTTGCGCTGCAGGGCGTGCACGATCGGCGTCTGATATCCATGAGACTTCGAGCGGAGCGGCCCCGCCGGAGTCTATGACCGACAGAATTCCGGCCTCGGTTGTGCCATCCGTCATGATCAAAGTTCCGTGGCACGTAACCGAAGAACCGCCGCCGATCGGAATGTTCGGCACCGATCTCAATCCCTGGATTGCCGCCACACGACTACGCGGGCCGTCGGTCTTACCTACTCTCGCATTAAGGAAGGAGATAGCTCCTGGTGAGTACATTTCAGACCGCATGCAGGGATCCGTCGGCGTATGAACTAAGCTGCCTGGATAAGGCGTACGAGCACTGGGCTGTGATCCGAACCGACCATATAGGTTTGGGTTTGGGGCAACTGCACGCCATGGCACTGGGCACGTGCGGACGTAAGGGTAATAAGCGTGCGCCGGATCGCAGTAGTACCAGTAGTAATGAATCGGCTGTGCGTGTGCTTGAGCAATCGACAAAGCGGAAGCAATCGCGAGGGCTGCTGTAAATCCATAGCCCAGCCAAAAGCACGACCAAAACCGCGAAGACAACGGCGCCAATAGCAAACCGCCCCTCCGCTTCCCCTTCAACGAGGTTGAAAAATCGGAAAAGCAGTCGCTCGCGTCGCGGCGCCATAATGAATACCTCCGTTGCACACTTCTCCAGGTGCCGGAGGATTTTTCGCACATTCGTGATGAGCGCGAGTCTGGGATTTTCACGAGACTATTTCCCCTCCCCTCTCTTTTTGCGAATTCGCAGGGCGTCGACAATGGCTTCGTGGGATTTTCTAACGTCAAGATAGTCCAATGCCGCCCGCACAATCCTTATGGCTGGACTCGTCGGCTTCCCAAATCCGGCGCGCTTAACGCCGGAGGCTTTTAGAGCCGAGATAATCATCGGGCGTAGATTTCGTGCAATGCGACGCCAACGCTCGGGCTCGCGGCCAGGGCCTCGGTCAAATGCCTGAAACCATGGCGCCAAGGTGCTCACAGAATCAAGAAGTGCTATCACGCCTACTAATCGGGTGGTTCGAGCGTCCGGGAACACTTTGAGGGTCTCGTCAATTAACCCCGGCAAATCCTTCTGAAGTGTTGTCAGCGCCAGGTGGATGCGTTGCCCCCGCAATCTGGATGGATTGTTTCGACGCATTTTTTTGAGTTCGGGCGTGCTTTTCCACTCGGACGCGAGAAAGGCGCAATGATTGAGGGCTTGTGCGATAGGCGCGGCCGCGCCTTGAGGTGGAACAACGTCATAAGCTTCCCTGAACCATTCTTGTACGTTCTCGATGCTGAGAATCGGGCGACCATTTATAGTTGGTCCGTCGTATTCGACCCTCCTCCTTGTGCCATTTTTTTTCATGCGGATAGATAACGACGTTACGACACCGGCACGATCAGTGTACAGCGCTGTTCTTTCTTAGCTTTCGCCGCCGCCTCACGGCACGCCGCCAGCGCCACCGAGTTGTCCGACGACAACTTACCGGCATCCATGAGCGCGCGCCAGGCCTCCGGACTCTGTGCCCGCATCAACGCGGCGCCAGCATTCCAACGATCCGCCCCCATGATCGTGGCTGCCATTTGGCCGTCCCACCCGAACGGCAACAGCCGCGCGAAAAAGGGTGAGACGATAATCCCGCCGGCGAGCGCCACCGCTGCGGTGATCATGACCCACTTGCGCTGTCGATGCTGTGTCAACGCAGAGCCGATAATCTCAGCGAGTTCCCGTGTGGTGCGCTCGCTATCCCGCCGCGCCTGGTCGAGCTGGTTAGCTGCCTCACGCATCGCACCGCTCCCGGCCCGCGCGACCACCTCGCCGAACTGCGCCGGCGACACTCGAAGCGCCGGATGGCGCTCGATCTGACTCAGCCGTTCGCGGATCGATCCGAGATCTCGGGCGATCTCCCCGAGCGTCGAGCTGTAATCGGGGGGCTCCTTCAGCTGGATCGCATCGACGAGCTCCTCCACAGTGTGATGGAGTACCGTGACCTCCTGGGTGAGATGCTCGAAGGCCTCCGCGGCATCCCCTGTTTGAGACTCATCCGTGTCCGCCATGAGGAATGTCCTTCTACAACGATAGTCCGTGATCAATGCCTCGATCGATGCTCAACCGAAGCGCACGATTGAGATCCCGCTCCTCGAGCACGCGATCCAGGCGAGGAGAACGATCCTCGAGCTCGATCTGAAGCTTCAGCACCCAGCGATTAAGCTCGGGATCGGTCTTGATTTCCCGCGTGAGCGATTGGAGCTCCTTTTCGAGTTGCTTGCGGGGACCTTCGTCATAGGATTCGCGAGCCTTCTCGTGCTCGGCCTCGAGCCGATCCCACATCTTGAGCACGCGCCCGGCTTTGAGCTGCGGGTCCGTGCGCACCCGCGCCTCGTGCTCGAGCGTCGCCAGGAGCTCGCCGGCGCGCTCTGGTCCCGGGGGCGCTTTCAATATCCGAGCCGTCGCCGGCTCATACTTCACCGCGTTCAAGAGATCTTGCACGGCGCCCGGCCGCACCCGATCGAGCTCGGCGGTCACCTTGCGCAACTCCACCTTCTGATGCTCGAGAATCGGCAACCCCAGATCGCGCATCCGCGTCGCATCGTTATACGCCCGCGCGAATCCGTCGAGCGCGCGGATGAGCTCGGAGCCACGCCGCGCCGCCGGCGTCTCGATCGAGCGGCCCACGGGGCGCTCGACTTTCGCTTGGCGCTCTGCTGCGATCTCTCGCCTGGGCTTGAGCTTGAGCCCCTTGAATCGATCCGCCTTTTGGGTCCGTTCCGGCTTCGCCGCGAGCTCCGGCGAGCCCGCCGGCGCCGTCTCGAGATAATCGTGCGCGAGATCCTTGGTGCGCGCGCGAGACAGCTTCTCGACGAACCGGTTCTGCACTTCTTGGGGCTCTACGGCCCGGCCGCGACTGTCAAAGTCCTCGCGCGCATAAAATACCGTCGCCGTCTCCCGGTGCCGGGAGAGCGCCACATAGGCTGCGTGTCGATCGAAATGCGGCGTGGCGAGCACATAGGTGCGATCGACCGTCGAGCCTTGCGCCTTGTGCACGGTCGCCGCATAGCCGTGATCCAAGTGCTTATAGAACTTGGTATCGACCGCAACCCGCGTGTCGGCGGGCCCGTCGAGCTTCACCTGCAGGACCCCGTCCGCGATCCGCTCGATGGTGCCGAGCGACCCATTTTTTACGCCCAGCGTTTTCTCGTTCCGGCCGAACCGAATCCGGTCATGCGCGGAAAATTCTCGTCGGCCCTGCTCGGTCGCGATCTCCTGGCCTTTGCCGAGCTGCCCGCCTTGGCTCCGCAACGTGCGGATTGCGGTGTTGAGCTCGTGAACATCATCACGCGTGTACGCAAGTACGAGCTGCGAGGCCTTGGGCTCCGCTTTGGCATCCCGCGCCCAGCGCGCAAGGAGTGCGCTCCGCGCCTGCGCTCGCTCCTCCACCGCGACGATCGCCCCCTTCTCCTCGTAGGCCGCAAGCGCCTGGCGCGTCCGACCGGCGGCAAGCTCGATCGTCGCCGCCCGCTGCCACTCCTGCCGCTGGCGTCGCACCTGGGTGAGCTCGGCCACCCCGTGCTGCGCCGCGATCCCCCGAAACGGCGCCCCCGCCTCGATCGCCTGCAGCTGCTCGGGATCGCCGACGAGCACCACCTTCGCGTGCGCCTTCTCCGCGACCTCGAGCACTCGCGCGAGCTGCCTCGTGCCGATCATGCCGGCCTCATCGATGACGAGGACATCCTTGTGCGTGAGCGGATCGCGCCCCCCGCTCCACGCCAATTCATAGCTCGCCAACGTGCGCGATTGGATGCCCGCCGCGACCTGCAAATTCTCAGCCGCAATGCCAGCGAGCGCTGCCCCCTTCACCGCCAAACCTTCCGCCTCCCAGGCCTCGCGCATGGCCGAGAGCGCCGTGCTCTTACCCGACCCCGCGACCCCGACCAGGGCCTTGAGGTCCCCCGGCCCCGTCACGTGCTCGAAGGCCTCGCGCTGCTCATCGCTCAATCGGTTTTGAGAGAGCACCGAGCGCTGCCGGTGGGCAGCAACCCCATGCCCTCCCCGCCCCGCCAAGAGCTCCGCATCGGCGAAAAGGCCCCGCTCGAGCCCGAGCATCTCCCGCGTCGTGAACCGCTGCTGGCCGGCATCGTCCTTGCCCAACTCGACGAGCTCGGGCGAGGTCGTCACCTTCAGATACGCGCGGTCGAATTGCTCTGCCCCGTCGGTCCGCGTGTGCAAAAAACGCGCGAGATCGTGATGTGAAAAGGTCGCCTGCGAGTGCGTCATCGCCTTCAAGGCAATGCCGGGATCGGCAATGATCTGTGCCCCGTTCGCCCCGGCGATTCGCTGCTGCTCCTCGATCCGATCGGCGAGGAATGACGGCAGCCGCTCGTCCTCCTGGCGCTCCCGGCCGACCCCGAGCTTGCGCCCCGGCGAGAGCTCGATTCCCTGCGCCTTGTAGGATCGATGATCGATGCGAACGCCAAGCCCCGCTTGCGCCAGGTGCTCGTTCGTCACTTCCGCCCAGCCCCGACGCCAACTCAAAAGCTCCGAGGTCTGATTCCATCCGCGGTTCTTTTGGCCGAACCCTTCGGGCGTCAGGTCTCGCGTGGTGAGCAAGATGTGCGCGTGCGGATTGTCGGTGTTATCCAAGTGCAGCGAGAAGTCCGCAACCATGCCGCGTGACACGAATTCTCGCTTCACGAAATCTCGCAGGAGCTCGACCTGCTCGTTCTTCGAGAGCTCGACCGGCAGGCCGACCTCGACCTCGCGCGCAACCTGCGCGTCCTTGCGATGCTCGGCGGCCTCGACTTGATTCCAGAGCATTTGCCGATCGAACACCCACTCGGGCGCGTTGGCAGGGGCCAGGATTTCGGAGTGCTCGACCCCCATCTTCTTGCTGTAGTCGTGGGTCTGGCCGGTGGCTTCTTCGTACATCGACGTGCCGGAGCGATAGGCCGCCGCGGCAACGGCGTTGCGCCCGTCGGAGCGCTTCACCATCTTGGTGGTTTGGTGATAGATCGCCATCGAAGTGCGCCGCTAATTCCTTTTGAACGACAGAACCGATGATCCCCTGAAAACTCGTGGCCCGCCGGCGGTGAGCCGCCTCTGCCTCCCGCATACGTCGCGCAGCGACGTATCAGTGCGCTTTCCTTGTCCGGGTCCGACTGTATCGCGGCGCCACGCGGTAGGCAATCCCTAACACCACCCAAAGCGCAAAATAAATCGCAAGCCCGCGGCTCTGCCGGGCACACTCCCCTTCTTCCACACCCTATTTATGCGCGATGAGTCACTGCGCTACGATCCAGGCACGACACACCCAGCATCACCCACCAACGCGACAGGACGCGTCAGCCAATCAACCCTGCAAGGAGCACGAGAGATGCCAAAGCTCGAGGACAAAATCGCCGCGGCCGAAGCCAAGGTGAAGCAGCTGAAGGTCCGCCAACGCCAGATCGATGCCAGAAAGCGCTCCCTCGCCGCCCGAAACGAGCGCGGCAAAGACCTGCGGCGCAAGATCCTGGTCGGCGCCATCGTGCTCGAGAAGGTCAAAGCCGGCGAAATCCCAACCGCCGATCTGCATCGCTGGATCGAGCCGAAGATCACGCGCGCCGAGGATCGCGCGTTGTTCGATCTCCCGATGAAGGCGGAAGGAGCAACGGCGAGTTAAACAGGCTCAAACCCCTGCGTCGCGCACCAATCCGAGAGCGCCTCGCGTTGGGCGTTATGCTCGAACTCATACCACGCCGTCAGGTGACCGCCCGCCTCGAGCAGATCCTTGAATCGGGCGTAAGACCCCGGGCGCGAGAAAATCGAACGGATGCGCTCGTACTCCTCGGGCACGTGCGTCTCGGCGAAGGCGAGCGCTACGCGCTTGCCGAGGTCGAGCTCCTGCTTCGAAGGCACCGCGACGTACCGATCGGAGGTCTCGAGGTCCTCGGGGGGCGCCCTCCTCCGGCTCCATGTCGGTTCCGACGAAATAAACGCTCCCGGTATCCCGCAAGATGTACGCGGTGGCATCGACGGTGCCGATGCCGACTGAGCTCACGTACTCAAGGGCCTCAAGGAGTTCCTCAAGGCTTACCCGCGGCCCTCTTGTCGATTCCATGGCACCGCCTCTTTCCGCATGGGAGAAGTGTATCGACGTTGACGGCTGCCCAGGAAACCGGCCTTTCATCCTTGGCCGTTTCACCCTCCTCCGAATCTTCTCCCGGGCCATCTTCGTCACTATTTTTGTGGTTGGGTCCGTTGGCCGTGTGGGCGGGTCGCTTCGAGCCGTCCACACGGCCACGAGGCCAGCTATCGGAGAACTATAGGTTCTTAACTATAGGATTGCGCGACAAAGTGGCCGTGACTTTTCGTCTCAAAGCGCGACAAAGTGGCCGTGGGGGGCGCGACAAAGTGGCCGTGGATAAGTCGCTGAAAACACAAACTTATCCACAGGGGATGGGATCGTCAGCCTCCGAGGGGCAGCAAGCGTCGTGGTACCGGCGGGCGACTCTGCCAGAGGGTCATTCCCCCCTCACTCAGGTCGAATTTGGCGCCGGGATAAACGACCTTCACCGCCTTGAGCGTGCGCAGGAAAACGCGGCGGAAGTCGCGGATGCGCTCGTAGCCATGACCGAATTGTTCGTGAAGCGAGGTCCAGGGCATCAGCACCCCTTTGCCCTCCCCCACGCGGTGCAGGCGCTGTGCGAGCCATGTGTAGATGTCGAGAGCCATGGCATTGTGCGAAAGCCGCGCCACGGCCGTCTCATTGAGCGGTACGGCATGTTTCATGAGGCTCTCGAAGTAGCGCTGCGAGAACTGCACCGTCGAGGGCCACAAGGTTCGCTGCTTCGGATCTTTGGTGACCCATAATTCGAAGCCCTCGATCACGCTCCCCTTCAACGTCACCGCGCGCCCTTCTCCACTCATGGTCCCGATCCTAAAATCGGATGCCGAGAGTCGCGTCAGTTGCTCTTTGACGGTGCGGATGTTGCGGCCCTTCGGATCGAGGTCCAGGGTTCGCTTCACGAACGCGGTCAGGCTGTCCTCGAGCTCGATGACGGGCGATTGAGTGCGCAAGGCCTCGGCGTTGAGGTGATATAGCACCAGCCGTGGCTTGGGGCCGAACGGAAGTCCCACCTCGACGAACTTCCGCGTGTCCGGGTTGAAGGCCTGGCCGGCGGCGAGAAGCAGGCTCACGTGCCCGTTGACGCGCTCCCAGGTGCGTACTGCTGCCCCTGGGTCACGGTACGGAAGACAGGTCTGGCAGAGCACGGAGTGTTGATAGAGGATCGGCCCATCGTTCGAGGGGTCGACTAGAAAGGGGTCCGACAACAGTCGATCGCGAATCGGATTCGGAGCCTTGAGGCTTTTTGGTAGGAGTTCAAGGATGGGTTTCAGACCGCTCTCCG
>Ga0335073_10010925_pt1 | contig 12766 bp, 7 predicted proteins | sample Lox_Sample_22_FD_207093 | JGI IMG/M metagenome (GOLD analysis project Ga0335073, IMG submission 207093) | Soil microbial communities from Loxahatchee National Wildlife Refuge, Florida, United States - Lox_Sample_2.2 | ecosystem: Environmental > Terrestrial > Soil > Wetlands | place: USA: Florida...
TCCGCAGGCCTACCGCGCCGGACGCCAGACGCCGGTGTTCTTCGGCTCCGCCATCAACAACTTCGGGGTCGAGGAGCTGCTCGCCACCTTCACGCGGCACGCCCCCGGCCCGCTGCCGCGCGCGGCGCGCGAGCGCACGGTCGCAGCCGGGGAGGCGGAGCTCTCCGGCTTCGTTTTCAAGATCCAGGCCAACATGGACCCCGCGCACCGCGACCGCATCGCGTTCCTGCGTCTGTGCTCGGGCCGCTACGCGCGCGGCATGCGCCTCTACCACGTGCGGCTCGACAAGGAGGTACGGGTCGCCGATGCGCTCACCTTCATGGCGGCTGACCGTGCCCAGGCCGAGGAGGCCTACGCCGGCGACATCATCGGCCTGCACAATCACGGCACCATCAACATCGGCGATACCTTCACGCAGGGCGAGCGGCTCGCCTTCACCGGGGTGCCGAACTTCGCTCCGGAGATCTTCCGCCGCGCGGTGCTCAAGGATCCGCTGCGGATGAAGGCGCTGCAGAAGGGACTGACGCAGCTGTGCGAGGAGGGGGCGACCCAGCTGTTCCGGCCGCTGCGCAACAACGAGCTGATTCTCGGCGCCGTCGGGCAGCTGCAGTTCGAGGTGGTGGCGTTCCGCCTGGCGGACGAGTACGGCGTGCAGTGCGTCTTCGAGCCGATCACGGTGCACACGGCACGCTGGATCGACAGCGACGATGCGGCACGCCTCGAGGAGTTCCGTTCCCGCGCGCACGATCATCTCGCGCTCGATCATGCGGGGGCGCTCGTCTACCTCGCGCCCTCGCGCGTGAATCTCGAGCTGACGATCGAGCGCTGGCCGGGGATCACCTTTCGCGAGACGCGCGAGCACGCCGGGCAGCAGTCCGGGGGATAGCGCCCCGGGAGTTTTTGTGCAACATAGGCCTCCTCATGGAGGCCCAATGAACGACGTTCCGGCGGTCGCCGCCCCGTTCAGCCAGCGCGAGATCCTCATCAACCGGCTCTACGAGGCGTCCGAGCTCGAGCACAATCTCATGTGCACCTATCTCTACGCCGCCTTCAGTCTCAAGGACGGCGAAGGGGAGGGCCTGTCCGCGCAGGAGGCGGCCGCGGTGCGGCGCTGGCGTCAGACTCTCCTCGGGGTCGCGATCGATGAGATGGGGCACCTGGCGGCGGTCTGGAACATCACCGCCGCGCTCGGTGGCAGCCCGCGCATCGGACGCACGAACTTCCCGCTCGATCCCGGCTACCTGCCGGCGAGCATCACGGTGAAGCTCGCTCCCTTCAATCTCGACACGTTGCAGCACTTCGTGTTTCTCGAGCGGCCGCGCGGGTCCGCGGAGCCCGAAGGCGCGGGCTTCGCCTGCGACCGCAGCTACGTGCGCGGCACGGAGCGCCCGCACCTGACGCCCATGGGACGTGACTACGACACGGTCGGTGACTTCTATGCGCACCTCGGCGAGGGTCTGCAGGCCTTCGTCGCGCGCTATGGGGAGGCACAGGCCTTCGACGGCGAGCGCGCGCTGCAGCTCTCGCCGGCGGAGGTGAGCCTCGCGGGCGCCAAGCCGGTCGTGTGCCTGAAAACCGCGCTGGCCGCCTTCGCGGCGATCGTCGAGCAGGGCGAGGGCGCGCCGCACGACTCGGTGGGCTCGCACTATCAGAAGTTCCTCTCGATCCGCGCCGAGCTTGCCGCGTGCAAAGCGCGCAATCCCGCCTTTCAGCCCGCCTTCCCGGCCGCGACCAACCCGGTGCTGCGGCGGCCGCCGCGCCCCGAGGGGCGCGTGTGGATCGAGGATGCGGACGCCTTTGCCACGGTGGATCTCGCCAACGCCTGCTACGCGCTCATGCTGCGGCTCCTCGGCTACGCCTACTCGGTGCGCGGACCGGGCGCGGAGAAGTCGCTCACGGTGGACCTTGCGATCGGCCTCATGCAGGCGCTGGCGCCGCTCGCCGAGCGCGCGGCGCGCCTGCCCGCCGGGCCCGCCAACCCGAACTGCAACGCCGGCGTGTCGTTCATCACGCTGCGCGATCCGAGCCCGCTGCCGCCGGGAGCCGCGGCGCGGCGGCTGTTCGTCGAGCGCTTCGCGCAGCTCGCCGAGACGGCCGCTCTCCTGGCAGCCGGCGGCGATGCCCGCGCGCGCGCCGCCGCGGCGGCCCTTGCCGGGCTCTCCACCCGGGCGCAGCGCGGCTTCGATCTCTCACCAGGCGCCCTCGCGCGCTCCCCCGCTGCCGCTGCCGCGGCGCAGGCCGCACCGGCGGTGGCCCCACCCGCCGCGGCTGCCTCTCTCGTCGAGGGCGTCGAGCACGTGAGGGGAGAGAAGCTCGAGCTCGAGTTCGAGGCCAAGCGCTGCATCCACTCGCGCTTCTGCGTCACCTGGGCTCCGCAGGTGTTCCTCGCCAACGTGAAGGGTCCCTGGATCCACCCGGATGCGATGCCGGTGGAGCGGCTGGTGGAGGTGGCGCACGCCTGTCCGTCCGGGGCGATCCGCTACCGCAGGCTCGACGGCCAGGCCGACGAGACCGCCCCGCCGGTGAACCTCGCGAGCGTGCGGGAGGCGGGACCGTACGCATTCCGCGCGCAGCTCACGATCGATGGCGTGCCGGCGGGCTTGCGCGCGACGCTGTGCCGCTGCGGCGCATCGAGGAACAAGCCTTACTGCGACGGCTCACATCACGAGATCGGTTTCAGCGCGAGCGGGGAGCCGCCGAGCGGTGCGACCGAGATGCTGCCGCAACGCGCCGGCGTGCTGGCGATCGACCCGCAGGTGAACGGGCCGCTGCGGGTGCGCGGCAATCTCGAGATCGTGAGCGGCACGGGGCGCGTCGTGGCGCGTGTCGGGTCGGCGTACCTGTGCCGTTGCGGCGGCAGCGCCAACAAGCCCTTCTGCGACGGCACGCACGCGAAGATCGGCTTTCGCTCGGGCTGATCAGGCCGCCGCGCGCGCGACCCGCAGCCGCCTGACGGCGCGCGCGAATTCCTCGACCTCGCGCGCATGGGTCTGCGGTGAGGGCTTGCCGTAGCGCAGCTGCGCATAGCGCTCGAGCAGCGCCTGCGTCTCGGGCGTGAGGCCAGGGCGGCCGGTGCGCAGCGCCTGCGCGTAGGCGAGCGGCCCCTGCTGCGGCTCGCGCGCGAGGCCGCCGCGCGCCAGCTTGCGGCACAGCAGCGCATAGGCGCGTGCGGTCGTATCGGGCCTGGGTGCGCGCGCGCCGCCCCGGAAGGTCCAGGCGATGACCGCCAGCCAGCCGAGCAGCGCGGCGATGAACGCCCAGCCGAGCGCGCGGGCATCCTTCGCATGGATGCCGAGGAACTCCAGCACGTCGATCTGCGTGCCGTAATCGAATTTCACCACGCGCTCGTTCCACCACGAGTTGGCCGCATCCCAGCGCTGCAGCAGGTGAGTGAGCCACGGCGAGGCGCGCAGCAGCCGGGTCGACGTCGACATCGCCTCCGGCAGCAGATCGAACGCGCCGCGCTGCAACCGCGCCGGCTCGACGACCGCCGTCGGATCGACGCGCGTCCAGCCGCGCCCCGTGAGCCACACTTCCACCCAGGCGTGCGCATCCGACTGGCGCACCATCAGGTAGCCGCCGATCGAATTCCACTCCCCGCCCAGGTAGCCCGTGACGACGCGCGCCGGCACGCCCCCGGCGCGCATCAGCACGCTGAAGGCCGAGGCGTAGTGCCCGCAGAAACCGGTGCGGGTACGGAACAGGAAGTCGTCGATCTGCTCGGCGCCGAGCTGCTCCGGCTCGAGGGAGTACACGAAGCCGCCGCTGCGCAGGAACTCGAGCGCCGCGGCGACGAATGCGGCGTCCGAGCCCGCACGCGCGCGCAGCTGCCGCGCCAGCGCCACGGAGCGCGGGTTGCGTTCGGGCGGCAGGCGGCTGTCCTCGTAATATTCCCAGTCCGAGAGGGGCGGGGTTGCGCCCTTCGCGGTGTACGAGAGCGCTTCATAGCTGGTCGGATCGGAGACCGGGCGCTGCGCGATGAGCTCATAGGCGCTCGTCAGCCGCACGCTCGCATCGGGCGACTGCGCGGGAGTGTCGAGGGCGAACCACCAGCGGTGTCGGCTCGGCTCGAGCGCCACGCGATAGCGCCAGGGGGGGCCTGAGAACTGCCAGGGCACGCGTGCGCGGGCATCGCCCGCGCCGCGCGTCCAGGTCGCACCGTCGAAGTCGTGCAACACGGGGCCGCGCCAGTAGCGTTGCTCGGGCGCAGGTACCGCGCCCTCGAAGCGCGCGCGAAAGGCGACGTCGTAGGAGGTCGTGAGCTTGCCGATGCTGCCCGGCGTCATGCTGTCGGAGAGCCCGGTGAGGGCCTCCTCGCCGCGCGGCAGAGCCCAGAAGGAGCCCGCGAGGCGCGGAAAAAAGAGGAACAGCAGCGCGGCGAGCGGCACGGCGAGAAGCAGGGTGCGCCCCGCGATCATGAGCCCGGCGCGTGCCGGCAGGCCGTCGGTGGCGACGATCGCGAGCGCCGTGCAGCACAGCCAGCTTTGCGCCAGATAGAGCGGGGCACGCGCGAGGCTCTGCCGATCGAGGCACGCCGCCAGCAGCAGGAACAGTCCCGCCCCGATCAGCACCATGCGGTCGCGGCGGCGCCGGGTCTCGAGCATCTTGAGCGCTGCCATCAGAGTGAGGAGCGAAGTGCCCGGAGCGAGCCCGTTGAAGGTGTGATAGCGCGCATACACGCCGAAGGCGATCGCGAGCACGAGCATCACTTTGCCGATCTGCCCCGGCAGCGGTATGCGCGTGCGCGCGGCCGCGAGCCGCCACAGCATGAGGATGAGCGCTGCCGCCGGGATCCACGGAGGCAGGCGGTCGATGTGCAGCAGCAGCCCGCCGGCGAGCGCCGCCGCCGCCCACAGCAGGGCGCGCGGGTCGTCGCGCTCAGGCATGGAGCGCTGCGCCGCCGGTGAGCGGCGCCGGTGAGGGCAATGGGGCGAGCCCGTAGAGCGCCAGCGCCGTCAGGCAGCGGTGGCGATGCTCGGGCCCGCGGTTCGGGGCGAGCGCGGTGCCCGGGAGCATGAGCCCGTAGCGCTCGCCGCCGGCTTCAGCCTCGACGACCCAGCGGGCGAGCTGCGCGAGGCGCGCCTCGAGCTCCGCAATGGGAACCTGCGCGAAATCGAACAGGCAAAGGTCCGAGCCCGTCGGGCTGTACTCCTTCACGAGCAGCGGCGCCTGGCGCGCGTAGGCCTTCCAGTCGACCTGGCGCGGCGAGTCGCCGTCGCGAAATGGCCGCAGTCCCAGCCACTCGTCCGCGCCGAGAGAGCCGCGCGGATGCGCTCCCGGTTGCGAGCCGCTCGCGATCGGCCGCGGCAGCGATCCGAGCGGTCGCGGGTAGACCACCACCTCGATGGCCAGATGCACCCAGGTCCAGGTGCGGAACAGCCCGAACGGGTGGGTGCTCGTCAGCCGCAGCCGCTCGATGCGCAGCAGGCCGCGCCGCGCGGTGGCGGGCAGCGCCAGCTCGAGGCGCGCGCTGCCGCCGGCGGGCAGGTCCGCGGCCTGCAACGCCCCCTCATCGAGCGCCGCCTGCACGCCGTAACGGGTTTGTGGTGCGGCATTCGCGAGCGACAGGATGAGCGCGCCGCTGCCGCCGGCGAACATCGGCGGGGCGCTCACCGCGGTGAGCGTCGTGCCGAGCAGATTGCGATGGCACTCGTGCATCGCCACGAGTGCGAACCCGGCGAGCAGAAACGTGAGGAACAGCGCGAGGCTGTTGCCGTAGTTGAGTCCCGCCAGCAGCATCACCAGCCACAGCAGCGCGAAGGCGATGCCGCCCCGCGTCGGCAGGATGTAGAGGCGCCGGCGCGCGAGCGTGACCGGCAACGCATCCAGGCCCTGGCGGCGGCGCACCCAGACCGCCATGCGGGCGCGGATCGAGGCCGCGAGCGGCACTCTCAGAGCGGCACCGGCACGGCGCGCACCAGCTCGGCGGCGAGGGTGAGGCCATCGCCCGTGCCGCCGGCCTCGCGCCGCTCGAGGCGGTGGGCGACGACCGGCGGGAGCACCGCCTGCAGGTCCTCGGGGTGGACCGCGGAGCGACCCGCGAGGTAAGCCCACGACTGGGCGGCGCGCAGCAGCCCCTGGCCGGCGCGCGGGGAGAGCCCGAGCTTGAGATCCGAGCGCTCGCGCGTCGCGCCGATCAGGGCCTGGGCGTAGTCGAGCAGCGCATCGGACACGTGCACGGTGCGCACCGCGCGCTGCACCCGCAGCACCGCTGCGGCGTCCAGGGCGGGTGCCAGCTGCGGCAGCAGGTCGCGCCGCTCGCCGCCGCGCAGCAGCTCGCGCTCGTGCGCCGTGTCGGGGTAGCCGAGCCTCACGCGCATGAGGAACCGATCGAGCTGCGATTCGGGCAGCGCGAAGGTGCCGAGCTGCTCGTGCGGGTTCTGCGTGGCGACCACGAAGAACACCTCCGGCAGCCGGTAGGTGGTGCCGTCGGCGCTCACCTGCCGTTCCTCCATCGCCTCGAGCAGCGCGCTCTGGGTGCGCGGGCTGGCGCGATTGACCTCATCCGCCAGCAACAGCTGCGTGAAGATCGGGCCGCGGCGGAACTCGAAGCGCTGGTGCGAGCGGTCGAAGATCGAGACGCCGATGATGTCGGCGGGCAAGAGGTCGCTCGTGAACTGCACGCGCTGCCAGGCGAGCCCGAGGATGTGCGCCAGCGCGTGCGCCAGCGTCGTCTTGCCGACGCCCGGCACGTCCTCGATGAGCAGGTGCCCGCGTGCCAGCAGACAGGCGAGGCACAGGCGAATCTGCTGCGGCTTGCCGAGGATCACGGTCTCGAGCGTGGCGAGCGCGGCGCGCAGCGCCTGCGCATCCGCCGGGCCGGTATCCACGTCGTTCATCGGGCCCCGAGCTCCCTGACGCGCTCGAGCTGGGCGCGCAGGCCCGCCACGGTGCGCTCGAGCTCGGCGAGGCGCGCGCGCTCGCCGGCAACCACCGCCGCGGGGGCGTTGGCGACGAAGCTCTCGCTCGCGAGGCGCGCGCGCACGCCCGCCAGGTCCTTCTCCGAGCGCGCGATCACCTTGCCGAGCCGCTCGAGCTCGGCCGGCGCATCGATCAGGCCGGCCATCGGCACCAGCAGCGCGAGCGTGCCGACCAGCGCGATCGCCGCCTGTGGCGCGGACGTGCCGGGCTCGAGCACCGTGATGCTCTCGAGGCCGGCGAGGCGCTCGAGATAGGGGCGATGGCGCGCCGCCCATTCCCGCTCCTGCCCGCTCGCCTCGCGCAGCAGCAGCGGGATGCGCCGCGAGGGGTTGATGTTCATCTCGCCGCGGATCTGACGCACGCCGAGCACCACCGCCTGGATCCACGCCGCCTCGCGCTCGGCCGCCTCATCGGCCGGAAACTCCGCCGCGGTCGGGTAGGGCGCGAGCATCACGGTCGCGCCGCTGCGTCCGGCGAGCGGCGCGGCGCGCTGCCAGATCTCCTCCGTGATGAAGGGCATGAAGGGGTGCAGCGCGCGCTGCAGCGCCTCGAGAATCCCGGCGAGCGTGCAGCGGGTGCCGGCGCGCGCGGCCGCAGACGAGTCCGCCGACTGCAGCACCGGCTTGGTGAGCTCGAGGTACCAGTCGCAGAAGTCGTACCAGGTGAACTCGTAGAGCGCGGTGGCGGCGAAGTCGAAGCGATAGTCGGCGAGCGCCGCCTCGACGGCGGCCAGTGCGCGGCCGAAGCGCGCGCGGATCCAGCGGTCGGCCACCGAGAGCTCGAGGGCCGCGCCGGGTGCTGCCGCGGGGTGCTCGCCGAGTGAGAGCGTCACGAAGCGCGCGGCGTTCCACAGCTTGTTGCAGAAGTTGCGGTAGCCGCCCACGCGGCCCAGGTCGAAGCGCAGGTCGCGGCTCGGCGAGGCGAGCGCGGCAAACGTGAAGCGCAGCGCATCGGTGCCGTGTGGCGCGATGCCGGCCGGGTACTGGCGGCGGGTCGCCTTCTCGATGGCGCCGGCGAGCTTCGGCTGCATGAGCCCGCTGGTGCGCTTGGCGATGAGCGCCTCGAGCGTGATGCCGTCGACGATGTCGAGCGGGTCGATGACGTTGCCCTTGGACTTGGACATCTTGTCGCCGTGCTCGTCGCGGATCAGCCCGGTGATGTAGACCTCGCGGAACGGCACCTCGCCCATGAACTTCAGTCCCATCATCATCATGCGCGCGACCCAGAAGAAGATGATGTCGAAGCCCGTGACCAGCACGTTGCCCGGGTAGAAGCGCGCGAGCGCCTCGGTGCGCTCTGGCCAGCCGAGCGTCGAGAACGGCCACAGGGCGGAGGAGAACCAGGTATCGAGCACGTCCTCGTCCTGGCGCAGCGGCAGCTCTGGTGCGAGGCCGTGGCGTGCACGCACCTCGGCCTCGTCGCGCCCGACGTAGACGTTGCCGGCGGCGTCGTACCACGCCGGGATGCGGTGGCCCCACCACAGCTGGCGGCTCACGCACCAGTCCTTGATGTGGCGCATCCACTCGAAGTAGGTGCGCGCCCAGTTCTCAGGCACGAAGCGCGTGCGGCCGTCCTCGACCGCGGCGATCGCTTGCTGCGCGAGCGGGGCGATCCTCACGTACCACTGATCGGTGAGCCAGGGCTCGAGCACCGCGCCGCTGCGGTCGCCACGCGGGATCACCAGCCGGTGCTTCTCGATGCGCTTGATGAGGCCGGCGGCGTCCAGCTCGGCCACCACGCGCTTGCGTGCCTCGAAGCGGTCGAGCCCGCGAAAGCGCTCCGGCACCGCCTCGTTGAGCGCCGCGCGCTCGGTGAAGATGTTGATGAGCGGCAGCGCGTGACGCATGCCGATCTCGTAGTCGTTGAAGTCGTGTGCGGGGGTTATCTTGACGCAGCCGGAGCCGAAGTTCGGATCGACGTAGAGATCGGCGATGATCGGGATCACGCGCTTGGCGAGCGGCAGCACGACGTGGCGCCCGACCAGGTGCCGGTAGCGCTCATCGTCCGGGTGCACCGCCACCGCGACGTCCCCCAGCATGGTCTCCGGCCGCGTGGTGGCGACCACCACCTGGCCGCTGCCGTCCTCGAGCGGATAGCGCAGGTGCCAGAGCTCGCCTTCCTCCTCCTCGGACTGGACCTCGAGGTCCGAGAGCGCCGTCAGCAGCACCGGATCCCAGTTGACCAGGCGTTTGCCGCGGTAGATGAGCCCTGCCTCGTGCAGCCGCACGAACACCTCGACCACCGCGCGCGACAGGCCCGGGTCCATGGTGAAGCGGTCGCGCGACCAGTCGACCGAGTCGCCGAGGCGGCGCATCTGCTGCGCGATGGTACCGCCCGACTGCGCGCGCCATTGCCAGACGCGCTCGATGAAGGCCTCACGCCCGAGGTCGGTGCGGTGCTGGCCCGCGGCATTCAGCTGCCGCTCCACCACCATCTGGGTGGCGATGCCGGCATGGTCGGTGCCGGGCTGCCACAGCGTATCGTCGCCGCGCATGCGGTGATAACGCGTGAGCGCATCCATCAGCGTGTGCTGGAATGCATGGCCCATATGCAGCGTCCCCGTCACGTTCGGTGGCGGGATCATGATGCAGTAGGGGGTGCCAAGGCCGCGCGGTGCGAACCAGCCGTTGGACTCCCATCGCTCGTAGATGCGCCGCTCGATGTCCTGCGGCGCGTACACCTTGTCCATTGAATGCAACGGGAAGTGCGAGAGGTGCGGGGATTATAGCCACAGCGGTGCGCCCGCAAGGTCGCGGACGGCGCGCGGCCCCGATCCCGCGGTCAGCGCTCGGCGCGGCGGATCAGGAAGTCGGCGAGCAGCGGCGTCGGGCGCCCCGTGCTGCCCTTCTGTGCACCCCCCTGGTAGGCGGTGCCGGCGACGTCGAGGTGCGCCCAGGCGAGCCCCTGGGTGAACTTGCCGAGGAAAGCCGCCGCCGTGATCGCCCCGCCGTCGCGCCCGCCGACGTTGGCGAAGTCGGCGAAGTTGCTCTTGAGCTGCTCGGCGTATTCCTCGGTGAGCGGCAACTGCCAGCAGCGGTCCTCGGCGCGCACACCCGCTTCCAGCAGCTGCCCGATCAGCGCCTGGTCATTGCCCATGACGCCCGAGTGGTGATGTCCGAGCGCCACCACGCAGGCTCCCGTCAGGGTCGCGATGTCGACCACCGCGGCCGGGTGGAAGCGGCGCGCGTAGTGCAGGGCGTCGCACAGGATGAGGCGCCCCTCGGCATCGGTGTTGAGGATCTCGACGGTCAGACCCGCGGCGCTGGTCGCGATGTCGGCGGGCTTGACGGCCTTGCCGCCCGGCATGTTCTCCACCGCCGCGACCAGCCCGACGACGTGCAGCGGCAGGCGCAGCTGCGCCGCGAGCGTCAGGCAGGCGATCACCGCCGCTGCGCCGCTCATGTCGAACTTCATCTCGTCCATGCCCGGCGGGTCCTTGAGCGAGATGCCGCCGGTGTCGAAGGTTACGCCCTTGCCGACCAGTACCACCGGCGGCTGCGCCGCCTTGCCGCCCCGGTACTCGAGCACGATGAAGCGCGGCGGCTGATGGCTGCCCTGCGCGACGGCGAGCAGGCAGCCCATCTTCTCGCGGCGGATCGCCGGCTCATCGAGCACCTTGGCGGTCAGGCCCTTGTGGCGCCGGGCGAGCGCGCGCGCCTCCTCGGCGAGGAAGGTGGGCGTACACACGTTCGGCGGCAGGTTGGCGAGGTCGCGCTGGATGGCCGCGGCGGCCGTGATGGCGGCGCCGTGTTTGAAGCCGCGCGCCGCGGCGTCCCCCTTGCGCACCGGTCCGGCGAGCACCTGCTTGAGCGCGACGGGCGCGGGCTTCTTGCCGGTCTTCAGGTCGTTGATCCGATAGAGCGTCGCGCCGGCGACCTCCGCCACGGCGCGGCCGAAGTAATAGTCATCGAGCTCGCGCGCCGGCGGCCGGTCGAGCCCGAGCGCTACGCTTGCGATCCGGGTGCGCGCCAGAGCGGCGACGGCGCTGCCCCAGGCGCGGCGCCAGCTGCGCCGCGAGAGGCTCGCCCGGGCGCCGAGCCCGACCAGCAGCACGCGCCTCGCCGGCAGCTCCGTCACCTCGGTGATGAGCAGGGTATCGCCGGCGCGCCCGGTGAAATCGCCGCGCGCCAGCAGGCGCTGCAGCCGTCCGCCGCAGGCCGCGTCCACGCTCTTCGCCTCGGCACCGAGCTGCGCCTCCTCGAAGACGCCCACCACCAGGCAGTCGACGGCGAGCGCCGGGAGGCCCTTGGTCCATACCGCAAATTCCATCCACTCTCCTCAGCCGTTGAGGCGTGCGAGCGTCTGATTTATGTTGTTGAGCGCGCCATATGAGCGCTGACAAGTGTAACCCAAGAGCCACGGCCGGGTTTGCGGCGGTGGCGGGCGAGGTTCCCCTGGGAAGCATTCTCGGACGTTACATTCTGCGGGAAGTGGCCGGGGCCTGGCTGGTCGTCACCGCGGTGCTGCTCGTGATCCTGTTTGCCAACCAGGTGGTGGGCGTGCTCGAGCGCGCCGCGGCGAACCAGTACCCGCAGAGCGTCGTGCTCGAGCTGATCGGGCTCGGGGCACTGCAGTACCTGTGGATCCTGCTGCCGGTCGGACTGCTGCTCGGCGTAGTGCTGGCGTTCGGGCGTCTGTACCACGACAGCGAGATGGCGGCCGCGCTCGCCTGCGGGGCGGGGCCGGCGAACGTCTATCTGCCGGTGGCGCTGCTCGCGGTGGTGCTGACCGCCGCGCTCGCATGGCTCACCCTGGTGCTGGCGCCCGCCGCCACCGTGCGGGCACTCAACCTGCGTAACGAGGCGCTGCGCGCCGGACAGGTCGCGCCGATCGCCCCGGGCAAGTTCCGCAGCTTTGGCGGCGGCAACGCCGTCGTGTATGCCGAGCAGGTCAACGCCGACGGTACGCTCGGTAACGTCTTCCTGGAGCGCAACCGCGGCCCGCTCGTCGAGGTCGCGCTCGCCCAGCGTGCGCGCCGCGAGGTCACCCCCGACGGCCTGACGCTCGTCCTCACCCTCTACGACGGCGAGCGCTTCGAGGGCGTCCCCGGCAGCGCCGAGTTCCGCATCCTGCGTTTTGCCGAGCACGTGGTGCCGGTGCACGTGCCGGCCCTCACCGATGTGGTCACGGCGCTCGAGGCGCGACCCACCGGGGCGCTGCTCGGATCGGCCGGGCTCCCCGAGCAGGCCGAGCTGCAGTGGCGCATCGCCATGCCGCTCAGCTGCCTGGTGCTGGCGCTGCTCGCGGTACCGCTGTCGCGCCTGAAGCCGCGGCAGGGTCGCTATGCGCGCGTGTGGCTGGCCGTGGTCATCTATTTCCTCTATCTCAACCTGATCTCGGCCGGCAAGGTATGGATCTCGCGCGGCACGGTGCCGGCGGCGCTCGGCCTGTGGTGGACGCACGCGGCGGTGGCCCTGCTCGCGCTCGCGGTCATCGTGGGGCCGAAGCTCGCCAACCGCCTGCGCTACCGGCTGCGGCGCCTGTGAGTCTGCTCGACCGCTACATCGTGCGCACCATCCTCAGCTCCGTGCTGCTCGTCATGCTGGTGTTCCTCATGCTCGGCGCCCTGTGGGTGCTCATCGACCAGCAGGACGACATCGGGATCGGGCATTACACGGTGTGGAGCGCACTCTGGTACACGCTGCTCAACCTGCCGCAGCAGGCCTACGAGCTGCTGCCGATCACCGTGCTGATCGGGGCACTGCTGGGGCTCGGCACGCTCGCGCGCGGGAGCGAGCTCACCGTGGTGCGCGCCACCGGGATGTCGGTGACGCGCATCGCGGGCACGACGTTGCTCGCCGCGGCGCTGCTCATTGGTGCGGAGCTGGTGCTGGGCGAGTTTCTC
>Ga0335073_10010928_pt1 | contig 12765 bp, 11 predicted proteins | sample Lox_Sample_22_FD_207093 | JGI IMG/M metagenome (GOLD analysis project Ga0335073, IMG submission 207093) | Soil microbial communities from Loxahatchee National Wildlife Refuge, Florida, United States - Lox_Sample_2.2 | ecosystem: Environmental > Terrestrial > Soil > Wetlands | place: USA...
TTCCCGCGCGGCATAGAACCATTCCGACACCAGCACGGGCTTGGCGCCGGACAATCGCCGCAAGCCGTCGAAGAAATAGGGCGCGATCCAGCCTTCGGGACTGTCGACATTGTAGTTGACGGCGATCGCGTCGACATGCGGCGCCTCGGCGCGTATCGCGTCGGGATCGTAGTAGATCGGCAGCCGGTCGCCGAAATAAAGCGCTTCGGGATCGGCCTGGTGGATCGCGGCGGCGGCGACCTCGTAGTACCGCCGCGCCACCGTCGCGGTCCAGGCGCGCACGGCACGGACGCCGTCGCCGCCCGGCCTCAGTCGCGTCGGCGCCGTTGCCGCCAATAGCCCATGCCAGGACGAGACGCCGGCAGGCGGCACGAAGTCGGCGGCAAAGCGCCCCCAATCGCCGCGATAGAGCCGCCGCATCAGGGCGACCCAGCGCCGCTTGGTGTGGTTCGACGCCGGCTTCTGCGAGAAGAACTGGGTCAGAGCCCCGCTCCACCAGCCGACCTCGTTGTCGGAGAAATAGCCGATGCGGTAGGGCGTCCCGCGATAAGGCGCGGTGAGCCGCCGCGCCTCGGCGTACATGCGCCGCGTCGTCGCGGGGTCGAACGGGTCGAACCAGTGGAAGCGCGCAAAGCGGCCCAGCTCGAGATTGATCGCCGTCGGCATCCGCAGCACTTGGGGCGGCAGCGACCACGCGCCCGCCGAGTTGAAGCCCCAGGCGTCGAGGCGCTGGCGGGTCGCCGCGACCCAATCGGCGCGCGTCGGTGCGAATCGCCGCCAGTCATAGTGCGGATGGTCGACATTGTCCCCCGAGGCGCCGCCATCGACGATGTCGACGCCCAGCGACACGAGCCGCTGGCCGCAGGGGTCCTTGAGCCACGCGACCCCGCGCTCGCGCACGATCGTCCAGCGCGACGAAGGCGCAGAGCCGAGCTGGCACGAGGCGGACGCCGCCGCGCCCCACAGCGCGGCGAGCAGCAACGCGCCCGCCGCGCGATGGAAAAAGATCACGCCGCCGTGCCGCCGACGGTGAGGCCGTCCATCCGCAGGGTCGGCTGGCCGACGCCGACCGGCACGCCCTGCCCGTCCTTGCCGCAGGTGCCGATGCCGTCATCGAGCTTCAGGTCGTTGCCGATCATGGTGATCTTGGTCAGCGCATCGGGGCCGTTGCCGACCAAGGTCGCGCCCTTTACCGCGCGGCCGACCTTGCCATCCTCGATCTCATAGGCCTCGGACGCGGAGAACACGAATTTGCCCGACGTGATGTCGACCTGGCCGCCGCCGAAATGGACCGCATAAAGGCCCTTCTTCACGCTGGCGATGATCTCCTTCGGGTCCTTGTCGCCCGCCAGCATATAGGTGTTGGTCATGCGCGGCATCGGCGCGTAGGCATAGCTCTGACGCCTGCCGTTGCCGGTCGGGCGCATCCCCATCAGGCGCGCGTTGAGGCGGTCCTGCATATAGCCCCTGAGGATGCCGTCCTCGATCAGCACGTTGGTGTTGGTGGGCGTGCCTTCGTCGTCGACCGTCAGCGAGCCGCGCCGGTCCTGCATGAGCCCGTCATCGACGACGGTGACGCCGGGCGCCGCGACGCGCTGTCCGATGAGGCCGGCAAACGCCGAGGTCTTCTTGCGGTTGAAATCGCCTTCGAGACCGTGCCCCACCGCCTCGTGAAGCATCACGCCCGGCCAGCCCGACCCCAGCACCACCGTCATCTCGCCGGCGGGCGCCGGCACCGAGCCGAGATTGACGAGCGCCTGGCGCAACGCCTCGTCCACCTGACCGCGCCAATGCGCCGGATCGAAATAGCGCTGATACTCGACCCTGCCGCCCGCGCCCGAGGAGCCATGCTCCATGCGGCCGTTCTCCTCGACCACGATGCTGACATTGAGACGCACCAGGGGCCGCATGTCGGCGACGCTGAGCCCGTCGGGCCGAACGATTCGCACCGCCTGAAGCTGTCCCGACACCGAAGCCGAGACCTGCCGTACGCGCGGGTCGAGACTGCGGGCATAGGCATCGATGTCGGCCAGCAGCTTCGCCTTGGCGCCGAACTCGTACCCGCCGAGCGGATTGACGTCGGTATAAAGCTGCCGATTCGTGCCGAGGGGCGGCGCCGCCAGCGTGCCGCCCGAGCCGCGGCGCACCGCCTGGACCGTCTGGCCGGCACGGCGGATCGCTTCCTCCGACAGGTCCGAGGCGTGGGCATAGCCGCAGGTCTCGCCGGACAGCGCACGCAGCCCGAATCCCTGGCTCTGATCGAACGAGGCGGACTTGATGCGGCCATCGTCGAACGACAGGCTTTCGGACTGGCTCCATTCGAGGAACAGCTCGCCATCGTCGGTCCCGGCGAGCGCCTCGGCGACGATGCGCTCGACCCGGGCGCGGTCCATGCCGGTGCGGGTGAAGAACAGGTCGTCTGAGCGGGCGAGATCGGACATTGGCGGTTCCTTTGCGCGAGGGGTCGGCCTCGCAAGGGAATATGGGATGCGCGGGCGCGGAGCGGAAGCGCCGTTTCCGCTCCGATCCGCCGATAATGCGTCAGAAGGTCGCAAGATTGCCCGGCCCTTCGGAGCTATGAGAGGGGCGCGGTGATGTTGAGCCAGTGGGCCGTATTCGCTAATTTCGCGGCGGGGCGCGCCCGGCAACGAGGGGATGGCGGCGGATGGGATTGGGACGCGGATCGGTGATCGCCGGCCTCGCGAGGTCGGCGCTGGCTTCATTCCTTCCGGTGCTTGCCTCGGCAAACATGGCGCGCGCCGATACCGTCGAGGTGCCGGAGCCGTGGCAGCTCGGCATGCAGGCGGCCGCCTCGCCGGTGCGCCAGCATATCGACGCGCTCCACAACGAGCTCCTGGTCATCATCACCATCATCACGATTTTCGTGATGGGGCTGCTGCTTTATGTGATCGTCAAGTTCAATGCCAAGAACCATCCGGTCCCCTCCAAGGTGACGCACCATCCGCTGCTCGAGGTGATCTGGACCGTGGTGCCGGTGCTGATCCTCGTGTTCATCGCGGTGCCGTCGTTCAAGCTCATGTACTACATGGACCACGCGCAGAAGGCCGACATGACGCTCAAGGTCACCGGCCACCAATGGTACTGGAGCTACGAGTACCCCGATCAAGGCGATCTCGGCTTCGACAGCAACATCATGGATCCGCAGCAGGCCGCGGCCGCCGGCAAGCCGCGCCTCCTCGAGGTCGACAATCCGGTCGTGCTGCCGGTGGACACGGTGGTCCGCGTCCTCGTCACCGGCACCGATGTGATGCATAGCTGGTTCGTGCCGTCGATGGGCGTGCAGGAATATGCCGTGATCGGCCGCACCAACGAATCGTGGCTCAGCGTCCTGCACCCCGGCACCTACTATGGTCAGTGCAATCAGATTTGCGGCGTCAATCACCCGTTCATGCCGATCGAGATCAAGGCGGTCTCGAAGGACGATTTCGCGAAGTGGGTCGCGGACGCGAAGAAGAAGTTCTCGAAGAACGACGGATCCGGTCTGCGGCTTGCCGCAAGCGCGGCGCATTAGGGCGTCGGAGGAAACATGGCACACGAAGCGACCGTTCACGGATACGGGCACGAGTCACACCGGCCAGGCTTCTTCGTCCGCTGGCTGTGCTCGACCAACCACAAGGACATCGGCACGCTCTATCTGTGCTTCGCGATCGTCGCCGGCCTCATCGGCGGGCTGCTCTCCGAGATCATGCGGTACAACCTGATGCGGCCGGGCGACGTGCTGTTCGGCAACGATCATCAGCTTTACAACGTGATCATCACCGCGCACGGCCTCATCATGGTGTTCTTCGTGGTGATGCCGGCGCTGATCGGCGGCTTCGGCAACTGGATCATACCGCTCATGATCGGCTCGCCCGACATGGCGTTCCCGCGCATGAACAACATCAGCTTCTGGCTCCTGGTCCCGGCGTTCCTCCTGCTGCTGAGCTCGACCATGGTCGGCGAAGGCGCGGGCACCGGATGGACCATCTATCCGCCGCTCTCCTCAAAGATAGGCCATCCCGGGCCGTCGATGGACATGGCGATCTTCTCGCTGCATCTCGCCGGCGCGTCGTCGATCATGGGCGCCATCAACTTCATCACCACCATCCTCAACATGCGCGCGCCCGGCATGACCATGCACAAGATGCCGCTGTTCTGCTGGTCGATGCTGGTGACGGCGTTCTTGCTGCTGCTCGCGCTGCCGGTGCTGGCGGGCGCGATCACGATGCTGCTCACCGACCGGAATTTCGGCACCACCTTCTTCGATCCCTCGGGCGGCGGCGATCCGCTGCTGTTCCTGAACCTGTTCTGGTTCTTCGGGCATCCCGAGGTCTACATCATGATCCTGCCGGCCTTCGGCATCATCAGCCAGGTGATCTCGACCTTCTCGAAGAAGCCGATCTTCGGGTATCTCGGCATGGCCTACGCGATGGTGGCGATCGGCGTGATCGGCTTCGTCGTGTGGGCGCACCACATGTTCACGACCGGCATCAGCGTCGATACGCGGGCCTATTTCACCGCCGCGACGATGGTGATCGCGGTGCCGACCGGCATCAAGATCTTCTCGTGGATCGCCACCATGTGGGAAGGCTCGATCACGTTCGACACGCCGATGCTGTTCGCGACGGGATTGCTGTTTCTCTTCACGGTCGGCGGCGTCACCGGCGTGGTGCTGGCCAACGCGGGCGTCGACATGGCGCTCCACAACACCTACTACGTGGTGGCGCATTTCCACTACGTGCTGTCGCTCGGCGCCGTCTTCGGCATCTTCTCGGGCTTCTACTACTGGATCGGCAAGATGTCCGGCCGGCAATACAACGAGACGTTCGGCCGCATCCATTTCTGGACCACCTTCATCGGCGTGAACCTGACCTTCTTCCCGATGCACTTCCTGGGGCTTGCCGGGATGCCGCGCCGCATCAGCGACTATCCCGATGCGTACGCCGGCTGGAACATGATCGCCTCGCTTGGCTCCTACATCTCGGCCGCCTCGACCCTGTTCTTCATCTTCATCGTGTTCCACACGCTCTTCGCCGGCAAGCGGGTCGGCGCCAATTACTGGGGCGAGGGTGCGACGACGCTTGAATGGACGCTGCCATCCCCGCCGCCGTTCCATTCCTACGACGAGCTCCCGCACATCGCGGCCGAGGCCGGGCACTAAGGAGCGCGACCGTGCGCCCACTCGAAGCGGCGGCTTCCGACGGTGCGGCGGTTGCCGACTACATCGCGCTTTTGAAGCCGCGCGTCATGTCGCTCGTGGTGTTCACGGGCTTTGCCGGTCTTTATCTGGCGCCAGGCCATCTCCACCCCGTCCTCGCGATCGTAGCGGTGCTGTGCATCGCGGTCGCCGCGGGTGCGTGCGGCGCCATCAACATGTGGTACGACCGCGACATCGACGCGCTGATGGCGCGCACCCGCGACCGGCCGCTTCCGGCGGGACGCATGGTGCCCGGCGACGCGCTGGGCTTCGGCTGCGTGCTGGCGGGCGCCTCCGTGATGGTCATGGGGCTTGCGCTCAACCTTGCGGCCGCGGCGCTGCTCGCGCTGACCATAGGCTTCTACGTGTTCGTCTACACGATGTGGCTGAAGCGCAGCACGCCGCAGAACATCGTCATCGGCGGCGCAGCAGGCGCGTTGCCGCCGATCGTCGGCTGGGCCGCCGCGACCGGGACGGTAGGACTGCCGGCGCTCGTGCTGTTCGCGCTCATCTTCTTCTGGACGCCGCCGCATTTCTGGGCGCTGGCGCTCTATCGCTCTGGCGACTATGAGCGCGCCGGCGTGCCGATGCTGCCCAATGTCGTAGGGCCGGCCGAGACCAAGCGCCAGATGCTGATCTACACGCTGGTGCTGTGGCCGTGCGCGGTGGCGCCGACGCTGCTCGGCGTCGCCGACTGGTTCTACGGCGCGGCGGCGCTCGTCCTCTCCGCGGCCTTCACGGGCTGCGCGGTGCGCGTGCTGCGCGATCCGGGCGAGCGCGCGGCGCGCCAGATGTTCGGGTTCTCGATCCTTTATCTTTTCCTGCTCTTCGCGCTCTTGGTGTTGGATCGCGCGGTGGGCCTTGCGGGCATCCAGGGATGACGGCGCAGGAGCTGGCGTTGGACGATCGGCGGCGACGCACGCGGAACCTGGCGATGTTGGTGGTGCTGGTCGCGTTGTCGGCGCTCTTCTACGTGATCACGCTGGTGAAGGTGGGCGCCCTTTTATGAGCAATCGCCGCAACCGCAAGACCGTGTTCGGGCTGCTCGCCATCCTGGGCGTGATGGGCGGGCTCGTCAGCGTGTCGGCGCCGCTTTATCGCATCTTCTGCGGCGCCACCGGCTATGAAGGGACGACCCAGCGCGCCAGCGTCGCGCCCGCCAACGAGGTGAAGGGCCGCGTCATCACGATCCGCTTCGAGGCCGACACGGCGACCGACCTGCCCTGGAGCTTTCAGCCGGAAGTCCGCGAGGTCACCGTCCATCCCGGCGAGCAGAAGCTGGTCGCGTACCGCGCCGTCAACCATTCGGCCGAGCCCATCACCGGCCGGGCGACCTATAACGTAACGCCCGACAAGGCCGGGCTCTATTTCGACAAGCTTCAATGCTTCTGCTTCTCGAACCAGTATCTGGCGCCCGGCCAAAGCGCCGAGCTCACCGTGTCGTTCTTCGTCGATCCCGACATCGTCAAGGACCCCAACACCATCGACGTCAACACGATCACGCTTTCCTACACCATGTTCCGAGCCAAGAGCGACGGCGGCCCGGCGGCAAACGCAAGTTCCCCGGGCGAGACGCGCGTCAATTGAGATCGCGAGAGAGACCCCAATGAAGAGTGAGACACACCACAAGCATCCCTACCATCTCGTCGATCCCAGCCCATGGCCGATCTTCGGGGCGATTGCCGCCGGCATCCTGTTCAGCGGCGCCGTCATCTGGATGCATGGCGGAACCTTCTGGCTCATGGTCCTCGGCGTCATCGGCGTCCTCGCCATCATGTATGTGTGGTGGCACGACGTCATCAACGAGGCGACCTTCCAGGGCCACCATAACCGGGTCGTCCAGATCGGTCTGCGCTATGGGATGGCGCTGTTCATCGCTTCGGAGGTGATGTTCTTCTCGGCCTTCTTCTGGGCCTATTTCTCGGCGGCCCTCTTTCCGACCGAGGCGATGGGCGGTGTGTGGCCGCCCAAGGGCATCCATCCGTTCGATCCGTTCGACGTGCCGTTCCTGAACACGCTGGTGCTGCTTCTGTCCGGCGCCACGGTGACGTGGGCGCATCATTCGCTGCTCGAGAACAATCGCCGCGACCTGATCCGCGGGCTGGCCGTCACCGTCGCCCTTGGCCTTTGCTTCACCTCGCTCCAGGCCTACGAGTACAGCCACGCGGCGTTCGGCTTCACCCAGGGCATGTATCCGTCGGTCTTCTTCATGGCGACGGGCTTCCACGGGTTCCACGTCATCATCGGCACCTGTTTCCTTGCGGTGTGCCTCGTGCGCGCGATCAAGGGGCACTTCACGCCGGATCATCATTTCGGCCTCGAGGCGGCGGCGTGGTACTGGCACTTCGTCGACGTGGTGTGGCTGTTCCTGTTCACCTGCGTCTATTGGTGGGGCGGCTATGGGGCGACGTACGCCGGATGACGCAGTCCGAGACGCTGTTCGCCACGGCGCTGCGATGCCGATGCCCGCGCTGCGGCAAGGGCAAGCTTTATGACGGCCTCCTGTCGGTGGCGCCCCGCTGCCACGCGTGCGGCCTCGATCTTGCGGCGCAGGACGCGGGCGATGGTCCGGCGGTGTTCGTGGTGCTGATCCTGGGCGCGATCGTCGTCGGTCTCGCGCTGTTGGTCGAAGTTCTGTTCGCGCCGCCGCTCTGGCTCCACGTCCTGCTCTGGACCCCGGTGATCCTCGGCGGCGCCATCGCCTTGCTGCGGCCGCTGAAAGCGGGGCTCATCGCGATCCAATATCGCCACCGCGCCCTGGGCGGCCCGGCGGCCTGAGCCGCGCGCGATTGCGGCCGTGCGTCAGGCCCGATAGGCAGCGGCCTCCACATGCTCCGGCCGGAACCCGATGCCCACCAGGTGCGCGGGAATACGCCGCAGGATCGGCCACCGATAGATGAGCCGTACCAGCGCCGGCGGCTCGACTGGCCCTTCGCCGGCCAACACCTTGCTGATGACGCGCTCCTGGATGACACGCTGCATCGTCTGCGTCGCACGGGTGGGAAAGTCGCGCCGCTCCTGGACCAGGGCGAGGTCGGCCGCGGTGACGGTGCGCTGCCGCAGCTTCTCGGCGAGAATGTTGGCGGCTGCCACCGCGTCCTGGATCGCGAGATTGATGCCGACGCCGCCGATCGGCGTCATCGCGTGCGCCGCATCGCCGATGAGGAGAATCCCGGCCTGATGCCACCGCGCCGCCCGGTCGAGCGCCACGCTCAAAAGCTTCACGTCGTCCCACCCGCGGACCTCGTCCGTGCGGTCGCCAAGAGGAGGCGCCAGCCGCGCGACATCCTTGCGAAAGGCATCGAGCCCGCGCGCCTGCATCGCCGGAAAGCTTCCCTTGGCGATGATCAGGGCGCATTGCCAGTAATCGCCGCGGTTGATGGTGACGAGCATCCCGCCGCGGTCGGCGTGGCCAAACGTGTAGCCGCCGTCATCGGGTCTCCGCGAAATCCGGAACCACAGCACGTCCATCGGCGCGCCAAGCTCGATCACCGTGAAGCCCGCCATGTCGCGCAGGCTCGAATGGCGGCCCTCGGCATCGACGACAAGGTCGCTCGCGACATCTACGACGCCGTCGCGCGTGCGCGCCGTGACGCCGATGACCCGGCCGGTCGCCGCCTCGCGGCGAAGCCCGGTGACCTCGGCTTCCATCATCAGGCGGAACGTGGGATAGCCGCGCGCCTTCTCGGCCAGGAAATCGAGGAAGTCCCATTGCGGCATCAGGACGAGGAACTTGCACCGGGTCGGCAGATGCGTGAAATCGGCGACCGGACCGTCCATGTTGCCGATCTGGGCCCGAAGCTCGCGCACCTCCTGATGCGGGCGGGCAAGAAACGCCTCGAGCAGACCCAACTCGCCGATCACCTCGAGCGTCGAGGGATGGATCGTGTCGCCGCGGAAATCGCGCAGGAAATCGCCGTGCTTTTCCAAAACGAGAACGTCGACCCCGGCGCGCGCCAACAGAAATCCCAGCATCATGCCGGCCGGACCACCGCCCGCGATGCAGCATTCCACCTCGATGCGAGACGCCTCCTGCTCGCTCATCGCTCCTCCGACTAGGCTTGCGGCATATGCGCGCTGACACGATGCCCCGCAAGTCCCTGGTCGGACCGACGCTGTTCACGGCGTTCGGCCTCGCGCTTCTCTTGGGACTCGGCACGTGGCAGGTCCAGCGGCTCGGCTGGAAGGAGAGACTCATCGCCGAGCGCGCGGCCGGCGTCGCGGCGTCGCCGGTGCCGCTGCCGACGACGCAAGCGGCGGCGCAGGGGCTTGAATATCATCACGTGCGCGCGGTCGGCCACTATGTCGGCAAGCCGCTCTATCTGCACGCGATCTCGCGCGACGGCGATCAGGGGTTTCATGTCGTGGCGCCCTTCGCGCTCGCGGACGGCGGTGCCGTGCTGATCGATCGCGGGTTCGTGCCGGAAGACGTGGCCCGCGCCAATCCCGTCTTCGCCAGTCCCGCCGCGCCCGAAATCGAGGTCACGGGATTGCTCCGCCTTGCCGCCGGCAAGCCCTCGTGGTTCACGCCCGAGAACGCGCCGGCGCAAGGCACCTGGTTCTATGTCGACCCGGACGCGATGGGCAAGGCGGCAGGGGTTGGCCCGGTGTTGCCGTTCTATATCGATGCGGACCGCGAGCCCGGCGCCAGATACCCGATCGGCGGACAGACCCTGCTCGACCTGCCGAACAATCATCTCCAGTACGCCATCACCTGGTACCTGCTGGCGGCGGCGCTCGTGATCGTCTATCTCCGCATCGTGCTGAAGCGCGGAGCGAGGCCATGAGAAACAGCGCCTATCAGGAGCTCGAGGCCCGGTTCCGACGCCTCAACGCGCTGCGCGAGGCGGCCGCAATGCTGCATTGGGACATGGCCACCATGATGCCGGAAGGCGGCGCCGGCGCACGGGCCGAGCAGCTCGCCACGTTGCGCGTCGTGTGCCACGAGGTGTTGAGCGATCCCGCTCTGCCCGATCTTCTCGTCGCCGCCGAGGACGAGTCGCTCGACGAGTGGCAGTTGCCCAATCTGCACGAGATGCGCCGGCAATGGAACCAGGCGACGGCGCTGCCGGCGGACCTCGTCGCGGCCTTGTCCAAAGCGGCCAATGCATGCGAGATGGCGTGGCGCCAGGCGCGGCCCGCCAACGATTTCGCGTCGATCCTGCCGCCGTTGCGCCACCTCCTGGCTCTGGTGCGCGAAAAAGCCGCCGCCCGCGCGGACCGGCTGGGCAAGAGCCCCTACGAAGCGCTGCTCGACCAGTACGAGCCCGACGGCAGCACGGACGAGATCGACCGGCTCTTCGCGGTGCTGGCAAAAGAGCTGCCGCCGATCCTGGCGGCGGCACTCGAGCGTCAGGCGCGCGGAAAGCCGCCAGGCTTGCCGCCCGGCCCCTTCCCCATCGAGACGCAGCGCAAGGCCGGCGTCATGCTGATGGAGCGGCTTGGCTTCGACTTCGCCCACGGGCGCCTCGATATCAGCTTGCATCCGTTTTGCGGCGGCACGCCGGACGATGTGCGCATCACCACGCGCTATGATGAAGCGAATTTCACGCGCGCCCTGATGGGCGTCCTGCACGAGACCGGACATGCGCTTTACGAGCGCGGGCTGCCGGACGCGTGGCGGCAACAGCCGGTCGGCGATGCGCGCGGCATGAGCATCCACGAGAGCCAATCCCTTCTCGTCGAGATGCAGGTGTGCCGCTCGCGCGAGTTTCTCGAGTTCGCGGCGCCGCTTCTGCGGGACTGCTTCGGCGGATCGGGCGCGGCGTGGGACGCCGACAACCTCTACCGCCTCTATACGCGGGTCGAGCCGGGGTTCATCCGGGTCGATGCCGACGAGGTGACCTATCCCGCGCATGTCATCCTGCGCTATCGCCTCGAACGCGCGCTCGTCGCCGGCGACTTGGATCTCGCCGATCTGCCGGCGGCGTGGAACCAGGGCATGCGCGAGCTTTTGGGAATCGTGCCGCCCGACGACCGGCTCGGCTGTCTCCAGGACGTGCACTGGTATGACGGCGCATGGGGTTATTTCCCGACCTACACGTTGGGCGCGATGACGGCGGCGCAACTCTTCGCCGCCGCCAAGGTCGCGGACCCGTCGATCGCGCCGGGCATTGCCAAGGGAGAATTCGCGCCGCTTTTCGCGTGGCTCCGCGTCAACGTGCATGGAAAAGGCTCGCGCGTCTCGACATCGGCGCTCGTAGAGAGTGCCACCGGCGCCCCTCTCGGCACGGATATCTTCCTTCGCCACCTGCGGCGCAGATACACATAACTTATTGATATTTAATCACTTTACCGTTGTCTTGCGAGGCCTCACCGGCGGCGCTAGCCTTCTGCCTCGTTTCGCCACCGACTTTTCTTGACGCCATGCCCTATATTTCGACACGCGACGGTCACGTACCGCCCGAACGGCTGCCTTTCGAGGCGGCTTTGGTGTCGGGACTGGCGCGCGATGGCGGGCTGTACGTGCCGCAGACATGGCCTCGCCTCGATCACGACACGATCGCCGCGTTCGCAGGGCAAAGTTACGCCGAGATCGCGGCAAAGGTGATCGAGCCGTTCCTTGACGGCGTGATCGAGGGCCCGGCGTGGCGGCGGATGGTCGAATCGGCCTATCGCAGCTTCGCGCACGAGGCGGTCGCGCCTCTGAAGCAGATCGACGCCGGCCTTTGGCTCATGGAGCTGTTCCATGGGCCGACCCTGGCGTTCAAGGATTACGCGCTGCAGCTCATGGGGCCGCTCCTCGATGCGGTGCTGACGCGGCGCGGCGAGCGGGTGACGGTGGTCGGTGCCACATCGGGCGACACCGGGTCGGCCGCGATCGAAGCGTGCCGCGACCGCGCGTCCGTCGATCTCTTCATCCTTTATCCCCATGGCCGGGTTTCCGAGGTGCAGCGCCGGCAGATGACCACGGTACCGTCCTCCAACGTTCACGCCATTGCCGTCGAGGGTACCTTCGACGACTGCCAGGACCTGGTGAAGGCGATGTTCGCCGACACCGCGTTCCGCAACGCCATGAACCTCTCCGCGGTGAACTCGATCAACTGGGCGCGGATCATGGCGCAGGTGGTTTATTACGTGACCGCGGCGGTGGCGCTGGGCGCGCCGGGCCGGGCCGTGTCCTTTGCCGTGCCGACCGGGAATTTCGGCAATGTCTATGCCGCGCACGTGGCGCGCCGCATGGGCCTGCCGATCGGCGAGCTCGTGATCGGCACCAACCGGAACGACATCCTGGCACGCTACTTCAATCATGGCGAGATGACGCTGGGCCCGGTCGAGCCAAGCCTCAGCCCCAGCATGGACATCCAGGTGTCGAGCAATTTCGAGCGGCTTTATTTCGAGCTGGCCGGGCGCGAAGGAGACGCCGTCGCGTCGGCATTCCGCCAATTCCGCGCCACCGGCAGCCTGCCAGCGCAGCCGGCGCTGTGGCGGGAGGCGCGGACACTTTTCACCGCCCACCGGGTTGGCGATGAGGAAACGAGCGCCACGATCGCGGCCACATGGGGCTCGACCGGCGAGCTCCTCGATCCGCACAGCGCCGTGGCCGTGGCCGCGGGTCGCGCCGCACG
>Ga0335073_10010929_pt1 | contig 12763 bp, 10 predicted proteins | sample Lox_Sample_22_FD_207093 | JGI IMG/M metagenome (GOLD analysis project Ga0335073, IMG submission 207093) | Soil microbial communities from Loxahatchee National Wildlife Refuge, Florida, United States - Lox_Sample_2.2 | ecosystem: Environmental > Terrestrial > Soil > Wetlands | place: USA...
AGCCCGCCCGCATACCGTGCGGCGTCACCGGCTCCAGGCGGGTGCCCTTGACCCCCGCAGTTGCGGCGCGCCGAGCAAGGATCTGGCGCACCGCATCCGGGTGAAGGCGGTTGGTCCCGACTGTGCCCCATTGGGTGATCCGGCGAAAAACCGGCCCGTCGCCGATCTTCGCGGCCCGCAGCCATGCGCGAAGCGCCCGCACGGGGCAGGTGTCCTCTCGAACCCCACGCATGATCCCAATCTCGGCGCCTTTGCCGGCTGCATCGGTCTTGGAGCGCGGGATCAGCAGCCGCAGCCCGGACGGCGTCGGTTTGACGTGGGCGACATCGAGGCCGACGAGCTCGGAACGGCGCAAGGCGCCGGCGAAGCCGATCAGCAAGAGGGCAGGTCCCTGAGGCCTGCGGAGAGATCGCATCGGCATAAAGTCCAGATCCTTTATCCCAGAATCCTTTATAACCGCCTGTGGCGGTTCCCCTTCAAACCCCAGCTCTGCTGCGGGATATTGGTTTGACATGCGATGCCCGCAGGCGAAGCCCCCCGCGCGATCAGCAACGACCCGAGACCGACGACCGGCTCGGCCTGGAGCCCTTTCCGCCATCCGGCGTTCACGGTGATCTGGACCGCGTCGGTCGCCGCGAACATCGGCACCTGGATGTACACGGCCGCCTCCGCCTGGCTGATGACGAGCCTCGCTCCTGATCCCCTGACCGTCTCACTCGTGCAGGTCGCAGCCAGCCTGCCGATCTTCCTGATTGCGATCCCGGCCGGCGCACTCGCGGACATCGTCGATCGCCGACGCTTCCTGATCGCAGGAGAAGCGGTGAACACGGCGATCGCGGCGATCTTCGCGATCCTGGTCGCAGTGGACCTTGTGACACCGAGCGTGCTGCTTGTGTTCACGTTCCTGATCGGCGCCTTCGGAGCGCTGACGGCGCCGGCTTGGCAAGCGGTTACGCCTCAGCTCGTGCCGAAACAGGATCTGCATGCGGCGATTGCGGCGAACAGCGTAGGCTTCAATGTAAGCCGCGCGGTGGGACCCGCGCTTGGCGGCGCGCTGACTGCCGCGTTCGGCATCGCGACACCGTTCTGGATCAACGCGGTCAGCAATCTTGGCATCAACGGTGGGCTTGTGTGGTGGCGCCCGCCCCGGCGCAGAGCGAGCCATCTGCCGGCGGAGCGGTTCGGCCGCGCTATCCGCACTGGCCTGCGCTATGCGCGGCACAATCGGCACCTGCGCGCAACCCTTCTGCGCGCGGTCGGGTTCTTCCTGTTCGCGAGCACCTATTGGGCGCTGCTGCCGCTGGTGGCGCACAACCAGATCGCGGCCGGTCCGGAGATCTACGGCATCCTGCTAGGCGCGATCGGCGCCGGCGCTGTGGCGGCGGCATTCGCGCTGCCATGGGCCAAGCGGCAGCTCGGCGCCGACCGGTTGGTCGCGGCCGGGACTGGCGGCACGGCGCTCGCGCTGGTGCTGTTCGGGGTCGCACGCGATGCCACAACCGCCCTCATGGCGAGCCTGCTTGCTGGCGCGTCGTGGATCGCGGTGCTCTCGATCCTCAACGTTTCGGCGCAGGTGGCTTTGCCGGAATGGGTGCGGGCGCGCGGCCTTGCGCTGTTCATGACGTTCTATCTCGGGGCGCACACGGCCGGCAGCGCGCTGTGGGGCCAGGTGGCGCAACTTTATGGATTGCCGACCGCGCATTTCATCGCGGCGGCCGGCGCGCTCGCCATCATTCCGCTCACTTGGCGGTGGCATCTGCAGACCGGCGCTGACGTCGATCTCACGCCGTCGATGCACTGGCAGCCGCCGGTCGTCAGCGGCACGATCGAGCAGGACCGCGGGCCGGTGCTGGTGACAGTCGAGTACCGTATCGATCCGACGAAGCGCCAGGCGTTCCTGACCGCGCTCGACCGGCTCGGGCACGAGCGGCGGCGCGACGGCGCTTATGCGTGGGGCGTGTTCGAGGACGCGGCCGATCCGGCGCGCTTCGTCGAGACGTTCCTTGTCGAATCCTGGCTCGAGCATCTGCGCCAGCACGAGCGCGTTACCAATGCGGACCGCGTGCTGCAAGCGCACGTGCAACGTTTCCACCTCAAAGGCGCGCCCAAGGTCACGCATATGATCGCGGCGGAGCGGGAGTAGCACGATCCGTCACGCCCGGGCTTGTCGCGATGCGCTAAAGTTGGGTCTGATTCACGCTCGGTGTAACCCGCCCTGGCGGGTCCAGCAAGCCTCCGAATCTGCTTGCGTTTCAACTCTGTGCGCCGTGCTCAAGGTATCGCTTGCCCACAGCCTGCAGGTCCGCGTTCTTTGTCAGATATCCGGCAGCAGCGATCCGATCAGCGTCAGTGCGACAGTCGCCGGATCGAGCTACGACAGGCCGAGATGCGGGGCCGCCCACACCCATGCCGGACGCCGACCAGACATGCGAGCCTGCCATGACGATCCCTATTCCCCCTTACCGCTCGTCCCCTCGTACCGCGGCGACCTGAGGAGCGCCGGCTTGAGAACTGTCGGGTGCCTGCCACCGACGTGCCCGCGCGCGATGCGAACGTCGGTAGTCCACGCGATCTACCGCAGTGCGAACGCGTGGCAACTCCCCCTCCCGGTGTTCTCGCGCACAAATCCAGCCTCCCGCAATTCCCGCAGCAGCGCCGTGCCCGTTTGGGGCGTGATCTTGAGCCGCGCGGCAAGGGCCTCCGGCGTCAGGGCGGGGAGGCGCAGGAGTACTTCTACCGCATCCGACCGCCGCGACCGCCTGTCGCAGTTGTCCACCAGCCCCCTCCCCGTCTCGGCCGCGGCCTTCCATCTGGTCGAGCAGAGCCTATAACACGTGGGAAGGGCTACTCCAGCGAGTGTGTCGTGGTGTCCGCTGCATCTGCGGTTCGTCGTTGAAAGTCTCGTCGACTGTTTGTTGTCGCCGACGCCTGGATTTGCGGCTTCATTTGATCTGCGTCCCTGCGATGGGACCTCGTTATCGAAGAGCTGTCTGCGCTCCGCTGTTCCTCGTCTTCACGTCAATCTGGCGGTTTCAACCAGCAGCTCGGCTCCAGCGGAAGTCGCTGCCATCAACCCACATGCGATGCACCACCGCCAGCTTGCGGGCCGCCGCTACCCTGCCCGCTTCAAGGCCGCGCAGCTCGGCAATTCGTAGGCCCCACGCCTTCAACGCCAACGCGGTTCGCACCATCGCATCACCGCCTTGCTGATCCGCCCGGTCCAGTCCACGTCGCCGGACTGACACTTCTTTGGTATCAGGCCAAAATAGGGACCGACATCCCGGATCGTCCATCGCGGTCTTGTAGGTCATCGCAACCACCACCCGCACACCTGGGGCGGTCATAAAGCGGCGACGGTCCGCATCGGCGCGCACGATTGACAACAACATGTGGTGCAGCTTGCTGAATTTCCGCCCGCAGCCCGGCACGCGCCTGCAGCATCTTCCGTCCAGTAAGTAACGCCCGGGTCTCCTGCGCCGGCGGCGTGATGCATTGATGCAAGGTCAGAGCTCAATAATCGCCCTCCGCTGGTGTAGACGGCGAATGCTAGCCTCATTCAACGGCCGCGATCATGCTCCGAAAGCGCAACAAGGCGAGCCCAAGGAACAGGGCGCCGATCAGCGCGACGATGACGAACTGTGGCCACACCACCGAGAAGCCGGCGCCGCGGTAGAGGATCGCCTGGGCGAACTTCACGAAGTGGACAGTCGGCGACGCCAGCATGACCGTCGACAGCCAGGGCGGCATGCTTTCGAGCGGCGTGTTGGCGCCGGATAGCAACGCGAGCGGCATGTAAACCAGCAGATACAACAAACCGAGCTGAGGCATCGAGCGCACGACTGTGCCGAGAAAGATGCCAATTGCGGTAGCAAAAAACAGGTAAACGGCCACTCCGGCCAGAAAGAGCGGGATCGATCCTGCAATCGGGATATGCAGTAGCGTTCGTACCACGAAGTACAGCGAACCTCCGACTGCGATGATGATCACAAGGCCGTTAGCCCAAATCTTCGATACTGCGATCTCAAACGGACTGACTGGCATCACGAGCAAATGGTCTATCGTGCCGCGCTCTCGTTCACGCACGACGGCCGCGCCGGCAAGGATGATAGCCAGCATTGTCACGGCATTGATGACACCGTGCACGCTCGTAAACCATGCTGTCGTTGCGTTGGGATTGAAAGCGATCCGAACATTAATGCCGATCTTGGGTATCGGATTGCCCTCCGTGCTGGAGAGAAAGTCGTCAATCTCATTAGTTATGATCTGCTGCGCATAGTCGGCGCCAAGACCCGCCTGGACCATAGCGGTCGCATCGACGTTGAGCTGAATCTCTGGCCGGCGTCCGCCGACCAGATAGCGCCCGAAATTCGGTGGAATGTCGACGATAAAGGTGTATTTCCCGGCGTTCATCAGCGGAATGATATCACGCTCCGCGACCGGCTGCGCGGTCTGGAAGTACGGCGGCAGAAAGGCGTGAGCGATCCGCCATGAGACCTCTGAGTGGTCCTCGTCGACCACACCGATTGAGGCGTTACGCACCTCCTGCGAGCTGCTTTGCGCCTGCGCTATGATGGCGAGCGTGAAGCTATAGATCACCAAGCCAAGCAGCACGAAATCCCGTAAAAGGCTTCGTAATTCCTTGGTTCCAAGCCAGAAGATGTTACTGAGGGTACGCATTTCTCAACTGACTGACCTAGCGTTCCTGCTTGCGCAGCATCAGGAGGCTAATCAGAGTCATCGCCGGGACGAACGCCGAGAGGATGACCAGGTCGATGGAGAGATCGACGAACCCTAGACCTTTTGTGAAGGTGCCGAGGCTGATCGGCAGATAATAACTCATCGGGAAGAACCGGCCCATGATCCGTGCCATGCCCTGCAACGACGAAACCGGCGCCAGCATGCCTGAGAACATCGTGGCCGGCAGGATGGTCAGGATCATCGTTCCGAATAGCGCAGCAATCTGCGTGCCGGTAAAGGCCGAGATCAGCATCCCGTACGCTGTTGCTGCGGTAACGTAAATCAGGGTTCCCAGAAGCAATACCGGAAAGCTCCCCTTCAAGGGGATTTGGAAGACCAATAACGCCATTGCGAGAAGGATAAAGAAATTGACCATTGCTAAGAGGATATAGGGGACCTGCTTACCAATGAGAAATTCGAGTCTCGTTAGTGGCGTGACATATAAGTTTGTGATAGAGCCGAGTTCCCTTTCGCGTACGACCGCAAGTGCCATCATAATTGCCGGAAATTCGAGCAGCTCAATGGCAAATTGCGCAGGTACCATGGCATAGACACTCTCAAAATTCGGATTGTATCTAAAGCGCACCAGAATGCTCACCGGTTCGGGTGCCGGTGGCTGCGTCGTCTCTATTATCGGATCTGTCAAATAGAGCTGGTGCATCGCTTGCACGTAACCGCGGATCGTCTGCGCGATGAACGGGTTGGCGCCGTCGATCCACGCGGCAACCGCCGTCGGTCGCCCGCGCGCGATGTCGCGCCCAAAGCCGGGAGGGATTTCCATCCCGAGCTTGATAGCGCCGTTCTGTAGGCGACGTGCGAGATCCGCGTAATCGGTGAGCTCGGGTTTTTCAACAAAATAAGTCGAACCTCGAAGCTCTTCGAGATAGGCCCGACTTTCATGGGTGTGATCGTGATCCAGAACTGCGAAGGTCAAGTTATTGACGTCAGTGGAGATCCCGAACCCGAAGAGCAACATCAGGAATGTCGTACCGAACAACGCGAATCCCAGCCGGATCGGATCGCGCAGCAATTCGAGCCCTTCGCGGATTGTGCAGGCGATGAGCCGCCGTAAGCTGAAACGTGACCTTCCGGTCGCGCGAGTCGCGCGTCGCTTCGATCGCGGGCTTGGCAGTGCTGGGACTGCGCCAACCGACGTCTCGGCGGCTTTGCGGCTCGCAGCAGCCTCTTCGAGGTAATCGACGAAGGCGTCTTCGAGGGTTGCCGCGCTGCGCGATCTGGCCAGGTCGTCAGGCGTACCGGTCGCCAGCACCCGGCCTGAGTCCATCAGAGAGAGGCGATCGCAGCGCTGCGCCTCGTTCATAAAATGGGTCGAGACGAAGATCGTCACGCCCCGATTACGCGATAAATCGAAGAGCAACTCCCAAAACCGGTCCCGTTCCAGCGGATCGACCCCGGAAGTCGGCTCGTCGAGAATCAGCATCTCTGGCTGATGGACGACGGCAACAGCCAGTGATAACCGCTGGCGTATCCCCAACGGCAGATCGAACGCCCGCTGATCGAGATGCGCCAACAGCTGAAAGCGGTCGATCAGTTCGGCGATACGGGCTTCCTTCTCGTACCGCGGCAAATGGAACAGGTGTGCGTGAAGGTCAAGGTTCTGCCGGACGGTCAGCTCTGTGTAAAGGGAAAACGACTGCGACATGTAACCGACGCGCCTGCGGGCACTGAGGTCTCGGGCATCTACGGGCTGCCCGAAGAGCAGCGCCTCGCCGTCAGTTGCGGGGAGCAGGCCGGTCAGCATCTTCATCGTCGTGGTCTTGCCGCATCCGTTCGAGCCCACAAAGCCGAAGATCTCGCCGCGTTCTATCGTGAAGCTGACGCGGTCAACTGCCGTGAAGTCTCCGAAGCGACGGGTGAGATTGCGTGCAACAATCGCCGACTCCGCAACGACCGCATTGCGGGGAGGAATCACTAATGGGTGATAGCCGGCGCGTTGCTCCTTCGGCAAAACATCGATAAACGCGGCCTCGATGGTCCTGGCACCAGCGGCTGCCTTAAGCATCGCCGGGGAGCCCTGGGCGACGATCGTGCCGGCGTTCATCGCGATGAGCCAATCGAAGTGCTCGGCCTCCTCCATGTAAGCGGTTGCTACGATGACGCTCATACCCGGATTGCGGGCACGCATCCGGTCGGTCAATTCCCAGAGCTGACGGCGGGATAGCGGATCCACCCCGGTCGTCGGCTCGTCGAGGATCAACAGATCCGGGTTGTGGATCAGCGCGCAGCAGAGGCCGAGTTTCTGTCGCATGCCGCCGGACAACTTCTTGGCCGGCCTGTCGGCAAAAGGCGTCAGCCCGGTGCTCGCGAGAACCTCCGCGATGCGAAGATCCCGTTCGTGGCGCGCCTGACCGAAGAGGCGGCTGAAAAATTCGATGTTCTCGCGGACGCTTAGATCAGGGTACAGATTTTTGCCGAGGCCTTGCGGCAGATAAGCGATGCGAGGACAGATCAAGCGGCGATGTGCGACATCGGCCATGTCGCCCCCAAATACCCTGACCATTCCGCTCTGGATCTCGCGGGCGCCGGCGACGAGGCTGAGCAGCGTCGACTTGCCGACGCCATCCGGCCCGATCAGCCCGACAAGCAAGCCCGACGGTATCACAAGAGAGATGTCATCGAGGGCAATGGCCCGGCGGTACTCCTGTTTAACACTATCGAGCTCGGCAACAATGGTTCGACCGTACCGAAGCCTAGGGGAGCTTCGACGAGCGTCGACGCGAGCGGATCTAGGACCCTCGTTTAAGTCGGGAACCATCCTTACAAAATAAGACCTATCGCGAAGATCGCATTGATCTAGCGCAAATAGAGGGGGCCGATCCCCGGACTAATCCACGCCTCACCAGTACGGGGTGCTTACCCGACAACACCCACCCGCCCAAATCTCTTGGTCTGCAACGGACTGACGGTCGAGCTGTTCCGAGCGGCGGCACCGGCCGTCTTCGGACGCCACTCTGATCTGACCGAAATTGTCCCCCTGGTGGCGCTCAGGAACGCGTGCGATTTCAATTAGATACGAAGCCGAGGCGACCTTGGCCGCGGCTTGGACTTTTTTTGACGCGTGCAGCGCTGCTCCAGCGCGTTCAGCGCTCCCAGAGAGCGATCACCTTCTCGAGCCCAGGAGCGTCATCAATGGTGGCGAAAGCGGGGGCTTTCGGGCCCAGCTGGAGGCGAGATCGTCGAGCAGCCCGCGCCACATCGCCTCGGCTCTCATAGGTCGCTGGCATCTCGTACGCATGGCGCCACACCGACGTGAGTGGCAAAATTGGCTGCTAATCAAGGGAAGAGACGAAGAGGCGCTTAGCGCATTTGATCCTGACATTCTGGTCGGGGAACCGGAATCGGTGGCTTCTCGCCGGCTGGTCGAGCGGGTCCGTGAAGGCGACGAGGGAGGTCAATCAGGCCCGCCCGCAAGCCGAGACCAGCGTCACGTTCGCAAGGGGACCCCAGACCGGCAACCACGCGACGATCAGCGGCGCGGTGACAGCACCGATGCCGGGCGTCTTCATCTCCTGCCGGGCGATTGTGAGCCGCAGGCCGCCGGAAGGCAAAGACTGGATGCACGAGGTCAAGTTCGACGGCTATGGCCTGCAGGCGCCTGTTACAGTAAATCGGGCAAGGTCAAGGCTTTAATGCGCGGCTGGAATTAGGTTCGACGGCCAAGTTCGGTCCGGCGATCGCCCAGGCACTCGCTGCCCACCCGTTGCACACGCAATCACCGACGCCCGGTGCTACATAATCGGCCAGCCGCCGAATTGCACCAGAGCGTTTGTAGCGTCCTCATCCATGACGATCACGTGGTACTTGATGCGTTCCACCCCAGTTTCCACAAGAAGCTGTTTACCCCAACGCCAGTTGGGGTAAACAGCCAATAGCGCCGTCTATGTAGCTGCGGGATGCAGCGTAATTTGTGTCACGCCGGCCGCTACATTCACCCCGACCGTGCCTTCAATGCTGAGCGGCTGTAGCGTGACCGTCTTCCCAGACGAGTTGCCGACCAATAGATTGGCACCACCGCCGACACCTGCAGACGCCCCGGCCGTCAGCCCGCCGTACTGCCCGGCGAGTGCGTCCGGGTTGAGATTGGTCGTAGGTGCCAGAACAGCCCAGGCGAGGACACCCCCGGCAATGTAACCTATGTCCACCCCGAATCTGTCGATATGGCCGACATAGTGCTCGACTGCCCCCTGGGCCGGCGAATAGGTGCATTTGAGGTCTCGACTGGAACCGAATACGAACGCCCAGCCGCTGGCAATATCACAAGTGAGAACGCCAGCCTTAACCGTCGTCTGGGCACGCGCCGGTGGTCCCGAAATCCCCACTGTCAACGCGGCCAACGCCGCGAGACAGAGCTTTTTCATCCTGTTCATCCGTTCAACTCCTGTTTTTCCCGTTTTCACACGATTCTTAGCTGCATCGTGCGGCGGCGCGTTCAAACCGCGAACCACCTCGATAGTAGGGAGGCCTGATAGTAGGGAGGACAGAGATCGCTCCAGCTGAGCCATTTTACGCTCCTCTTAGGTTTACGATACCGGCAACACCCCGCCGGGCACGCAAGGGGCCGGATATCCGAGGCCGCCAGCTAGGCGCATTGACCTGGATCAATGCTCAGCAGCTTCGTGGGATGCAAGATAAAAATATGAGTTTTCGAAGCCAGCATGATTATGGTGGGCATATTGGCCCCATAACGGCCGCCAGCCCGGCCGAATGGCACCTGCGCTGCCACGAATCGCAAGCCAAGCTTCAACTGACAGGCGACTGGATCGCCTGCGCGACTGGCATCCGCAGTCCAAGCGAGGTTCGCCGGATCCTTGATGAGACGGGTGGCAGGACGCTACGCCTCGACGGAAACCGGCTCGGTCGCTGGGACAGCGCTCTCATTGCATTTCTAAAGATGCTTCGAGAGGCTCACCCCATTGGGAGCACGCAACCTCTCCGGATGGACACGTCGGGGTTGCCGGATGCGGTCCGGCAACTGCTTGATCTGGCCGCTGCGGATCAGACCGAGACCCGAGAAACCGGCGCACCTCCTTCCTCCCTCGCTGCGCGCGTGGGGAAGGCTGTTTTCGAGGTTCGCGATGAGATGATCGAGATCGTCTCTCTTGTCGGCGAAACAGCACTGCGAGCCTGCGGAATAGTCACTAGGCAAACGCGCGCTCGCATTGTCGATGTTCTGCAACTGATGGGTGAAGCGGGTGCCAGCGCACTGGGGATCGTTGCCGTCACTAACGGACTGGTCGGAGCGATTATCGCCTTTGTGGGTGCAGTGCAACTCCGCCGGTTCGGTGCAGGGATCTACAGCGCCGATCTCGTCGGCGTTGCCACGGCGCGAGAGATGGCCGCGATCATGACTGCCGTCGTAATGGCAGGACGCACCGGTGCTGCTTATGCTGCGCACCTAGCCACTATGCAGGGAAACGAGGAGATCGACGCGCTCAGGGCGTTCGGAATCCCGGTTTATGACCTCCTCGTGCTGCCGCGAGTCATCGCCCTGGTGACGATGCTGCCCCTGCTTTATATTTATGCGTGCGCTGTTGGCTTTCTCGGAGGATTCATCGTCAGTGTCACGACTCTCGACCTTACCCCGGTGGAGTTCTTGACGGAGCTCCGAGCGGCCGTTGCTTTCACACAGTTCGCGATCGGCCTCACCAAGAGCGTCACCTTTGGGGCGCTTGTCGCGCTGGTTGGGTGTCATATCGGGTTGCGGGCCGGCCGCAGCGCCGCCGATGTGGGTCATGCTGCCACTAGCGCGGTGGTAGTCGGAATCGTCGGGATCATAGCAGTCGATGCAATATTCGCCGTTTGCACGAATAGTCTAGGGATTTGAGACCATGACGGACACCCCGGATGAGCGGTTGCAAATACGAAACCTCACTGTTGGATTTGGCACTCATATAGTCCAACGGGGGTTGAGCTTTTCGGTTCGGCAAGGCTCCATCTTCGCCATAATGGGTGGCAGCGGCTGCGGCAAGAGCACCGTGCTCAGGGCAATGATCGGGTTACTCCGTCCCATGACGGGCACGGTGGTAGTAGATGGCGAAGATTACTGGGCCGCAAGCGAGGAGCGCCGGGCGGCGATTGCCCACCGTTTCGGAGTACTGTTCCAGAGCGGTGCCCTGTGGAGTTCCATGACAGTGGCTGAGAACGTGGCCCTGCCATTGCAAATGCTGACAGACCTTGATGCGAGTGGAATTGCCATTCTGGTCGACCTCAAACTTTCATTCGTCGGCCTGGCCGCAGCCGCGGGCAAGATGCCAACTGAGCTATCCGGCGGGATGCGCAAACGCGCTGCCCTGGCTCGTGCACTAGCTCTTGATCCAGAGATTCTTTTCTTTGATGAGCCCTCCGCGGGACTCGACCCGATAACCTCCAACCGGCTCGATGACCTAATTCTGGAACTAAGCAAGGGTCTCGGTGCGACCGTTGTGATCGTTAGCCATGAGTTGCCTAGCCTTTTCGCTATCTGCGATGACGGCATCTTTCTTGACGCTGGAACGAGAACGGCGATCGCCCACGGCTCACCGCGGGCGCTACGTCAGCAATGCGAGCATCCCGCGGTGCGGGCATTCATGGAACGCGGACAGGCAGGAAGCGGCGGGCCCGGGGGGGCGCAATGAGGGCCAAGCCGGCGATTGTAGGTGCATTTATTCTCGGCGCGCTTGGTCTGAGCGTGCTCGCTATCCTCTTCTTGGGCGGAACACGCCTGTTTGCAAGGAGTTCGCGGGCGGTTGTGTTTTTTGGCGAATCGGTCGCCGGGCTTGACGTTGGCGCGCCCGTCACATTCCATGGCGCTCGGATCGGTTCGGTGCAGAGTATTGCTATTCACTTCTCGCCTGACACGATGACCGCTCGAATCCCCGTAATTCTACGGTTCGATTCCGATCGAGTCATTCTGAGGGATGCGCGCCTAGGTGGCCAGAAGATCGACTTCCAGCAGCTTATTCAGGCGGGTTTGAGGGCGCAATTGGCGCTGCAGAGTCTGATTACCGGTCAGTTACGCGTTGATTTGTATTTCCAACCCGGTACGCCCGCGCACCTCGTGGGGACAGTCAAGGGCCTACCCGAGATCCCTGCGGTGCCGTCGGATCTCGACCAGTTGCGGAACCAGTTGACAGGGTTGCCGTTGCGAGAACTCGCCGAAAGCGGGCAGCGAGCTCTCGCTGCGGTCGCTCGGCTGTCCGATCACCTAGATGCTGTGCTCGATCCATTGGCTATGACCAGTCACAACAGCCTTGATGCCGCCACTCATGCCCTGCAGACGATGGATCAGGCGATCCATCGTGTCCAGACAGAGGCTTCGGTCACTCTACAGCAACTAGATGTGCTGCTGGTTGACGCTCATCATCAACTCGATGATCGGGGGGGAGAGGTCAGCCGCACACTCGTCACGTCAGATCGTGTGGCGCAGCAGGCGAAGTTACTTCTTGAGAAACTGAATGATTTTGCCGATCCGCACTCCGAGTTTCGTAAGAATCTCGACGAGGCCGTCCGCGACCTGCCTGCCACCACCGGTGCTCTACGTGGTTTCGCCGAGACCATCGAGCACAATCCGAACGCGCTGGTCTGGGGAAGGGCTGACCGCTGAGAACCGCCCGTTACAAAGCGGAATTGGTCTGGAACGGGACAATCTCCTGCCGGTGCAGCTCGACCATTACCATCTCGGCTAACGCTTCGGGCGCCGCCTCCGGTGGCTGCAATTGAATCTCCAGGTCCGACGGTTCCTTGTGTGATGCGTCAACTCCAGTTGGCTTGTGCTTGAGTTCGGCCCGGCCCCGCCTTGTACCGTCAATGCAGCGAGACAGCACCGCTACGCAAGAAACTGCAAACGGGGTGCTCTCATGACGCGACGTCAGGCTGGTTGCGGCGCTCGCCTCGGCTCCAACTATCACGCGCGCGCGACAGCCGGGGGTTTTCGACCTGCCGTCACCTCGAAGCGAGAGGGGTCTGCCCCTGACGGCCGCCTGGCGTCCAAACCTGGTCTGACCTGCTCTGGGCGGCTTTCGGGGTC
>Ga0335073_10010930_pt1 | contig 12763 bp, 11 predicted proteins | sample Lox_Sample_22_FD_207093 | JGI IMG/M metagenome (GOLD analysis project Ga0335073, IMG submission 207093) | Soil microbial communities from Loxahatchee National Wildlife Refuge, Florida, United States - Lox_Sample_2.2 | ecosystem: Environmental > Terrestrial > Soil > Wetlands | place: USA...
GCCGCTACCCGGGAACGCACGTGTGACTCGTTGATCTGCGCTTCGGCACCCTGCAGGTTCAGTCCCACCGCGAAGAGCCGTTGGAGAGCCGTGCTCCGGATGTCTGCGGCTATCCGCTCTCTGTCCTCCAGCACAGTCACCTGCCGCAGATGGGCTTCCAGCCGCGCAGTCTCCTGCTGCGCGCGAGCTATCCGGTCTCGCAGGCTGTGCGCGGCGACGACGATCACGGCGCCAAGCGCGGCCCATAGCACCACGCGGCGGAAGATGACAGCACCCGGCGCAGCGACCGGCACCAAGGAGATGACAACCTCGACGATCACGATCGCCAGCAGAACGAGTGCAGAGTCTCGCCAGCGCTGGAAGAGCACGGTCCAGATCAGCGGAATGAGGATGACAATGCCCACCCCTGATGCAGAACCTGCTGCCAGAATCAGCGCAAGGACGGATGCGGTGTAGGTCAGCGGAGCCAGAGACGCCACCCAGTCTGGCAGTCGCGGCCACGGGAGGAAGAATCCAGCCGTCGCCACCAGCAATACGACGCTGATCGCCGTCGGCCACATCGACGGAGGCCCGGGCGGCAGCGCAAGGCTCGCCTCGGCTACCACGGCAATGGCGGCGAACGGAACCGTCCTCGCCCACACCCCCGGGCCACGGAACGGGTAGCCAGCGGGCTGCAATGCCGCGCGCGCAGCTTCCGTAGCTACCGCTGTTCGAAACCGGGAAGCCACTGCCTACTCCCCAACGACCGAGGTCCGGACCGCGAGCTGCCGGCCGGCCAGCCCACGCAGAAACGCTACGACCAAGATCAGGGTACGAGCCTATGACGAGGACCGCTAGTGGGCACCGCGCCAGGCCAAACGCCCCGGTGACAGGGACCAAAGGCCTTTGTCTGCGGCCCGACGGATAACGGAAGCTGAGAGAGCGTAATCAATTCGTGGTCTGGCACCGCGCGCCGGCAGGAGAAGCGATGTACGAAAAAATACTCGCGGCCATCGACGAATCGGAGGCTGCCGAGCGCGTGCTTGCCGCGGCCGACGAACTGGCCAAGTTGTCCGGAGGAGAAATCTGGCTACTCCACATCTGGGAAGGTGAGCCCTCGGTCACTAGGTCCGTCACCAGCAGATCCTTGGCGGGCGCGCAATCGTGGCTCAAGACCGCAGTGGACAAGCTCGCTGCTTCGGGCACCACAGCGCACGCGGTGGTCGTCGCGAACCTGTACGCGCACGCAGCGCGAGAGATCACGAACTTTGCTATCGAGAACGAGATCGACGTGATTGTCGTGGGCTCGCGGCGCCACAGCGGCGTCGCCGAGCTGCTTATCGGAAGCACCACCCACAAGGTGATCCACCTCGCGGACCGGCCCGTCGTCGTCGTGCGATAGAAGGCCCGGAGACAGTGAGAGGATCATGCAGTGCGGGTGATCACCGAGTCGATGCTGGGGTCCGTCCTGGCTGGCCTGGAGGGACAGCCCAGGGTCGTGGTCAGCGGCAATTTCTCCACGCCCTGGCAGGCCGTCAAGGTGCTCGACGCTGCCCTGCCTGAGTACCACCTCTTCGCGCTCAACGCGCAGGCCGGAATTCCTGACCGGGACGGTGTCACGCTGGAGTCGCCGTTCGTCGGCCCCGGCATGCGGGCAAGCAGCAGGCTGCGTTATCTGCCGTGCAGGCTGTCACTCGTACCGAATCTGATCAAGGGCGCGGTTCCGCCCGATGTGGTCATCGCTCAGACGTCCACGCCGGTCAACGGGACGGTTTCGCTCGGAACCGAAGTGAATATCCTGCCCGCCGCGATAGAGGCTGTCCGCGCTCGCGGCGGGCTCGTCATAGCGCAGCTCAATCGGCACATGCCCTACGCCGGCGGCGATGCCGTGCTGACCGAAGACGAGATCGACCTGGCCATAGAGGCGGATGCTCCGCTGAGCTCACCGGCACCCAGGGCGAGCTCCGATGCTCACCTGGCTATCGGCGAGCGCGTAGCACAGCTAGTGCCCGAAGCGGCGACGCTGCAGCTGGGCATCGGAGCGGTTCCAGATGCCGTCCTGAGCGCGCTGCGCAGCCGCCGCGGTCTAACCGTCTGGTCGGAAATGTTCAGCGACGGCGTGTTCGCGCTCGAGCGCGCCGGTGCACTCGACCCGGCAACCCCCGTCACAGCGTCATTCGCATTCGGCAGCGCTGAGCTGTACAGCTGGATTGACCGCAATCCGCGCGTGCGGATGCTGCGGACAGAGAAGACCAACGATCCGGGCCTGATTGCCAGGCAGCCCGCGATGACCTCCATCAACGGAGCCCTGCAGGTCGACCTGTTCGCCCAGGCGAACGCGGCACGGGTGAAGGGCATGATCTACTCCGGTTTCGGGGGCCAGACCGATTTCGTGGTAGGCGCGCTGCACTCGGCCGGTGGCCGGGCGATCATCGCCCTGCCGTCGTGGCATCCGAAGGCGCGGGTGTCGACCGTGGTACCGCGCCTCGCCGGCCCGGTTACCTCGTTCCAGCACAGCTATCTCGTCAGCGAGCAAGGGACCGCGACCATCTGGGGAAACGACGCCAGCGAACAGGCACGCCAGATCATTTCGCACGTCGCCAACCCATCAGCTCGCGATGAGCTTCGCGAGGCTGGCCGGGCACTGGGATTCCAGCTGCCCTGATCTCGGCCAGCCCAGAGGTGACCAACGTCCCCGACCCGCGGGCCGCTGGGCCCTCATGCGGCCGTAGCGCACAGTGATCAACTGCGTGTGCTGACGCCCGAGTCCGGGCGGCTGGGTCGCTGAGAGTCGCCGGGTGAGCGGAAGGGCATCGGGATGAGCACGCTTGAGTTGTCCAGGTGGCAGTTCGGGATCACGACCGTCTATCACTTCATCTTCGTGCCGCTGACCATCGGCTTGTCGCTCCTGGTCGCGTGCCTCCAGACGGCGTGGCTGGTCAAGAAGGACCCTGCCTACCTGCGGCTGACGAAGTTCTTCGGCAAGCTCTTCCTGATCAACTTCGCGGTCGGAGTCGTGACCGGCATTGTGCAGGAGTTCCAGTTCGGCATGAACTGGTCCGCGTACTCCAAGTTCGTCGGCGACGTCTTCGGCGCTCCGCTGGCGATGGAGGCGCTGCTCGCGTTCTTCATGGAGTCGACGTTCCTCGGCCTGTGGATCTTCGGCTGGGACAAGCTCACACCGCGGCTGCACCTCGCGACGATCTGGCTGGCAGCGATTGGCACCAGCCTGTCCGCGTACTTCATCCTGGCGGCCAACGCCTGGATGCAGCACCCGGTGGGCTACCAGGTGAACCCGGTCACGCACCGGGCCGAGCTCACCAGCATCGTGGCGCTGCTCACAAACTCCACGGCGCTGGCATCCTGGCCGCACGTATTCTTCGCCAGCCTCCTGATCACAGGCGCTGTCGTGATCGCGGCCGCCGCCTGGCACCTGGCCAGGGCGAGCGACACCCGCTCAGGTGACGGCGCGCTTTTCCGCCGGGTACTGCGCCTGGGCCTCGGCATAACGCTGGCCGCCGCCATCGCGACCGCGGTCACCGGCGACGTCCAGGCCCGGCTCATGGACAGCCAGCAGCCGATGAAGATGGCGGCCGCGGAGGCGCTGTACAACACCGAGTCGCCTGCCTCGTTCTCGCTGATCACGATCGGCTCGCTGAACGGCAGCAAGGAGCTGTGGAGCGTCCGGGTGCCCTACCTGCTCTCGCTGATCGCCACCCTCGACCCGAACGGCACAGTCCAGGGCATCAATAACGTCGAGCGCGCTTACGTCAGCAAGTACGGTCCCGGCGACTACAAGCCGGTCATCCCGGTGACCTACTGGACCTTCCGGCTCATGATCGGATTCGGCTTGCTGGCCGGCCTGCTTGCGCTCATCGGCCTCTGGCTGACCCGCCGCGGGCGCGAGCTCCCGCGCAGCAGCTGGTTCTACCGAATCGCCATCTGGGGCGTGGTGCTGCCCTACCTCGGGACAACCAGCGGCTGGATCTTCACCGAGATGGGCCGTCAGCCCTGGACGGTGTTCGGGGTGCTCAAGACCCAGCAGAGCGTGTCAGCCGGCGTACCCCCGTCGTCGGTGATCATCTCGATGAGCGTGTTCACGCTGCTGTACGCCGCGCTCGCGGCCATCGCCGGCCGGCTCGCGATCCGGCACGTCAAGGGCGGCGCGGACGAAACCGGCCAGGCCGACACCGACACCCGCCAGCCCGTCTTCACCTACTGATCGCAGTGGCTTACCTCGAACCGGAGAAACTGACATGAGCCTCCCGACCTTCTGGTTCATCCTGATCGCGGTGCTGTGGACCGGCTATTTCATCCTGGAAGGCTTCGACTTCGGCGTCGGCATCCTGCTGCCTGTTCTCGGCCGCGACAACACCGACCGGCGCCTGATGATCAACGCCATCGGGCCCCTCTGGGACGGGAACGAAGTCTGGCTGCTGACGGCAGGCGGCGCCACGTTCGCCGCGTTCCCGCTCTGGTACGCGTCCTTGTTCAGCGGCTTCTACCTGGCGCTGCTGCTGATCCTGGTGGCACTCATCGTCCGGGGAGTGTGCTTCGAGTTCCGCGGCAAGGTCGACAGCCCGCGCTGGCGCGCCAGCTGGGACAAGGCCATCTTCGCCGGGTCGGTAGTGCCTGCGGTGCTGTGGGGAGTTGCCTTCGCCAACATCGTCCGCGGCGTGCCGCTGAACGCCGGCCACGTCTACACCGGGAACCTGCTGACGCTGCTGAACTGGTACGGGCTGCTCGGCGGGCTGACCACCGTGAGCCTGTTCGCCTTGCACGGCGCCATCTTCCTGTCGCTGAAGACTGACGGCGAACTGCGCTTGCGTGCCCGGCGCCTGGCAGTGCGGATCGCTTTCGCAGCAGTACCGCTGGCCGCGGCCTTCCTGATCGCCAGCCAGCTGAGTCATGGCAAGGCCGCGACCGACGTGACCGCGGCACTTGCGGCGGTGATCTTGCTCGGAGCCGTGTGGGCCGCATTCCGCGGCCGGGAAGGCTGGGCCTTTACCGGCACCGCGATCACGCTCGCACTCGCGGTGGCCACTTTGTTTGGCGACCTGTGGCCGAGGGTGCTGCCATCCAGCACTTCGGCGGCCTACAGCCTGACCGTTGCCAACGCCTCTTCCTCGCGCTACACGCTCGTGGTCATGACCTGGGTCGCGCTGATCTTCACCCCGGTCGTGCTCGCCTATCAGGGCTGGACCTACTGGGTCTTCCGTAAGCGGCTGACACGCGCCGATGTGGGTGAGGCCGGAATTGTGTCCACGCCCGCCCCGGTGAGCGGGCGGTGATGCGGCCGTTCGACCCGCGGCTCCTGCGGTACGCGAGCGCGGCTCGCGGTTACCTGGTCACGGCGATCGCGCTCGGGCTCGCGACGGCCGCTCTCATCCTGGTGCAAGCTGGGCTCCTCGCCAGGCTGCTCGCGGGCGCCATCCGCGGCATCGGCGCCGGTACCCTGGCAAGCTCGCTGATCGCGCTGGCGGTCGTGCTAGCGCTGCGGGCCGCGGCCAGCTACGGAGGCGAGTTGACCGCGCTGCGGGCCGCCGCTGCGGTCAAATCGCAGCTACGGCGCAAGCTGATCGCCCACACGCTGCGGATGGGGCCGTCCTGGCTTGGAGGCCAGCAGGCGGGTGAGATCGCCACCTTGTCAACCAAGGGCCTCGATTCGCTCGATCCTTACTTCGCCCGTTATCTGCCACAGCTCGTGCTCGGCTGCCTGGTGCCCGTGGCCGTGCTGATCAGGGTGGCCATCGCGGACTGGCTCTCCGGCCTCGTCATTCTCGCAACCCTGCCGCTTATCCCGGTGTTCGCCGTGCTGATCGGGCTGCACACCAGGGCTTCTACGCAGCGGCAATGGCAGCTGCTCGCCAGGCTCGGCGGTCACTTCCTCGACGTGGTGGAGGGCCTGCCGACGCTGAAGGTCTTCGGCCGGGCCAAGGCACAGGCCGAGGAGATCAGGAAGGTCACCGAGCAGCACCGGATCGCGACGATGAGCACGCTGCGCGTAGCCTTCCTGTCCGCGCTCGTGCTTGAGCTCGCGGCGACGCTGGCAACCGCGGTCGTCGCTGTCGAGGTGGGCCTCAGGCTGCTGGCCGGACACCTGAGCTATCAGACCGCCCTGCTCGTGCTGATCCTCACGCCCGAGGCATACCTGCCGTTGCGCAACGTCGGCGCCCAGTTCCATGCCAGCATGGAAGGAGCCACTGCCGCGCAGCAGGTTTTCGACATACTCGACACTGCGCTGCCGCATCCGCCTGCTCCCGTCGTGCGCGCCCCGCGGACTGTTGAGCCAATCAGCTTCTGTGGCGTGACCTTGTGCTATCCGGGCCGGCTGACGCCAGCGCTAGCCGACGTCAGCCTTACCGTGCATCCGGGTGAGCACCTCGCGGTCATCGGCCCGAGCGGCGCCGGCAAGAGTTCCCTGCTGGCCCTGCTGCTCAGGTTCGCCGAGCCGACCGCCGGACATATCGAGGTTGACGGTCATGACCTGACCCGCGTCAGTGCCGACGAGTGGCGGGCATGCATCTCGTGGGTGCCACAGCAGCCGCACTTGTTCGCCGCCAGCATTGCCGAGAACATCGCTCTTGGCCGACCCGGCAGCTGCCTCACTGACATCCGGCGGGCGGCCAGCCTGGCCGGGGCGGACGAGTTCATCGACGCCATGCCGCAGGGCTACAGAACGCAGCTCGGCGAGCGTGGCCTACAGCTGTCGACGGGCCAGCGACAGCGCATCGCGCTAGCCCGGGCCTTCCTGAGGGATGCTCCGCTGCTTCTGCTTGACGAGCCGACCGCTCATCTCGACCCGGTCAGCGCCCAGGAGCTGCAGGCCAGTCTGGCAGCGCTGACGGCGGATCGCACGGTGATCCAGGTGACGCACAGCCTCGCCATGGCCGCCCACGCGAGCCGGATCCTGACGCTGACGAACGGCAGGCTGAGCCAGCAGATCGCGCCCGTTCACCCCGTGGCGGTGACCACGTGAGCGGCTTCGCATCGCCGGCTGGAGCACCACCGTCTCATGGCCCGCTGCTGCGGGTGCTGGCGCTAGCCAGGCCGCTGCGAGCCCGCCTCCTGATCGCGGCGCTCGCCGGTGCCGCAGCTACTGGCAGCGGCGTAGCCTTGCTCGCCGTCTCCGGGTTCCTGCTGGCCAGGGCTTCGCAGCATCCCAACATCGTCGCGATATCGATCGCCGTGGTGGCGGTCAGGGCGCTCGGCATCAGCCGCGGAGTCTTCCGCTATTCCGAGCGCCTTGGCTCGCACGATGTCGCCTTCCGTGTGCTCGCCGACATGCGCGTGGCGATCTACCGGCGGCTGGAGCGGCTTGCGCCCGCCGGGCTGGCCGCCTTCCGCTCCGGGGACCTGCTGACCCGGCTCATCAGCGATGTGGACGCAACCCAGGATCTGTTCATCCGCGGCATCGCTCCACCGCTCGCTGCGGGGCTGGTCGGAGCCGGGGCGGCCCTGGCTGCCGCAGCCCTGCTCGCCCCGGCCGGGCTCGTGCTCGGCGCGGGCCTGCTGATCGCGGGCCTGGCGGTGCCCTTGCTCGCGGCGCGGACCGCGCGCAGAGCTGCCGACCGGTCAGCGCCTGCCCGCGGTGAGCTAAGCGCGCTGCTGACCGATCTCCTCGCAGGAGCAGCCGATGTGCATGCCTATGGCGCTCAGCGTGAGCTGCTCGCGCGCGTCAGCGCAGCCGACGCCGAGATCAGCCGGCTGGCCAGGCGGACATCCGCCGCGTCGGGCCTTGGCGCCGCACTCGGCGCGGCAGCCGCAGGAGCGACACTCTGGGGCGTACTGCTGCTTGGCGTCACCGCTACTGGCTCAGGAACGCTGAGCCGGGTACCGCTGGCCGTCATTACCCTGACCGCGCTGGCCGCGTTCGAGGTCGTCACGACGCTGCCCGCGGCAGCCATCCAGATCGGGCAGGCCCGGACGTCGTCGAGCCGGATCGTCGAGGTACTTGATGCGCCCGATCCGGTCGCCGAGCCAGCCGAGCCGCTGCCGGTGCCTTCCGCCGCGCCGGACATCCGGCTGCGCAGTGCGCAGGTCCGGTACGGGCCAGGCGGGCCGCTGGCGATCGACGGTGTCGACCTGCACCTGCCACCCGGAAAGCGGGTGGCGGTCGTCGGGCCGACGGGCGCGGGCAAGTCCACCATTGCCGCAGTCCTGCTGCGCTTCTGCGACGTATCCGGCGGCAGCGCCACTATGGACGGCCATGACCTGGCCACGTATTCGGCTGACGACGTTAGGAAGGTCATCGGCGGCTGCCCGCAGGACCCGCACATCTTCGACGCCACTATCCGGGCGAACCTCCAGCTCGCCAGGCCGGACGCAACGAGCGTCGAGCTCTCGGCGGCAGCAGGCAAAGCCAGGCTGCTGGAGTGGATCCGCTCGCTGCCGGACGGCTGGGAGACTCAGGTTGGCGCACACGGAGCGCGCCTGTCCGGAGGCCAGCGGCAGCGCCTGGCACTGGCGCGAGCGCTGCTGGCCGACCCGGCCGTGCTCGTCCTGGACGAGCCCACCGCGCACCTCGACGCCGCCAACCGGCGTTCACTGATGGACGATCTGCTGGTCGTGACTGCCGGTAAGAGCCTGCTGCTGATCACCCATGAGATGTCCGGCCTCGAGCAGATGGACGAGATCATCGTCCTGCAGCGCGGCAAGGTAGCTGAGCACGGAACGCATCCGCAACTAATCCAGCGCGCGGGTCAGTACTGGGCAATGTGGCAGGCTAGCCAGACGGCGTCGGAAGGATCGCAACCGTGACCTGCACTCTGCATGTGGCCTGGGACGAGCGCCTGGCCAGCTATGACTTCGGCCCTCAGCACCCGCTGGCGCCGATCCGGGTGAAGCTCACCATAGAGCTTGCCCAGGCGTTCGGCGTGCTGTCCCGTGACGGCGTTGCCGTGACGCCGGCCGGGCCCGCAAGCGACGTCGAGCTGGAGCTAATCCACGATCCGCGCTACATCGAAGTGGTCAAGGCGGCAAGCACGATGGCCGCGGGAGGTAGCGACACCGGCCCGGACGCGGCAACGCTGCTTGCCCACGGCTTGGGCACGGAGGACGATCCTGTCTTTGCCGGGATGCACGAGGCCGCCGCGCTGGTCACGGGCGCGACGCTGAGTGCGGCGCGGACCGTTTTGTCGGGATCGGCACAGCACGGGGCCAGCGTTGCCGGCGGCCTCCACCATGCGATGCGTCGTAACGCCAGCGGCTTCTGCGTCTACAACGACCCCGCGATTGCCATCGCCTGGCTGCTCACGCGCGGCATCGAGCGCGTCGCCTACATCGACATCGACGTCCATCACGGCGACGGCGTGCAGGCGGCATTCTGGGACGATCCGCGGGTCCTGACGATCAGCCTGCACCAGCATCCTGCGACGCTGTTTCCTGGTACCGGACGGCCGACTGAGACCGGCGGGCCAGCTGCTGAGGGCTCAGCGGTCAATGTCGCGCTCCCGCCGGGCACGAGAGACGCTGGCTGGCTGCGCGCGTTCGACGCAGTGGTGCCACCGCTGCTGCGCCAGTTCCGCCCGCAGATCCTGGTCAGCCAGCATGGCTGCGACACGCACTGGAGCGATCCGCTGGCCAACCTGCAGATCACCATCGACGCACAGCGGGCCGCGCACGCGGCCGTGCATCAGCTGGCCCACGAGCTCACCGACGGCAGGTGGCTCCTGACCGGCGGTGGCGGCTACCAGCTCGTTCAGGTTGTGCCGAGGACCTGGACGCACTTGCTCGCCGAGGCGTCCGGCCAGCCCATCGAGCCGGACACGCCAACGCCAGCCCTCTGGCGTGAGTATGTCCAGTGGGTGGCTGCCGAGCCGGCTCCTGAGCTGATGACCGAGGGGGCAAGCGCGGATTTCCCCAGCTGGGAAAGGGGCCATGACCCCGCAGATCCAGTCGATCAGGCCATCATGGCGACGAGAAATGCCGTCTTCCCGCTCCACGGCCTGTTTCCGTAACCCGGCCGGACTTCGGGACCAGGAGCACGGGGCAGTGCGCGTGCCGGACGCAGTACTGGCTGACCGAGCCGTGGACCAGCCGCCGGAAGGGATGCCCGGAGTCTCGGCCGAGCACTATGACGTCTCCTGGCCTTGCAGCGAGGCTGACTAGCGCGACTGCCGGATCGCAGCCTGGCGTCTTGATCTGGACCGGTATCGCGGCAGGCATCCCGCCGATGGCGCTCCGGAACGCGCGGCGCACCAGGACTTTTGCCGCGGCGCGCTGCTCGGCTCCGGAGAAGCTCAGCACGACATGGGGATGCGCGAGGTGCCGCATCCGGCGTCCGCCATGCCGCGGAAGGCCCAGCGCCCATGCACGCACGGCGATCAGCTGCGCACCATGCTCTCTGGCCAGCCTCGCCGCGACGGCAAGCGCCGCGAGCCCGGGCTCGGAGTCATCAACGCCGACGATCACGCGGCTGATGGCTGCGCCCGCCAGGCTCTGCCCTTCCGGCTCGACGTCAGCTAACTGAACTGCTGCCTCGGTCATGACCTGTCACCTCCAGTCTCAGCGGCTGAGCACTACCTTCAGCGCGCCGGTATCGGCGGGGTCGGAGAAGACCTCATAGGCCTCATCGAAGTCCTCGAAGCTGAACCGGTGCGTAATGAGCCTGCTCGCGTCGAGCTGGCCAGTGGCGAGCAGGCGCAGCAGCTTCGGCGTCGAGTACGTGTCGACGAGGCCGGTGCTGATCGTGATGTCCCTGATCCACTGGTCTTCTAGATGCAGCGCAGCCGGCTTTCCGTGCACGCCGACATTCGCCACCCTGGCCCCTGGCCTTGTCAGCCGGACCGCCAGCTCGAAGGTCTCCGGCTTGCCGACGGCCTCGATGGTCACGTCTGCGCCAAGCCCGTCGGTCAGTGCCTGGACCACGTGCAGCGGATCGGTCACGCCGTTGTTCACGATCACGTCAGCGCCGAACTGCTTGGCCGCCTCGAGGCGTCGGTCTGCGATGTCGATGGCCACGATGTGACTGGGGCTGAAGAGCCTGGCTCCCATGATCGCGGCGAGCCCGACCGGACCGGCGCCGACGATCGCAACCACGTCACCAGGGCTGACGTCACCTTTCAGCACGCCCACCTCGTAGCCAGTCGGCAGAATGTCGGCCAGCATGAGGGCTTGCTCGTCGCTAACACCGGACGGGATCGGATAGGTCGAAGTGTCCGCGAATGGCACTCGGACATACTCGGCCTGTGTCCCGTCGCAGGTGTGCCCCAGGACCCAGCCGCCGCCGCCAAGGCACTGCCCGTAGTGAGATTCGCGGCAGTACCGGCAGGCCCCGCACACAGAGATGCACGACACCAGGACGCGGTCACCCTCGCCCATCGTGTGAACGGCGCCGCCGGCATCGTGGACCGTGCCGACTGCCTCGTGCCCGAGTATCCGCCCCGGGCGCACCTCCGGCAGGTCACCGCCGAGGATATGGAGGTCAGTACCGCAGATCGTCGTCGCATCCACCCGCACGATGACATCGCCGTCATCGGTAATCTCCGGGTCCGGCAGCTCCTGAACTGCCTTCTCACCTGGGCCCTTGTAGACAACCGCTCGCATGGTCCGTTCTCCTCCTACGCGTCGTGGACCCGTCGGATTCGCCGCCCCGTGATCCGGACCGGCGTAATGCGGATGAAATGCTCACGCTCACCACTGGCCCACGGCTCGATACCGAGAGTCTCAGCCTGCGCTCGCTCCTCGGCCGAATCCAGGTGATGGGCTGGACCCTGGACTAGCACGCTCCAGCCTTCGCGGGCCTGCGTGTCGAATTGGTCCACCTCGAAAGCCACCCGGAACTCCGCATGTGAGATGCCGGTGCGCAGGTCCTCGTCCGTCGAGCCTGCCTCCACCGTGCGGAACAGAATCGCACCATCGTGCACCTTGTAGTTGACTGGAAGAACAGTCAGGTCAAAGCTGCCAGCAAAGACCAGCCTGCCAATGCCGCCTGGCTCTATCAGGCGGCGGCACTCGGCCTCATCCAGAACCTCGAAGGTGGCATCCGACACGGCACGGTCTCCTTTTACGCTCTGCGAACAGCTAGCGTTGGGGGTATCTGAGGCGGTCGCGGACGACGACGACGCCGTCCACCTGCCGGATCGCATCCAGCAGGCTGATGGCGACAGCGTCATTCTCTACTGAGCCGGAAATCGTGACGACCCCGGACACCACTGTCACGCTGAACGCCTGAGCATCCAGCACGAACTCGTCCACGATCACGCCCTTGCGGATCTCGGACTCGATCTCGGAATCGGGCCGGTCGTAGACACCGAGCAGGTCCACCCGGCTCACGATGCCGACAAGGTTCCCCTGGGCTGTGACAACCGGCAGTCGCTTAACCCGCTTGACATGCATCGTGCGCGCGGCTTCTGCCACCGTGGCATCCGGGCGGACCGAGATGGCAGGATGTGTCATCAGCTGGCGCGCGGTGAGGGCCGTTGCCTTCGTCCGGTGGAAGAGGCGGGCTAGCTTGCCGGCCGGCTCCTGACCGGCGTAGGCCTCCTTGACCAGCAGGTCATCCTCGGACACCACCCCGATGACGGCGTCGTTGGCGTCGAGAACAGGGCAAGCACTAAACCCGCGTTCGCGCATAATAAGGATGATGTCCTTGTATTGCGCGTGCTCGCGCACAGAAACGACATTGGGCGTCATCACATCGGCAACCACGCTGGACATAACTTTCATCTCCTCGTCGTACCCACATGGGTGAGACTGCCAGCGCCCTATAGAGCACTGTAGAGGCGAAAGGCCTAGCCAGAACGGGACTCACGGCGCCCGCCAGCGGTTCGGGCTCGTGCGG
>Ga0335073_10010931_pt1 | contig 12763 bp, 12 predicted proteins | sample Lox_Sample_22_FD_207093 | JGI IMG/M metagenome (GOLD analysis project Ga0335073, IMG submission 207093) | Soil microbial communities from Loxahatchee National Wildlife Refuge, Florida, United States - Lox_Sample_2.2 | ecosystem: Environmental > Terrestrial > Soil > Wetlands | place: USA...
AACGCCCAGGCCCCACCAATGAAGCCTTGTTGGGTTTCCTGAAAACGGTCTCCTAACGCAGGCTACGGTTTAACGTCGCGTCTAAAAGTCTCAGACGCGAGCGCGCCGACTCGCTTCATACGAGGCATATGTGCGACGCCGGGAAATGGTGTAGGCTCGGCTTATGCGCGAAGCTGCGCCCAATCCCTCATCTTCCTTCCCGATGGCGCATTGCAGCGCCTGCGACAAGCTCGTATTGACCACGCTGGCCTTTGACGATGACGCTAGCACGCACCGCCGCTGCGCCCATTGCGATAGCCGCGTTACAACTCCACTTGAATGGGTCCGAGCCTCCGAGCTTGAGCAACGCGGCTATACCTTCGGCTCCCCACCGCCGTCCGGCAAAGGATGCGGGAGCGGCGGCTGCGGCAGTTCGTGCGGCACGCGAAGGAACTAGCGCGCCGAAGAAATCTTAGTCGGGAATGGTCATCTGCCGCGTGCTGGACAGCGCCAGCACCGCGCTCGGCAGAAACGGCCCGAATGGCTGGAAGTCATATGTCACGACGATCGTGACTGTACTGCCGGCGCTGTTGTTGGGGTTGAAGGTAGTGCTCGCGCAGAGTGCTTTGGCGCCGCTCGCCGGACACTTTGATGTCGCGTTGAGCCCATTTGCCAAGCTCATCACTAATGACTGAACGGAGGTCGAAGTTGCCGGCGAGGAACTCGACGCGCCGTTGAGCGACGCGTATCGTATCGCACTGCTCGCCGCGTAACAGACTGTGTTATAGGCGTAGATTGCGTACGCAACGTCAACCACGCCGAAGATCAGCGCAATTAACGCTGTCGCGATCAACGCGAACTCGGTCGCCGCTTGGCCAAGTTCAGTTCGCCTTCCGCGCTCACGGGCTGACCTCCACATGAGCTTGCCTCATTGCACCGGCATCGTCGCCAGCCCGTGGATTGTAAAGGTCGACGGTAACCCTGGGATCCTCAGAAATGGAACGAAATTCGCCTGTGTTTTAACTTGCACATAGATAATCGGTGCGCCCGACGAGCACGAACCCGGGCAGGTGACCACCGTGCCGTTATCGCATTCGCAGAAAGTCGACGCGCTCGCGCTGAACGCGGCTGACGAACCCCACCACTTCGCCCCATCAATATTGCTAGCGGCGTTAGTCGCGGCAGTTTTCATCCCGCTGGTATTGCCGTCAGTCGTATAGCTCTGAGCACCGTATTGGGCGCCGGCCCGTGCCGCATCATCGAGCGTCATCGCGAGATAACCAAGTCGGCCCATTTCAACGGCAACCCCGAGCATCAGGACTAGCGTAGTCGCCAGCAGGGCCAGTTCGGCTGCCGCCTGCCCAGCCGCATAGCGATAGCTGTGCCGCTTTGCACTATTTCGTTTCGCGAAATGAGCCACGAGTCTTACTATTCGGTCAACCGCTCAGCCACGATCGGCGATCCGTTCGCCAGCGACGTATAGTTATTGTTCATCGTCGCGCCGCCTGTAAACGTCAGCGTGTCGGCGACTAGAATCGTATAGGCCGCATTCGCGCCATTGCTGTAGTTCAACTGCGTAGTCGGAAAGTACAATGCTCCCGTGAGCGTGTCACTCGTCCCGCCGGCGAAGGTGCTGGCCGCCGATCCCTTCGGTACGCTGCGATCCTGAAAGAATAGAATTCCGGACAATGTTCCAGAGGTGGGCGCGCTGAAGGTCGCAGTCACGCCGTTAGCTATGTTGATTCCGGCATAGGCGTTATTCGACCCTGTGTAACCTGCCGCTGAACCGGTTGTGTTGTAGAACGTCACGTTAGTCCCCGTAGTCGTGCCGCCGCCGTTCTGCAGCGACATGCCGCCGCCCGCGAGAATGTATGTTCCGGAACCGAATGTAATCGAAATACCGTTGCTCGCCTGGATTCCACCGCAATAAGTGCCAGGACTAATCGAGTATTTGCCGCTGTAGGGTGGGGTCTGAGTCGCTGTATACGAATTGTAGGTTTGTGTGCCTGTATAGGTACACCCGCCGACGGTAGGTTCCGGCACCGTCGCCAGAGGGTCCGGCACCGCGATCATCCCCGTCACGGGTGTCAGGCTGCCGCCGCTAGAATATTTGATGATCGACCCGCCGTTGTTCATCGCATAACTGCTTCCCGCGACGCCGACCGAGGTCGTGGTCAGCTTCGCGCCACCAATCACGCTCAGTCCGGACGAGCTGCTTGAGTCCACGATCACGCCGCAGCTCGACGTAATATTCACACCATTGCTCAGGTTGACCGCGAGCGAAGCCGACGTATCCAGCGCATAGACGCAACCTGCTGCGCTCTCTACCTGCGCCACGGCGCGCGCACCTACAGTAATCTGTTTGAATTTGAGAGCCTTCAGGAAGAATGTGTTTTGCGGCTGGCTGATGATTACTTCAACGTAGCTGCTATTGCCGGTGTTCGGTCCCGACTTGGGCGGGTTGTTAACTGTGACCGTTGTGCCGTTGGACCCGTTAGTGAATCCATTGAGTGAGGCGTCTTCGTCCGCCGCCGCGGTGATCAACGACGAGCCGCCGGCCAGCGCGGAAGCACCTGCTATCGCCGCGCCGTCTGCCGCCGACTGCATCTTGGTTTTCTGATGCTCCATGTAGCCCATATCCACCGCGAGGGCCACGGATCCCATCACCGCTACTAGAGCGAAGGTCATCAAGATAAAGACCTGCCCGCGCTCCTGCCCATTGGCTACCGACGCTTTGCGCTTGAAACTGGGCACCGCCCGCGTACGCCCGATGGGGTTTCGCGGATGCTCTGCTTCGTTCCAGGGTTGACTACTTGGTGCTCCCATAGCACCGGCGAATAGGGCAACTTTTGTTCCTCATATCAGATGTTGCGGATGGGCAACGCGCTCATCAACTCTTTGCTCGCCATACGCACAGCTTATCTGAGGTCTTCTCCTTCACTACTTGTTAATGGCCATAATAGTTTCCCTTTGGACTTCAATATGTAATTGAACACTCCAATGATATTTCTATCCATGCGACACTATGATTTGACTAGCTGTATTGAGCAGCATCCACAGGCCAATAGCGATCTCTGCATGTGTTGAAACCGCACACTCGGCGTCCTGCTAAATGTCCGCTGGCGAGACACCAAGCCGTAGGAATTTCTTTAGCCGGTGCCTGACTCGGACTCTAACTGACCGGTCTGCCGCAATCCTTCGTACAGGACGATAGAGACCGCATTCGCCAGATTGAGACTGCGCACGCCCGGCTCAAACAACGGGATCCGATAGGCGTACGCGCGATGCTCTTCCAGAAAGGCTGCGCCTAGTCCCTTCGTTTCGCTGCCGAATACCAGAAAGTCATCGCGGCGGTATTCCGCGCGATGATACACGCGCTCGGTATGCACCGTAAAATACTTGAACCGCGACGGCTCAATCGCGCGATGCGTCGCTGCAAATTCATCCCAGCCTTCGTACGTGACGAAATCGACATAGGGCCAGTAGTCAAGGCCGGCCCTCTTGAGGTACCGATCAGAAAGGGAGAAACCTAGCGGTCCCACGAGATGGAGGCGTACCTGGGTCGCTGCCGTCAGCCGCGCGATAGAGCCAGTATTTTGCGGAATCTCGGGCCGTACCAGAACGATGTTGAAATGCGGTTCGGCCAACTCCAGCGCCGATCTCACGCCTGATGGCCGGCGCTGTCGCCGTTGCCTTTGATCTTGATGGGATAGCGATGGTCCGCGACGATTAATCCAAAACTCTCGCCATCGTCGCTCATGAAATGGTCCGCCAGATGGTAATAAGCGGTCCGCAAAAAGCGCGCACGATACGCTCCGCCCTTGACCTTGCAATACAGCACATCGTGATCGCCAATTTCGAGCGTCGCCGGATCGAGCGCCTCGCTCATCTCGTCGTTAGTCATGACGACGAATCCGCCGTTTCCATCTTCGTCGACCTTTTTGACCACGAACGGCGTGTCCTCGACCGTGATCGGCGCGCGCTCTTCCGCTACCTGCAGAAAGTAATGGCCGTGCGCGTCCCGATGGATACTTTTGCTGAACAACAGCGCAATTCGCTGATTATCGATCCGCTCGTCATCGCTATACCAGTTGCCGTCTCGGCGAAAAGAAATCTTGCCCGATTCGACTGCGTAAAAGCCTGCGCTTGCCATAGTTTTAGTCCGCTTACCGCTTGCGGATGCGCGTGCCGCAGAACGGCCTTACTCGCTTCGCGCTAGAGCGCTCCGCCAGTGCCTATTATATCAGCCATTTCTACTGTCCAGCATTATTGTGACGGGGCCATCATTGACGAGATTGACTTCCATGTGCGCGCCAAATTCGCCTTCTTTAACCTTACCACTGCGCTGTTTCACAATCGACAGAAAATGCTCATATAGCCGCCGCGCCTCGTCCGGTGGCGCCGCCTGCGTGAATGACGGCCGCCGCTGACTCGTATCCGCATGCAGTGTGAATTGCGAAATCACCAGCAGTTCACCATCGACCGCCGCCAGAGCCAGATTCATTTTGCCCGCCGCGTCGGCGAAAACCCTCAGCCCGAGGATCCGATCGGCAATGAACTCGGCGTCCTTCTCGTTATCACCCCTGCCGACTCCGATTAGAATAACAAAGCCCCGTCCGATTTTGCCGATCGGTCGCCCCTCGACCATCACCTCGGCCCGGCTCACCCGTTGAACAATTGCGCGCATCGCTGCGTCAATATGATCACCAATGGAAATCCGCAAGCCGATCTTGACCACTCTCGCGCAGCGCGGGTCGCTCCTATAAGCTTGCTTCAACGATGCTCCCTGTCCTTCTCCGAATTGGGCCGCTGACCGTCTACAGCTACGGCCTGATGATGGCGCTCGGGTTTATCACCGGCGATTACCTGCTTACGCGCGAATGCCGCCGCCGCGGTATCAGCGCTGATTTTGCCAACGCTGTCGTGCTATGGGGAGCTATCGCGGGCATCATCGGCTCGCGCATCTACGCCGTCCTCGACGATCTCCCAGCCTACCTCGCCGATCCCAAGGCGATAATTTTCTCAGGCGCCGGTTTCGTTTTTTATGGCGGCTTTATCGGCGGGATTATCTCGACTTGGATCGTAGCCCGCCGCTATAAGATTTCTTTCGCTCGTACGGCCGACCTATGCGTTCCTGCGCTGGCTCTCGGTCAGGCGTTCGGCCGCATCGGATGCCAGGTTTCGGGCGACGGCGATTGGGGCTTGCCCTCGACTATGCCGTGGGCAATGGCTTATCCGCGCGCCATCGTCGGATGGAACGAGCACACCGTCCTCAAACTCGACGCTCACTATAACCTGGTCTCCGGTTATTTCCCGGGCGTGCGCGTTCTGCCGACGCCGATTTTCGAGGCCGCGACCTTCTTCGTACTCTGCCTGATATTACTCAAGTTACTCCATCGCACCCATGTCGACGGCAAGGTAACCGCCGCCTACCTCGTTCTCGCTGGCCTCGAGCGCTTCATCGTCGAATTCTGGCGCATCAATCCTCGCGTCCTCGGATGTTTTAGCGAGGCTCAACTTATTTCAGTCGTCATGATAGTGGTCGGTGCGCTAATCTGGTTCGTGCTGCATGAACCCGAGGCTGCGCTGGAACCACGCGAGGTAGTTAGAGCCTGATGGGCCGGGACGCCAAGCTGCTCTCAATTATCGCAGGCGTTACCTTACTGGTCGCGCTCGCGCTCATCGTCTATCTCCAGTTCAATACGGCTCCCGTCGCCATCACCCCGGATGTCGCCGATCAGGTAGTACCTACCAAGCCCTCTGCGGATAGCCCGGTTGCCGCTGGCAAAATGGCCTCTGATTTCAAGCTCCCGTTACTCGACGGTCAGACGGTCTCGCTCTCCTCTCTGCGCGGCAAGGTAGTGTTTCTTAACGTCTGGGCGACTTGGTGCCCGCCCTGCCGTGAGGAGATGCCGAGTATCGAGGCGCTCTACGAGAAGTTCAAAGACGACAAGAATTTCGTCGTCCTTGCCGTCAGCCAGGATAGCGACGGGCGCGCGCCAGTCGCCTCGTATGTAGAAAAGCACGGCCTCAAGTTCGACGTCTTGCTCGATCCCGAAAATGAAGTCGGCGAAGCCTACGACGTCAGCGGCATTCCCGAAACCTTCATCATCGACCAGCGCGGCCGGATCGTAGCCCACCATGTGGGCCCTTATGATTGGGCCAATCCCGAAATTCACGACGCCCTCGAGGAATTGATTAAATCCAAAACAGGTTAGGCAGCCGGCCGCCGTCCCTCGTGGACCGTTGCCGCGCCGCCGCAGGCGGAATCTAGATGCCAGGAAAAAAGCGCAACCGGTTGATCGCGGCGATGTCAATCGCCCTCGTCGTCTGCATCTTTGTGATTGGTGAGCTCGCTGTCCAGCGCGCTCAGGCCCTCCCCGACGACACCTACAAGGAGCTTCAAACCTTCGCCAACGTTCTCGCGATCGTACAAAAAAATTACGTCGAGCCAGTCTCCACCAAAGACCTTATCAATGGCGCCATCACCGGTATGCTCGCCTCGCTCGATCCGCACAGCGCCTATCTAACCCCCGACCTCTATAGGGATCTCGAGGTTGAGACGCGCGGCAGTTTCGGCGGTTTAGGGATCGAAATAACCGTCAAGGACGATACGCTGACGGTCGTTTCACCTATCGAGGGTACGCCCGCCTACAAAGCCGGCCTCAAATCCGGTGACCAGATCATCAAGATCGATAGCGACTTCACCAAAGGCATGACTCTCACTGATGCAGTTAAGCGGATGCGTGGGCCGAAGGGCAGCAAAATCCGCCTCACGATCCATCGCGAGGGTATTCCTGATCTCTTCACCGTTACCGTTGTTCGCGATGTCATCAAAATTGATTCGGTCAAGGCCAAGCCTCTCAAAGATGGCTATGCCTACCTCCGCATCGCGACCTTCCAGGACGGCACCAACGACGATGTCGATAAGGCGCTGGATAAATTCGACAAGGAGAATCACGGCCAAATTAAGGGACTGGTTCTCGACCTTCGCGATAATCCAGGCGGTCTGCTCAATCAAGCCGTCTCGGTTTCTGATGACTTCCTCGACGGCGGCTTGATCGTCTATACGCAAGGCCGCGACCCGAGCCAGCAGCAAAAATTCTTCGCTCACAAGAAGCACGATTTCGACGATTATCCGATGGTCGTTCTCGTCAACGGCGGCAGTGCCAGCGCCAGTGAAATCGTTGCCGGCGCCTTGCAGGATCAACGGCGCGCCATCGTCGTTGGCACCCAGACTTTCGGCAAAGGCTCGGTGCAGACCATCCTGCCGCTTGATGATGATTCGGCACTGCGTCTGACGACCGCGCGTTACTACACGCCGAATGGCCGCTCGATCCAGGCCGTCGGCATCACCCCCGATGTTATTTCCGAGCCGCCCAAGCCTACCCTCGCGGCGCTTGAAGCCGAGGGTGCCCAGCTCGATAATGACGAGGACGAGGTCCACGAGCGCGACCTGTTGCATCACTTCAAGAATGGCCAGCAGTCACCAGCTAAAGGCGGTACTGCTGCACCGGCTCCGGCCAGTAATCCGATTAACGCGGTACCCGAGCCGGCCAAGCCCGCCGACGACACCGGCGCGAATGCAGGGAAGCCAGTGAAGGACGTACAGCTCGACAAGGCAATCGACGTCCTCGAGCATTGGAGCAAATACAAGGTCCAACTCGCCAAGGCCGATGACGCCCTGGCCCCGGTCCCCGCGGCTAGTCAGTAGCCGCGAACATCAAACTCGATCGCCGGCTTGAGCTTTGTCTCAGGCCGGCTCTTTCTCAACTACTCCGTCCATCCTTGCGATCATTTCCCCATGCTGGCTCTCCAGCCGGCGCAGGATATTGAGCATCATGTCGTCCTGGCCCTCCAGCCGATGAAGGATCGCGAGCATCACATCGTCTTGCGCCTCGAGATGATGCATTACTGACTTCAGCTCATCTTCGGCTTTGGTATTGATCTCGTAATCATGCTCTGCCATCAGCCGATCTTTCTCGGCCTGCCGGTTCTGCGACATCATGATGATCGGCGCCGCATATGCGGCCTGAAAACTCAACGCTAGGTTGAGCAGGATGAAAGGGTAGGGGTCCCAATGGCTGATCCACGCAATTACATTGAGCACCACCCATATCGTCAGGATCACCGACTGGATGATGATAAATCGCCAGCTTCCCATCGCATTAGCGAACGCATCTGCCGTGCGCGCGCCGAAACCGAGCCGTTGTTGTTCCAGTTCATTAACATTGACGATCGGCTTGTGCAGATGGAGATGACGGACACGGTTTGCAATAAAGTTCTCGAGTGATGCTCCGGCCATGTACTCCTCCTCCCATTAAGGCGCGCATTTCCAGCGCGACTCATTTTCACAGTCTCGCACAACTGACACTTCAACGATTCCCTGCAAATGTTAATCGCGCAAAAAGAAAACGGGCTGCCGCCGAAGCAACAGCCCGTATATCGATTGCGATTTTTGCGATTCGCTGATGGAAGCTAGTTCAGCGCCGTCCTTGATACCCGCGGCTTTGCGGCTGCAGCTGCCGGGGTCTTTACCTTCTCTGTCGGCGCGTCCTTGCCATCATTTGCAGATACCGCACCATTACTGCTCATCAGCACGTGGTCCAGCACCTGATCGACCGTATCGACGAAAATCGCCTTCATCTCGGCGCGCACTTCCGGCGCGATGTCTTCCAGGTCGCTCTCATTGCGTCGCGGCAGAATCACCGTCTTGATTCCCGCCCGTCGCGCGGCGAGCACCTTCTCTTTGATTCCACCGACCGGCAATACCTTGCCACGGAGCGTAATTTCGCCCGTCATCGCAACATCCGGTCGCGTCGGCCTGCCGCTCAACAGCGAAGCCAGCGAGGCCGCCATTGTCACGCCCGCGGATGGCCCATCCTTTGGGATTGCTCCGGCTGGCACGTGCAGATGGATGTCCGATTTCTCGAAGAAATCCTTTTCGATACCAAGGTAATCCGCCCGCGACCGAATATACGACAATGCCGCTTGCGCCGATTCCTTCATCACATCGCCCAGTGAACCGGTCAGCGTCAGCCCTTTCTGGCCGTTCATCCGCGCGCTTTCAATAAAGATGATATCGCCGCCGTTTGGCGTCCACGCGAGACCAGTCGCGACTCCAGGCACGTTCCCGTGCTCCGCCATTTCTGAGAAATACTTTGGCGCGCCGAGATACTTCTTGAGCAGGTCAGGCGTAATCCGCTCTGGCGCCGCCTCACCCTCAGTGACCGCCCGTGCAATCTTCCGGCAGATTCGCGCGATCTCGCGCTGCAAGTTCCGCAGCCCGGCTTCTCGCGCGTATTGCCGGATGATGTCAGCCGTCGCCTCGCGCGTGAACTCGATCGTCTTGTCGCCCAGCCCGTTCTCCTTCATCTCCTTGGGCACCAGGTAGCGATCGGCGATCACCAACTTCTCTTCCTCGGTGTAGCCGGGGAGTTCGATTACCTCCATCCGATCCAGCAGCGCGTGCGGGATCGTATCGAGTACATTCGCCGTCGTCAGGAACAATACCTTCGACAAATCGAATGGCACGTCGAGATAGTGGTCGGAGAAGCTGTTGTTCTGCTCCGGATCGAGCACTTCGAGCAGCGCCGATGCTGGATCGCCACGGAAGTCCGCTCCGAGTTTGTCCACCTCGTCGAGGATGAACAGCGGATTGTTCGATCCCGCGTTACGCAGCCCTTGGATGATCCGCCCCGGCAGCGACCCGATATAGGTCCGCCGATGGCCGCGAATTTCCGCTTCGTCGCGGATTCCGCCCAGTGACAGCCTTACGAACTTCCGCCCAAGCGCCTTGGCTATCGATCGTCCAAGCGAAGTCTTGCCGGTTCCTGGTGGTCCGACGAAACACAGTATCGGCCCCTTGGAATCTTGCTTGAGCTTGCGGACCGCGAGGAATTCCAGGATGCGCTCCTTCACCTTCTCGAGGTCGTAATGGTCTTCATCGAGCGTCGCGCGCGCGTTCTTGATGTCGAGATTATCTTCGGTCGAGATTCCCCACGGCAGCGCGACCAGCCAGTCCAGATAGGTCCGTACTACCGTATGCTCCGCCGATTCTGGCGGAATCATCTTCAGCCGCTCCAACTCCTTGTCGGCCGCCTTACGCGCATCTTCCGGCATCTTGGCAGCTTCAATCTTTTTCTCGATCTCTTCGATTTCCGATGACCTCGGATCGCCTTCGCCTAATTCTTTCTGGATCGCCTTTAGCTGCTGCCGGAGATAGTACTCGCGCTGATTCTTGTTAAGCTCGGTCTGCACCTGTGACTGAATCTTATGGCCCAGTTCGAGCAGCTCGATCTCACGCCCCAGGATCACGATTAGCTTCTCAAGCCGCTGCCGCACGTCGAGCGTCGCCAGCATATCCTGCAGCTCTTCGATCGCAATCTTCAGGTACGACGCCACCAGATCGGTCAGCCGCCCCGGTTCCCGCACCTGCATCGCCATCACCTGCAGCTCGTCGGGCAGATACGGCACCAGCGAAACGAATTTCGAGAATTGACTGACAAGATTGGCTTGTAAGGCGTCGGTCTCGCGATCCTGGACAAACGTTTCCTCGAGCCGCTCTACCTTCGCCTTGAAGTATGGCTCCTTTTGCTGGAAGTTCCCGATTTCGATCCGCGCCAGTCCCTGTACCAGCACCCGCACGCTTTGGTCGGGATACTTGAGCATCTTCAGGATACGCACCGCTGTCCCGCGCGGATAAAGCCCCTCCGGCTCCGGCACTTCCTCTTCCGGGTTCTTTTGCGCCGCCAGCGCAATCATCGCCGACGCACCGCCGACATCCTCAATCAGCTTGAGCGACGCTGCACGCGAGACCAAAAATGGATGGATCTGGCTGGGAAAAATTACGATGCCGCGCAGTGGCAGCACCGGCAACAGTTCGGGGATTTCGACCTTGGTCAGGTCCTCATCAGTTTCGAAACGCTTTTCCCCTTTGTCTTGTTCTGGCATAGACTCCTGGGCCACCCCCGCGACAGGCGGCGTGTTTACGCTGCCTCGCTTTCCCCGCTGCCTGAGCTTCACGTAGTATCGGGTTCAACGTAGTATAAAGGTCAGGGGTTGAACAAGGCAGACTTCTTGGGCAAGAAGCTAATCATCAACAGGGATTAGTGCCACTATTCGAGGCCAATTTTGGCGGACCATCACTTTCCAAAGCTCTTCAGCGCCGATGAGGCCAATTCACTCATTCCGCGCCTCGAAGTCCTGATCCGGGACCTGCAGGACAACGCCGGCAGCCTCCGCGAACGCATCCAGGAACTCGCGACGGCTGATGACAAAATTGACTCGATGCGCCTTCAGGAAATCGTCGAATTGCATCCCGATCTCAAAGGCGCGGCTTCCCGCATGGCCGAAATTGTCGGTGAAATTGAAGAGCTCGGTTGCTATCTCAAGGATATCGACCTCGGCCTCATCGACTTCGCCTCCGAGATGGGCGAGGACGTGGTCTTCCTCTGCTGGCAGTACGGCGAGCGCGAAGTCCTCGCCTGGCATTCCGTAGAGTCCGGCTTCGGCCAACGCCGCCCCCTTCCAGATGCCTCCAAACCTTATCTCAACTGACGCATTGCCGCTCGGCTCCTTATGGCCTTGACCCTATTCATCTACCTGCTCGCGCTCGTCAGTTGGCTCGGCGGCATGATCTTCTTCGTTGTTACGACCGCGACTATTTTCGGCACTCTCCCCCTTCCCGAGGCTGGAAAGGTGCTCGCCGCGCTCTTCCCGCGTTATTATCTGCTTGGCTATATCGCGGGAATCGTCGCCAGCCTGCTCGCGATCTACTTCACGATTGCCTTCGCTCCCAGGCTATGGTGGGGTTTCTCCAGTCTCGCTCTGCTGATCGCTCTCGGACTCACCCTTTATGCCGGTGTGATTATCCGCCCACGCGTTGACGCTATTCGCACCGTTAACGAGGAGCCGAATCCCGATCCTGCCCGCAAGGCCGAATTCGACCGCCTCCATCAACTATCCGTTCGCCTCAACGGCGCCGTTATCATCCTCAATCTGATAGCACTCGCGACGACTGCGACCGCCGTCACCCGTCATTCCTGAGTAAACTCCCCAACGATGCCTAAACACCCCTACAAAGCGGTCGTCCTCGACCTCTTCGATACCCTCGTTAAATGGGAGCCCGAGCGGCTGCCACTGATGGAAGTTAATGGACGCAGCGTCCGCACCACGATGCCGTTCGTTTTCCCAAAACTCTCCGAGCGGCTCGGCAACCGGTTCCTTCAAGATCACTTTGTCCAGGTTTGCACCGCGACCGTCGACGAAATTAACGCCGAGCGCGAGGCCGACTGGATCGAGATTACTTGTGCCGACCGCTTCGTCCGCATTCTTGAGCGCTATCACGCTACCCATCACGTTGGCGACGCTATCGAATTGCGCCAACTCGCCGAGGAACTGACCCGCGTTCACATGGACGGCGTCCGCGCCGTCACTTGGGCGCCCGCCGAGCGCGCCGAAGCGGTCCGCCGCCTCGCTGGTCACTATCGGATGGGCCTCCTTTCCAACTTCGACGATGCCCAATGCGGCCGCGAGGTCCTCTTCGATAGCGGCGTCGCCGATCTCTTTGAAGCCGTGATCATCTCGGCTGAAGTCGGCCTGCGTAAGCCGAATCAGCGTATCTACCAGCAGATGCTTGAGATGCTTCACCTTGACGCCGCCGACGTCCTCTTTGTCGGCGATACCCCGCGCGAAGACGTGCAGGGTCCGTTGCTCGCTGGGATGCACACCGCCTGGATCAGCAAGGGCGCCATTGCCATACCCGATGGGATTCCCGCGCCTC
>Ga0335073_10010933_pt1 | contig 12763 bp, 18 predicted proteins | sample Lox_Sample_22_FD_207093 | JGI IMG/M metagenome (GOLD analysis project Ga0335073, IMG submission 207093) | Soil microbial communities from Loxahatchee National Wildlife Refuge, Florida, United States - Lox_Sample_2.2 | ecosystem: Environmental > Terrestrial > Soil > Wetlands | place: USA...
GTCGATCTCAAGTGAACGGAAGGTCCTATCTCGATTCTGGGTGTAACTGATTCTTAGGGAAATTAAAAATACGATTAGATCTGCACAGGCGTTGGCTGTGGCAGATGGTACTGAATTGAGCATGAAGCATATTCAGACTGTATTGCAAGTACAAAAAGATTTCAAGGAAGATTTTGAAGGTTTTCCAGGAATTTGGAATGGAATGGGATTGTCATAAAATTTACTGTTTAGCGTTGGGGATGTATCGAATTTATGCATGGAAACCAAATGTACTAATTGGGGCACAATTGCTGTTTGAATAGGGGATATATCGGTAGTAAAATTGACACTATTTTTCAGATGTAATTAAGCCATTCTTCAGAATCTCAAGTACATCTGATACATTTGAGATAGAGGGACATTTCGGGATGGACATTTCCTGATATCACGTAAGCCATACTGAAAAATGCACGAATTGCTGATCAGCTTTTTTCCGCTTCGAAAATTTCGCTTGACCGAGCAAAAGTTGAGTCCCTGGAAAAGTTCGCGGGGGATTGCTTCCTTCTGCCGACAAGGGCCCATAGAAGCAGACAGTAAGGTCAATGAGGCCTGCTGTGCAGTCTCGAATATGTCGAGCGCCTGTCTTTTCCTCCCTCCTCAATTCAACTCATCCTAAACATCAACGATTAATATCCGCAACTTGTCAAAATACTCAGCATTTCGCATACGATGTCCCTGAGCCCGATGAACCGACCCCTCTCCCTTCCAACCCCAGTCCTTCTCCTCCCCGTCCTCGTCTTCTTCGCTCAGCTCCTCAGCCTGCTCCTCCACCACCACCTCAGGATTCGGCCTCAATTGCTTCAACACCGGTTCCCAACGTGCAAAGTTCAAAACCTGTGAAGACTTTTAGGACTGCTGGGCCAAGTGGTTCTCCAGACTACATCCCTCGAAAGCGTGGCTACGCTCCAGGCATACCAATTCCCGCACGAAAGTTTAATATTATACCGAAACCTCGAAAGCCTCGACAACCACCTTCAAAAACAGCTCCAGACCAAAAATACGACAAACGAATGGTAAAGACAGCAGAGATCGAATATGATCGTCAATTGGCGGCGATGCGGAGAGGATATGTGAAATGGCGATATAACCAGCTTCAAGAGAAAAGCAGGATTGGAGAAGAAGCGAAAGCTCGACCACCACCTCCACACCCGGCACCATTTGTACCTCCTTTTGCCGAACAAATGTCAAGTCCTTCTTTCGGAGAACAGAGAGAATTGGAGAAAATTTTGTTTGGCCAGATATACACTAAGGGAGTAGAGAAAAAGCAGCCCGCGTACATGTCCCCCAAACATCAAAAGAAACAAGAGGCAAAACGACGGGCATTAATGAGGAATTATTTGGCATTGTATCATACATCACGGACCTTTATCACCACTCATGAAGAATTGGACTTGTTAATTGAGTCCACCCTTCTTTCTTATACTGGCTATGCGACATCTCATCCGCAAAGTTATGCTGAGATTCTGCGTGATCTGGAGATTGGTTGGAAAGATACTTCCATTGCTGATGGCTATGTTCCTCGGATATCGAAGGAAAGGGAAGATGATATCTTCGATACTGTTCGGGGGACGGTTGCAGATAACAAGCCGGGACTTGATGAAGTTCTGCCAATTCTATGGGAACGTATTAAGGAAGCAGAGACTAGAGCTGAGGAAGGAGGTAGAGCTACAGCGGCACTGAGCGAGGAAACGGAGACTGCGGAAGAAGAGCCTCTTCTCGAACCGGAGGTGACAGAAGAGACCCCACTGGCAGACTCACGTGTGGAGGAACCAGCAGTGGAAGAAGAGAAACGGAACTTTCGTGTAAAAGAAAAAAGGTTACTCGAACTAGCCGAATCTGCGCCAACTTCCATTTCTGAAGTTCTTCTATTGGAACAGGAACCCCATTTTCTGCCTCAACCTGAAATGGGGTGGGAGGAAACTTCAACTGAGATTCCGTCTGACCTTCCTCAAGACCTCATCGGCGAACCTTTCATATGGGCATCTTCTGAACCGGAATTAACGAAAGAGCAGAAGCTGTTAATAAAGATAGAACGACTACGTCAAGAGTAACAAGCTCGTCTAATGTTTGCTAATGTTGTAGATATCATCACGGTTACCTTCCAAGCACCAATATGTTAGACGGGATATTCACAAATCCATCTACTAAGCCAGATAGGACACCATTAGAATTTCCATCATACCTTCACGAGAAGCGACGGCCAAACCAGACGATGCGCGATCCACAATCTGTTCTTAAGCTAGTTGAATCAGCCGATTTACCGGCACCAATAAGTCCGGAACAGCTTTTAGGTATGTCCTCCTTTGCTGCATTAAGGCTTACATTGAAGCGATACGGAAAAGAAGCAAACCGCCGAACTTCTTCCCTGAATTAGATGCCGTGGATGAAGACAATATTGACGGTGTCGAATACTTTATGAAGAGAGCGAGGTACGAGCTACAACATCCTTCTGGATCAAGGAGCGTGTTTCCCAACGCTGAAAAATGGAAAAACTATGCGTTAGTACGACCGGAACAACGAATAGTCACTCAAACTAAAGTCACTCAACCTAAAGAAGTACGAGCTAGCAAACCCCCCGACCCACTAGAGGCACTAGCCTCGCGGTTGGAAGAAGAGGAAGCCAGTCTGAGATCAAAGATGAAAGAAATTGGGCCTCGCTCGGGACCCGTGGAATTTGGTCTTGGCAGAAGATGGAGTCAGCGGAAGAAAGGGAAAAGTAAAAGCGAAACCCAAAGTGAGTCAAAAAAAATCTAGCATCAAATAAGGCGCTCAACAAATTCAATTGAGTGTCCCTACACCTCTCATTGCACCGAGATCTACTAGATTGTATAACACCATGGAACTCGATAATCGACTTTGTAGGATGAATAAACTACATTCAGAATCAGAGTTTCGCTTTTTCTCTCTGTTGCTTCTTCCGTTTCGTGTCCTCGATAAACGCAATGATATTGGGCATAGCGTCGTTATTCGCTGCCCGGTCTCGAAGAGCCTGACACTCTCTGAGATTCGCTTCATGTAATTCATTCTTCCATTTTCTCCGTAAGAGCTCTCGTGTCGTTCTGATAGCATTTTGTGAATATCCAGCCATCCGTTCGGCCACTTCAAGAACTTTCTCCAAAAATCCATCTGGTGGTAGAACCCGTGTAATCAGTCCAGCAATATGTAATTCTTCAGCTGTCAAGACTTCTCCGGCAATGAGCAACGCGGCTGCCTTTTGGTGGCCTAATATCGCTGGGAAGGTTGCACTTGAGCAGCCTTCAGCAGCTAGGCCCCAACGCATGAATGGAGTGTGGAATGTGGCATGCGGAACAGAGTAGACGAGGTCGTTCAGTCCAAGGCTTGTAACTCCAATGCCTTCACATATTAGCAAGTGTTGGAGGAACGGATATACCAATTGCTGGTCCATTGACAGCAGCAATAAGCGGCTTAGGACTGTTTATAATGGTTTCAACAAGTTCACTATCAGAGTAAGTGTGATATATGGATATGATCATACTACAAGGTTTGGAAGCCTTGACTTCCGGCCAGTCCCTCTCGTTCATCGATATTGGCCGGAGTGATTTCCATTCCTTGACTTAGTTAAGGTGCAGTACGCCAAACCTGTGCTGTAGTACTTCCCACGACCGGTCTGCACAATAATCTTGACGTCGTTGCTGCTCAGAGCCCATTTCAAAGCAGTGTTCCAATCCTAAGCCAGTCAGCGCGGCGATACGAAGAAGACTCGAACTTTATTCAACTGCGAATTGAATGCATTGCCGCGGTGAGGTCGATTGAACTCTATCAAGCAAACTCCAGTCGGCGACACACTCACTGCAATCGTTTCAAGACTCGGTATTGACATTTGACAAGAGCACCAGGTTCAACCGAGTCTCCCACCTCTTTGTCCGAGTGGGGTACAACTTGAACAAGCGAGACGGCGGTCCGCCAGGGACCGCACAGTTCTTGGACAGGTGGCTGTCCGTCTTCCATTTTTAGGTGCAAGATCCGATCCGATCGGCGAAACAATTTTGTGTTTGCAGCCTTGACTTGCCTGCAACTCAGTCCTTCTTCGACGTCCGACGGTGTCCGCTGCTTCATCCTGGCATAACAATCTGAGCAGCAGGACATGTCGTATCGTCTTAGTACTCGAATATGTCTCAGAAAGGACCTGAATTCACATCAATTTCATCCAGGAACCGTGGTTCGACTTTCATTTCCAAGTGTGTTTTGCATTTTACCCCAACAATATCCGCGGCATCATCGCAGTCAATCAACATGGGCAGAAACAATCAATTCAGCATCAAAATTAGTACAGGATCCCAATGCAACAACATCATCCAAATTACCATCCAACTTCCCCTTTCCAAGCATAATCAATCCTCTCAAGCTGGTTGCTCCAGAGATGACGAGTTTAACCAGCAACATCCGAATGCTCCTCGGGAGTAGTCATCCAACACTAGCAAAAGTAGCAAAATACTACATATCAAGCGAAGGCGGGAAACACATTCGACCATTAATAGTCCTCCTTGTTTCAAAGGCATTGAGTTGCAACGCAAACACTCCAGGGCCAATCTCACACGACCAAGATGTACCAATATCACCGACAACAGTGCTCAACGATGAAAATCCCGATCGACCTGTTTTCCAAGATATCCCCGTTGCTAGTGGTGGTATAACACCCTCACAACGTCGTCTAGCAGAAATCACTGAAATGATTCATGCGGCAAGTCTCCTCCATGACGACGTCATCGATGCCTCTCTAACACGACGAAATAATCCCTCTTGCGTCTCCGTATTCGGGAACAAAATGTCTATTCTCGGAGGTGATTTCCTACTAGGCCGTGCATCAGTCGCATTAGCCCGTCTACGAAACGCAGAAGTAATTGAACTACTTGCAACTGTGATTGCAAATTTAGTAGAAGGCGAATTCATGCAGTTGAAGAATATACAGAAAGATGGATCTGATGAACAAGAAAGTGCAATTGATTATTATCTGCGGAAAACGTATTTGAAAACGGCCAGTTTGATTTCGAAAAGTTGTCGGGCTGCAGCGATTTTGGGTGGTGCTACGGCAGAGTTGACGGATGCAGCTTACTCGTTTGGAAGGAATTTGGGACTTGCATTTCAGGTATATCACTCTTCTGAAGGAAAAGACTAATCAATAGTTGGTGGATGATATGTTGGATTATACTGCTCCTTCGACAGTGCTTGGAAAACCCACGAATGCGGATTTGGCGTTGGGATTAGCTACTGCACCTGTGTTATTTGCTTGGCGTGATTATCCAGAACTCGGACCGATGATTAAGCGGAAGTTTGAGTATGACGGCGACGTTGAAAAGGTATTAAACTAACCAGATAATACTCATGTTAGGCTCGCGAGTTAGTTGCTGCCTCCGACGGCTTAACAAAAACCAAAGATTTGGCCACGGAATATAGTTCAAAAGCATTGGACGCATTACAATCGTTCCCAGAATGTGAAGAACGAGTAGCACTGGAAAAACTAACACGAGATGTACTAACGAGGAAAAAATAGAGGATTTGTGGTATTATAACGAGACGAGAGCATTGTGTGTGAACAAAATTGGCACAAAGATCATAGCGCATAATTCATAGATAATCCTGTACATATACAAATACCCCTCAATTCTCCATAAAGTAACCTTTCATACTATTCAACTTGATATCTGACACTGGCGGGTGATTTCCCGACAGTGGTTACCGTCGGGAAGCGAGTGGCAGGCTCTCCGGCGCCACGTGGGGAAACCGCATATAAAATTTCGCGAAAGTTAGTCCCTGCGGGGCCGCACCTTCCTTCCTCAAGTCGTAAACACCTCATTCAAAGGATGAAATGTCGATAGCAACATCGAGTACAGTTGAAAACCTGATCCTCAAACAGGGGACAAGGGTAATGTATCAAGGATTCACCGGAAAACAGGCAACTTTAAATGCAAAGGATTCAATTCGCTACGGCACAAATGTTGTCGGTGGAGTTACTCCTGGGAAAGCGGGGACGCATCCCACTCTTGGTCTTCCTGTGTTTGACACCGTACGGCAGGTAACTCGATGCGATTTTCGTTGCTTATATATGTAGGCGAAGAAAGAACTGCAACCATATGCTACGGCAGTTTTTGTTCCTGCAAATCACTCGGCCAAAGCAATTGAGGAGGCTATAGAAGAAGAGATTCCACTCATTGTGAGTGTTGCCGAAGGGATGCCGGTGCATGATGCTCTAAGAGTGCTACACCTTGATGGATGTGATTAATAGCAGATTCATCAAGTCTTACGGACTCAATCTGCTTCTCGGTTAATTGGACCCAATTCGCCCGGTATCCTGAATCCTGGTTTCAGAACCCGCATAGGACTTATGCCATTCAAGTAGCGTCCTACTTTTATGTGTCTAACATAAGGGAGTTCTCACCTGGGAAAGTAGCTATACTCTCACGTTCTGGAACGTTATGCTATGAAACTGTGGCAGCAACCACAAGACAAGGTCTGGGACAGAGCACGGTTATTGGGATTGGAGGCGACCGTATGCCGGGCACATCCTATGTTGACGCTCTTAAAATGCTTCAAAATGACGCTTCTACAGAAGGCATCCTTCTGCACAATCTGCGCCTAATCTCAACTAGGAATTATACTGATTGGCGAGGTTGGTGGGGACGGTGAATTGCGGGCATTGGACTATATTAAAAGGACGAGATTAGACGAGAAAAAGTACCACAGTCGATATTACGTGACTAATACAAGACCTGTGATAACATATTTTGCTGGCATCTGTGCGGTGCCAGGGTATACGATGGGACATTCTGGTAAGCTGCATCCTTGGATATTCCGCTGAGATAGGGGCAATCATGGACAGCCCACAGAGCCATGATGCAGCAAAACATAAAATTAAAGCATTTCGAAAGGCAGATATCACGGTGCTGAACCACATTGGGAATATCGGCAGAGATATGGCTACTGAGATGAAAAACTTCACACAACGGAACTCAAAGATACAGGAGCGTGGAGACAGAAACAAATAACTCATAGTTACACGTCATACAATGCATCTAAGAGACATAAAGTATTCAGGATCCCAATTTGGATAGCCTTTCTTTCCTCTGATGCAGGACTGAATCCCAAGCTTCCTTGAGTGAGATCTGCTTACTGATTATTATATGGTCAGATGCTAATTTATGCACTCCTTATCTCAAGATAAGACTGCAGGAAGCTGTCTCTGATCTTACTGGGATCGTCTAATTTTGAAGTTTGTTCCATAACCCCGTCACAGGGACCATTAATTTATTCCCTAAAATGACTGCTTGTCCTCCAGGTACTGAGATGTACTTTGCAGCCAGGGGCTCGTGCGATGTATGTTTTGGAAAGTGTCACGCAGTGCCGGTCACGGCGAAACGCAGACATGACGTAAGCTGTCCCAACCATTTTACCGGCTTGTCCCACGAGCCCACAAGCGTCTGACCGTCACCGCTGGGACTTTATCTGAGAGACCCTTTCCATCCTCCTCCAATCCAAGTTTATTTGACAATTCAGTCTTCTTCTTTTCCTCATTGCCTCGACTTGAAGAATATTTCTCCTCAGAAGATCGCAATCAATCTTCATCAGGACATTTACAACCATGACGAAATCTGACTTTACCGAACTTGACTGGAAATGCATCAATACCATCCGTTGTTTGGCTGTGGATATGCCTGGGAAAGCCAATTCTGGACATCCCGGAGCACCAATGGGATTGGCACCTCTTGCTCATGTTCTCTTCAACAAGTTCATGAAATTCAATCCTAAGAATCCCAAATGGTTGAACAGGGATCGCTTTGTCCTCTCGTACCCTTCCTGTCCATTGCGGAGCTAACAATAGAAACGGTCACGCATGTTGTTTGCAATATATTCTACTTCACTTGTTTGGCTATGACTTGCCTATGGAACAATTGAAACAATTCCGTCAACTTGGAAGTCATACTCCTGGACATCCTGAAGCAAATCACGGAACTCCAGGAATTGAGGTGACTACCGGCCCTCTCGGACAAGGTTCGCTGCTGTCTCGATTTTGCTAATTGTAAGGTTTCGGAAATGCCGTTGGGTTGGCTATTGCTCAAGCGCATACCGCTGCAGTTTACAACAGACCTGGTTTTGATGTCCTTGGTACTAATGTCGTCAATACTTCAACTAATTGAAGATAACTACACTTTCTGTATTTTTGGTGATGGCTGTGCACAAGAAGGTGTTGCTTGTGAAGCTGCCTCTCTTGCTGGTCACTTGCAATTGGGAAATTTGATCATGATTTACGATGACAATCATATCAGTATCGATGGAGATACCGCTTGTATTGTCCTGCCTCTAAGCAATTGACAGTAGGTGCCTTCACTGAAGATGTCTTGAGACGTTTTGAAGCTTATGGGTATATCTTATCTAGGAATTACTGACAGAAGATGGCACACACAGCATGTCAAGGATGGCGATCACGATGTTGATGCCATGGAGGCCGCTATTGCTGAAGCCAAGGCAGTCAGGGATAAGCCTTCCATCATCAAAGTGACCACGACCATCGGCTTCGGAAGTAAGCTACAGGGAACTGGAGGTGTTCACGGAAACGCACTTAAGCCTGATGATGCTGAACATGTCAAGGAATTATTGTAACTCTCTCCTCGTTCCCTTTACTGAGATTAGTGGCTTTGATCCCAAAGGCTTTTTCGTCGTTCCTGATGAAGTGTACGGCTTTTACCACAAGACTGCAGCCAAGGGAGCTGAATATGAAAAGGAATGGAATGAACTTTTCAAGAAATATTCTGCTCAGTACGAGAAGGAGGCATCTGAAATAATTCGTCTTGAAGAGAAGAGACTTCCTGAAGGATGGCAAACAGTTTTGCCTACCTACTCTCCGTATACATCGCAAACTTATGTTGTGCTAATTCTATAGCAAAGATGCCGCTGTTGCAACACGAAAATTGTCCGAAACCGTTATCAGTAAATTAGTCGATGTCATTCCCGAACTTGTCGGCGGCAGCGCCGATTTGACTGGCAGTAACTTGACAAGATGGAAAGGGGCAGTCGACTTCCAACCTGTATGTTTCTCAATCTGAACCAGCTAATTAATAGCCTTCCACCAAACTCGGAGATTGGTCAGGACGCTATATCCGCTACGGTGTTCGTGAACATGCCATGGAAGCCGTCATGAACGGTCTCGCTGCCTATGGCACCATCATTCCTTTCGGCGGTACCTTCTTCAACTTTGTCTCCTACGCTGCAGGTGCAGTCCGTCTAGCTGCCCTTTCGAAATTCCGCACCATCACAGTCGCAACACACGATAGTATCGGTCTAGGTGAAGACGGACCTACCCATCAACCCATCGAAACCGTTGCCCATTTCCGTGCTATCCCCAATTTGATGGTTTGGCGTCCTGCTGACGGAAATGAAACTTCCGCAGCATATTATGTTGCTGTTACCAGCAAGGAAACACCCTCGATTCTCTGTCTTTCACGTCAAAATCTTCCTCAACTTGAAGGATCTTCCATCGAAAGCGCTCTTAAGGGAGGATACGTCCTTGTCGACATTGAAAATCCTGATCTCACTCTTGCTTCGTCTGGAAGTGAAGTTTCTATCTGTGTCGATGCTGTGACTGTCTTGAAGAAGGAAGGAATTAAGACTCGTGTTGTCAGTTTACCGTGTTGGGAAACGTTCATGGAACAGCCGATTGATTATCGACTTTCTGTTCTTCAAGATGGTCATCCTATCCTCTATGTTGAACCTTTCTCGACTTTGGGAACAGAGAAGATGGCTCATGAAAGTTTTGGAATCAATACTTGGGGAACAAGTAATTTCTTCAGATCGCTAGGCTAATTATAGGTGCACCCTACAAAGATGCGTATAAGAAATATGATATGATACCTGAAGGTATTGCCAAACGTGGCAAGATTACAGTTGATTTCTGGAAAGGTATTGATTTAACTGAGGTTCGTGCTGATGTTCAGATGTCAAACCTATCCGATCGCCGATGAGGAAGGCTTTTGAGCAATTGATTTAGAGTAGTGATTCAGATATCTAGCAAGATTCGTAACAAATGAATAGGTTATCAAATTTCCAATCCTTTCGTGCTATCTGTGGGTCTTGTAAGGCATGAATGGCCGTGGCTTTGCCTTGCGATTCATGTAGAGATATTGGGATTCTAATTCAAACTAGGTGTCGTGGCGGAGTGGTTATCGCGTTAGCCTCGAAAGCTAATTCCCTTTGGGAGCCTAGGTTCGAGTCCTAGCGGCGCCGAATTTTTCTGCTTTGAGCTCCGTTCGAGCATCGGATCTCCTTTTTCGCACAGGAGAGCGTGGGAAATGCACTGAAGAAGTCTTTTGGCGAGGGTGGGGTCGCCGCGTAGAAAGTTTATTTGCGCGGGGGTCATCTGATGGGGATCTCCCCAGGCCCGAGCACCGAGGGTATCTACCTCCCAGTAACAGACGAGCTATGTCACGGGGATTATATATTCCATTGCCTATCGTACTCCAGCTAAACTAAACCAAGCTTTATATCCGGGTCTGTGATTTCCCCCCTTGTCGCGGCTTCAGAAGCCTTGGTTTGCGCACTCTCATATGCTACTGCCGCCAACGAAATCAACCAGATCTGACCTGTACAAATCCTATTCATCAGTCTTCTAAACCTGAGTAAGAGTATACAATGCAATAATAGTCATGCAACGTCCTTCATATATAAGCATGCAGAATCTGGTTTCAACAGGTGATCTGAGTGTAACACTCAGATCGTACCAATAGCATGGATCAAGTTGCAATGAAGAAGCGACTTTGAAGTCACCGATAGAGGACATGATCAATAGAGGAAGGGTAGAGAAAAGTAGGGCTTTGTAATGTATTTTTCGGGTTTGAAGGGCGACTGCGTTGGAAACGAAACATTCGATGACTGTCAAGGTGGACTGACGACGTTAGCAGCAGACGAATAGAGATAATACCGTCGTAATCATTAGAATCTCTGCCCAAGGAACTTTGACGTTTTCAAGCTCTGCAGGGGTACAATTCTGTGGATACGAAACACAATAATGATAATTGTGATTCCAGACCAGATAACAGTAAATATATCCCATGATGGAAACGGTGAGAATCTGGAAAAACCTGAAGAAATGAATGAGATGGACTTGCACTGTCTTTGATAGAGCGGTAGTGGTAGCAGGAGTGGCCAGATGAAATTTACGAATTCGATACAACAACCGGAAGCAGTTGATCAGGCTTACGATAGTTAAAATGATATCAATCCCTGTATTGATGCCGTTCAAACGACCGCGGCGAGAGATGAAATAGTCGAAGAGGTGGAAAGCGCGGTATATATTCTGAAGACCGACGAGGTATTGGACCGTTATAGTTTCCGGTTTGCATTGCTTTTTGGTGAGTTCGAGTTGGGGCAAGAGCCAAATCGCTTCAACTACAAAACTGAACATTCTGGAGAACTAGAATTAGCACTCTCTGCAAGCGGACGTACTGAAACGCGAATATGCCCATTGTAATAAAAGATTGCAGTAAACCAGTTGAGCCCTTCACGGAGGCAAAGGATGGCGAGAGCGGCGAAAAGGGCGCCAGAAAGGAGATATCTCATCTTCACAGTATCGGCAGCAAAATCTACTGTCTTTCGTAAGGGTCGCATCATGAGGAAGAGGATGTAGAGGGGGATAATAGCAAAGACGATGTGACTGAAGCTATTGTAGAATGTGCGTGCTGGATTACCCCATTCCCAGGTCGGAACATAGTCATTGCTTCCGATGTAGCGAGTTAAAAAGACGAGGGAGTAGAGAAATTGGGACTTGAGACTGATTCCCCCTGCAGTCTTGCTAGAATGGAGGTAGATGATCAAAACAGAGAGGACGAGACCCTGGGTCAGATCACCCCAGACACGAAATACGCCGTCCATATCGCGAACCGTTAGGATTGTGAGATCGATAGTTTGTAGTCTTGGCGGAGGAAGGGAGTTGCTTTGAAGAATGATGGGCGAAGTCCGTTATATACAGCACATCGTGCGTGGCTGTGGTTTGCATGTGCCTATGTGAATAGGTGGGAGGAGGTGGGAGGTGCTATAATTAGTGGAACCTTAAATCGCCGATCAATCTGAAGATGCAATCACTCTGAGCAATAATCCATATTCTCGATTCCAATAAGCAATACCTCTATTTCTTTATGCAACAGACTTTTCACATTCGACCCGGACTGCTCACCACATTCTCATCCAGAATCTTAACTCCGTGTCCAATGTCCTCTCCAGAACTGACATTCGAACTTCCCAAATCTTCCAGCAATGCACTCCCTTCTTGACCATCGCTAGTCCATTCATCTGAACTAGACACATCGCTGGTAACTGAAGGTGGTGAGCTTCTAGCTTCATCAGCTCCAGGAACTGGATCAACCCATCCTTTCCCTCCAATCCAGGACATTGTCTTTCTCACCGCTCCACCAGTAACCGATTCCGGAGCTCGTTCAAACACACCCATCAAAATGCCAAGCGACAACGCAAACAACAACACATCTCCATTTCTACCATAAGCCGTTGTCCAAAACAAAAGGTAGAATAAATTAAGGGAGGAGATTCTTACTTGACAGGTTTCACAAGACCATGTTTAACAGCTACATTCCAACCACTTTCAATACTCAACCTCGCCGAATACAAAAACCGTCCTCTACCCTTCCGTCTATCTATAAACGCCCACAATCCGGCCAAAAACCCCGACAAAAAGAATCGATGTCTCGGTAAAAATGACGAA